>ERZ808286.959-NODE-959-length-15925-cov-4.137681_pt1 | contig 15925 bp, 14 predicted proteins | sample MGYA00521276_ERZ808286 | MGnify/ENA primary metagenome ERZ808286 (study PRJEB31516, sample SAMN03275607) | gut metagenome | biome: mammalia-associated habitat; material: feces | host: Papio cynocephalus | place: Kenya | collected 2012-08-01 ... | reverse complement strand
TGCATGGTCATCGCCAACCGCCGTGCCAAGAGTGCCAACACGGGCTACAAGAGCACCATCGATGGTCTCATCAAACTGGTGCTCGACCGAATCTAAAACATAAAACATAAAAAAATGACAGAAGGAAGCATCTGTGCCTTGGCTACCCCCGCAGGAGGTGCCATCGGTGTAATCCGAGTAAGCGGAAATGACGCCATCGCCATGACCGACCGAGTATTCAGAGCCGCCAACGGCAAGTCGCTGGCAGAATCAAAAGCCAACACCATCCGCTACGGTGAAATCAAGGATAAGGCTGGCAACACCATCGACGATGTGCTGGTAAGCGTGTTCCGTGCCCCCCACAGCTACACGGGCGAGGACTCGACTGAGATTTCCTGCCACGGCAGCAGATACATTCTCCAGCAAGTATTGCAGTGCTTGGTGCAGGCAGGCTGTCGGCATGCACAGCCTGGCGAATACACTCGCCGAGCCTACATGAACGGCAAGATGGACCTCTCGCAAGCCGAGGCTGTTGCCGACCTCATCGCCTCGACCAACAAGGCGACCCACGACATGGCGATGAGCCAGCTGAAGGGGCATTTCAGCAGCGAGCTCTCCAAGCTCAGGGAGAAGCTCCTGAAGATGAACTCACTCCTGGAACTGGAGCTGGACTTCAGCGACCACGAGGAACTGGAGTTTGCCGACCGCAAGGAGCTCAAGCAACTAGCAGAGCAGATAGAGAAGAAGGTAACCTCCCTAGCCCACTCCTTCGAGACGGGCAACGCCCTGAAGCAAGGCATCCCGGTGGCAATAGTGGGCAAGACCAACGTGGGCAAGAGCACCCTCTTGAACCGTCTACTAAACGAGGACAAGGCAATCGTGAGCGATGTGGAGGGCACCACCCGCGACGTGATAGAGGACACCACCGAGATTGATGGCATCACCTTCCGCTTCATCGACACCGCCGGCATCCGCAAGACCACCGACAAGGTAGAGAAGATGGGCATCGACCGCACCTACCAGAAGATGGAGGAAGCCCAAATTCTCCTTATTCTCGTGGACGGTATCATGAAGGACAACGATGAGCGAATAGACAAGGAACTGAAAGACGTGATGGAAATCATGGAAAGTTCCAACTGCGGCAAGGTCATCTTGGGCCTCAACAAGTTTGATGACATCAACGAGTATCAGGGGCACGGTCTATTAGGCACGGCTGCCCAGACGTTAGTGCAGCAAATCAACCAGTTCAACGAGTTCCAAAGCCAACGCACTGGTGCGCCAATGAAGAAACTATCAATAGTTCCGATGAGCGCCAAGCTAGGCTATAACATAGAGGGTCTCAAGAAGAGTCTGGTGGAATTTGCCGACATACCCGAGATAACGGAGAACGACGTGATAGTAACCTCCGCCCGCCACTACGAGGCCTTGACGAGGGCCGACGAGTCGTTGCAAAGAGTATTGGAGTCGATGGATGCCGGTATGAGCGGCGACATCATCGCCGAGGACCTCAAGATGGTATTGGAGGCATTGGGAGAAATCACTGGCGGACAGATTAGTAGCCAGGAGACATTGAACAATATCTTCAAGCATTTCTGCATCGGAAAGTAATGAATTTTCAATATCCATATATTACTATTGATGCAAGAGGCATGAAAATTGAAATCAATGAGTGGTTAATATCCATACAGCATAAGGCATGGAAGACAAAAATTGTCATCCATGCCTTTTATCTTGTTTTTGACCTATTCTTGTTTTACTGATAATTCGACGGAGCTTATTTCAACTTCTTATAACCATACGATGCACAACTGCCAAGTTGCTCCTCGATACGGATGAGCTGATTATACTTAGCCATACGATCGGTACGACTCATGGAACCTGTCTTAATCTGACCAGAGTTTGTTGCCACGGCAATGTCGGCGATTGTAGTATCCTCGGTCTCACCAGAACGGTGAGAAGTAACCGTGGTGTAACCATGACGATGAGCCATCTCGATGGCATCCAAGGTCTCGGTGAGCGAACCTATCTGATTTACCTTGATGAGGATAGAATTGGCAGCCCCCATCTTGATGCCCTTCTCCAAGAACTTTACATTGGTTACAAAGAGGTCGTCGCCTACCAACTGACAACGGTCGCCAATGGCAGCAGTCAACTTCACCCAGTTCTCCCAATCGTTCTCGTCGAGGCCATCCTCTATAGAATCGATAGGATACTTATTAATCAACTCTTCCAAGAACTTGATTTGCTCAGCGGCTGTCAGCTTCTTTCCATTAGGATCTTTCTTCTTGCCATCCTTCAACTGGCGATAGTCATAATACCACTCACCATTTTCCTGAACAGCAAATTCACTTGCAGCACAGTCCATAGCAATCTTCACATCCTTGCCTGGCTCATAGCCGGCATCTTTGATGGCCTGGCAGATGCTATCAAGTGCATCCTCAATGCCATTGAGCGCAGGAGCGAAACCACCCTCGTCGCCAACGGCTGTGGAAAGTCCGCGGTTCTTCAAGAGCTTGGCCAACGCATGGAACACCTCGGCACCCATACGGATAGCCTCTTTCTCGGAAGGAGCGCCCACTGGGCGAATCATGAACTCCTGGAAAGCAATAGGTGCATCGGAGTGGGCACCACCATTGATGATGTTCATCATAGGAACAGGCAGTGTGTAAGTATTGCAGCCGCCAATATAGCGATACAACGGGATATGAAGATATTCTGCGGCAGCATGAGCCACAGCCAAGGATACGCCAAGGATGGCATTGGCACCCAAATTGGACTTGGTCTTGGTTCCGTCGAGTTCCAACATCTTATAGTCGATGGCACGCTGCTCCAAAGCTGAGACTCCTACCAAGGCAGGGGCTATCACCTTGTTGACATTGTCAACAGCCTTCAATACACCTTTGCCACCGAAGCGGTTCTTGTCGCCATCACGAAGTTCCAAAGCCTCGTTTTCTCCTGTAGAGGCACCAGAAGGAACCGAAGCACGGCCTACGACACCTGACTGCAATGTTACCTCTACCTCAACTGTTGGATTACCACGTGAATCCAAGATTTCTCTTGCATGTACTTTTTCAATGATCATAATTCAAATAATTTAGTTACATAATACATTTAAAATTCGAGTGCAAAGTTATACATAATCTCTTAAATATGCAAATTTCTGCCATCATGAGAAGTAGGTATTTTTATCAGAGACAGAGATGGAATAGGGGTATGCCTATAAGCCTATAAGCTTACAGGCATATACGTATAAGCCGGTAGGTATATGCTTGTAAGCCGATAGGTATATACGTATAAAGCTATAAGTATATACCTATTTATCTATCTATAATACACGTTTATCTATCTATAATACACGACAAACACGAATGCCCACTTGTACAGGGTGCTTTTGCATATACTGATAAAGCGTCATTGGCTCGTCGATAACTTTTTTATGGATGCTGCTGGCATTGAGCAGATGAAGTCCATCCTTATGCCAAGAGGCCATACCAATATGGGTGGTATCAAGTCCCTTCTTGTTGGTGATGATGGCAATGATGTCGCCGTCGTGGATACTTTGACGCATGAGGCTTGTGTTGGCGATACGCGACTTCGGGATATAACGATAACGCTTGCCGTTGACGTTCTGCTCTAGTTGACGAATACCTCTCGCCCACTGTGGATGGGCCGAGAGCATCTTGTAATTCTTCGTGTGGGTAGACATCCAATCCACATTTACTGTCTGAAGAGCCGTAAAAGGTGGATTTGGGGCGACATTCTTCACTATACCCTCATGCTCGTTGTCTTCTATCCACACCGTGAAATAATGCTGGCGCTTTACATACGAAATCTCTCCTCCGATATAGCGCACATGTTTGAGATGATTGCAGAAAGCTGAAAAACTGGTTTCCCTGCGACTGGCGCACATGGAGAGGGCTGTAACCATTTCCACGTAGGTGGTACAGTCAAGCTCACGAGTATTCACCACAAGAACTTCCTCCTTTGTACGATCGAGCGTTCCTGCAACATAGGGAACACCGACAAACTGCTTTCCGAACCAAAGCATCCAGCTCTTTGGCTTCTGTTTTTGCAGGGCTGCCTGCCTCAAGAGATTTACAATCTTAATACTGTCTTGACGCTGGTATAAAGCACCTTGTGACACCAAACTCTTGTCAGGCATCAACAGCGATGCAACAAGGGTAATACTTGCTATAATGGAATGCGTATTCATAATTGTGCTATATTTATTTACTATCTTTTGCCTTGGCATTCTGGCGATACCGTTTCTTGGCTCCAAAATTGAAGCCAGCATAGATATTGACAGAGCCAAAGGAGTTGTTGGTTGAGAAATGATCTTTCTTGTAGTTGTAAGTATGGATGACTGTACTGGCTCCAACATACCATCTCATGTTGTTCCACACGATGCCAAATCTACCTACACCATCTAGATTGAAGTTCTTGAAACGGAAATCCTTGATTTGAAACTTATCGCTCTCTCCATTGTCAGAGCTCGACAGGTTGTAAGCCAGCCCCATTGACAAGGAAGCATTGAACAACATGTTACGGGCAAACACCCAGTTGTAGCCATACCCCACAGTGGCAGAATAGTCGCTGTATTTTATCTTTGAGAACATCAAACTACTATCTATTCTCGACTTGCCTTCATGAGCGGCATCCTGTCCCAGACGTTCGTCGACAAGAGCGGAAAGCTTGTCCCAATCCACTTCCAGCTGATGGCGGGTATATCCCAGTCCTACCATCCATGAGCCCGCGCTGCGACGTTGCATTGTACTCTGCGAGTAAGCTGCTGGATAAGAGAACTTTCTATGGTTAAAGATATAGTAAAGGTTTAACCCTCTGATGCTTGCCTTGAAACCATCGAAATCCACTTTGTGCATAGCGTCTGCGTTCACGCCATCACCTAGCGACATGCGCTGGATATGATAGTCATTGCCGGTCTGTCGCCAGAAAAAATCTACGCCCAACATACTGCTATAGAGGCTCAAGTCCAACTCTTTTTTGCTACTATGATTACTGCTGGCATTGATGTGCTTCAGGTCGAGCGTATAACCCAAGAACACCCAACTCCAGCCCACATACGGTCCTAATCTCCACGAAGGGTCTGGGGCGAAAGAAATCTTCTGTCCCTTCTTATTATATAAGGTGTATTCCTCGTATGTGTTCGTATTTTGCAGCATAACCGTGTAGATATAATGCTGAGGCTCGATATAGGCTGTGTCGATATGGTCGAACTCACGGAAGAAATGAGTGAACACCTTGCCAACCTGATGAAAGAACGTGCGATTGTGGCGTGCCCTCACAAGGCTATCCTCAGAATGAGGGCGAAACATACTGCTGTTGAAGAGAGTACCCATCACGGTGGAATCCACTTTCTCCCCTGCCCGCACCGAGGTGCTGACCAAACAAAAAAGGAGCCCGCATGTTAGTAAAAATCTCTTCATCAGCATTCGTTTTTTGATTATTATCTATCTATCCAGTGCAATCTTAGTTCTTCCACAGCACACGGTCGAGTACCCAGTTGACTGGCGTAGCCGACACACTCGTGCAATCACAATGGCCGATGCCCTGCAAGTGTTCTATCACATGCTTAATCATTGGCAATTGCACATATGGCGGATTGGGCACCATGATGCTCTGCTTGCCTTCGCTCGTAATGAGCTGGATGGGCTGGTAGGTGAACACGGAGAATGAAAGCGATCCCTTTTCACCAATGATTTCGATGCAATCTTCCTTGGCGCTCTCATGACCAACAAAACACCAACTACCACTGCCAGGGATGCCACTCTCGAAGAAGAAACAAGCCGATACCGTGTCCTCTGCCTTGTAAAGGTTGGCGCGGTTGGCTGGGTATCCATGCGCACGGGTGATGACGCCAAAGAGATTTTGCAGCAAGTCTATCTGATGGGGAGCCAAGTCGTAGAAATATCCACCTCCGGCTATGTCTGGTTGCAGACGCCAAGGCATCTCCTTCCCGCTCTTGTAGTCGAGGTCGCGAGGTGGAACGGAAAAGCGCACTTGCACATTCACCACATTGCCGATGGTGCCAGCATCTATGATTTGCTTCACCTTCTGAAAGTAAGGCAAGTAACGGCGATAGTAGGCCACGAAACAGGGCACGCCAGTCTGTTCGCTCACTCGGTTGATACGGATGCAGTCGTTGTAGCTGGCAGCCAAAGGCTTTTCTATATATACAGGCTTGCCTGCTCGCATGGCCATGATGGCGAAGGCGGCATGAGATGATGGCGGCGTGGCGATGTACACTGCGTTCACGTCAGGATCGTCGATAAGCTGTGCAGCATCAGTATACCATTTTCGCACATGATGTCGCTCGGCATAGCTACGCGCCTTATCCTCGCTGCGGCTCATCACAGCTACCACTTGAGAGCCCTCCACCTCATTGAAGGCCGGACCACTTTTTTTCTCGGTTACCTCTCCGCAGCCGATGAATCCCCATTTTATCTGTTTCATCCTTCGATTTATTTAAGATTACTCTTCACCTGCCAACGACTTGTTGATTTGCTCTATGTAGTCGAGCACCTCGTCACGTCCGAGTTTCTTCTCACTACTGGTGATGAAATATGGTGGCAGTTCTTCCCATCTATCTTCCAATGCATGCATCCATTTCTCGGCATTCATCCTAGCTTTCACGGGACCCAATTTGTCGGCCTTGGTAAAGACGATGCAGAATGGCACGCCACTCTCACCCAGCCAGTCGACAAACTCGCGGTCGATTTTCTGTTGCTCATGGCGCACGTCGATGAGTACAAAGACATTCGCCAACTGCGGACGCTGCAGGATATAGCTACTAATCATCTGCTCAAGCTGTTTCTGTACGGTCTTTGAACGCTTGGCAAAACCGTAACCTGGGAGATCGACCAGATACCACTCGTTGTTGATGATGAAATGGTTGATAAGTAACGTTTTGCCAGGAGTGGCAGATGTCTTTGCCAGCCCATTGTGGTTGCAGAGCATGTTGATGAGGCTCGACTTGCCTACATTACTCCTGCCGATGAAGGCATACTCGTTTTTGTTGTCCTTTGGACACATGCTCACACGTGGAGCGGATATGGTAAATTCCGATTTCTTGATTTCCATTTTTATATCTCTAAATGCTTAAACTTTTCTTATCCGAAAAAGTTGTGTTTATATTATGTTATCTATGTTATAATTAGCCCTCTATCTCAGCGAGTTCTAGCCATCTCATCTCCTTCTCGTCAAGGGCATCCTTGATTTCGGGCAGTCGTTTGCTTTTCTCAGTCAGCTCCTCTACCGACAAGGTACCGCTACAGAGCTCTTCCTCCAGCTTCTTCTGCTCTTCGGTGAGAGCGTCTATTTCCTTGGTGAGCTGTTCGTATTCTCTTTTTTCCTTGTAGCTCATCTTCCGGCGGTTCTCATGATTGGCATCACGCTTGGCAGTACCATTACCATCGCCCGTGGCAGAAATCGTGGCTGCCTGAACCTTGGTAGCGTTTTTCTCCGTCTCATCCTTTGCCTGCAGTCGACTCCAATCACGATATTGGGTGTAATTGCCTGGGAAATCTTGTATTTCGCCCTCGCCTTTGAACACCAGCAAATGGTCTACAACCTTGTCCATAAAGTAGCGGTCGTGGCTCACCACAATAACACAGCCTGGGAAATCCTGCAAATATTCTTCCAAGACTTGCAACGTTTGTATATCCAAGTCGTTGGTAGGCTCGTCAAGCACAAGGAAGTTCGGATTCCTCATCAGCACAGTGCAGAGATAGAGCTTTCGCTTTTCACCTCCGCTCAGCTTATATACATAGTTGTGCTGTTCTTCGGGTGTGAAGAGGAAAAATTGCAAAAACTGAGATGCCGTCATGTGCTTACCTCCACCCAAGTCGATATAGTCGGCGATGTCTGTGATGACATCTATCACCTTTTGGTCTTCCTTAAACTTCAATCCCTCCTGTGAGAAATAGCCAAAACGTACGGTCTCACCAATATCAAACTTGCCGCTATCAGGCTGAACCTCTCCCAGCAACATCTTGATAAAGGTAGACTTGCCAGTTCCGTTATTTCCAACAATGCCCATCTTCTCGAAACGGGCAAAATTGTAATAGAAATCTTTAAGAATTACCTTTTTCTTGTCACGGTCGTCAAAAGCCTTGCTCACATATTGACACTCAAAGATTTTAGAGCCAATATACACCGAAGATGCCTTCAATCGCACTTGCCTATCCTCAATGCGCTGCTTGGCGACCTTCTCCAATTCATAGAAAGCCTCCTCTCGGTAGCGAGCCTTATGTCCACGTGCCTGCGGTTGACGGCGCATCCAGTCGAGTTCTCGCCTATAGAGGTTTTTGGAGTGTTGAATCTCCGCACGCAAGTTGTCCATACGCTCCTGTCTCTTCTCCAGATAGTAGGCATAGTTGCCACGATAAGTATAGATGGTCTGGTCGTCAAGCTCCAAGATAGTGTTGCATACCTTGTCGAGGAAGAATCGATCGTGGGTTACCATGAAGATAGTCTTGTTGCCACGATTCAAGTAGCCTTCAAGCCATTCAATCATCTCTAGGTCGAGGTGGTTGGTAGGCTCGTCAAGCATCAGAAAATCGGGCTCGGTGATGAGCACATTGGCAAGAGCCACACGTTTCTGTTGACCTCCACTGAGCTGTCCCATCGGTTGCTCCAAGTTGGTGATGTGCAATTGGGTGAGAATCTGCTTGGCACGTAGCACCTTGTCGGGATCGCCTTCGTGATTGAAGCACGCATCAAGCACACACTCATCGGGATCAAACTTTGGCAACTGCTCCAAGTAGCCTATCTTCAAGTCGCGACGATAGATGATGTCTCCACTTTCGTGCCCTTCCTTGCCTGTAAGCACCGACATAAGAGTGGACTTGCCCGTGCCGTTGCGAGCCACGAGCCCCACCTTTTGCCCTTCGGCGATGGAAAAGGATATATTATCAAAAAGAACCTGCGCACCAAATCGTTTGGTGAGGTTTTGGACGTCTAAAAAAGGAGTTTGACTAGCCATTATTATTTTTTTCGTGCAAAGTTAACGAAAATATTTGGTAGTAACAAATTTTTTAATTATCTTTGCACTCGAATTCATTTCAATACTGTGTTTCAATTCTAGAAACGCAACATTTCATAGGAAAATCAACTTTATACAATATAATAATGTATAGCAAAGACGAATTAACAGCAAAAAGTGTCGTGCAGTTGAAAGACATTGCCAAGGCTATCGGGGCTAAGATTAAGTCGGGCGACAACAAGGAAACTATCATCTATACCATCCTTGACGCTCAGGCTGAACAGCCAAGCACCGTTGCGCCTAAGCGCAAGCGCACCCGTATCGCATCTAAGAAGGAAGACCGTGTGTACTCTGTGCATGGCACGGAAGGAGAGAATTATGATGTCCAAAAGAATCAGGCCCTGGGCCCCAATGGAGGGGACACTTCTACGAATGACGTAGCCGAGCCTGTAGAGAAGGCTCAACAACCCGTAGAAGAGCAAATAGAGTTTAGCCCAGCTGAGGAAAGAGCACAATCGGAAGCAAAAAAGGCAGAAGAAGCAGCCAAAATTGCAGAAGAAGAAAAGGAAATAAATGTAGACCACGTGCTAGCATCTTTTCCTAAGCATAGAGGCCGCAAGAGCAAGGCTGAATTGGAAGCTATTGCTGCAGCCAAGGCTGAGGCTATCAGAAGGCACAAAGAAAAGCTAGCTGCGCTCAAAGAGGCCAAAGAAGCTCAGGAAGCAAAAGCTCAGGTGACCAGTACCGAGCTACCAGCTTCGAAAGAGCCAGAACTTCCAGTTGTTCAGAATGCAGCAATCCCTGAGGCTCAGTTTGCCAACACTGAAAAAGCTGAGGCTAACACAGCTATTTCTAGTGATGTTCAAGCTATGCTTCAGGCTAAGATGAATGCACAAAATGGAAGCCAGGATGTTCCTGCCAATGCTAATGATGCTTCGCAGACAGAGGGCACAGATAATGAAGATACTGAAGCGGAAACTGAATCACCAGCAGCAACAGACACCCACAAAATAGAATATACCGAGGGAATGAAAGCCGAGGTTTCCCCTGACGGCGTTTGGCTTGGGGATCCAGGCGACGGCACTGATTTTATCACAGTAGTAGACATCCCTATCGAAGACAGAGCCGCAATGCCTACTGTAGACATCTTTGATCGTCCAACAAGCCAAAACAACCAGGCTATGGCTCATACATCTGCCAATGTTGACAATCAACAGAAAGCTAACCAGCCATCTTATGATTTCAGCAATATCGTTACAGCCAATGGTGTGCTTGAAATTCTCACCGATGGCTATGGTTTCTTGCGTAGCAGCGACTATAACTACTTGTCTTCGCCAGACGATGTGTATGTTCCAACTACCGCCATCAAGAACTATGGTTTGAAAACAGGCGATGTTATACAATGCCACGTACGCCCACCTCATGATGGCGAAAAATATTTTCCTCTTACCAGCATCGACAAGATTAATGGTAGAGACCCGAAGGATGTCCGCGACAGAATGCCTTTCGAGCACCTCACCCCACTCTTCCCTGACGAGAAATTCAACCTCTGTGGAGATCGCCGTACCACTAATTTGAGTACTCGTATCGTTGATCTCTTCTCGCCTATCGGTAAAGGTCAGCGTGCGCTTATCGTTGCACAGCCTAAGACAGGTAAGACTATCTTGATGAAGGATATAGCCAACGCTATCGCAGCCAACCATCCAGAAGCATACTTAATGATGCTCTTGATAGACGAGCGCCCTGAGGAGGTTACTGATATGGCGCGCACAGTCAATGCAGAGGTTATCGCCTCTACTTTCGATGAACCTGCTGAGCGCCATGTCAAGATTGCCGGCATCGTATTGGAGAAGGCCAAGCGTATGGTAGAATGTGGTCACGACGTGGTCATCTTCCTCGATTCCATTACCCGTTTGGCTCGAGCATACAATACTGTTGCACCAGCTTCAGGTAAGGTCCTCACTGGTGGTGTTGATGCAAATGCCCTGCAAAAGCCTAAACGTTTCTTCGGTGCTGCTCGTAATATCGAGGGAGGCGGTTCGCTTACCATCATTGCGACAGCACTTATCGATACGGGTAGCAAGATGGACGAGGTGATCTTCGAGGAATTCAAGGGTACTGGTAATATGGAGTTGCAGCTTGATCGCTCACTCAGCAATAAGCGCATCTTCCCAGCAGTCAACTTGGTAGCTTCTTCTACACGACGCGACGATCTCTTGCAAGACAAGACGACGCTCGACCGTATGTGGATTCTCCGCAAGTATATCTCAGACATGAACTCTATCGAAGCTATGAACACGATTCATCGCAGCATGCAGAACACTCGAAACAACGAAGAGTTCCTGCTCTCCATGAATTCATAGAAGATAAATATAAATACACAAAACTCCCTATAAGATTGATACTTATCGGGAGTTTATTATTTTATTACTTTATCATTCATTTGCGTATCTTCTAACACCAGAAGAAGATGGCACAAAGATTCCGCTCTATCTTTTCATTTTTCTGAAAGCTTGACGATGGAATCGCTCTTCGGCCTTAATGATACTCAACACCTTATTGGCTGGGAGAACAAGCATAAACCGAGCGTGATATTCCTGTTGTAATTGTTTCAATTCGATGTCTATTTCGTCTTGTCTTCGGATGGCATCAGCACAAGCTTTGACATCATGGGGATTGACATGATGACAACGGCGCATTTCATCAAAGAGAACACGCATCTTCTTCATCATTTGCCTATAAACTGGAAAAAACCTTGCCGCTTCCTGTGGCGTAAGGCATGCGTTGGTCGTGATATATTGCTCCAAGTCTGCCTCAAATTTCTTTGGATTAAAACCTCCAGATTTTTGCTGGGCAGAAACAGGGAGAATACTTATAAGCATGGCGCATATAAGCGTAACAATTTTACAGTTTATTGGATGTTTCATCGTGAAAGTTCTCATTTATAATTACAAGTTTGGCTTACCCTTAATCTCTTAGTTTTCGGCTATCAGAGAAGCATAGATGTCCTGGTTATCCATCATGGTATAATCAGCCATTTGGTCGAAACTACCTTCATCGCTAATCCTTACATTATGAATACCACCTTGCATGTTAGCTTTCTGGGCGACCTGCACATGAGACTGATTTCCATCATGACGCAGCCCGATAAGCACACCGCCACTCACAACAATGACAGCCACTATTACAGCAGCCACCTTGTGGAATGTAGAACGCAACCACAATGGCTGGCCTGTAGCCATCTCTGGCATCTCGACGATGCGAGCCTCTTTCTCTGGCAGCCTATCCATGATTTGTTGTGTCAGATTATCAAAATAACCTGCTGGCACCTCAAAATGGTTGTTTTTGCCGAAAAGTTCTTTTATTTTTCTATCTTCATTCATAGTCGTCTTATTTCCTTTCTAATTTAGTAGACGTACCTTATTATAAAAGGTTTAATTATTTAGATGCAAATATTCGGAAATTTTTTTTACCGCCAAGTGGTAAGAGGCCTTGAGTGCACCCTCGCTTGTATTTAGCATCTTGCTGATTTCAGAATATTTCATGTCGTCGAAATATTTCAGGGAGAAAACTGTACGTTGCACCTCTGGTAGTCGGGCAACAGCCTCTTGCAATAAAGCTTGTGCATGGTCGCCGTCAAAATAAGGGTCACCCATCAATCGAGCGGCAACAGCAGGCTCTTCGTCTGCACTCACATTAGCAGTAGCAGCTTTCTTCTTACGTAGAAAGTCGAGTGCTTCGTTGATAGCAATACGATATAACCAAGTTGAGATGGACGCCTTTCCCTGAAAAGAATCGAGATTAGTCCAAGCTTTGACGAATGAGTTTTGCAGAACATCATTGGCATCGTCGTGGTCTAACACGATACGGCGAATCTTCCAATACAGTGGTTCACTGTACTGGCTCACGAGTGCCGAGAAACCTTCTCGTTGTGTTCTCGGCTCCTTGAGCAATGCCAAGAGTTCCTTGTCTTTCATATTTTCTTAAAGTATTGCTTTAGATATATTTTCTCAATAAGTTGTAAATCACACCATCATATCCATATACGTCTGGGTACATCTCTATTCTTCCGCCCGCCATGGGATACATGGTATAATAGGTGATGAAAAGTGGTATTTGCGGATTCACCTTCAGCGCCACTATCACCATCTTGCGGTTTTCCAAAGAGTCGGCTGTCATCGAATATTTGATTTTCTCCATCGTTAGCTCATCCTTATCCTTGAGCAGGAAGACAGCAAAGTCGTAAGGTTTCTCTATCCTCACACATCCATGAGACACACCTCGATCCTCTCTGCTGAACACGCCCCGACTGGAGGTATCATGAAGAAATACAGAAAAGTTGTTGTCGAAACGGAATATGATTCTGCCCAGCGCATTACCCTTGCCTCCTCGTTGAGCCACTCCATAGGCACCCGACAGCAACATTTGGCGTGTGAGATGACGTGGGTCAATCTCCTTGCCAGTCGCACGTTCGATAGCGAAATAATTATGGGAGTAGAAATAACTCGGATTGCCCACATGACGCACAATGTCTTTCACCAATATGCTATGTGGGATAGTCCATCTCGGATTGAGCTCCATTCGATTGATGCGACTGCTGAGCAATGGTGTTTTTGTCTTGAAAGAGCCACAACCAATACGCATAGTGAGCGTATCTTCATGGTCGATGCCCATTAAATGGAAAGACGGGATGTTGACAACCACATATTTTTTATGTAAGCGAGGAGCATCAGCCTGCCTCCAACGACATCGTTCCATATTACAGAGTATCATAGCTCGCTCAGCTTTTCCTAACTTATCTTGCGCTAGCCGTCGCTCTAATTGATAATAAAAAGGGTCTGTCGGTTGTACATCATAAAGAAATTTGCCTAGGGAATCACTCTTTGCCATGCGTAAAGCCAAAGCATAAAAATGATTGTCAACATGATCTATTTTCACGTCATAAAGTCCTCGATACTTCACCGCATGTTTTACAGTGTCGTATGGGCTGGGGTCTATAGAGTCCAGACGATTGAATACATACGTAGGATTAACAAAGCCAAATCGTTGACCAACCACATACCTTAGGTATGACTTTGTGAGTCGATATTCCAGTCGGGCCATCACATGATTTATCTGATAACTCCCAGAGTCTAGGTCGAGAGCTCTAAGTCGTCTCAAATCTCGTTCAATGGCACGCACATAGAAGAGACGTTGGCTAAACCCCATATCCGTAACTTTTTGCAGAAACTTGACAAGCGTATCTGCTCGCTGGTCTACCCCATGTCGATCTATCCATATAAAACCGCCCTCATTACCATAATAATTTCGAGTTCTAAGGTCGGAGCTGTTCCTATCAGAATCATTGCGCATTAAACTATCCATCAAGCCTCGAATAACCTGAGAGTTGATGGCATAAGAGGGATTGTGCAACTGTTGGTAATAGTCCATAGACAATTGCAAATTACTGTTTGGCACTCTGTCATGACAAGCACAGAGCACCAAACAGAATATAATAGGTAAAAATCTAGATAACTTCACTTTTCTAGGCTTTTACACTTAGAATTTACATAATACCATCGGCACGAAGCTTCTGTTGCCATTTCCATGCAGAAGCCAACACATCTTCCAACTTAGCCTCAGCCTTCCAACCGAGTACCTTGTTGGCCTTAGTACAGTCTCCCCAAATTTTCTCGATATCACCTTCACGGCGTGGACCATACTTCCAGTTGAGCTTCACACCAGTTGCTTTTTCAAATGTCTCTACAATTTCGAGTGTAGAGTTACCCTTTCCGGTACCAATGTTGAAATACTCAATAGGCTCGGTTTCTTTGTCGAGCACACGGGCCATAGCTGCAACATGAGCCTTGGCAAGGTCAACAACATAAATATAATCGCGGATACATGTTCCGTCAGGTGTATCATAATCGTTACCGAAGATAGTAAGTTGCTTGCGAATGCCCATAGCAGTCTGAGTAACATATGGAATCAAGTTGTTTGGCACACCATTTGGCAACTCACCGATTTCAGCAGAAGGGTGAGCTCCGATTGGATTAAAATATCTCAAGACGATACTCTTGATGGCAGCGCCACTGTGAATATAGTCGGCAATGATCTGTTCATTGATTTCCTTAGTATTACCATAAGGAGAAGTAGCCTTTTGGTGTGGTGCCTCTTCTGTTACAGGCAAATTCTCTGGTTTTGGCTGACCATATACGGTACAAGAAGAAGAGAAAATGATACCTTTGACGTTATATTTTGGCATGAGCTCAAGCAGGTTGATGAGCGAAACGATGTTGTTGCGATAATAAAGCAATGGTTTCTGCACACTCTCACCTACAGCTTTGCTGGCTGCAAAGTGGATGATGCCCTGGATGTCTGGGTACTTCTGGAATACGGCCTCGGTAGCAGCCTTGTCACGCAAGTCTACCTCTTCGAATGCAGGACGGATGCCTGTAATCTTCTCGATACCATCGAGCACCTCGATCTTAGAGTTTGAGAGGTTATCAACGATTACTACGTTATAACCTGCCTGCTGCAACTCAACGGTGGTGTGGCTTCCTATAAAACCTGTGCCACCTGTCACTAGAATAGTCTGTTTCATATCAAATATAGTTAGTTTGGTTGAATAATCAACGTTTCTTCTTGCAAAAGTAATGCAAAAATCCGAAAAAGCGAAAGAAAAAGGTAAAAAAAATCTTATTTCTTTTGTGTTTTCTTCGATTTACTCTATCTTTGCAGTATAAAAAGATTTAAAAAGCAGAAATTATTCGCAATCGTATGAGAAATTTAAGCAGTTTTGTAGTGGTTATGGCAATGATTTGCCTTACAGGTTGCTCGCAGCAAAAAAAAGCTGACAGCAAGGCTCCTGTCTCGGTAGATGTTTACTCAATAGACGACATGAGAGGCTCTGAATCGAAAGACTATGTTGGCACTGTCGAGGAGAAAACCGGATCCACCTTGAGC
>ERZ808286.958-NODE-958-length-15934-cov-4.944266_pt1 | contig 15934 bp, 9 predicted proteins | sample MGYA00521276_ERZ808286 | MGnify/ENA primary metagenome ERZ808286 (study PRJEB31516, sample SAMN03275607) | gut metagenome | biome: mammalia-associated habitat; material: feces | host: Papio cynocephalus | place: Kenya | collected 2012-08-01 ... | reverse complement strand
TTGAACCCGCTGACGAAATGCTCATTGAGCTTGATATCGCCATCTTCAAGATCCGCAAACGGCATACCGAGCATGTACCACTTGCCGGCTTCCATTTCGATGGTGGTGTAGCCGACGATTGGGCTCTCAACGGCAGCGGAGGCCGTGGCCTGGAACAGAAGCGCACAGGAAAGCGCTGCTGCGCACATCAAAATCCGTTTGGCATTCATCGTGTTCTTTCCTCGTTTCGGGGTTGGAAGCCTGTAATGGCCGTCTTTTTCCCTGCTTTGTCCAAGGTGCAAACCGCCAGCGGGCACCCCGAACAACAGCATCATAGTAGCATGGGGGCAGACCGTTTGCAAGCGAAAAATGTTTTGAATGCAAGAACCTTTTGGCTGATGCGAGGATGCCGAGCGTCTTCGGCAGGTTTTTCGGTTCCGGCATCGGGATGCTTCTATCTAATGCCTGCGGTGCACGTGGTTAGCAGATGATTGCATGGATGCCACACGCATCCGGGGCGAGTTGGCGGCGAAGAGCCCCCTGCAAACCACCCCCCGCATCCGTTGTTGAGAATAGACGCTCAAAACCCTCCATCTATTCTCAATGTCATGGATAACTCCCCATTTTCCCCTTTTCAATCTCAATCCTCCATCCCGCCAAAAATCCCGTCAAGCCCCCGCTGTTCCAGCCCGTTCCACAGGCTCACCGCATTTGAGCCAAGTCTGCCCAAAGGCGCATGACCCTGCAGGCGATGTGTGAAGGCCTGTCGGGAAAGAATCGGCGGCGAGGCGATAGCGGAAGCCCCGCTGCGCCCGGAGCACTCGAAGCGGAGGATGCGCAGGCGGCTCGTCTATCGCGGTGTTAGGGGCGCAGCAGGGCGTTCTCAGCGACGGGCGGCGAGGAGGATGGTGTAGCCGCGGCGGGAGAAGGCGCCGAGGGGCTCAAAGCCGGCGGCGGTGATGAGCTCGAGGGGTTTGGCTTCGCGTTTGGAAACGAAGGCGAGAATGCCGCCTGGCTTGAGAAGGCGGGCGGCGCTTTCGATAAACGCCTGAGCAATGCGCCAATCGCCGAAATAAGGGGGGTTGGCGAGAAAGAGATCGTAGGCGGCGCGTTCACCCATTCCTTCAGCGGAGAAGAAAAAGCGGGCGTTGTGGGGGTAGCGATGGAGGTTGAGCTGGGTGCTTTCGCGCGCGGCGGCGTTGGAATCCTGATAATCAATCCGCAGGTCTTTTTCGGGGAATGCGGCGGCGAGCAGGAGCCCCACCATGCCGCAGCCGCACCCCATATCCATCACCCGGTCGTTTCGATCGAAAGCGACCTGGTCCGCCACAGTTTCAGCGAGGGCGAGACCGCCCATATCGGCACGGCGGTGGCAAAAGCACCCGGGGAGCGTGACGAGCTCAAGGGGAGCGTGCCCGCGGAGGGAGACGGTAAACGCAGCGCGGTGGTCGGGCAGATCGGCCACGGGCACGGGGTGAAGGACGCGGCCGGAGAGAATGTAAACCGCGCCTTCGCGGCGCAGGGTAATGGCGTTGCCGCAGGCTTTCCGGAAGCGTTTCAGAAAGGTTTCATTAAAGGATTCATCGGCGGCAATCAGCAGCCGGAGCCCGGGGAGGAAGGCATCGGAGGCGAGACGCTCAAGGAGTGCGAGGTGCTGTTCGGCCGTGCCATCGCCTTTGGTCATTTGCCAAAAAGCGATATTTCCGGGGGGCACGCCGGCGAGATCCGGCGCGGTGGAGCAGGCGAAGCCGAAGGATGCGCCGGGGGCGGCCAGAGGCGCGTGATTTTCGGCAAGGTTTCGCTCCAGGGTGCCTTGCACGTGTGCATCCAGCGTATGGAGGGTGAGGGCGCCCTGTACCTCGCGGCCGCGGGTGAGCCAAAGCGCCAGCGCGAGGGCGCCAGTTCGGCCGCCAAGGAAAAGGGGCGAGCGGAAGGCGCCATCTTCGGATTTGAGCGCAGGCAGCTGCTCAATCAGGGCGCGCTCGGTTGGATTGAGGCCGCTTCGAGAGACAACGCGAAGGGTTTTGCCCAGAAGAAGTTCTTTCCGGGCGTGCGGATGATGCGTGAGGGAGATCGTAAGCATGGCGGGTCTTTAAGGAAGCATATCAGCAAGCTGCGTGAAGGTATCGGCGAGATCCGTCAAACGCAAGAGGGCGCGGTTATCGAGCGCGGTTGGGGCATCGTTCACAATCACGATGCGCGCCCCGCAGCGGTAGGCCTCTTCGGGGAGGGCAGCGGCGGGGAAAACCGTAAGCGAGGAGCCGAGCACCAACATTAGATCGGCATGGCGGCTGGCCTCGAGTGCCCCATTGAAGACGGCTTCAGGGAGAGGCTCGCCGTAGAAGACGATATCGGGCTTAAAAACGCCGCCGCAGGCGCAGCGCGGCACCTCGCCGCGGCGGACAATAGGGGCAATGACATCGTAAGACGCCTCTGCACCGCAGGTCAGACAATGATGTTTTTGCGGAGACCCGTGCACCTCGAAGACGTTTTTGGAGCCGGCCAGCGTATGCAGGCGGTCAATATTCTGTGTGATGACGGCGTGGAGAAGCCCCAGACGCTCCAATCGAGCCAGCACCGTGTGAACCGTGCAGGGGCGGAAAGCGTCCAGCGCGTACACAAAGTCGCGCGACCAGGCATAAAAGAGGGAAGGATCCTGCCGGAAGAGGTCAATCCCAAAAAGCTCCTCCACGCGATAACCGCGAAAGGTATCGTTGTAAATCCCGTTGCGGCCGCGAAAATCGCGGATGCCGCTGGCGGTGGAAACTCCCGCGCCGGTAAAGGCCACGGTGGAGGTAGAGGAGAGGAGCAAGTCGTGCAGCTCACCGACGAGGTTCATCTTGAGGTCTCCGAAACGTTGCCAGAATCTGCCGGGCGCCGGTAAACGTTCCCCGCGCCACGGCCGCATATGTCCGCGCCGTCCAGCGGAGCAGACAAACGCCCTGCGCCGCCGCGCCCACCTGCCGCGACACCGTCAGCGCCAGCGATGCCGCCAGCAGGTTCACTGCCAGAATCAGCCAATAAGAGAAAAGCCATCCATACGCGTGAATATCTGGCTGAGCCACTGTAACCAACGCATCGACCGTATACAGCACATGAAACAGTGCCAGAAACCCAAACAGCGCCCCCCACACACTCCGCGGCACAGCGCCCGGCCACAACCACTCCGTCAGCCAGCATACCAGCACCGCCGCCAACAGATAAAGCGGCACGCAATACGGCGCCAGCGCGATCACCCAATTGCTTTTGGAAAGCTCCACAAAGCCCCCGGTTTCCTGCACACTCACCCGCCGCACCCGCGCCAGACAGCACAGCCCCACCAGCGCATGCGTCATTTCATGCGCAAAGACATATGCCACCATCAGCGCCTGGCGTTTCCAGCAATAAAGCGCCAGCATCGCCGCCGCCCCAAGCACAAACCCCACACGCCCCGCGGTCAGCACCGGGCCATTCAGCGCCCCAGCGGCCAGCCCCTCAAGAAAGGCGCCGCCCAACGCCCACAACAGCGGCAGCCCCGCCAACGCCAGAAGCATCCGCGCTACGCGCCCCATTCATTCACTCCTGCTCCGAAACGCCTTCCAGCTCCGCCAATTCCGCCCGCGTGCCGGGCAAAGCCTCCGCCACCGCCTTCAGCTTATCCATCATCGCCCGCAGCGCCTTCGACTTCTCCAGCATTTCTGCCCCAAAATAACGCGTGACATAAAGCCGCGCCGAAACCGCCAGCTCCGCCCGCTCCTGCGACTTCAAAGCCCGGGCGCCCGCATCATCCGCCAGCCAGTTGCTGAACATGCGGAAGGCAACGCCCTGCTGATCGGCCACAAAGTCCTTCCATTGCACGGATTTTCCCCCCATCACCACCGCCTCCGGCGTGGCGGAAGCCACCCCAAGCCCCGCAAAGGCACCCGCTTTTGACCCGGCAACCAGCCACGCCTTCAGCCGGGCAAAGGCGCGAATCCGCCGGCGAACCTTTTCCGCCGCCGCCCGGGCTTCCGCGCTCTTCAACCGCGCCGCACGCGCCTCAAACACGGCCGCTGCGGCCTCCGGATCAAAGCGATCCAGCTCTGCGCCCGCTGCCGTTTCCATTGTGGAAACGGACGCTACTTCCGCGGCGGCAGCCTCCCGCAGCCGCTCCGCTTCGGCCGCGCGTGCAGCCTCCGCTTTCGCCTGCTGTTCCTCCGCGAACCGCTGCGCCACCAGGCGCTCCATCTCCGCCCGGCCACGATCGACGGTTTTGCGCCACTGCCCGGCCAGGCGTTCCAGCGCCGCCGCGTTGGCGCGCGCGGCTTTTGCTTCCGGCGCAGCCTTCCACGCGGCCACGGCTGCCTGCGCCGTCTTCAACGCTTCCGCCACCTGAGCCGGGTCGCTCTGTTCGGCAATCTGTACGCGCAGCCCATCCACTTGCGTTCGGAGCACATCCGCACCCGATGCCGCCTGCTCCAGCGTCTGCGCTTGGGCAAACGCTTCCTGCAACGTCTTCAGCAACGCGGTCGGCGCCGGCTCCGAAGAGCGTTCAAGCCACGCCCGGTGTTCGGGAAGAACAGCCCGTTCGGCCTGCTTGGCAAGCGTTTTCAGCGTGGTTTCCGCGGCGCGGGCAAGCCCTTTGGTTTCCGCAGCGCACGCAGCAACGGATTCACTCAGCGCAGCCAGGGCTCGGCGGTCAGCCTCGGCCTGCACCGCGGCGGGGTCTTCCGCCTGCGCCACAACCACCGCCGGAGCCGCGTCTGGGGTGCGGTTCCGATCTTTCCGTGCCAGCATCACCAGCACGGCCACAACCGCGCCAATCAGAATCACCACACCACCGCCCAATCCAATGGCCAGCCCGACAATCGCCCCCTTGCTCATCCCCCGCTGTTCTTCAGGGAACAAGGGGGCATTGGGGTTGACCTTAACCGAAGGCATGGGGCGCGAAGGACCCGCCGCCGGCACGGCCTGCGTCTTACCTTTGAGCACAATGCGTTTGCCGGCGGCGGTGCGCGATTTCCCCGCCTGCAGCTCTTTGTCCATATCGCCCAGAAGCGACGCGTAGTTTGGGTAACGGCGGATAGGCTCAGCCTCCAGCATCCGCATGACGATTTTGGCGATGGGCTCCGGGCAGGAGGGCATCACCGTGCGCAAGGGGCGGGCGGGAGCCGTCAGGCGCGCCTTCATCACCTCCACCGCATCGGCGCCCTCAAACGGCGGCACGCCGGCAATCGCGTGATAGAGCGTAGCACCTAATGAATAAATATCGGCCCGTGCATCTACTTTCTGCCTGCGGAGGGTTTCCGGGGCGATGTAATAGGGCGTGCCCCAAACCTCATGATTCGCTGCGGCATTGGCGCCCACAAGCGCCGCGATGCCGAAGTCGGCCAATTTGGCTTCATGGGCGGCATTGATCAGAATATTCTCGGGTTTAACATCGCCGTGCACCAGCCCCTGATCAGAGGCGGCGCGCAGACCGTCGGCAATCTGACGGCCAATTCTGAGGGCGGTATCGGCATTGACGGGTCCATCCTGCATCATGCGGTCAAGCGACTGCGGCTGCACCAGCTCCATCACCAGATAGGGCTGACCGGAAAACTCACCAAATGCATACACCCCCACAATGTTGGGATGATTCAGCCGGGCGGCAGCCTGAGCCTCCTGCTGGAACCGCGTGATAAAGGTGGGGTCTTCGGCAGCTTTGTCCCGCAAGATGACTTTAACGGCCACCTTTCGGCGAAGCCCTTCATCAAAACCCTCGTAGACTGCGCCCATGCCGCCTTTGCCCAGCAGCCGATCCAGGCGATACTGCCCCAACCTGCCCGGCACAAGAACCGTTTTGCCGCAAGCCGGGCAGACGACTTCACTCAACGGCTCAGCCGCTGCCGGCAACGCGCCGCCGCACAATGGGCACGCAGCCCCCGGTACCGCCTCGGCCAAGATTCCCGTTTCGCTCATCGCTCCGTCCTTCCGTTTGCTTATGCGTACCGTTCGCGCAACAGCGAAACCGCGCGCTCCACCAGCGCTTCATCCAGCGCGTGCACTTCTGTTTTGGCGCCGAGCCCCTGCGGCAGCGTCACACACAGCTCGCCCCCCAGATGTTCACGAAACTGCGCCAGCCCTTCCAGCACGGCCAGCCGGCCATCTGCCCCCCGCAGCGTCAACTCCCCGCACCAGACCTTCAGCCCGCACTCCCGCAGCACGGTAATAACGCGCGTGCATTCTGCAGGCGAAACCAGCCCCGCGAGCGCGGCATAAGCCATATCCAGTGCGATGCCAACAGCCACAGCTTCTCCATGCGAGAGCTGATATCCCGTCATGGCCTCCAGACGATGCGCACTCCAATGGCCAAAATCCAGCGGGCGGGCGGAGCCTTGCTCAAACGGATCCCCCGAGCGGGCAATATGCTGTAAATGCAGCTCCGCCGTCCGTTCAACCAGCTCGGCCATCGCCTCCAAATCGCGCATCCGCAGCGCATCGGCATGTTCCGCGATCCAATCCAGAAACGCCGCATCCTTGATAACGGCCACCTTCACCGCTTCGGCGACCCCGTTGCGCCAATCACGCTCCGAAAGCGTTGGCAGAAACGCACAATCGTTCAGCACCGCATAAGGCGGCGCAAACGTCCCCAGGAAATTCTTACACGCCCCAACGTCCACCCCGTTCTTCACACCCACCCCGGCATCGGCCTGTGCCAGCGTTGTGGTATTCATGCGGATCAGGCGGCAGCCGCGGTGAATACGCCCGGCGGCATAGCCCGCCACATCCTGCACCGAGCCCCCTCCAATGGCCACGATCGTGTCTTTCCGCCCCAGATGCGTTTGATACGCCAGCTGCACCAGCCGCTCGGCCGTCCCTTCATGTTTTTTGACGAACTCGCCGCCCGGAATCACTTCCACCGGCGCCGCCAGCTCCACTTCATTCCGATGCGCCGTCATCCATGCCGCAATCTGCTCCAGGAGCCCCGGATGCGCCTGTTCCACGCCGCGATCGACCACCACCAGCACGCGGTATGGCGCGGCCGTCCCCCCTTCTCGAAGCACCTCCGCCAACAACGGATTGTCCACCGCAAACACATCCCGGCAAAAGATCACCGGGTAGGCAAACGACACCGTAAAACGTTCATTGATTCTTTTCATCTCAAGAATAGTATAACATCTTTGCCTTCACAGCGCTTACGCCCGCGCCGCCGCATACCGCGCTTATTTCCAAGCTCGCCGCCGCACAAACCCCTCATCGCTTTTACGCGTGGAAACACGCGCTGGACGAATTGATTTCAACGTCAACCCGTCCAGCCCACAGCATCCGGAACCGATTCGCCTAGCGCCGGGGCGGCTGCCGCACAGCAGGGCTTAAAAAGCCAAAGCCGGAGCACTCGGCTCCGGCTTTGGCACGAAGGGTTTGCACACCTCATCCATTAGATGATTTTGGGTGCGCCCTCAGCCGCTTTATACTTGGGGCCGTAGTAGGCCTTGAGGTAGAGCTCGCGGATTTCGGAGATCAGCGGGTAGCGGGGGTTGGCCGGCGTGCACTGATCATCAAAAGCATCCTCCGAAAGGGCGTCGAGGTTGCGGAGGAATTCGTCTTCCGGAACGCCCCAAGCCTGAATGGAATCAGGGATATTGATCGCCTTCTTGAGCTGCGCAATACCTTCCACAAGCGCTTCCACCTTCTCGGCATCGCTCTTGCCATGAGCGAAACCGAGGACATCGGCAACGCGGGCATAGCGAGAACGCGCCATCGGATAGGTGTACTGCGGGAAGATGGCCTGCTTGGCCGGGTTCTCAACCGCGTTATAGCGGATGATATCGCAGATGAGCAGCGCATTGGCGATGCCGTGAGGAATATTGTACTTCGCGCCGAGCTTGTGAGCCATGGAGTGGCACAGCCCGAGGAAGGCATTGGCGAAGGCCATACCGGCGATATTGGAAGCGTAATGCATCTTCTCGCGCGCCTTCTTGTTGGAAGCGCCTTCATCGTAGCTGAGTTTGAGGTACTTGAAGACGAGGCGGGCGGCTTCCAGGGAGAGGGCGTTGGTCCACTCGGTGGAGAGCACGGAAACCATGGCCTCAAGCGCATGCACCAGCGCATCGATACCGGAGGCAGCGGTAAGGCCGCGAGGCATGGAGAGCACCAGCTCCGGATCGGCAATCGCCATATCGGGCGTCAATGCATAGTCAGCAATCGGATACTTCTTATGGGTGCGCGAATCGGTTACGACCGCGAAAGGCGTCACTTCCGAACCGGTGCCGGAGGTGGTGGGGATGGCCACCATAATCGCCTTAGCGCCGAGTTTCGGGAAGGTGTAGATACGCTTCTCAATATCCATGAAGCGCATGGCCATATCCTCGAACTTGGCTTCAGGGTTCTCATAGCGCAGCCACATCATCTTGGCCGCATCCATGGGGGACCCGCCGCCGAGGGCGAGAATGAGATCCGGCTTGAAGGAGTTCATCCGGGAGAGCCCCTCCTCAATAGTATCCGTATCCGGATCGGGCTTCACTTCGTAGAAGATCTCCACTTCCATGCCCATATCTTCGAGAACGGAAGTTACCTTTTCGGTGTAGCCCAAGTCGAAAAGCGGCTTGTCAGTAACCAGGAAGGCGCGCTTGCGGTCGGTGATTTCGCGAAGGGCGAAAGGCAGACAGCCATACTTGAAGTAGACTTTCGGCGGAACCTTAAACCAGAGCATGTTCTCACGACGCTCGGCGATGGTCTTGATGTTCATGAGGTGCTTCACTCCGATATTTTCCGAAACTGCATTACCGCCCCAGCTGCCGCAGCCGAGCGTCAGCGAAGGCGCCAGCTTGAAGTTGTAAAGATCGCCGATGGCACCCTGCGAAGCGGGAATGTTCACCAACACACGGCCGGTCTTCACAATGGAGCCATAGGACTTGATCCGGTCGGTATTCGCCGGCGAAGTATAGAGCACAGAGGTATGCCCAAGGCCGCCGCCTTCAATAAGCTTCTTAGCCATGAGCGTGCCCTCTTCGAAGTTCCGGGCGCGATAGAGCGCCAGAACAGGCGAAAGCTTCTCATGTGAGAAGGGCTCTTCCGGCCCCATGGTGATTTCCTTCGTCTCGCCGATCAGCACCTTTGCCTCGTGCGGGACGGAAATTCCAGCCATTTCGGCAATCTTCCACGCCGGCTGGCCAACAATCTTCGCATTGAGATGGCCATCCACGAAGATCGTGGCGGACACTTTTTTGCGTTCGGCCGCATTGAGAATATAAGCTCCGCGCGCCAAGAATTCCTTCTTCACCGTCTCATACATCGAATCCACCACGATGACCGCCTGCTCAGAGGCGCAAATCATGCCGTTATCGAACGTCTTCGACATGAGGATCGAGGAAACAGCCATCTTATAGTGAGCCGTCTCATCAATGAGCGCAGGCGTATTACCGGCGCCCACACCGAGAGCCGGCTTACCCGAAGAATAAGCCGCCTGCACCATGCCCGGGCCGCCCGTAGCCAGAATGAGATTGGTGTACTTGTGATGCATGAGCGCAGCAGAAAGCGCCATTGTCGGCTCCTTAATGCAGCCAACAATCCCCTCCGGGGCGCCGGCACGAACCGCCGCACGCTCAATGATCATAGCCGCTTCATAGGTGGAGCGTTTAGCACGCGGGTGCGGGCTGAACACAATGCCGTTACGGGTCTTCAATGCGATCAACGCCTTGAAGATGGCCGTAGACGTTGGGTTCGTGGTCGGCACAATGCCGGCAATGATGCCAATCGGCTCAGCAATCCGGCGGATGCCATACGTCGCATCATACTCCAATTCGCCGCAGGTCTTGGCATTCTTGTAGGAATTATAAATGTATTCGGAAGCAAAGTGATTCTTGATCACCTTATCTTCCACCACACCCATTCCGGTCTCTTCAACCGCCAGCTTTGCCAGCTCAATGCGGTGCGCACAAGCAGAAAGCGCACACTCGCGGAAAATCTTATCCACCTGCTCCTGCGTATAGGTGGCATAAATCGCCTGAGCCTTCTTCACGCGCTCCATGAGCGCATCCAACTCCGCCAGCTGAGCGGATTCATCAACCACGGGCTTAGCGGGTGTAACAGGAGCCGCGGCCTTTACAGGCGCCTTTTTCGCGGCGGCTTTTTTCGTTGCCATGAGGTTCTCCTTTCAAGGTTCAATCGGCAAATCGGTATGAAAGTATCGATTATTTCTCCTAAAAAGTCAAGCACTTTCGCCGAACCCCCGAAAATGCGCTCATTCCCAGCCCATTCCCCGGCATCCATCGGGGAACCTGCGCAACCCGCCCCCAACCGGATAGCGTCGTTGCATGCCTCAAAACATCGCTTTCACACACGCCAGAACAACGCCTTCAGCGAATGGCCGGCATACACATCCAACGCCTTCGTGCGTATCTGTGCCAAACAAATCCGGACACACGCTCACCCTTCATTCCCCCACGCCGCTCCAACCCCCAAGCGTTGTACCCAATTACGCACCCACATAAACGTTCCGCCTCTTTCAACGCCCACCCAACATATGCCGTGCCAGCCTCTGCGCTTGACTTTCTGCCCCCAGCGGAAGACTAACGCGTTTTTTAGCCTCACGCGCCGCAAGCCTCGTTCCCGCCGCTGCAAGGGACGCCTGGAGAGAATCCGAAAAGGAAAAATCGGCCGATCACTTCGCCTCGGAAATCCTTATCCCTCAAAAAAACAACAGCGCAATTCACAACCGAAACACCCGCGAACAGCTTCAGGCCGCGGCTGAGCAGTTAAACGTATATCCCAGCCTTATTGTCGGCCGACACCAGCATCTTCGGCAAAACGACACGCATTTCTCGCACGCTATTATTCACTTCAAGTGGGATGCCTCTGCGTTCTCAATTCGAAACCAAGCCCTCTTTATCCTCCACGAAAATCAGGCGGTCATCCTCGAGAAACCTTAGCACATCGCAAATTTTCTCCCGCAACCATTCTTCCCCCCGTTTAAATTCAGTTATATTTTTTAGCACCCTGTCGTCCTCGCACAAATCGTATAGGACATTGTCCACAAACACGTTCATGTTCCACCGATACGGGGGCTCAATAAATTCGGGCAGATTTTCGATTTCCCTGTCAATCGCATGTTTTGCATATTCCTCGATTTCACTCATTTTCTCATCATCAGCATCTATTAAATTTAAAACGTCAACCTCTCCGAGAGTGCCATTTTCTAAAGCCTTTGCCATTTCACGGCAGCAAGTTGCCCCCCGTTCAAATTCTTGCGCCAGGCTTCCTATTTCCCCCCTTAGTTGCTATAGCGTCTCGACGGCATCTTCCGGCGAATAACCGCCCGTTTCGCCGAACATTCCACACGCTTCGGCCATTTCCTCGCTTACGTCCGCCTCATCTCCGGCGATCCAGCCCAAAGAGCCCTCCAATAAATCCTCTACGCTCGCGCTGATACCTTTCAACGTCTCTCGAAAGTCACAAAATCCAATGCCTTCCCCTGCGCTCTCTGACATAACCATTTCCTTTCATTTCGTTTTTGATTTTAACAAACGGCCATTTAGCTTTCCAAAAACACAACAACAACTACAGCGGGTTAAACAGCCCGCCTCTCCCAAAGCCCGCCCCAAAACCTTCCCACCATGCGTGCTGCAGCACGCCTAGCACGTTCTAGCGCCACAGGATACTCCCGCGCTGAAGCACCTTTGCCTTCGTCTATCTAAACATCCGCACACCACTCAACCATCGAACCGTTCTGATAGCCATCGCCCGTTCCTGCAAAACAAAAGCGGGCGCACACATCTGTGCACCCGCTCCGTTTCCTGCCTAAGAAACTCACTTCGCGGCAGCAGACATCGTGTCTGTAGAAGCACGGCTATCCATCGCCGCAGAGCCGGTGCGGCCATCTGTCGCCGTCTTGAGCGGGCGGCCGGCCGGATCAACCAGACGCGCCGTCAAGAAGATCAGGAGGTTGCGCTTTTCGCTGTACTCACCCGTTGAGCGGAAGAGGAAGCCGATGAACGGCAGATCTCCCAGCAACGGCACCTTGTCTTCGAACGACTTCCGCGTTTCGGTGATCAAGCCGCCCATCACCACCGTTGAGCCGTTGTAAACGGAGAGCACGGTGGAGACCTCACGCAAGTGGAACTTCGGCTGAGGCATCGAAACCTGGTAATAAGCCACTTCCGCGCTAGTTACCACTCCGCCGGTCATGCCATACTGAATATACGGCACCTGCATACCATAATCAAAGTCGCCCAAATACTCAACCACGCGCGGATTGATCGAAAGATTGATCATCTGGCCTTCCTGCGACAACTGCGGAATTACCTGAAGGGAAACGCCCACATCCTGCTTTTCAAAGGACTGCGGCTCCACAGCGAACTTGACCGGCGGCGCCTGCACGTTGATGCCGCTGCCCAAAATCGACGAGTTATTGTTGTCGTAGTTATTATCCGCCTCTTCCAGTTCGGTGATATCAAACTCCGTCGGATAAATCCACTCCGTAACCACCTTCATCATGGCTTCCTGATCGGGGCGCACCACCACTTTCGGGCTGGAGAGCATGTCCGTATCCGAACGCTGTGCCAGCATGTGGAGGATCATGGTCATATCCACCTTGCCAAAGACAGCAGAGAAACTCGCGAAGGTATCATCCGGAGCCACCGAGCTGTTGCCCAGGTTGATGCGGTTGGCATACACCGAGCCATCGCCCAGGAAGCGCATGCCGTTATTGAGCGAGCCGCCGTGCATGCCCACGTTAGCCTTGCCCGTGCCGCTCTTGGCGCCAGGGCGGAAAATGTGATTGCCGCCCGCTGCGATACCGCCCGCAGCCGTTCCACCATTGGAATTGCCCAAGATGGAAGAGGAAGCCCAGTCAATACCGGAGCCCACTGTGCCCACAATGTCGCTGTTCAGCTGCCACTCGAAGCCCAAGGAGTTCAAATCGGTCTGACTGACTTCAACGAAGCGTGCCTCCACTTCAATCTGGCAGGGCGTGACATTCAGTTCTTCCAGAATACTTTCAAAGATGGCGAGGTTCGCCGGCGTGTTTGTTACACGCAGTTTACCAACAGAAGGCAGGTAAACAATGGAGGCCTTACCTTCGAAGGGAACTCCCAAGTCTGTAAAGAGCTTCTTCCAAGTGTCCGACGTGGCCGAGCTTCCTCCGGAAGACGCCGTATCCATCCCCCACCCATCGCTGGAATCGGAACTGGCGCTGCCGCCCATTTCGGAACTGAGCTGATTTACCTTTTCGACAATCGAGGACATCACGTTGTAGGAGCGCGTTTCCGTTTTGCCGCTGTCCACATAAGAGGCCGGCACCACCACAATCGCACGCCCCTTGACCACATAAGTGGAGCCCGTTACTTCGCAGACCATATCGAGTGCTTCCTTCAGCGTCACGTAGGTCATGCTGATGCCCTGGATCGGAGGCAGCCCGGCGCTGTTGGAAGCGGAAGCTTCTGAAGCAAACGGATCGGCTTCTTCCGAATTCGCTGCGGGCGCATTGTTATTATTGCCCATATTGAGGACAAAGGAAATCCCCTTCTCTTCAGGCGGGAGCTCCGGCTTGTCGTATGCCTTAGACACTTCAGCGAAGAACTGAACCGCATCCGCCAGCGTGCTCGGCGGGCGAATGGAGAACTCCGGCAGACGGATGTATTGGAGCTTAGCCATCACGGTTTCCACATCCTTCTGCCCGGCATCATCCACCTTCTTGGATTCACCGCGTGAAATCACCGGATTATAGAGCTCTTCAGAGTTGCGCCCAAGCGCACCCAACGGCGTCCACATGCCCTCAACCTGAGCAATCATTTCGTCATGCGAAGAGGCCTTAAGCTGACGGTTGCGCGCACTTAGACGCTGAACCACACGCGCCCGAAGATTGATCGCGGCTTCGTTACTGGGATCTTCGCGGATCACCAACTCCAGCTGATCGTTCGCCTCTTTGTATTTGGAGAGATGATAATAGACCGTTGCGCGTTTGATCCGTTCCTGCAGATCCAGGCGGCTCATCTTGTGTTCGTCTTTGGCATACTCGGGAAGCACCACCGTGGGGCGGATTTCCGCGGGCTTATCCATCTCTTTCTGGATTTCCTGCGCAAGCTGCGCACCAAACGGGTGCCCCTCACGCCCAACCTGCTGAGCCAGCTCAAGAGCCTTCTTGTATTCCTTATCCTGGAAAAGTGCCTGCGCCTGACGATAACGCGCCTCACGCTTCCCTTTTTCGCACTCTTCACGAAGGGGAAGATTATCCTCCCGCTCGCGGAAATACTTCTGGGCATCCTCGTACATCTTAATGGCGTTCTTATACTGCTCAAAGGCTTTGCCGGGAGCAGGCGCCGCTGTCATCAGCTCGCGCGCTTTCTCAAGACAGGCGACTGCGTGCGCATCCAACCCCTTGTTCTTAAGCTGGATGAGCATTTCAAGGTCGTTCAGCTCACGATTTTCCTTCGTGTTCTGCTCAACGGCTGTGGAGTCGTCCGTTAGATCCTTGAGCAACCCGTCCTTTTCCGGCGCAGGCTCCTGCTGGGCGGTTTCACCCTCCGCTTCCGCAGGCTTTACGGCTTCTTCCGCAGGCGCATCGGCTTCTGCGGGATTTCCCTGCGGCTCGGCCGCAGGTTCTTCTGCCTTTTGCTCGTCTTTGGCGGGCTCACGTGCGGGCTCGTCCTTGACGGCGTCCTGATCCGCTTCGGCAGGCTTCGCCTTGTCGGCGGGCTTCGCATCCTCCGCAGGCTTCTGAGGTTCGGCCACCTGCCCGGCATCATCAACCAGGCCATCCAGGAGCGAATCCAGATCATCGTCCTGTGCAAGAGCGCAAACAGAGGCTCCGGCGACCATTACGCCGACCATGGCAAAGCGCACAAAAGGTGTCATAGCACGTTATCTCCGCATTATCGGGTCTTGACCCGTATCCAAATCGTGTGAACAGTATAGCCCAACGCAAGATTCATTTCAACTCAAAACTCTTCCGGGTTGCATTTTTTTCAATGCGAACCGTTTTCTGCTCAGCATCAACGGTCTTGACCGTGAAGGTTTCACCCTTGACGGTGAAGGTTTCACCGGGGGCTGCGACCACCGGCTCAACATCCGGGAGCGCAATCGCAATACGCGCTTTCTGCTCCAGCAACGGCTCCCCAGGCCAATTGGGGTTCTTGTCGTCGAAGAAGGTCAGCGTTACAGGTTTTTTGTCGGCCTCGCGCTCCAAATCTATGGTTGAGACATTGATGAAGATGGGGAGCTTGCTCTTGCCGGACGTGATCTGCTTGGGCGCTTTTTCGTTGTAGCGGACAAGCCGGAAACCGGATTTACCGATCAGCTCGCCCTCGCGGGCACGAATTTCCGTGGTGCCGGGCTTGCCTTCCTCCGAAACCGAGACGAAGGTTACCATGAACTGGCGCACGATCTTGCCGTCGGCGGATTTGACGGCTGGGAGCTCCATCTTGTTCACGGCTCGCAGCTGCATTTTCTTGCCCTCCACGCCGGCAAGCGACATCCGGGTTTCATAGCCGGGGTGGCTCTTGGGGTCATTCGGATCGGTCTTAGCCAGATACTCCTCCAAGTTGGTAAAGCCGTCTCCATCGGCATCCGCATCGGCATCCGCGGGATCCTGGGCATTCAGCTTATGAGCGATCTCCCACTTATCCGGCATTCCATCGCCATCGCTATCCAATGTTGCGAAGTCGACTTTTTTCTCTTCGGGCTGAGGCTTTTTGCAGAAGGGGCAGATCTTGGCCGCCCATGGGATCGGCTTGGCGCAGACCACGCAGAGCAGCCGCCGCTCCGGCGTGCAAAGATTAGGTGCTTCGGCATCGGAACGAACCACCAACAGCGAACCTTTCGGCGGCTTGGCCACGGCCTCAATCAGCGCCTGATCGGCCGCGAGATCCACCGGGATGATCTGCGACTTGGACGGCTGACGGCTTTCCAGCCCGCCGTCATATTCCTGCACTTTCTGTGTTTGCTGAATCCCGGCAAACACCAGATAGAACAGCGAGATCAAAAGAACGGCCAAAACGGCCACAGCGGCGAGGCGGTC
>ERZ808286.952-NODE-952-length-15985-cov-3.722599_pt1 | contig 15985 bp, 12 predicted proteins | sample MGYA00521276_ERZ808286 | MGnify/ENA primary metagenome ERZ808286 (study PRJEB31516, sample SAMN03275607) | gut metagenome | biome: mammalia-associated habitat; material: feces | host: Papio cynocephalus | place: Kenya | collected 2012-08-01 ... | reverse complement strand
AGCATCGGGCGAACTGAAAAGATATAAAGCGATAGATAAGTCGTTGAAAGCCAATTGGTATCGCAAGAGTGTACAATCCGAAAAAGTGCCGGAATACCTGCATTTGGATACGGAAGTACACACCGAAGAGTTTGAAAAAAGCAATGCTTTTTGGGCAAATCCGCAACGCTGGTACACTACCGATGAAAGCAAGCAGGACGCACGATACACGGAACTGAAAAATACAGACGATATCCGTTTCTACCTGTCGCAAGATGCAAAACAGATTGCCGATTGGGAGAGTTACAAGACATTGTTCGAAGATGAATGCGAACAGATGAATGTATGGAAAAGCGGTTTTTACTACACGAACAAGAACCTCAAAACCGACCATTCGTACTGCAACGAACAAGCAGCATACAACTATGGGAAAAATGCTTTTGCCGCCGGTAGTATATTGTCGGTAGAGACCAAGAAAGAGAGTGTTACCGCCTCGGCTTGGCATCCCACGAAAGGTTTTATCACCAAGGACTTTGTATGGACGAGCGATGTGCTGCAAACGGCAGACACATTCCAAACCGCAAAGGGATTGTTTCTGGCAAAAGTACGTGTGTCAGGCGAGGCTAATGCGGCAGTATATCTCGCAACAGGCGAGCGCGAACCTATGCTGAAAATGATGCAATGGGACGGCAAGCAAGTATCGGCAGGCATACGCACCAACAAAGATGAGGCAAGCGTAACGATACAAAATCTGAAAGCCGGACAATGGTATATATACGGCATACAAATCACTGATAAAGAGGTAATTTGGTCGGTGAACGGGCAAGAAGTGCTACGTATCAAGAACAATTCCGGCAATATGTCATTCTTCCCTGCTGTTGCCGAGTTCTTACCCGAAGGCAAGCCCGCCGGTACCGGCAAGATAGAAATAGAGTGGATGCGCGTATACGATAAATAACTATCGGTTCGCCGCAAAACTATTCACAATCGTTTTTATAGTATGTTTCTGATTGCCGGTCCCTGCGCGATTGAAAACAGAGAGATGGTGCTCGAAACTGCGCGCACGCTGAAGGAGGTGTGTGCAGATTTGGGCATACACCTTATATATAAGTCGTCTTTCGACAAAGCCAACCGCACCTCCGCCAACTCGCAACGCGGCGTAGGTATGGAGAAAGGATTGGAGATATTGTCGGAAGCAAAAGAGACATTCGGTTTACCGATTCTGACCGATGTACACGAGTCGTGGCAATGCGCACCTGTAGCAGAGGTGGCAGACGTATTGCAAATACCTGCTTTTCTCTGCCGGCAAACCGATTTGCTTTTGGCTGCCGCCGAGACAGGGCGTATCGTAAACGTCAAGAAAGGGCAGTTTATGGCTCCGTGGGATATGCAGGGAGTGGTCAGCAAGATTGCGTCTGTACCTTCTGACAAGCCTGTCAATCAGCGGCTTTGGCTCACCGAGCGCGGGTCTTCATTCGGCTATGGAAACATTGTGGTGGATATGACTTCGCTGGTTGAAATGCGCAAGTTCGGCTGTCCCGTGGTGTTTGATGCCACCCATTCGGTACAAAAACCGAGCAGTCAGGCAGGTGTTACCGGCGGAAACAGAGAGATGGTTCCCTATTTGATGCGTGCGGCATTGGCTGTGGGCGTTGACGGACTGTTTCTGGAGGTTCATCCCGACCCGGACAAAGCCATATCGGATGCTGCAAATCAAGTAAGATTGAGCGACATACGCACCATTCTCACACAAGCATTGGCAATAGATACATTAGTAAAGAAACTGAAATGACCTATTCAGAAAGAGCAAAAAGCATATTTACCGAAGAGATTGCCGAGTTGGAAAAACTTGCTGCTTCGATAGACGGGAACTTTGACAAGGCTGTAGAACTTATCTATGCCTGCGAGGGCAAACTTGTAGTGATGGGCATCGGGAAAACGGGTATCATTGGTCATAAGATTGCTTCTTCGCTGGCTTCTACAGGCACATCGGCAATCTTTGTCAATGCCGCTGAGGCAGTGCATGGCGACTTGGGGATGGTATGCGGCAAAGATGTGGTGCTGCTTGTGAGCAACAGCGGTTCGACCAACGAGATACTGAACGTCATCGCCCCACTGCGCAGTCTCGGTTGTACTATCATCGCAATGACGGGCAATCCCGATTCGCAATTGGCACAGGAGAGCGATGTGGTTATTTCGGTGCATGTGGACAAAGAAGCCTGCCCTCTCGGCTTGGCTCCGACAACCTCTACCACCGCCACCACACTGATGGGGGATGCGCTGATAGTATGCCTGATGGAGAAACGCCATTTCGAGGCAGAGAATTTCGCCCTCTACCACCCCGGCGGGGCACTCGGACGGCAACTGCTCGCACGCGTAAAGAACCGTATGCAGACCAGTGTGCCGCGCGTGCAAGTGGATACGCCGTTCCGCGAACTCGTCTGCGAGATGTCGGAAAAACATCTCGGTATGACAATGGTTTATAATGGTGAACGTTGTATAGGTATCATTACTGATGGCGACCTGCGCCGTGCTATTCAGAAATATGATGACCTGCATATCGTGGCACGCGATATGATGACACCATCGTATAAACATATTCACAAAGAAGCACTGCTCACCGAGGCTTTGGCCATAATGGACAAGTACAACATCACCACCCTTGCCGTTACGGAAAAACCTGATACCGAAGAGATTATAGGTATTATCTCCATTCACCATATTATCGACTTTAACTAATGGAACCGACCATCACCATCTATTGCAAGAACACGCACTCCTACCACGAAGTGCCGCGCGGTATCTCGCTCATCGAATTGCGCGATATGCTTAACATACGTTTGCAGTATCCTATCATCGCCGCACATGTCAATTATAAGGAGGAAAACCTTGATTTTCTGCTCTATAAGCCAAAAGATGTCGAGTTCCTTGATGCCAGTTCTGCCAGCGGAATGCGTTGCTATGTACGCACGCTCAGTATGGTGCTGGCGTGCGCTATCAACGAACTCTATCCGCGTGCTGATTTGCGTATAGAACACCCCATCTCCAAAGGCTACTACTGCACCCTGCAATGGCGCAAACCAAAAGACGGCGAACTGGCATCCGATATGGTAAACCCCAAACTGACGCCCGAGATGATTGAGTCTATCAAGCGTCGTATGCTGCAGATCATCAAGGAAGACCGAAAGATATTGGAGGAGGAGAAACGCACTAAGGACGTTATCCAAATGTTCAGCACCCGCGTGGACGGCGAAAGCACTATCTTCGAAACCCTCGGCAACCCATACTGCCGCTATTTCCGTATGGGTGATTTCATTGATTACTACACCAATACGCTGATGCCGTCGTCCGGATACATCAATGTATTCGACCTAGAACCGTATTTCGACGGGATGCTCCTGCGTATCCCCAACCGCAGCAATCCGACTGTACTCGAAGACAAAATCCCACAGGACAAAATGTTCAGTATTTTCAGCGAATACAATTCGTGGAACAAACTGCTCAATATCAACAATGTAAGCGATTTCAACGTGGCTTGCAAGGGCAACCGCAGTTTTATGATGATCAAACTTGCAGAAGCCCTTCACGAGAAAAAAATAGCCCAGATGGCAGACGCTATCGCCAACCGCAAAGAGCGTCCGAAATTCGTACTTATCTCGGGACCGTCTTCGTCCGGCAAAACCACATTCTCCAAGCGTCTGCAGATTCAGTTGCTGGTCAATGGTATCAAGCCCGTCATCATCTCAATGGACAATTATTTTGTCAACCGTGTGGATACCCCGCGTGATGCCAACGGCGATTGGGACTTTGAGAACATCAATGCCCTCGATCTTCCCTATTTCCGCCAGCAGATGAGCGATCTAATGGAGGGCAAGGAAGTAGATTTGCCCACCTATTCTTTCGAGAAAGGCGAGCGTATCTATGATGGGCAGAAACTGCGCCTCGAAAAGGATAGCATCATCATTCTTGAGGGCTTGCACGCACTCAATCCGTCTTTGTTGCCCAATATCCCGCCATCGGCTACGTTTAAGATCTTTGTCTCTGCGCTCACAACCATCAATATCGACAACCACAACTGGATACCTACAACCGATATCCGTCTCCTGCGCCGCATTGTCCGCGACTACAAATACCGCAACTACTCCGCCCGCGACACTATCGCCCGTTGTCCGTCCGTTCTTCGCGGCGAGCAGACATGGATTTACCCGTATCAGGAGGAAGCGGATATGATGTTCAACTCAGCCTTGCTCTTCGAGTTGGCGGTACTTAAACGCCATGCCGAACCAATCCTTGCAGAGGTACCAAAATACTGCGACGAATACACCGAGGCACACCGCCTGATCAAGTTCCTGCAGTATTTCGAGCCGATACCCGAGAAGGAGATTCCGCCCACATCGCTCTTGCGCGAGTTCGTCGGTGGCAGTTCGTTCCACTATTAAAAAACATACCTGCAAAACAAGAAATGTTCAATATGCGAACAGCAAACGCTTGTTATAGGATGCGCATAGGATAGGCATAGGATAGCGAGAGGTTGTCGGCTTTTGACATTCTTTTTGAAAGAAAAATACAACATTATGAAACAACTGATTTTATCTATATTCTGCCTGTTGGCAGCCTTAGCGGTACAGGCGAACGACTCAGTGCCAAGTCGCCCGAATATATTTGACGATATGCCCAATGTGCAGTTGCATCAGGACTCACTTGTAGGCGCCTTGATGGAGCATAAAATCAACGGGCAGGGAGAAATCGCAGAAATAAACGGTTATCGTGTGCAGATCTACTCGTCCAATCGGCAGCAAACAGCCAAAGCGGAAGCACTCCAACTCGAAAAAGACATTACCGACAAGGTTTCTATGCCGGTCTATGTGCTCTATATGCCGCCGTTTTGGAAAGTCCGCTTGGGTAATTTCCGTACCTTTGATGAAGCAAACACATTCAAAAATCAATTCCTCGCACAGTTCCCCGCTATGCAGGGCGACACGTATGTTGTGCGCGATAAAATACAAGTACTTCAATGAATTTGCAGACATTTACTCCCGATAGTGAAAAAACAGAACGCATTGCCGAAAATGTAACTTCTATTCTCACACAGTTGGGCGAGAACCCGTACCGTCAAGGTTTGGTCCGTACCCCGGAGCGGGTGGGCGAGGCATTGCAGTTTCTTACCAAAGGTTATAACGAAGACCCGGAAGCGATACTCCGTTCCGCCCTGTTCGAAGAAGATTACCGCCAGATGGTGGTGGTAAAAGATATTGAGTTCTATTCGCTCTGCGAACACCACATACTGCCTTTCTTCGGAAAAGCCCACGTAGCATATATCCCCAATGGAAGAATTACCGGTTTGAGCAAGATTGCCCGTATAGTGGACGTCTATGCCCGCCGCCTGCAAGTACAAGAGCGATTAACCACCCAGATCAAAGATTGTATCCAGAACACGCTCAACCCGTTGGGCGTAATGGTGGTTGTGGAGGCGGAACACCTCTGTATGCAGATGCGCGGCGTGCAGAAACCGCACAGTACCACTACCACCTCTGATTTCACCGGTGCTTTCACCCGCCAAGAGACACGCGACGAATTTCTCCGTCTCATCCGCGGATAGTTTTTAGGGATGGTCAAATAGTTATATGCACAAAAAAGAGAAGCGACAATCGCCTCTCTTTTTTTATTATTGCAGAACTGTGATCAGTTCATTACCAGTATTTTAACTACCGTATGGTTTCCCTCCGCATTGCATAGAGCGGTATAGACTCCGCTGCCGACACGCTGTCCCTTGAAATTTCGACCATCCCACACGGCAGTACCGCCATTGCTCTTTGTCTTGCAAACAAGGTTTCCGCCTGCATCTACGATATTTACAGTAGTATTCTCCATCAATCCGGTAATAGTAATCATTCCTTCATAATTGGGTCGAACCGGGTTCGGGTAAGCATATGCCCCGCTGAAATCCTCCTGTGGAGCAGAAGCATCACTCTTATAGGAGGCTATACCTTTTCCTGTCCCTACAAATACCTCTCCTGTATTGGAGTTGATGGCAATAGACAAAATGGAATTGGAGGGTAATACCGAGTTTTCGGTGGTAAAATGCGCAATGGTTGTCAATCCGTCTGCCGACATCAGATAAATACCCGACGTCTCTGTGCCTATCCATTTTCGGTTGGCACCATCCACCACTATGGCATTGATCTGTTCCGTTCCAAGCAGATAATCAGCGAGGTTCGTCCCGTCATTGCGCGGTATCTTGATACGTGTACACTGATTGGACGTAAAGAAATCCACCGTAGATGGTATCACAATGATTCCGGAAGGCGTACCCAACCATATATCACCGTTCATATCCTGTGCCAGACAATAGATAAACTCCGGTGTCAGTTGGATATTATCACCATCTATGAATGTACTGCGTTTCAGACACTTGTCGTCACTTCCCGATGTAGGAGTACCACCATCATCCAACAGAATGACACCGGTCTGTTTACGCTGGTCTATCATCCACTTGCGATGACTATCCCTGTTATCCACCGTTATCTCCCATGGTGTTTCAAAGCGTATCGCCTGTCCGTTGGAATACATATCCAAGCCGTACCATTTCCCCTGTGGAGTCATTATATTCACAGGGTGAGCATTTTGCCCGGTATTCAGCACCCATAGATTGCCCGATTCATCTATCATCAGTCCCTCGGTGCGGGTGTAATAATTCGGATTATTCTCGGCTGCTGCACGAAGCGAACTGTTATTAACCCCATAGTGGGCTACAGCGACATCATTGCGGTATTCTATCACTCCCATACCATATAACGCTGCAAAAAAATGCTTGCTATCGTTTGGATCTGCACAAATAGAGACCAAATCCCTCGGGTAGCCATACAGTCCTAATTGACTTCGAGTGGCAGAGGCAGAAATTTTGCGCCAATTGGTACCATTATAGATACTGAATGTACCGTCACGCGATGATTGTACTGCCCATCTGCCGCCACCTGCCACAAAGATCTGGTCTCCTGTATATTTTAACCGGTATCCGATATTGTTTGCAGGACCATCTGGCGGGAATGTCCGCAATTCCTTATTTCTGTTCACTCGGGCAATACCATAATTCGGGGCTGCCATCCAATAGCAGTCGCCGGATGCATCATATTGTATATCATTGATGCCATAACTTCCCAAATTGCGTATCTCATCTTTGCCAATCTCAATAATGCCCTGTCCTTTCTGATTGGCTATCAGATGATTTGCATATCCTATTATCCAATATAGCGATGTGGCATCTTTCACCCGATTCCAACTACCGTCTTTCTTTACATACAATACTGAATCTTGTAGTGCATACAAGGCATCGTTGGCTATCTGTATATCGCTCACTATCCTATTATTAGGGAGAGGTTGTTGTTTCCAGAATGAAAAATCCACCATGTTGTCAGCGGTAGATGCGGCATACAAAGCCTCTTCCGAAAGAGCATACAATGTATCTTCCCATACCGCCAAACGCTGCACGTTTACCGCTTGTGCGCTATCGCCTATATAGTAGGTATCTATCACTTCAGCCTTTTTTGTATTGATAGCCACGATACCAAACGGCATTGCCAAATACGTACAGCCATCTGCAACAAAAATATCGTTCACTGTTACAGGTATCGTTGCCGCTTTCTGGTATAAGTCCGGCATCTGGGTAACGAATCCGTCATCCGATAGCAGATCTATACGTCCGTCAGCATAACAAATGATAAGTTGTTTGGTTGTGCTGTCGTATGCAATATGCACAATATCGCTGCCGTTCAACCCCGTCGATTTATTCCAGAGTGTGAAAGTCTCATCTTGTTTGTTCAGAGAAAACAAAGCCCCGTCGGCAAGCCCATATACTTCGGTCGCACTATATGCCACTTCCTTCATTTGGGCGTACGAATAATGCAGTTTCCATTGCTGCATACTGCCATAATCGGGTACATCAACGTCATAGTCAGTTTCGTCCCTCAAATCCGTTGATTGATCAGTACAAGAAACGATTCCTTTGCTCGTTCCTATATACATCATGTCGTTCACATCATCCCATGCCAACGACATCACATAGTTGCTCGGCATTGGAGAATTATCCGTGGTATAGTGGGCTTCTATTGTCTGCCAATCTGCAGAAAGCACATATACTCCCACCGTTGTGGTACCAATCCAGATACGCCCATTTTTATCAGTATCAATGGCATATACTTCATTTGAAAGAAAAGGTTGCTCGCCATTATCTTCTTGAATATCAATACGCAGACATAGATCGGATGTAAAGAAATCTACTGTGTCAGTGATAATAATTACGCCATCTCGCGTCCCTAACCATATATTATCATTATCATCCTGAAAGCATTTGTACAATGGCAATGTAGTCAGGTCTATTTCTGAACCATCAGCCTCGTGCAATGCCGAACGGTAAATCGCCCTGTCGTCCGAAGCATCAAGTGTTCCCTTATCGTCCATCAATACCAATCCGGAGCCTTTTCGGGGAAGTAAGAACCACTTATGGTTCTGATTGCGATTGTCAAGGATCAAATCCCCCGTTGTATCGTAATATGGCTCACGATTACTCAATGTAACGGTTACTCCCGTCCAAACGCCGTTGGCGGAACGGCATTGCAATTGGTTGGTAGCCGTGTTGCTATTCACCAACCATAAGTTTCCTGCCTTGTCGTACATTCCTCCACTGGTACGGGTATAATTCTTCGGATTGTGCTCCACAGCGGTTATCAGTGAACTATTGTTCGGCAGATACTGCTGTACCAATTTGCTGCCTTGAAACTCATATACACCGGTACCGTAACTGGTTACGAAATAGTGCATTGCGTCTTTCGGGTCAACCGATACGTGCATAAAATCCTTGGCAGGATTACCTGTTTGGGCTTGTATCGAATCCTGCGGGATGTTTATCCATTGCGTGCCGTCATACACCATCACATTACCGGGATCGTTATACTGCACAGCCCAACGACCGCCGGAAACCACATACAGATGCCCCTGCGTGGCAGTCATATCATAGGGGGTATTGGTCAGCGGACCTTGCGGCTTATAGGTACTGCGGCTACCGATAGCATCCACACGCACAATCCCTTCGCTGTCGCCTGCTGTCCAGACATCGCCACTCTCATCGGTATATTGTATGCCCTTTTGGGTATCGCGTGCAATACGCCCGACTGCCTCCGTATGCCAATAGCGGTAGTCGGGCAGGTTGTCGCGCAATGCAGCCTTGTACATTGTTTTTCCGGAAAAGGCATAGATACTGTCATCTTGAAAAACAATATCTTCCACTTTCACTTCCGTGGCATTGGCACCGATATAGTATGTATCCACCAACTCGCGTTTGTTCAACCGGAATGTAACTATACCAAAGTCCATAGCCAGATATGCCCGTCCGTTGTACACTGTGATATTGTTGATGGTCTTGGTAGCCATCATATCCTTGGTGTACAACCCCGATACGTACTCTATTTGCCCGTTATGCAGCACATCTATTTTACCGTCTGCATAGGCAATAATCAGCATATCGGTTCCTTGGTCGTAGTAAATACGCACGATATTTGAGCCGTGCAAGCCACTCCCCGCATTATATATGTTTATCTTTTCGGTCTGTTTGTCCACGGAATACAAGGCACCATCCGATACGGCAAAGACCAAATCATCCGTCATAGCAATCTGCTCCACATTATTGTAAGCAAACAGCGTCTTCCAATAGGCTTCAGCCGACAGCGGTGTCGCCAAAATCAGCAACACCACCCAAAGCCACGTCCATTTATTTCTCATAGAACATCCTTAATTATTATAAAATGCCACATAGTGCCTGTATCGCACGCGCACGATGGCTGATACTATTCTTGATTTCCGCAGGCAACTCGGCAAATGTCTTGTCGTACCCCTCCGGAACAAACAGCGGATCATATCCGAATCCCCCGTCTCCACGTTCTCCTATGGCTATCTCGCCACGTACTATGCCTTCCACCTGCTCGGTTTTGCCGTTGCGTATCAACGTAACCACCGTGCGGAATTGTGCCTGTCTGTTGTTTATTCCCTCCAACTCGGTCAAGGCTTTCTTGCGGTTGTTCTCCGGGTTGGACGGTTCGCCTGCCCAACGTGCAGTATAAACACCGGGTTTGCCGCCCAATGCACTAATCTCCAAACCCGTATCGTCCGCAAACACCCCGTCTATCATAGTGCTGTGTGCATTGTGCATTATATATTGATACACCTCTTCCGCTTTGATACGCGAGTTCTCTTCCAAAGTTGTCCCCGTCTCATCAATCTCCTTGTCAAAACCAATCTCGTGCAAACTGATTACCTCCACATCTGCAGGCAATATCTCCCGTACCTCTTGCAACTTGTGCGCATTATTTGTAGCAAATACCAATCTCATATTTTTCCCTTGAATATACGCTGCAAAGTTACAAAAAAAATCCTACATTGCCAAATGCGTATTTCCTTTTGCAGGTAGATATTCTCCTCTAATATGCAGAATATGCAAATAATATGCAGTATATGCAAAAATCCATACTCCATAATACCAATTACGTAGAAAAGACGTAGAAAGGACGTAGAAAGGACGTAGAAAGAATGGGTGTTTTTGCGGTGCATAAGCCGCTTTTTTATACACTTTATGCACTATATGTATTGTATAAAGTGCATAGATGATATTGTTTTGATGCGGCGGTCATACTCCTTTTGGCATAAAATTTGACCACTTGCAAAATTGTAACAAAAAATACTCATTATGACCCGTAAAATCTTTTCCGTTATCTGTGCAATGTGGGTTTGCACGATGTCTTTTTCCCAAGTGCACCAAATTGTCGGCAATTGGAAAACCGTTGATGACAAAACCGGCGACAGTTACTCAATCATACATATTTTCAAGGCAACGGACGGACTATACTACGGAAAGATTGCCAAGATGCTGGTCGGTCCTGCCGACTTGGTTTGCGAAGTATGCGAGGGGCACGACCACAATAAGCCTTTGGAAGGACTCCTCATCATTCGCGGCATGCACGATGAGAATGGTGAACTGCGAGGGGGCAAAGTGTTAGACCCCGAGAGCGGTAAATTCTATTATGGTAAAATTTATCTGAAAGACGGCAAGTTGGTTCTGCGCGGGAGTATTGACAAACGCGGAATACTCGGGCGAAGCCAGACTTGGCTCCGTGCCAATTAATCGGTAAATCCAATCTTTCTTCATAAGGGGGCTGTCTGACAATGCAAGTTGTCAGGCAGCCTGTTTTTGTTTTCTCATTCCTAATTAAAATTTGCAAACGTGCAAAAATTGTAGTAACTTTGCAGCGCAAAAGTTTCCGTTGGGGATAGTGGGGCGGGAGTTGCCAACCGGCAACCTCGTACAATAACGCCCATACGCTAAAGAAACTTTTGCAGACATATTTATAAACGGCGTTTATTAGCGCTTGTTTTGGGACTATAGAATCCTGCAAAATTCGACCATCCAAAACAAGAAAGCAATAAATGCTCATTGGTGTGTATCCGATACATCGTTTTTCGGTGTATCCATACATATCGGCGTGGGCGTTATTGTTTATTCTTATGGAAGGGTCTTGCAGGAACCTTATAGTTGGGAATAAGCAAAGATAAGGTTCCACGCCTTGTTTTGTTTACAGGAATGGTAGGAGCCGCCAATCCAACAAACATTTTAAGAGTATGGGAAAAACTATGGACTACTATCAAGCGGAGTATCTGCCCTTGGTAACAGAGTTTGTGAAAAATGTGGAGACCAACGGTATTCACACAGATGGACTGCCGGAACCCCATTTGCCGACTATCGGCAAAACGTACGAGCAAGCCAAGTACAAATTTGCATTCTTCGGAAAGGACACAAGAGGTTTTTGTAATCTGACTAAGTTTATTGCAACGTATCACGAAGACCCTCAAAAAACGTTGTATATGATGCAAGATGCTTTGGATGAGGGAAAGTATTTGAGCAAATCATGGCGTAACAGGGGAACTTCGTTTTGGGATGTTATCATCAAGTTCCTTTGCAAGTTCTACCATGCCGGCAATGCAAATGAGTTTATCAAACATTACAAAAATGACGACCCTTATTATCGGGATATAGCATCAAGTTTTGTTTGGGGTAACACCAATTCTGTGGAGCGGTTTTATGTGACAGCAGCAAAGAAAGGCGGAAATCGGGCAGACTATGAGAAAGTAAAAGGTTATAGCCGCATTTTTGACAATGCAGACCATATTCTTAAAACGGCACAACCTAAAGTATTGGTGATTCTCAATTGGTCTGAACGTAGGAAATGGTTGACTGGATTCCAAGACCCGAATGGTGTCGTGAAACGGGTATTGGCTGACCATTTAGTGTACTATTATATCCGAAGTACGGATACACATGTGTTTTGGACTGCACATCCCGTGTGGTTTGCACGCAAGAGAAAATCATTCGATGAAATAATAATTCGGAAGGTAATTGAAACGCTGCGCGAATACAACGTGTGGGATTCATTGCCCACGCAGCTATCCGATTGGTGTTTGCCTGCGGAGAAATCCTCCTTGAAATAACAAAAATGAATAACCTTAAAAACATAGCGAAATGAAAAAGAGTTTATTATTGCTTCTCGTTACATTAAGTGTGGTGTGCGTACAGGGATTAGCATCAGTAAAAATAGGAGAATTATACTATGACTTGGACAGTTCTACAAAAACTGCGAAGGTAGCGCGCTCTTCTTATCGCGGCAACATTGTTATTCCTCCTTCTGTTGTATATTCTGACACAACATACGCTGTAACAAGTATCGGAGAATATGCTTTCTATAATTGTCAAGAACTGTTCTCTATCTCCATTCCGAATAGTGTAATCAATATAGGAAAGTATGCATTCTCTGACTGCTATTCTCTTGCCTCTATCCATATTCCTAATAGTGTAACGAGTATTGGAGAGTGCGCTTTCTTTGAATGTAGCAGCCTTTCTTCTGTTACGATCCCCAAGAGCGTAACGACCATAGGAAGGGTCGCTTTCTTAAATTGTCATCTTACATCTATTTCTGTTGAAAATGGGAATACATCGTATGATAGTCGTAATAACTGCAACGCTATCATAGAAACAGCAACGAATACTTTGATACAAGGTTGTAATACGACAGTTATTCCGGATAATGTGACGAGTATTGGATACCAGGCTTTCTATAATTACTGGTATCTTACTTCGATTACAATTCCAAATAGTGTAACCAGTATCGAAAAATCTGCTTTCGAATACTGCCGTAGTCTTACCTCTGTCACTATCCCAAACAGTGTAATAAGTATTGGACGTAGTGCTTTTGAAAGTTGTGGAGGTCTTGCCGATATAACGATTGGTAAGGGTGTAACGAATATCGGAGAAGATGCGTTCAGGGGGTGTATTGGGCTTACCTCCATTGTCGTTGATAGTGGAAATACATCGTATGATAGTCGTGATAACTGCAACGCTATTGTAGAAACAGCAACGAACACACTGATACAAGGTTGTAATACAACGGTTATTCCAAATGGTATAACAAGTATCGGAGGTTGGGCTTTTAACAATTGTTCGGGTCTTACTTCTATCTCTATTCCTGGCAGTGTAGAAACCATTGGTTGGAATGCATTCTCGTATTGTACTGGTCTCACTTCTGCCATTATTAATGATGGCGTGACAAGTATAGGGAATTATGCTTTCGAGGGTTGTACAAGCCTTTCTACTGTTGTAGTTCCCAATAGCGTAACGGATATTGGATATAAAGCTTTTTCATCCGTTTTCAATATCGTGTATAAGGGAACTGCTACCGGTTCTCCTTGGGGAGCAAGATGTATCAATGGTTTTGTGGACGGCAATTTCGTTTATGAAGACGAAACAAAAACAACCTTATTAGCGTGCCGTACTGCAGCCTCCGATACTATATCTATTCCCAATAGCGTAACAGTAATAGGAAAGGGAGCTTTTCAGGATTGTGCTAATGTTACCGCTATTACTATTCCAAATGGTGTAACGAGTATCGGAGAAAGGGCTTTTTCTAACTGTATAAGTCTTACGACCATCGTTATCCCTAATGGGGTAACAAGTATTGGAAGTCATACTTTTGATGGTTGTAAAAATCTTGAATCCATTACAATACCCAATAGTGTAACGAGCATTGGTGATTATGCTTTCATTTGGTGTAAAAAACTGCAATCCATTGTTATTCCCAATGATGTGACAATTATTGGAGATTGGGCATTCGCTTGGTGTGAGGGGCTGGCTGACATAACTATTCCCAATAAAGTAACAAGTATTGGTGCAATGGCTTTCTATCAATGTACTAGTTTGGCCACTCTTACAATTCCGAATAGTGTAACTAATGTTGGAGATAGGGCTTTTGAATGGAGTGGTCTGGCTTATGTATCTATTTCAGAAGGAATGACATATATTGGGTATGGGGTATTTATGTCTTGTTTTAGGCTTGCCACGGTTGTTATCCCCAATGGTATAACGAGTATCGGAAGGTGTGCTTTTGAATCTTGTAATAGTCTTGTTTCCGTAACCCTCCCTAATAGTGTAACAAGTATTGATGCCGCGGCTTTCTATAATTGTAGGAATCTTACATCTATCACTATCCCCAATAGTGTAACAAGTATAGGAGAAAGTGCTTTTTATAATTGCAGAAGTCTTGCTACCATTACTATACCCAATAGCGTAATAAGTATTGGAGGTGCCGCCTTTTCTTATTGTAAGAGCCTTGCTTCGCTATTTTTAATGGCAGAGACACCGCCAGTTGCCGATAAGTCTGCTTTCGATGAAGTCCCGATTGATATCTCAATTTACATTCCTTGTGGAACAAAGGACGTCTATCTATCTGCTGATACATGGAATGGTTTTACAAACTATATCGAACATACTGGTTATACGTTGATAGTTAGGTCACATGACGATGCTATGGGGACAGCCAAAATCACCAAAGAAGCGACTTGCACAAATAATGAGAGTATGATAAAGGCTGTCGCTAATGAGGGCTATAAATTTGTACAATGGAGTGATGGTAATACCAATAATCCACGTACCGTGATACTAGAAAGTGATACAGTATACATAGCCGAGTTCAGCCCCTGTCAATACACAATTACTGCCACTTGCGACCCTCAGCAAGGCGTGGTAACAGGTGTAGGCACATATGACTATGGCACACAAGTTAAATTAACAGCCACTGCCAACGAAGGTTATGAGTTCTCACAATGGAGCAATGGAGTGACAGATAACCCTTACCTGTTTACTGCTACCGAAAACCTTACTCTTGAGGCGCAGTTCCTATCCCTCACCACTGCTGTGGAAAACGTATCTGCCGATGGCATCACTCCGCAAAAAGTATTCCGCAACGGGCAAGTCTATATCCTGCGGGGCGACAATACTTACACGACAATGGGTGTGGAAGTCAAATAATGCATAATGCGTAATTTGTAATGCGTAATGAGGGGCTGCTCTTTTGGGGCAGCCCTTATTTTATGCAAAAAGAATGCATAAAAGGTGCATACATTGCATAAAAACACCGTTCAAAAGCCGCCTATTCACCGCTCTCGTTGCCGTGTCGTTGTCGTGTCGTTGTCGTGTCGTTGCCGTAATTCCTACTACAAGTATAGGAATTGCATAAAGTGCATACTATTGGAGAAAATGTCCTTGCAAAGAATGCCAAAACCGGCGGCAGAAAGAGTATTTCGCCTCATTTGACTCCAAACTATTATCCGCTCTGTATGTTAATGGTTAATTATTAATTGTTAACTGCTCTTGTGTATGTCGCAAAAAAGCAGTACCTTTGTAGCGACTTTGAGTGGTCAAAGAAATAACGGGGCACAAACGGTGTCCCATAGTACATAAACGAGGTGCAAACGGCACCTCACAACAAACAAAACTACATGAATATAGTAAGAAAGGAGATTACTCTCCCGGACGGTCGTGTCATCACGCTGGAGACTGGAAAACTTGCCAAACAGGCGGACGGCGCAGTGATGGCGACCATCGGCAACACTATGGTGCTTGCCACAGTATGCA
>ERZ808286.951-NODE-951-length-15989-cov-4.416342_pt1 | contig 15989 bp, 16 predicted proteins | sample MGYA00521276_ERZ808286 | MGnify/ENA primary metagenome ERZ808286 (study PRJEB31516, sample SAMN03275607) | gut metagenome | biome: mammalia-associated habitat; material: feces | host: Papio cynocephalus | place: Kenya | collected 2012-08-01 ... | reverse complement strand
CGTCCGGCTCGAACGGACAACCTATCGGTTAACAGCCGAGTGCTCCACCATTGAGCTACCGAGGATTATATGCACTTAAATCTTAAATGCTTTATTATGTTAGCAAAGTTTATTTGGAATGTCAATAAAATTTTAAAGATTTTTTTATTTTTTTAAAAAAATTTTAGGTCGCTAACTTAACAATTACAATTTACTCAAAAAAACATATTTCTTTTTTTTGCAAAGGTCCAACAAGTGGCATACAAAACGACTTTATTCTAACATATAATAGTTTATTTCTTTGCCTTCTTATTTTTATCAGTCAAATTTTTAAATTGTTCAATTTTATTCCTGAAATAATTGAATGCAACATCAAAAGGCTCATTTGATGTCAAATCCACTTTTACTATTTTTAGTAACGAAATTGGGTCATCTATGCAACCGCTCGAAAGAAATTTTTTGTAGTCATCAACCGTAATTTTATTCGTTCTCAAATTCTCCACGATATTTATAGCACTAATTAAGCCAGTTGCATATTTGTAAACATAAAAAGGCGTATAAAAATGCGGGATTAGACTCCATTCATACTTTACTTCATTCAAAATTTTGACCGACCTACCAAAATATTTTTTGACGAGCGCAAAATATGTTTCGTTTAGTGTATCCGCCGACACAGGTTCGTCCTGTTCCACCTTTTCGTGTATAATTTGCTCAAAATTTGCAAACATCGTTTGTCTAAAAACAGTCGCATTAAAAGTAGACAAAAATTCGCTCAAAAAGAAAACCTTTTCGTTCTCGCTACTCGTTCTTTCAAGCATATAGTCATTCAAAATCGTTTCGTTAACCGTGCTTGCAATTTCCGCCAAGAAAATCGTGTAAGAAGAGTTTATAATGCTTTGAGATTTGTCCGAATAAACACTGTGCATTGCATGCCCTAGTTCGTGAGCAAGAGTCGAAACATCGTTTGCCGTTCCAGTAAAATTAAGTAGAATTCTAGGCGAACATTTTGATGCCATAATTTCATAGCCACCGCCGACCTTTCCTTGTCTTTCATAGGCATCAATCATATTTTGATGCGCCATCTTTTGAATGTAATCCGTATAGTCCTTGCCAAAGACCGAAAGTGCACTTACGACTTCATTCAGCGCTTCTTCAAAAGTATATTTTTTTGCACTAGAAAAAGGATTAAAATAAATGTCGCTTAGGCTAAAATTTTTTAAGTTTAAAGCCTTCTTTTTCGCAACAAAATATGCTTGGTTTAGTGGCAAATATTTCTCAACGTTTTGCACTAAATTTTCATACACTTTTCTGTCAACTTCTTCCATATAGCAAGACCCAACAAGCGCCGAATCAAAATGCCTTGCTTTTGCAAAAAAGACATCTTTTTTTACACTTGCAACATAATTAGATGAAAGGAAATTGTTAAATCTACCATAGGCCATCATTCGTTCCTTATAAGCATTGAGACGAAGAACATCATCTTTACTACGAAGATAAGTAGAAATAAGTGCTTGTGTCAATTTTTTCCTTTTTCCATTTTTGTCTAAAACATCTCTATATTTCAAATCTCCATTTCCAAAACTAGACATATTTTTTTGAAAGTCGCCCGAAAAAGAGCCAACATTTGAAAGTAGCATCTCACAATCCTTATTTAAAGTGTGTGGTTTATTTCTTATGACATCACGAATTAAAGAAGAAAAGTCGGAAAAGTCTTTATCTTTATATATTTCGTTCAAGTAGTCGTCGCTCATACTTGTCAGTTCTGGAGCGATATACGCCGTTTCGACCGAATGGTCGGTCGCTAGTTTTTGTACTTTTGCTAAGCGCTCTTGATTTTTAGAATCTCTAACATCCATATCGCTTAAACAATGAGCGTAAACATACAATTTATCAATCTCATAATATGACTTTTCAAGTAGTCTTAAGAGTGATAAAAGCGTATTCTTGTCCCCCAACTTCCCTTCATAATTCTTAAAATCTTTCAAACTTTTTTGAATCTCTTTAAAGGCCCTTTCGTAAGTTTCTTCATCCTTAAAATAATCACTAAAATCCCAAAGGTAGTCCTTGCTTGCCATTTTTATTTTCTCCTTTTTTATAATCAAATTTTAACTTTATGTCTTTAAACTTTTCTAGCTTTTTATTCAAAAATTTAAGTTAATTTTTAGTAATAAAATTTGTATAATTTTTTTAAAATAAAAGACATTTCGTTACATAATTTTTACATTTTTTTAGTTTTTGTTTTTTAATTTTTTTGTGTTTTTTTTCCTAAAAAAGGTTAACAATTACGCCCAAAAGTACGCTTAAAGAATATAATGATATTAGTATTAAAACATTCTGCTTCGTGTTCTTATTTGTCTTAAAAAGCAGCACAAGTGCAAGCCCAGAGTTGACCGACAAACCCGCCAAAGTTGAGCCCAAACTTATACTCCCCGCCATAAACAGTTCGGTTATAATTACAGACGAAGCACAGTTCGGAATTAGACCTACAATAGAGACAATAAACGGCTCAAAAAAGCCTGTGCTCGTCATAAAATCTTTTATTGCATTTTCTCCAACGAACTCAACAATTGCGCCAAAAATTATACTTATTAGAAGAATAAAAGCAAAAATTTTCAGTGAGTGTAAAAGTGGATGCAAGAAGATTTCTTTCAATCCTTTATGGTCATTTTCTATGTCGTGGTGACAACAACCTTGGATGTGTTCGGTAGGCAAAACTTCCTCATTTTTGGATTCTCTAACCGCTAAAATTTCTTCATTATTTGATGCTTTTAAATCGGTTTCTTGAGATTTATCTTCACTAATTTGTTGCTCATTTTTTTGATTTTTCGCAAGAAAATTATTAGACATTACAAGCGCTTGTTTTTTATTTTTAAATATCAAATCAATTGTTAAGCCGACTAAAACTGCATAACCAAATTTAATGAGTAAAATGTAAAGTAAACTTAAATAATTGTTCGAATTTGTAAGAAGAAGGGGCAACGCTTCGTCCGACGTCGCAAGATAAATCGCAAAAAGCGAACCCAATGTTATTGCTTTTTTGGAAAACAAATCCGTTGCGACAAGCGAAAATCCGCATTGTGGGATAAGTCCAAAGCCTGCACTTACAACGGGAGCAAAGGGGGATTTTAACAACTTGTTCGTTTGATATTTGTTTAGAATTTTATCTTCCAATAATTCAATAACGACATAACAAACAAATATTACTGGCAACATTTTAAGAGAATCAATTGTTGCTTCTTTAAGAATTTCTAAAATCGTTTCAAACATATAGAGATTTTAAATCATTTATTAAATATTGTAAAGGTTTTTATTGTGAGATTGACCTTTTTCGACAAATTAAATTCATATTGATATATGAGCATATATGCTTTTAATAAAATAATATGGCGAAGCCGTTGCGCGCAAAAAGAATTTTGCGCGCCCCCCATCGGCGCTAGTTTCGCGTCAATGGGTGGGAGCTAAGGCTTCCGCCTTAGCCACGGCTTCGCCTTTCCCCGCCCCAACCCGCCTTATTTTAAAATACATCACACGCAAAAATTACCTATTTACAATTAGCTCAAAAAATGTATAATAATATTGATGTTTTACCAATGTTTTAGATTAAATTTTATAATGTATTTACAAAAAAAATACTACAAAAATTTTAAAAACTGGGACAGCGACATTTTAGTCCTGCCCCCAATTTTTAAGCGAATCGGGTTAAATCTTCTTTTGTGTTTCCCCGTTGCAAAAAGGCTTGAACAAGACAATATTTCTCGTCCTATTGGCATAATAACAATAAACAAACAGGGTAAAGAAACCGTTTATAATATGCAAAACTATGAGTTTAGTTTTGAAAACCAAGATTATAGCCACAAGTATCCATATAACATCAAGGCTCAGGAAGTTATAAAAGTCACTCTTGACAAACTTTATGCGTCTCTTCCCCTTCTTGCAAGAAAGCAAAAGAAACAAAAACTTGAAGAATATGAAAATAGGCTTAAAGAGTTGCTTTCAAATGAATATTTTATATTTTATGACGACCTAAAACGCAATCAAATCGTCCCAGTTTCGGATTATATCAAAAAAATTCGAAAATTTCCGTCAAAAAATCAAAGTACAAAACGCGATTATAGTGAAAAGCTCAAAAAGGAACTTTCAAGATTTATAAAAAAAGAAATTCTCCCAAGCACAAAAAACTACCCTTCTTTTTCAAAACTCTACTTTTATCAAAAACTGGGTGAATATTTGCAAAAAATCGACTTAATGTACGATTTTGACATTGAATTTGAGACCAGAAAATATGACATTGTCAAAATAATTTCAAAGGTTTTTAACGCAAATTCAACTTCGACCCTTCAAGAAGATTTTATTTCAAAACTACTTCTTATGACGCTTAATTCTTTACTTCTTAGAACAAAAAAGAAAAGACTTGACGAACTAAAAGAAGATTTCCAAAATTACAAGGAAATTTTTGAAGAAGAAATTGACCAAGTTGAAAGTATGGATAAGAAGAAAATTTTGCAACAAATTTTTGACGACCTTGAAAAAGACAAAAATGGAGCCCTCCCAAGCACTATTTTTTACGCATATTTATATGTTTTTAACTAAATTAGATTAACTTTTTAAACGGCCCAAACAATTTTTAAAACAAATAATAACAAGAAAACTCGCGCAACAAAAATCACTGATTACAAACTTAAATAATTAACATAAAACAAACTTTCAATAAAAAACTAGTTATTATGAAAGCAGCTTCATATTAACTAGTTTTTTTACATTATTTTTTAATGGGAAATGTTCTTATCTATAAAGTCTGAACCCGACTATCGTTCATTTGTTTTAAAATCAAGTCAAAAGTCCGTTCTTCTTTTTACTAATTAGCCTTTTTATCTTCACTTTTAATGTCATTATAAAAGTCAAAAGCTTTCATAATTTCATCCAAATCTTCTTTTGGGTTGACTGCCTCTTTTAAATCAAAACCAGATTCATTAGGCGACAAATCTGAATTTGGCGCAAACAAAATATTTTCAAAATTTGTTCCATTTGACGATGATGCGTCGCTTGACAAAAATTTTTCAAACTCAGGAGTCTCGCGTTTTATTTCTCTTCTTGGCTCCGCCAGTTTAACTGGTGTTTCTAATATTCCCTTTTCTCTTTTTGCTGACTTTCCACGTTCCGCCAAATCGTTTGCGTCGACGTCACTATCGTCAACGAAGATTTTTTTTGCGTTCATCATTTTAGAAAGAAGCCTTCTCACAGGATCCCCGCTCGAACTTTCCTTCATATTTTTTGACTGCATTTCAATATTGTTTTGTAGCGAACGCCTGCAATCTTGAATTGTGTTTAAAAGTTCAATTTTCAAATTTTGATTATTTGACGCATTTTCGTCTTTCAATAGATTCTCCATTTTTGCATACAACAAATTTAATTTTTTGGTTTCAAGCTCATAAATATTTTTTGAACTGTTTTCGATAAGTTTTGCTTTTTCGACAGCGGACAAAAGCGACGTCATAAGGTCGCTATCCGACGAGTTCGTTAATTTTTCCAATTGGTCTTTTAAATAAAAAATTCTATCTTTTTGCTCAGCAAGCCTTGACTCGTAATCATTTTTCATTCTTTCAATAAAACTGTCGACTTCGAGTTGACTATACCCTTTTTTTACAATTTTAAAACTACTCATTCACTTTTTGTCCTTTTTCTTTCTTTTTTAAAATAATGAACAATAATACCCCACCAAGTGCTACAAGAAGAACGCTTAAAAGTAGCGAAACGCGTAAATTTCCAATCATCAAACACTCCGCTGGATCACGGAACGCCTCAAGTATTGCGCGCGCAGTCCCATAAATAATGAAATATCCTGCAGTTACAACACCAATCGTATTTATTTTGTGCGTCAATGTAAACAATATTACAAAACCTAAAAGGTCGATAAAACTCTCATAAAAGAATGTCGCTAAATGCCAAACTCCATCAATTTGTACGCTTAATGGGAAAAACATAAGCATTGGGTCCGTTGTTTCGACTCCATAGCAACAGCCAGCAAAATAGCACCCAAATCTTCCAATTGCTTGTCCCAAAATAAGACAAGGTGCTGCCAAATCGCAACATTCAAGAAGAGAATATTTATGTATTTTTGAACAAAGAAGTATTCCCAAAAATCCACCAATCACTCCGCCGTAAATTGCCATTCCGCCTTCCCAGACACGAAAAATTTGCCAAAAATCACTTACGCCGTGAAAAGCGCAATAATACAATCTTGCCCCAACGATCGCACATGGCAAAGCATAAAGAGCGATGTTTATAGGTATATCCTTGCTATAATTTTTCTTTTTAACTATATAAACCGCCACAAGCACGCCAAGAAGCATTGCAATTGATATTATAAGTCCGTAAAAAGATATCTCGCGTCCAAACAGCGTAAAAGATTTTGAAACTAGTAGTGTTTTTTCCATACAAATATTATATCCTACTCATCTCAAATTGTAAAGCAAGTTTAGGAACAGAATATCCTTTATTTAACTAAACTCTTCCCTACTATAATAAAACGCAAAAACGACTAAGACATAAAAACCAAAAATATAAAAACTACAAAAATTTGTTTTTTTCACAAAAGACTACTAAACAGTCAAAAAATTAAAGATTTTTTTTAACATATTTTTCCTTTTCTTTAAAAAAACATTCATTTTTGCGTAATTCCCGTTGATTTCATACAAAAAATGTACAAAACTTAAATTTACTTTAATTTTAGTTCCACAAGACTTTCAATATCAAAAGTTTGCGGAAAAAGGTCAAAAATTTCAAAATCTGTAATTTCATAGACATCCTTTAAGTAAACCAAATTTTGTTTTAAGGTATAAGGATTGCACGAAATGTAAATAATTCGCTTAACTTTGCATTGTTTCAACAAATCAAGTGTTCCATTGTCTACACCACTGCGTGGTGGGTCGATAACAAAAGTTGCATCTTTATGCTCTTCAATAATTTTTGGCAACTCAACTCTTATATCCCCACAAATATTAGTTAAATTAACGATTTTATTGGCATTTTTAGTCTTTTCGGCATCTAAATTCGCCGAAGAGTTTATTTCAATTGAATATACCCACTTGGAGTTTTTGCTTAAAATCGCACTTAAAAGTCCTGCGCCACTAAAACCTTCGACAACGACTCCGCCGTCCATTTTTTGAGCGACCTTTTGATATAACTTGTCACGCATTTCGTCATTTATTTGCATAAAAGAGTATGGTTTTATGTAAAAAGTAAGGCCTTTAAAAGTCGATTTTAATTCTTTTAAGCCACAAATATATTGAAAATTAGGGCTAAAAATCTCATTTTTTGATTTGTTATAATTAAGATACAGCCCGAAATTGTCCCCAAATGTTTTACGCAAGGTTGTAATAAAAAAGTCCAAGTTATTAGGTTTTTCTTTGCAAACAAGAACAATTGATACCTGATTTTCAAGGCTTCTTACGACAAGTCGCGTAATATTTTCATTCTTTGTTGTGTGAAGATAACACTTAAAAATGTTTAGAACAACATTTATTTCGGGTTTTGCAACAATACATTTGTCAATTTCAACTAAGACATTTGACCCTTTCTTTTGTAGTCCGACCTTGTTTCCTTGAACAACGAATGCGACTTTGTTCCGATACCCAATTTCATTTTTGCCCCTATTTTCAATAACTTTGCCACTAAAAATGCCTGAGAAATAGTCTTGCAAGGTTTCTTTTTTTAGTTCAATGCAATCAGAAGGCGAAATATTCATTTTGTCGCAACCGCCACAAATAGAGAAATATTTACAAATAGGTTCAATTCGGTTTTTTGATGGCGTTAAAATTTTATCGATTTCACAACCGACAAAATTCGCTTTTTCTCGCACAACTTTTACTTCAATTTCTTCGTTCAAAAGAGAATATGGCACGACAAACTTTTTGCCGTCTTGAAATGCCACACCTTCGCCATTTATATTCATCTTTTCAATTGTTATTTTGCTCATATGAACATATTATCATAAAAACATATTAAATAAAAGCAAGTTTTAAATTTTAGTCGTTTAATTTTTTAAAAAAACATTTTTATTTGTTTAACTTGACTTTACAATATATGTTTTAAAATTTTTACTAAAATCAATTTGATAATTAGTTTTAGCTAAAATCCATAAAAATTAGCTAAATTTTATCCAAAAAAAGGATTTTTTATATTTTAAATTTATTTTTTGAGTTTTTATAAAAAAACAAATACATAACAACCACTTAAAAATAAAATTCAATTCAAAATCAAATCACACCTAAACTAATCATCATTGCCCTACTTACTTGACTCATTTTATATTCGCTTAGTTCCCCAATTTTTTCTCTTAAACGCGTTTTGTCAAGAGTCCTAATTTGTTCTAAAAGCACGACCGAATCCTTTTCAAGCCCATACTCACGGCTTGAAAGTTCGATATGAGTTGGGAGTTTTGCCTTATTGAGTTTGCTGGTTATGGCGGCGGCAATAATTGTCGGGGAATATTTATTTCCAATATCATTTTGCACGACAAGAACAGGACGCACTCCCCCTTGCTCACTCCCAACAACTGGACTCAAATCTGCGTAATACAACTCACCACGTTTAATCATTTTCCCTCATAAAAAGTTTTAAAGGCATAAATAGTCGCAAGTATTGTGTAATGAGATACCCCTTACAATTTGCCGTGTTTTTTTAGCAAAAACCAATTTTGAGTATTTTAATCCTAAATTGCCACTTATTTATTCAAAAATGTCCCTAAAACAGTCTTTATACTTAAATTTTCTTTGTCCTATTGCTTTATTCTCTCCTACTTGGTCACACAAAAGATTTTTGATAGTTTCCAATTCTGGTCTTATCTTTAGCATAGTATGTTGAGTGGCACGCAAAGTGTTAATAGGCACATAATCAACATCTTTCATATTTAAATTTTCTCCTTTTAGTATTTTTTTAAACATTCATTTGTAATTATTTTGTGCCATTTTTTTATAAATATTTTTATAATTAAAATCCTTCTTTAATAAATTTTAAAAACTTATAATGGTAAAAAAAATAAGGCAAGATATATTTTGTCTTATTTTTTATTTGTTTGGCTTTTTTGTTACTATTGACTTTTATTATCTTTGTTGGTTCTTATTGTTTTTTTAAGTCATTTATTCTCTTACTAATAGGTTATGTCAACCGCTAAAATATCATATGACAAATTTTTAATCTGACACAATACATATTGCGGTCGCAATTAAATCTGTATGAGAAATGCTCACATCAAGCGACCGCCCCCCGACCAATTCTTTCAATTTCTTATTTTTGACATTCACAAAAGGAGCACCATTTTCATCGTGCAAAATTTCAATGTCAATTGGATTTAATTTCGTATATAATCCAACCTTTAACGCCTTTGAAACTGCTTCTTTTGCACAAAAACAACCTGCAATATGGTCAAGCTTGTGCTCAAATCGGTTAAAATATGCGATTTCTCTCTCCGTAAAAACTTTTTTTTGTTTATTTTCGTCAAGCATAATTTTAAAGCGGTCAATCATTTCAATATCAATCCCGACTTTCATTTTCTTCTCCATTCATAAGTTGATTTAAACAAGGCATAATATCTTCACCATTGTATCCACGAGACATCAAATATCTGTACGCCTTTTGCTTAGTTTTAAGGTCAAGAGTTTTATTTTTTAAATACCTTTTTGCAACCGCAACAATTTGTTCTTTGTCGCACGCAAATTCTTCAATAGTGTCGTCAACAATTTTTTCGTCTACACCTTTTTGCTTTAACATCATAGCAATTTTTCGTTTTCCTTGGGTTTTTGTTTTTGATTTTACAAAGTTAGTCGCGAAAACCTTATCATCCACAAACCCATAACTTTTTAATTTCTCTGCAACATAATCAACGACATCTTTATCGTACTCTTTGTCTCTTAAATACTTTTTTAACTCTTTTTCGCTCTTTTGATATTTTGCGATATATCCGACTGCTTTATTTAATGCAACTTCTTTTTCGCTATCATTCTTAAAATAATCAAGTTCACGCGCCGACAACTCTTGCCCAACTTTCAAGTGATTTTTCACAATTGTTTCAAGTGACAGTCCGCATTCAAACTTGCCATCGATATACAAATTTACTCTATTTTTATTCTTTTTTTGTATCTCAATATTAGTTATTTTCATTTTTTCACCTTACATATTTAAATTGACACAAATCTTCCATTTCGTCCGCTACATCTAAAAATAGTTTATCGTCATCTTCTTTTAAGTAGATTAAAAATGACACATTTTCGCTAAATTTAACATCATCTATATTATCTTTTCCTGCTATTTTTTTGATTTTGTCAAAATTTTCGTACGAACATCTCATTTTAAATAGTTTTTTCTTCATAACAGGAACAACATTCTCCAAACTTAATTCAGCGCATTCCTTGTATGCTTTAAAAAGCCCACTAGTCCCTAGTTTTATTCCGCCAAAATATCTCACCACAAAAACAATTACATTTACAAGTTGTTTTTCTTTAAGTACATTTAATATCGGCACTCCTGCCGTTCCGCTAGGCTCCCCGTCGTCACTTGAAAAATACCTAATGTCTCCACAATCAATTGCACTCGCGTAACAAATATGCGTAGCAGAAGGATATTCCACACGCATTTTTTTTAAAAGGTTTGACTGTTTTTCCACACTCTCACAAGGAAAAGCAAAGGACAAGAACCTTGACCTTTGCTCCGTCATTTTTCCTTTTTGATCAGAAAAAATGCTATTCATTTTCTCCCCTTGATTCTTGTTTTGTGTCAACTTTTCCTTTATATTTAGACGACTTTCCCGTCATTTTAAGTTTTGAGAAAAACTTTTTTCTTTCTTCTTTATTCATTTTTCTAAAAATAAACCACAAAATATCAAGAACTTGAAGAGGCACTGCGACCATAAAAATCAGCCAAACCGCTGGAAGTGGAGCACATAGATATATACAAAGTGCACACGACCAAATTAAAAAACCAACGACAATACAATTAAGTAAGTTTGTACACCAAAGAGATGTAAAAACGAGCATAACAATAAAGGAAACTGGTATTGCAATAATAAAAGTTTCCCACGCTTCAAAGGTTGTTTCAGGAATGAAATTTTGTGCAAAAAAGAAAAAAACTATCGCAACAAGCCAAACAAGCGAAACAGACAAAAGCGTTATCATAAGCTGTTTACCAGTTAAAAGTTTGTTTTTTTGTTTTTCCTTAGAAGATTTTACACTCGCAATTTCTTCTTCTTGCAAAAAGTCGTTCACGGTCACGCCATAGAGGTCAGCAAGTCTTTTTAAAGTTGTTACTTCTGGAATAGACTCACCCCTTTCCCACCTAGAAATATTTTTGTCAGAATACATCAATTTTTCCGCCAATTCAACTTGCGTAATTCCCGCCTTTTTGCGATATTTTAGCAAGTTGTCTGCGATTATTTTTTTCATCTTTTCATTTTCGTCATAATATTCCATATTCTAATTTTAGTATAAAGAAATTTTTTTGGCAACCTTTTCGTGCCCTTTTTGGCACAAAATTGGTCACTTTTGCCACTAAAATGTATAAATATGCTTAAAAGGTTTTTCAAATTCTTAGCAGTTTACCGACACAATTTTAAACTTGTTTACGCCTTATGTCATTCAATATAGATTTTAATGCAAAAACACCTATTAAACAACATCGATAATTTTAACATTTTTTATCCAATTTTAGTTCCACTAAAATTTCAGAAAAAATTTTCTTCTTTACTTTTTCTATAAAATCACAAAAATATCGTTTTTAGTTTATACTTTAAAAATTAAATAGCGCAAGCACTACAAAAATTACTCCTGACAAAAGAGATGAGTCAATTTTACAAAAATTAGCGACCTTGTTTCCCATAAAAAAGCCTAGCAAAAAAAATAGCATATGAAACAAAAATATGAACAAAACAAAAACAATTTTCCCATTAAAAGACGCGCAAAAAATAATTGTTGCAAGGATATTTTCAACGACAAAAATAGATAACAAAAGAGACAAATCAAGAAGTGTTAAACGAGAAAAATTGCCGTTTTTTATCTCAATTTTGCACATATCGTGCGATTTTAGGTCAAAAAATTGCGATTTTAGTGCCAATAAAATATAATAAAAGCCAAACCCGAGCAAAAGATAATTCCCGATTGACTCTAAATAATTATGCAAGGATGAAAGTTCAATAAATGAATAGACTTCAAAAAATAAGCATAAAATCATCACATTCAAAAGGTTTAAAACAAAAAATTCTAATGGGCGCAACTTGACATTTCTACTCCCAAACCCAAGAGAATATCCAAAAGCATCAACGCTAAGTGACAATGCAAAAATAATTGTTGCTAACATAAAACATAATATGTTTATTTTTGGTTTTGTGTATAAAGTAAAGCTATTTATTTTTTATAAAGCCCCAAACTTTTTATGTAAATTTCCCATTTTACATAAGTAGCATCAATCCTAATCAAAAAAGACTTTTTATAAACTCCGTCACAAATATATATCTAATCTCAAATTTTTATTGTTTTACAAGGTAGTTTGCAAAACATCTTTTTTATAAGAAAAAAGAAGAGATGTAAGTACATAGCCTTATTTTTCTCTTCTTTTTTATCAAATCAAATGCTTTTATCTTATAATTTCGTCGATTACACCGCCACCAAGACAATTCTCATCCGCGTCGTACAAGACAACATATTGCCCTGGAGTTATGGCACGCTGTTTTTCATAAAAATCGACCTTTACAACATCATCTTCTATTGTAATACGCACCTTTTGGTCTGGTTGTCTATAACGAAATTTTGCAAAACAATCAAACGTCTTTTCTTGTGGCTCACGTGGTATCCAATTAAACTCTTTTGCAATAAGCCCCTTACTAAATAGCAAATCATCTTCCCCTTGAGAGACAATGAGTCTATTGTTTTTGACATCTTTTTCAAGAACGAACCATCTTTCGCCATTTCCCCCACTCATTCCGCCGATATTAAGTCCTTTTCTTTGTCCCAGAGTGTAATACAAAACCCCGTCGTGATGGCCGACAATTTTTCCTTGCGTGTCGACGATGTCTCCGCTTTTTGCTGGTATATAGGTTTGTAAAAATCTTTTAAAATTCCTTTCGCCAATAAAGCAAACACCTGTACTATCTTTCTTTTTTGCATTTGAAAGATTATATTTAAGTGCAATTTTTCTCACTTCCGTTTTTTCGATGTCCGCCAAAGGGAAAATCACCTGAGAAAGTTGCGCTTGTGAAAGTTGATTTAAAAAGTAACTTTGGTCCTTACTCTTATCTTTTGCCTTTTTTAGGTAGAAAAGCCCATCTTTTTGTGCCACTTTACAATAATGCCCCGTTGCAATATAATCCGCACCTAATTTTTTCGCATAATCTAAAAAAGGTCCAAATTTTATTTCGCGATTACATAAAACATCTGGATTTGGCGTCCTACCCCTCTCATATTCGCTCAAAAAATGTGAAAAAACCCTGTCCCAATATTCTTTTGCAAAGTTGACAGAATAATACGGGATGCCAATTGCTTGACATACTCTTTTTACATCTTCATAATCTTCAGTCGCAGTACAAACGCCAGAGTCGTCTTTTTCTTCCCAGTTATTCATAAAAAGTCCAATAACATTATAGCCTTGCTTTTTAAGAAGCAACGCACTCACGGCACTATCAACACCCCCGCTCATCCCAATAACAACAGTTTCCATTTTATCTTAAAGGTTCGTCACATTCAGGACAAACACTTTCTCCTTTATTTAATTTAACATATTTCCCACAATTTGGGCAAAAAATCTTGCGTTTTACCCCATTTTTTGAATTTTTTTGTGCTAATTTTGCTTTTTCCTCTTTATGCGACAACTCAACATCCTTTAAAATTTCGTCAGCAATCTCAGGTTCAATTTCGTCACTATTTTCGCTAACAAAATATTCTTCGTCGATAGCGACAGGCACTTTAAATTTTTTAGTTAAGATTTGAACAATTGAACCAATCCACACAATCACGGAAATTGCAAATGGAAATGATAAAAGTTGCAAAATTAGTCCTATATAACTTGCGTCAAGTGTTTCACGCGAAATCGGGAAAAACACAATAACATTAGCATATAGAAGAGCAAAAAAGAAAGCAACCATATCAAAAACAAACCACTTATATCTTCCCACTTTTGCAAAATGTGCTCCCGACCAGCCAAGAAAAAGGCACAAAAGAAGAAGTCGCACTCTGCTCACATCCTTTGGCAAATCAGTTGTATATAAAATTTTATTGTATTCCTTTTTTCGAATTGCCTTTTTGCCCGCTTTATTTGAGACATTTTTAAGCCTATCAAAGACAAGACCACACCCCCTACACTTTGGGTTTTGCAACTCTTCTTTTGACTTACACCTTGGGCAAACCTTATAATTTTTTCTCATAAAAGTATTGTATCAAAGTTGTAAAAATTAGTCAAATTATATCTAATTTAAGCATAAACATAATTTGCATTAAACACAATTTTCACGACCTTTATTTCGTAAAAGAGCAACACATCCATATTGCGCTTATAAAAGAAACAAATTCAAAAAGTTTTATAGCTAGACATTTTCACTTTGTTTGACACTTTTTATTCTTTTTGTTAACATTAAAATAGAAAATATGTGATTTTTGGGGCAAAAAACAGTAAAAAATGTAATTTTACCTTCTTTGACCTTTAAAATATCTTACTATAATTAGGAAAAATAACAAAATTGCCATAAAACCACATATTTCAAACTAAAAAAAAGAGAGAATGATTATGAATAAATACGATTATTTAATTGTTGGAAGCGGACTATTTGGCGCTGTTTTTGCGCACGAAGCATTAAAAAAGAACAAAAAGTGCCTTGTAATTGATAAAAGACCAAACATTGGCGGTAACATTTACACGGAAAATTTAGACAATATAAATGTTCACAAGTACGGCGCGCACATTTTTCACACATCAAACAAGGATATTTGGGACTATATTTGCCAATTTGCAGATTTTAACAACTACATCAATAGCCCAATTGCAATATACAATGATGAATTATATAATTTACCATTCAATATGAACACATTTTCTAAAATGTGGGATATAAAAACACCAGATGAAGCAAAAACAATCATCGAAAAACAAAAAGCGGATTTACATATTACAGAGCCAAAGAATTTGGAAGAACAGGCGTTGAGTCTTGTAGGTACCGATGTCTACGAAAAACTTATTAAAGGTTACACACAAAAACAGTGGGGGCGCCCTTGCGATGAGTTGCCCGCATTTATTATTAAGCGTCTTCCCCTTCGTTTTACTTATGATAACAACTATTTTAACGATCGTTACCAAGGAATTCCAATTGGCGGGTACACAAAAATAATTAAAAAAATGCTAAAAGGTGCCGATATTAAACTAAATACCGACTATTTTGATTTTATAAAACAAAACAAAAATATTGCAAACAAGATTGTCTATACTGGCGAAATTGACAAATTTTTTGATTATAAATATGGAGCTCTTGAATGGCGTGCGGTAAGATTTGAGACGGAAAAGTTAAATACAGACAACTATCAAGGAAACGCGGTCGTAAATTATACTTCCGCAGATGTTCCCTTTACAAGAATAATCGAACACAAACATTTTGAAAAATCGGAAAGCGAAGTAACAATAATAAGTCGTGAATATTCTAGCGAATGGAAAATTGGCGACGAGCCTTATTACCCTATCAATAACGACAAAAACAACGAACTTTACAAAAAATATGGGAAATTAGCAAGCGAGCAAAAGAATGTGATTTTTGGCGGAAGACTTGGAACTTATAAATACTACGATATGGATAAAGTTATTGCATCCGCGCTTGAGATTGCTAAAAATGAGCTTAGCTAAACATAAAAACAATTTAAAAATTCAATTTTTTATTATTATTTAAAAATAAAAAAAATGTTTAAAAAATATTTAAAAATACGTAATAGCGTTAAAAAAGCATTAAAAAAGCATTAAAAAAGCATTAAAAAAGCATTAAAAAAGCA
>ERZ808286.945-NODE-945-length-16081-cov-4.531199_pt1 | contig 16081 bp, 30 predicted proteins | sample MGYA00521276_ERZ808286 | MGnify/ENA primary metagenome ERZ808286 (study PRJEB31516, sample SAMN03275607) | gut metagenome | biome: mammalia-associated habitat; material: feces | host: Papio cynocephalus | place: Kenya | collected 2012-08-01 ... | reverse complement strand
GTTATGTAACTAATAGAGAAATCACTTAAGGCTTTCCTGCATCTTTCTGATAAGTGGTGACATTCATCCATTATTACATAATCCCACTTACCTTTATATTTAGGCAATGAAACATACGTAGTATAAGTAATATCAAGATTACAATGAATCCACCATTTTTTAATCTCAGCTTTCCAATTTTCTTTGAGTACATTCCTGGGAACAACTATAAGAAGAGTTTTCTTTTTATTGTTACTCCAACTTTTTATTTTCTCTATAGCCATTCTACTTTTTCCAGTACCTGTACCTAATTCTAACAGTAACTGATTACTACTAAGACTTAGTACTTCTTGTTTTATTTCTTCTCTTGTCATTTACTATCTTTTTTAATTTAGGGATATAACTAGGATCAGAAGCATACTTTATTCTATTGAGAAATGAATAGTAATCTTCAGATACTCTATGTTTATTCTGAATCCATTTCTTATAAGCTAGTACACTTTCTGTCCAATGATTGAATTTATGGTATCTTTTATTTTTACTGTTATACAGTCCAAATAAATTATTGCCATTTATACAATGCTTTGATTTAAAGTTTCCTGTCTCTAACACTGCTTGAGCATACACTATTTCAGGATGCTTTACATCATAATAAATCAAAGCCTCTAAAAGTCCTTCACTAGGAGATTTATTGAAAAAATCAGGTATAGTATCTTCAGTAGTATTTGTAGATATTACTTCTACTTCTCTTTTATTATGTTTTTGTAACATTATACTACTAAGACATATCATACCTACAATTAATACTACCTTCATTATTCTCATATTGTTATTAAAAGTTTATATACTCTTTCTTCATACTCTGTACCTTTATATTTAGTGTATAGTAAATATACTCTATGATGATCTATTGAATATATCACTTCTATTCTAGGTTCATAGTGTTTATACATTAAATATAATAAGATACATATAATTACTATCAATATTATTAAATCTACCATTTTAACTCTTGTATAATAGTACCTTTACTTGCTTTTACTTTATCTTTATATTGAGTAGAAATAATACTTGGGTACTGTACTTTATTATCATAACTAGTATAAGTTTTAGCTTCTATTTCTACTTGAGGATCTCTAGTCATTACTTTAGCTCCATAACTAGTAACTTTGGCATCATTAAAAGCCATTACATCACAGTTTTTATGAGCTATAACTTCAGCATGGTCTAAAACATGACAATAATGGCATCTCAATACATAAGCTGTAGAGTATCCTCCACAGAAAATATCAGAAAAGTCGAAACTATACACTTTAGAATTATCCCAAGCATCAATCTCAGAGTAGTCATAGCAATAAGCAATACTGCTATCTTTTAAAGATGCCTTACTAGTATCAAAACAATTTACAGTAGCTTTACGTAAGACTACAGCTGTTGCATCTTTAAATACAGAAACATTACCTTTATCTACTATAGTATAGCCTTCACTAGTACTCTTATTATAATAGATATTGAACTTTTCAAGTTCTACTTTAAGATTCCTTACATAAAATGAAGTAATGATGTCACTTGTAAGGAGAAGTTTTAGCATTTCTCCTATATATTTATTGGTATTTTCATAATACTTCATTTCTATGTCATCAGCTAGTCCTGCTTTTCCAGTAGTATAGGCTAGACCTTTTAATTCATCAATTATTCTTTCTTTTATACTTTGCTGTTTATATTTAGTATTCCTATTTAAGAATATTCTCTGTGAATAAGAAGTATTCCAATACCATGAATAATGATTCTTTGAAAGAGGCTCAGACCGTAAACTTCTAGAAGTTAAAAATACATTAGGATCTGAAGTAATACCAGATGTACTAAGACAATTTTCATCTATACAACTATCAGGATCTACATAGATTGTCCTGTTAGATGTAGTAGTCTTATAATTTAGTCTTATTACTGAATGATACTCTTCTATATACATAACTTTTGCAATCTGTATCTTTTTAAGATACATAGGCCAACCACAGAATCTATAATCTCTATCTAATGTATACAGATATATAGAATCTCCTTTTTGTAAATCTTTAAATAGTTTCATTCATGTAAATTATAAGTATTATAATTTATGCTTACAAGATCCTTGAAAGCATGTTCCTTAATAAAATCTGCAACAAAAGCATCACATTTTGTTTGAGAATTAAAACTTTCTACAATAATTTTATCTGTAGTAGTTATTGTTACTTGGTATCTTAGCATATTATTTATATTTTAAATAATATTGTTCTTTTTATATTCTTACCCTTGATAATTGCTGTGATTTCTACTCTAGTTAAATCTTGTAATTCACTAATAAAGCAGAGAGGAAGTTTACTAAGTTCTTCTATAGTAATATCCTCATCAAATTGAGGGAACAATTGAAAATTATCAATAGTAACTTCATTTATAGTTTCACTTAAATAGCCTCCATGCAATATGAAGGATCTTTCATTACTGCCTGTATAAAAGAATATTATGCTACTATAAATATTAATCTTAGCTTCTTTACACTGCTCACGTATTTTTCTAAGCTGCTTAATGAAGTTCTCCATATATAGGATGTCAATATCAGAAAATCTTTTAGTATTCATTGTATTTCAATAAAAGGTATTATCCAATCAATAAGAACAATAAGAAATAAAGTTGTGGGACATATTAAAAATAGAATACAAGCTATTTTATCTGCTTTATCTATTACAATCCAATATTTTAGTAAAGGTATTAACTTTACTAAAATTATCATCATTAGTGCTGTTAAGCATAATATTCTAACTATTGGGTTCATGTAATTTTTTTCTTGTGATTATATCTGTTAACCAATCTATGAGAAATTGATCAAGTAGAAGTTTATTATCTATCTTCCACTTAGTAAAAAATGTTGCATTAGATAATATAATTTCTTGACGAAGATAATTTTTCCATTCTTCAGTTATCGAAAAATCTTTTCCTTTTGTATTTTCAAGAATCCAATCAATGTAATTATCATTACTCGTATCAACTATCTTTTCTTCATCAGTCATAATTTATTTTATCATAAATAATAACATTTCATGTGTCATGTTACTGCCATCCTCTTCAATAATTACTCCCCATGTACAATTTATAAAGTATATGAAAGATTCTTCATCTATAAAATTAGAACTTTTCATATAATTATATATTGCACCTATGTCAAGTAACCCTTCCTTATTAGGACAAAAATAACATGTAGTAACATCAGTACTTGTCCCTCCAATAACACTTAATTTCTCTTCATATATAGAATTAAATTCCAAGATTGAATTGGTTATATTTATACTATTTTTCTTGCAAAATTCATTAATTCTAGAACATCTCTTGATTAATGCTATTAATGCTTGTTCTTTTGTTGTAATCATAAATTTATTATTTAAGTATTACTGTTAATGATATTCCTGTATTAGCTGCGCATATTACACTTATAATGAAATATACAACTACTAGTTTCTTAAAGCTCCATAGTTCAAACCTTCCTTTTCTATAAGGGCACATGAACCATGCTAAAAATACTAGTATAATTACATTTATAAGGAGTAATAATATCACCATGTTTTAACCATTTTAATAAATGCTTCTACCATTGGCTCATCCCAATGGTACATTATAAATTCCTTTAGTTTATATGGATCTAAAGTTTCCACTTCTTTAAGAAATTGCTTCACCTCTTTATTGTACCAGTAAACATTACATTTACTATCTTCATCATATTCTTCGGTGATTAATTTATTTTCAAATTTTCCTCTCCAACAATAAGGCAAGTCTTCACATATAACTTCCTCTATTAAAGGGTTAGAGTATACATAATCTATGAGTTTATTATACTTCTCATAGGTGAGATCAGCGAATTTCAATACTATATTAATCATAATAATTTTTTACTTTTAAGTTTATTCAATTTTCTAATTTTCTTAAGTAATTTCTGAACTAATGAACTATGAAAATTAGAAAATATATAATTCTCAATTGCAGAAGAATCTATATGTTCTCTAATTTTCAAATACTCTAGTAATGCTCTATCATAATAAAACGCTTTGTGTTCTTTAGTTATGATAATTTCTTTACTGTCACAAAAATCTCTTAGATTATCAAGTATACCTTCACAATATACTACATAATCGTTCTTAGATTTTCTAAGATCATTTATAAGGTTAAAGTAGGATTCTATACTTAAATCATCAAAGGGTATTTTTATTGTCATGTATTATTCTTGTTTTTTAATTAAAAAATCTTTGACATAATCCCATAAATCCTCAGGTGTTTTTATGCTACACCTGTTGAATAGACCATCAACATACATATCAGGAAATACATTAATCTGCCTATCTTCGCTAAAATACCATTCTATACACTTAATACCACCTTCTATAAAATTAGTCTCTATTAGGCATTGAAATAGTGTATCTACTGTTTCACAGAAATAACTTCCACTTATGTCTATGCTATAATCTAAATCAAGATCATTTAATGTTTTCTTATACTCTATAATCCGTTGTATTAGATTGAGAAATTTTTCTTTATTCATATATTATTTACCATATTCTTCTAAAGCAACCTTTTGGGCTTTCTCTAGAAAATTCTTATATAATTCTTTTATAGTTTCAGATGATTCTTGTTTACCTTTAAGTATCATTATTTGTTGATCTAAAAGAAGATTGTATAATTCTGCTGCTTTCTTTTCAACAAAAGAATACTTCTTTCCTTTCCACTTAAAATAATGACCAGAGTTCTTAAAGTATGCTTGTATTCTTACATCATTAAAAGACATTACATTACAAGTTGTACCTATACATTCTCCTTTTGGATTATATATTTCTACAACATTGTCATATATTAAATGTGGGATTATTTCATCTTTATCAACTTCTTCTATATATGTTAGTGTACCTTGTCCATTTATTTGTTTAATGATGATATTATCATCTATAACAAATTGATTTTCATGAAAGAAACCATTAGGCTTATATTGACAAGCTATTCCATATAAAGTAGCATATCTAAAGAGTATATTATAAAGATAACATATAGGCTGTCTTCCTTTACTTCTTTCCTTATCATTATACTCATCAGAATTATATTTAGCTTTTATCTTGAGGATTATTTCTTTTCTTTTTTCGGGAGACATTTCATGTAATTTCTTACAATAATGTTCTTCTCTTTCTATCTTGAAGGAGACTTTTTTTAAGTATGTTGAATCAGAGTTTTCTATACTTGAGAAGAGATTCTCTATACCTGTATCAATCTGATCTTTTATATCTTCTAATTTCATATTAGTCTCATTTAATTAAAAAATTTCTAACATATTTCCACAACTCTATTGGAGTTTTTATTGTAATAGGTTTATGTGTAGTAAGACTGACATATAAATCAGGGTCTACATCATTACCATTTGGCTTGTCTAAATACCAATTTATGCATTCTATGCCTTCTTCTTTAAAGTTAGTCATCATTAAATGACTCCATAATGAATCTATCATTGCATTTTGATAAGAGCAATTTAAATCCATACCATAATCAAATGCAATATCATCATTCATTTTTTGATATTTTTGGTAATCCTTTATTATATTAAAAAATCTTTGTTTAGTTATCATATATGTGTAATATTATATCAACTGTATTTTAATCTTTTAAGTACTGCTTTATTTTCAGGAATTTCAAGAATATCATCAATACTTTCAGGAATCTTCTTAAATTGACCATAAGTATGATTTCTCTCCTTGTTATCAATCATTATCTTGCAAAAACTAGGTCTAACACAAGTAATAACTCCTGTTTTACCTAAGTCATCAGAATGAGAGTGAAGTATGACTACTTCATCTCCTTCTTTATATTTCATGTAGTTCTTCATATCTATATTTATATCAATTTTACTACATATAACCATGATACATTATTAAATATAATGTAGATTTCATTTCTTTTTAAAGTATTTCTACTTACAAATTTAATGATACCATAATCACTATCTTGATCTATAAATCTATACTCTTTTACATAATCGCCGTCTTCATCATACCCTTCGTTGATAAATTCTATGAGATGGTATATTTGTGGAGTTTTAGAATCTATAAATATATTATAGTCTACATCATCATAAAGAATACCTATATTAGTAGTTTCCCATTTACTCCAATTTCTTCCTTCTTTATAAGAGAAATGAGTAGCTCTATAATAAGTTCTTTCTGCAAATGCTGTAATACTTGTAATTAGTACTATTGCTATTATAAGGATCTTTTTCATAATGAATAAATAAAAAGGGAAGAAGCAGGACATGCCCACTTCTTCCCTAAGGTTGAATGTTAATCAAGTATTTCAAAAGTATATGACTTAGCCCCAAAATCATGAGCCATTAAATCAAAATGCTTTTTGAGTCTCTCTTTTTTAGAGAGATTATCCCACACTCTTTTAATAGGTTCTCCTGCATTATTAAATTTGACAGGTCTACTAAGTTTATTGTCAGTAGGAGTATGAATCATGTAATTATAAGCATCCTCACATATATTAATGCTTCTAGTCACAAGTTCATTTTTTCTAGTTCTTACAGTAATTGTTTTAAAGACTTCTCTTTGATTCTTACCAGAGCCTTTTACATCTCTTACTGTAAGTTTTGAAACTTCATAATTTTCTTTTGGGTTTTCTTCGCACACCTGCGAGCTAAGCATCCTTGCACCTGGTACAAGAAAGTTTAGTCTTACTTTAGGATCTACCATATATATTATATAAGGATGTACAAATAAAAAAGAACTGCCTTAGCAGTTCTTTATAGTCACTTATTTACTTTTTTATATAACCGATAAAAATTATGAGTATTGTAAGTGACTGACTACACCTTATAGTTTGGCATACAGGGACTATAAGGATTCAAGTGTAACATATCTTAAGTATGCATTAAAGCCTAAGATATTTTTTTAATAAAATAGCTACTAAAATTTATCCATGTTGGATTTGAACCAACTGCCTTAACATTACAAGTGTTATGCTCTACCAAGATGAGCTAATAGATTAAATTATTATTACTATTGTAAGTAGCTGTAGTGGGGGAGAATGGATTTGAACCATTACTATCATGGAGATAAAGTTATAGTATATAGGTTGTATGTAACTTAAGTTACAGCTGTAACTCTTGCCTTACCAACGGCGACTCCCCCTTGTAGACACTGAAGCTAAAACAATTTAAAAGATTGTTGTTAGAAATATTGTTGTAAGTGTCTATTTAGTACCTATGAAGACTATTATGTCTTCATAGGTTATATTGATACTCTATCAACCCACTAATTTTGGTTAGTATTTAATAGTAAAATCCATTAAAAATGTTGTAAGTATCATAGTATTATTACATCACTTCTTTTCTAATAAGGTCATATCTATTTGACCTGTAAAGTGATTGTAATGGAGTATATACATCAAACTCATCCATATCTTTGAAATTAATCAAGAATTGCTCTATTTGAGCTGGATTAGCTGGTATATACATGAAGTTCTCAATACCACTAAAGTTCTCTATCCTCCTCAATCTTTGAGGATTAGCTATATCTATAGCTACAATGAAAGGTTTGAACCCAAAGTAATCCTTGCACTTCTTCATGAAATCATTAATAGAAGCTTCTGGACTTGAAAGGTTATTCCACTCACCGTCCGATATTATAGTCCATATAGGATAACACTTCAAAGTATCTAAAAGTTCTGAGTTCTTTTGACAAGCTGCATTAAGTCCTTCAGGAATTGAGCTAATATTAGTACATCCACTTGAAAATACTGCATTACAGAAATCTTTTATTCTAAGATAATTTTCATAGAAACTCTTTTCAGGTTTTACAAAAGGTTCGGGAGAAATAGAGACTGTGTTACTTCTAAAAAAGTAATTAGGTTTTTCACTATCTGTTTTCTTATCAATAAAGCCATGCCAGTGACTCTTACTATCAAAGAATCCTAATAAATTTCTTGCAGTATCATCAGGATTCTTTATAAGACAAGTAGCTGCTATGAAAGTAGCAAAGTTATAAGGTTTTCCATACATAGAACCTGAATCATCCATTATGACAAGTGAATTGTATGGAAGGTTTACTTTGTTCATAAAAGATTCAAGTTTAAGTTTATCTATAAAGCACATACATATATCTTCATAGAGGTCTATAAAGTTTGTAGCACCTACATTAACTTTAGCTTCTTTCTTTATCTTTTCAAGTGTTTCTTTATCCTCTAAAGAGGCTTGCCCTTGTCTTATTTTTTCTTCTAATTCTCTTTGTTCCTGTTGTTTTTCTTCCTTAAATTTTTCCCACTCAATTACCCAAGGAATCATTCCTTTATACTTATTAATATGAGAATCATTAGGAAGTGTAGAAGTAAATACTCTTTTCCTTACTCTTGCTCTTGCTTGGGCAGGTAATTTATCATACCAATTTAGGAATTGAGTCTTGTCAAATTCTCTAATTCTATCAGTAGAAAACAGTACTGATTCAAGATTACTATTGTACTCTTTTCTCCACTTTCTATAGTCAATAAAGTTAGCTACAGTATTAGTAATACTGTATTTCCATCCCATAAGATTAGATAGCTCTACAAGTAACTTAACTTTATTCTGCATTACTTTTTTAGTTTCAGGTAACATTCTTCTGTGTCCCTGTCTATGTGTAAGCCTAGGCAAGCTAAGAAACTTAGCTACAAGCATTTTATTAAATGGATTATTACCATTAATTATTGCTTGTAAATGCTTTGCTATCACTGTCCTATAAGAAGGTTCTTCAAGCATACTATATACTTGAATTACTTTATGTCTGATTGTCTTTACTCTATTTCTCAGAAGATGATCAATACAGCTGTACTCTTCAAATAATCCTTTTTCAAGGAATTTAATGAACTGAGTGTTATCTTTATCCCACATCCATTCTATTATTGTAGTAAAGACTTCTCTATTAGCATTACCACCATTATCCCTCTTCTTATTTTTGAAGATGTTATGCTGTCTATTAGTAATATCTCCAATAGAGAAGAGAAGAGAGTAAAACATTTGTCTTTGAGCTTTTGTCTTACACTCATTAAATGCAGCATTAAGCATCTCTTTATCTATAGCAAGAGATGCTGCATTATTCATAAGTGCAAGACAATTTTTCATCCCATAAAATGGGTTATTGTTACTCTTTTTATTCAACTTTACTTCAACCATAATCTATATATTTTATTGTAAGTAACTATATAATGTTTAATCCTCTAATTCTTTAAGAGCTTCTTCGGCTTCCTTTAGTTTATCTTCAGGAGTCTTTACAGCTTCTTTAATGTTGTTGATTTTGTTGATAAGTTCAGCTCTCTTTTTAGCTATTTCTTCTTGCTCAAGAATATATCTCTTGTAACCTATAATAAGGTTTACAAGTTTCTTATCATCTTTAGCATTACTAAGTTCTTCTTGAATACTATCTTCAGAAATCCATTCATCTTTAGCTTCAAGTTCTTCTATTTTCTTAGACAGGGAGAGTCTAATAGTATTAAGAGAATTAATAGTAGTAGTATGAAGTAGTTCTACCACATTAAGTTCTACATTAAATTTAGTTGTAATTTTTCTATTGTCAAATAGATACTTTACAAGCATCAATTTAAGTAGTTCAAAATGGTCTTTATTGAATTTAATCTTTCCCATGTTGTTTATTATTAGGTTTTACTTTTACTATGTTGATTCTAAGATTAATTACTATTTCAGGAGTTTTCTTCATCTTGTTTAGGAGTTATGATATATCTGTTAATACCATCATGATGCTTGGCTTCAAGCCAATACTCATTACCATGTTGGTATATTTTATAATCAAAAGTATTACTATTGAAACATCTATGTACAGCTTCTTCTATAGTATCAAATTCTTCTGGATATATTTCATGTTTACCATCCCATCTACCTAATACTCCTGTAACTATACAAGGTATTTCAGGAAGGCTATCCATTATTTCATTGAATAGTTCATATATACATCTATTTCTTTCCAGAGGGTCTTTCTCTTCTAAGAAGCTGTCTTCTGTACTAATAAGAAGTTTAATGTTCTCTTGCATACTTAAAGGCTTTAGACCATTCATTGTTATGTTTCAAGGCTTCTTCAGCTATAGATAATGCACAATTAGTTTCATGTACTATTCTAAGAATATTTCCTATATTGTTTGTAATCATAATGAAGTTAATTAAAGTATTATTACTCAGTAGATAATGATAATGCATCATCTCTGAGTAATAATACTGATGAAAAGGTTAATTTATGCCAAGCAATTTCTTTATTCTATACCAAATAGATGGCTTATGATCCATTGGTACTACTTTAGGGGTTATCATACTTCTGTTTACAAGACTGCTTGCTTCACCAAGCATAGTGAAACAGCAGCCTGTATACTTAGTAGACTCAGGGTTAGAGAGTACATTATACCATCTTTGAGAAATAGCAGATACTGTTCTATTTAAAATAGTAGATGCTATAGTAAAAGCCTCTGTTCTATTATGAGGATGATCTTTAATGACCTGGACTAATATTTCATCCTCTTCTTTAGTCCATCTTCTTCTTGTAATCATATATTAGTTTTTTTATATTGTCTTCCCATTTTTACTTGGATATCTTTGGGCAGATAATATTTATATAATCTACCTGTTTTCTTAGATTTTTTCCATATATAAAAAGCACCTGATTTACTCTTATATACTTTGTGGTCTTGATCTTTCACATTGTATATAAAAGTAGTTGTACTATCTCTGTGTTCTTTACTCTTTGTAGGAGCGTAGAATGTTTGAGAATATACAGAAAAAGAAAGGAGAAATGATAATGTAATGAATACTAACTTTTTCATATTAATACTTGATTGATTATACTTGAATGATATTAGAAGTAATAAAAATTTGAGAGTACTACTATATAAAATAGTACTCTCAAAAAGTTTAACCAACTAATATATAACTGCTGGTACTCCCAATGGGATTTGAACCCATACAGCCAAAGGCCAAAGGATTTTAAGTCCTTCGTGTCTACCATTCCACCATGGGAGTATTAGTTCATCTGAGAGGAGTTGAACCTCTATCTCTAATAAATAGTATTCTACCAATTGAACTACAGATGAATAATAGTCTATACTCACGTACCAACTATTTAATAAAATCTCAAAAACATATCGTAATATGACAAATAACCACTATAGTTCCTAAGCAGAATACTATTTCTACTTAGGATTACTACTTTATTTTCTCAAACTAAGTAGGCAAAAAACAAACTATATAAACAATAATGAAAAATGAAATGACTGAATAGTTCCTGAATAAAGTATTATCTTATATTCAGGATTACTAATCTATCTTCCCAGACTGATTAGGGCAATTTAAAAACAAATCATACAATGTACTTTATGAACCATTTCCAAAAAAAGACGTAGTCTCCCAATCAGGATTTGAACCTGAAGCCTACAGTTTAGAAGACTGTTGCTCTATCCAATTGAGCTATTGGGAGTAATAAGAGTACTATCTATCACAGACTGTACTCCCCAAAGCAATTATTCACCTAATTATTAACCAAACAAATTAATCAATCCAATTGTGCATCTAAGTAGATTTGAACTACTATCTCCCTAAATAAGGTGTTCTACCATTGAACTATAGATGCAATAATCTATCTTCACAGACTGATTATTTCTACTAACTGATTCTTATTAACCACTAAAAACTAAATAATGAAAGGAGTATCTCTGACTGGATTTGAACCAGTAACTATACTATAAAGTATTGTTTTACCAATTAAACTACAGAGATTAGATTACTACTTAATAAAAGTATTCATCTAAGGGGTGAATTGACCAGTCACTTCTCCCTCTTGAACATCTAAAAGCATCGGCTTCTTTGTATGTTCTGAATGATTTTATATCAAACCACTCACTATCTTTTACTACGTACTTTCTCATAGGTCAATGTAGATTTCATCGGGTAACTGGGGAAGTTGACCTTCCTCCCCAGTTATATCCCAATAGTTGTCAGTATTCATTTCAATAGATTGTCTCGTGCTTCTTCATACTCTTGATAGATGTCTGTTTCTAACATGACATCTTCAAATGTACTGTCATTTCTTACAGAATAGTCTATAAGAGTTTCTGCATAGTTGATGTATTCATCGAAGTTTTTCATTGTGGAGTATTTTCCTATGTTGTACCCCATGATGAAGAGGGACAGTATTCCTACTGTGAGGATTACTATCTTATAGAGTGTAAATGCTTTCATTTTCTTCATTTCTTGATTGATTTGAGTTAGCAGAGGAGAAATATTCTCCTCTGCTTTATCGAGAGTTTCTTCTATATTAGAAGATGATGAGTTTGGTCATTTTTCCTTCACTACCATCATGCATAAGAGTGATTACTTCGAGCATGAGAGCTTCTGCATTGCAGAAATTCCAAGCGTCATGGATAGTAGTGTCATCTCTCTCACGAGAGAGACCTTTTGTCATGTTAGCAAGATATTCTGTCATGTAGGAGGATGCTTTCCAATTTTTTCCTTGACATACGTGGCCATTATATAGTACATTATGTACTATAATTGTAGTGTCATCATCAGGGATTGAAACTATCTTTTTGAGATAGTCGTATACTTTTTGTGCTCTTTTTGTCAGCTCATTATTGATGAGTTGGAATGCTTCATTTATTGGTGTCATTTTTTTTTATGTTTTTGAAATGTGATTGTTTCTATATCTTTTTCAGATAGAATTTTGTAGCATGCAAAGATTAGTCCAGCTACTAAAGCAGTTGCTTTGAAAAAGTAGCCATTATCATTGATGCTGTCTATTCCTGCTATGTAAAGCATAGTTACAATAGCAGTAGTGTACAAGAGAATACTCTTGCACACTAATACTACTATGTTTTTCATAGGTCTATCTGTGGAATTTCTGTTGTCAGATAACCTTCTACAAGGTAGAAAGTGATTGAAACATTGACCTTTATAGGTCTTTTCTTTGCAGAGTTTCTTCCTCTCTTGCTGTTATTCACAGCACTCTGATAGAGATTTTTCTTGGATTGTTTCATTGGCTTTTTGTATGATTGCAATTAGTAGTAACCATCAATTTTGAATAAGATTAGAATTACTCCAATAAATAGCATGAGCCATAATATTATTAGTAGTCCAATCAGTATGTAATCAATGATTTTCATTGTGGTAGTGCAAAGTGCAAACAGTAAAAATGGCTATTAAATAACCATCTTTACTGTTGAGGATTGTGGGTTCAGTCTTAGAAGTCGAGGGAAAATTCTTCGCCGCTCAATTTATTCTCACAAAGGTAATAATTACCACCTTTGAGCTTAATAACATTGAGGTCATTTTTGCGAGAATTAATCTCTGCTGGGGTCAATTCTCCCAATTTTGAGGAGAAATTAACCAGTGTCACATGATTGTCTTCATCAGTGAAGGCAATGGATTTCCAGCTTCTTGCTTGACCAGTGTCAGGGTCAGTGCCATTGAAGCTGACCATTTGAGGAGACTTTCCATCATACATGCTGCGGAACTCCTTGAGTGACCAAGTAGACTCAACTTCCTTTCTTACTGGGGCATTTGCCATAGTTGTATCCTCATCTCAGAGGCATTACTACAATATTACAGACGTAGTTATCTGAGGGCAATATTACTATCAGCACTCTATCCAGACCCTAACCTGAAAAGAGGGCGGAGGAGGGGGGGGGCAAGAGAGCCGACCAACCTCAAAGGAAAGAAGGAGATGTGGATAATTGATTGGAAGGTCAATAAAGAGTCTGAAAGGAAGAGGAGAAAGGAAGTAAGGAGAACTTTAGTTCTCCTTACTTACAAGGTCTTTCCTCAATATAAGTAAGGTAGAATAAAATTCTACCTTACTTATTATTTCAGATATCCCAAGTACCGGTTGACCCAATAGAGGTCTTCTTGAGAAAGTCTGTTCACTATATTAAAATAGTGTTTTGTTTTAAACTCTCTGAAGTTAGAGTATTTTTTGTGCAGATACTTACAGTTCTGCCACATTCTTATAGCTCCAAGATTTATGGAACTAAGGAAGTGACCACACAATGTTGTGTGACCTTGAAAGGTTATTGTTATTTCCATATTTTTATTTTTTGAGATTACTACATCGATAAAACAAACCTTTGAGAAAAAGTAAGGTGCATAAGCACCTTACTTTTGTGTTGTTGGCTGATTGTGCAGTTATTCTCTGTCCAGGTTAAGAAAAACATCATAGATGTATGCATCTTCCTCAGACATCATTTCCAGAAGATTTTCCCCAAGTTTTCTAACTTGGGGATTTTCGCTGGTGAGGAAATTTTCAATTTCCTCACAGCTCCAGCCAATCGATTCTAAACAATTAAAATTACTCATACTATTTAGTTTTTATGGTTTGTTCAAATGAAAGTTGGTGAGTTGGATAATTGATTGGTAGAAAAACAATGCAGGGGAAACCCTGCATTGTTTCATTTAGCCCACCATTCACCATGGATTTCCAGATATTCTTGGTATTCATCAGTTTCAGTCAGAACATCAAGATAGTAGTCTGGATCAGCTTCATAGATGCTGTCACAATATGCTTCATAAGCATAGTTTCTTGCATCTTGCTGAGTTGCTGCTGTCACTTTGGTAGACAGTACACCTGCTATTACAGCAATAACTATTGCTGTAATAGCTATGAATGTAAACTTTTTCATCAAATGATAATAGTAGAAGTGGATAATTGATTGGTAGGTCTCAGCTCAGAGCCTAGCTCAGATGCTTACTATTGTATTATGTGTAGTAGTATATACTATATATATAGTATGTATTGTACATTATATTATAGTATAGTGTTGCTATACATTATATATTGTGTATGTATGTATGTACTATATATTATGTATAATATAGTATGTAGTTTAGTAGTATACTACATGTAGTTTTAGTTTAGTTTGGTGTGGTAGTATGGTAAGAGTAGTATGGGTATGGGTAGGGTGGGTAGGGTAGGTGTAGTAGGTAGGTTAAGTATATAGTATAGTAGGTAGATATATTATATAGTAGGTATGTATATTGCTGTATAAAAAGGAGTCTCTTTTCTTCCTCCCTGGGGGCACTATCCCCATAGTTGTAGGAGGAGGGGGAGGTGTCCCATACTATCCCACGTTTATAATCCCACGTTAATACATTTACTATCCCCCATTTTACAGTCTCAAGTATCTACATTCAATATTTAAAAAATAAAAAATAAAAATTTTTTAATTTGCATATATCAAATTTTTTTATTACCTTTGCACTCATTGAGGACATAACAAGTACTCAATAATTACATAGCCTATGCTTTAATGCAACTTAAGTATAGAAGAACTTATTGTAGTAAGGAAGTCTTCCAGCCAACATGGGAAAGTAAAGGATACCATTAGTAGGGTTGAGGTAAATGGAAGCTAGAGATAAAAGAGGTAGACTAATATTATATAAACGCCTTCTGAGCTATTTAATAAGTTTGTACCAGGGTCCCTAAATTGGTGAAAAGAGGGCCGGTCTCTTCTATAGTTAAGGGCTATATAATTGTTGAGGAATTAAGATAACTATGTTTATTTATGTGGAATGATTTATCAATGAAAGATAAAGCTGCTATAATAGCTTTAGGTGTAAAAAGTAATGTTACGGATCTTGATAATATAAGAAAAGGGTATAATAGTTATGCAAGAGGAGGGTACAAAAAGTGGAAAGAAGCTATTAGGAATTATAAAGGTATTGATATAGATAATGATCCTACTTATGATTATGAAGGTTACTATAATAGTAATCCTAATAGGGCTTGGGATATGATGAAAAAGGATAGTGATGCTCACTTTACTGATGAATTTAAAACAGCATTACATCCTTCTTTTTCTAATGAATCTAAGTATAGCGGTACTGTAAATAAGTTTAACCCTAAAGGTGTAATAGGAGGAACTTGGTTAGGAGATAATATTTATAGATTGAGTGAAGATCAATTTAATAGAGATTGGGATACTGATAGAACTTTAGATTATTTTGAGGAAGCTGAATCTATCCCTATAGATTTACAAGATCCTACAGGGTCTTCAGTACTTAGAAGTGTAGAAGTCACAG
>ERZ808286.943-NODE-943-length-16123-cov-3.760331_pt1 | contig 16123 bp, 13 predicted proteins | sample MGYA00521276_ERZ808286 | MGnify/ENA primary metagenome ERZ808286 (study PRJEB31516, sample SAMN03275607) | gut metagenome | biome: mammalia-associated habitat; material: feces | host: Papio cynocephalus | place: Kenya | collected 2012-08-01 ... | reverse complement strand
GGCGTCGCCTCGTGCCGTGGAACCATATACGTACACTTCACTGAGTCCGTATTTCCGTGCGATACTGCCGATGATGAACTTCATGGTGGCGATTTCCACCATGCTGGCGTTGGTGCGATGATTGTCGGCTTCATCAGTGGTGTCGGCGTTGGTGGTGTCGGTGGAATTTTTCGCGGCGCCATCTGTCGCACTGGCGAGCGCTTGCAGCGCATCGCTGTAGCGTTGCAGGAAATCCTGTGTGGGATTGCCGCCGCGCTCCGCACGCGAGAGGGCCGATTGGGTGGTGCCCATCGTTGCCGCCACTTGGGTTTGGCTGAGTCCAAGTCGGCTCCGTTGCTGTCTTAGTTCTTCGATGATGCTCATATACTTGAGTATAGCGTAAATGCTATATGTCTATGCATACCTATGCTGGGCATGCGCTGGGTGTGTGTCGGGTGCCGGACGCTATGCTGAAGGGGTGAGCAATATGGCGGCGAACAGCGGCGTTTTCGAGCCGCGAAATATTCTGGTGACTGGCGGATGTGGGTTCATCGGCGCGAATTTCGTGCGGTATGTGGCGCGGAACCATCCGGACGTGCATGTCACGGTGCTGGACAAGCTCACTTATGCGGGCAATCCCGAGAACATCGCCGGATTGCCGGAATCCCGGGTCGAACTGGTCGTGGGCGACATCTGCGACGCCGCGTTGCTGGAACGCGTCGTGCCCGGACATGATGCCATCGTGCATTTCGCCGCCGAATCGCACAACGACAATTCCATCGCCGATCCGGAACCGTTCATCCGCACGAATGTGGAAGGCACCATGCGGCTGCTGGAGGCTGCGCGGAAATACGATGTGCGGTTCCACCACATCAGCACCGACGAGGTGTACGGCGACCTCGCGTTGGACGATCCGGCGCGCTTCAGCGAGTGCTCGCCATACCGGCCGTCGAGTCCGTACAGCGCTTCGAAGGCGGCGTCCGACCACTTGGTGCGCGCGTGGGTGCGCACGTACGGCCTGCGTGCCACCATCTCCAACTGCTCCAACAACTACGGGCCTTACCAGCATGTGGAGAAGTTCATTCCCCGGCAGATCACGTCCATCCTCGAAGGCATCCGGCCGAAACTGTACGGCACGGGGGAGAACGTGCGCGACTGGATTCATACGGAGGACCATTCGTCCGCCGTGTGGGAGATTCTGACGCGCGGGCGCATCGGCGAGACGTATCTGATTGGCGCGAACGGCGAAATGAGCAACATCGCGGTGCTGCGCATGATCCTGCGGCTCATGGGCCAGCCGGAGGACGCCTTTGATTGGACGCGCGACCGGCCGGGGCACGATCGGCGCTACGCCATCGACGCATCCAAACTGCATGCGGAGCTTGGTTGGAAGCCTATGCACACGAATTTCGAATCGGGTCTGCGCGCCACTATCGACTGGTATACGAACCACCGCGAATGGTGGGTGGCTTCCAAGGCCGCCACCGAAGCGCGCTACCGGGCGCAGGGCATGTAGCCTTCGTTGCCGGTGCGCCGTCCATGTGCGTCTGCGCTACTTTCCCGAACTGATTTTAAGCTCGTGGCTGTCGACCACCGATTTGGCCGCGGCGTCCAATTCGTTGGTGATGTTGCGCAGATCGTCGGCATAGGCTTCGATGTCGTTCGTGGCCTTGGTGAAATCGCCGACTCTGCCGCCGGACGGGCAGGTGGGCGCGTCGTCCAGATCCTCCGCGAGCCGCATCGCGTCCTTCAATGTTTCCAACGTGGACCCGTTCGCTACATCGTCGATGGTGTATCGCGCGGCTTCGCGTGCCTCTTCGCGCGCCTTGTCGAGGCTTCTGCGATGCACGGCGAGCGCTTTGGCGTTCAATGCGCAGGTGTCGCGGGCCGCCTGCGTCAGCTCCTTTCTGCTTTCCACGGCGATGATGGCCACCGCAGCCAGAATGATCGCGGTCACCGCGCCTACGGCGATCGCCGCGATGGAGCGTCTTTGCTTGGCGTCGTTCTTCTGCAACTTCTTCTCTTCGGCTTTCCTTGGATATCAATAAGACTCCGCGAGTATATAAAAAATATTTCTACAAACCGTTGTTGGTGGGTAAAAGAGACGATGATTTTCCGCTATGAAAGAAAATTATCCGCATGCATGACGTTGTGTGCGTTGCGGTCGCGCGACCTTTATGCTGGTAGGTGAAACGTTTTAAGGGGGTTCGATGGCTCATAGGGCGACGCTGAAGGATGTTGCCGCGGAGGCGGGCGTGTCCGTGACGACCGTTTCCCTGGTGCTGAACAGGCGCCCCGCGAGGGTGTCGGCGGCGAAGCGCGAGGCCATCGCGAAGGCCGCGCGGCGGTTGAACTATGTGCCGAACCAGAACGCGCGGAGCCTGGTCACCAGGCAATCCAAACTCGTCGCGCTTATCGTGCCGGACATCGAGAACCTGTTCTTCGCGGCGTTGGCGAAATGCGTGGAGGACGAATGCGCGGCGCAGGGGTATTCGCTGATCGTCGCCAATTCCGACGATTCGCGTGCCGCCGAACATGATTTGATGCAGCGGTTGGCGTCGCGCGGCGTGGACGGCGTGATGCTGATTCCCGCGCGGGAGTCCTGCGCGGACGGTTCCGGTGCCGAACTGGAAAAGGATGTGCGCCGCACGCCCTGCCCGGTGGTGCTCATCGACCGTCTGGTGCGATGCGGATGGTGCGATGCGGTCGGTTTCGACAATTATCTGGGTGGGCGCCTGGCCGCGCGCTATCTGCTGGACGAGGGGCATGAACGCATCGGCGTCGTCACCGGCGGCACCGCGGAAACGGGGGCGGACGATCGGCTTCGCGGCTTCGTGGACGCCGTCGAGCGGGCGGGGGAGACGTTCGATCCCTCGCTTTGCATCGAGGGCGATTATCGTTTCGACGGCGGGTACCGCGCCGCGGACCGGATCATCGATTCCGGCGCGACCGCGGTGTTCTGCTGCAACGACGTGATGGCGTTGGGTTTCCGCCACCGTATGGCCGAGCGCGGTCTGCATGTGCCCGGGGATGTGAGGGTGATCGGGTACGACAACATTCTGAAACGGTTCGGGCTGGATTGGCAGATGACCACGATCGAGCAGAGCGTGACCGACCTCGCTTCGGCCTGCTGGAGAACGCTCCAGGGGCGGATGGGCTCGACTGTGCGGGTGGAATCGGGGAACGGACGGCCGTGGCTCGCCGATCCGCAGGTCGAGGTGCTTGTGCCGAAATTGGTGCGAGCGTCCCGCGCATAGCGGATGGCGGAAAAATTCTTGCAACACGCTGTAATGGCGGTTTTGCTTTCTTTGATAAAGCGTTTTATCATGAATGTTGACAGCGAAAACGAGGATGTGCTCGATAATCGCGGAAAAAACTGGCGACAATGGAACGTGTGGAGGCGGGCCGTTGTCGGGCCCGTCAATGACGAAAGGCAACACTCATGAAGAAGCTGATTCTCGATCTGGATACCGGCGTCGACGACGCCCTCGCCATCTCCTATGCCCTGGGCAGCCCGGAAGTCGAACTCATCGGCATCACCGGCACCTACGGCAATGTGCTCGTCGAACAGGGCGTGCGCAACTCGTTGGCCATCACCGACCTGCTCGGGCACCCCGAAGTCAAGGTCTACCAAGGACTTCCGCACTCCAGCACCACCGACCACTTCGAAGTGCTGCCCGTCTCCGCGTTCATCCACGGCAAGAACGGCATCGGCGACGTCGAGATCCCGGACTCCAACCGCTCCGTCGAAACCGAATCCGCCGTCGATTTCATCATCGACGCCGTCAAAACCTACGGCAAGGACCTCATCTACGTGCCCACCGGCCCGATGACCAACATCGAAGCCGCGCTCAAGAAGGCTCCGGAGATCAAGGACGAGATCGGCCGCATCGTGCTCATGGGCGGCGCGCTCACCGTGCCCGGCAACGTCAACGCCTGCATGGAAGCCAACATCTCCCAGGACCCGGAAGCCGCCGACTACCTGTTCCGTTCCGGAACCCCGACCACCATGGTCGGCCTCGACGTCACCCTGCAGACCCTGCTCACCTACAAGGAGACCCGGCAGTGGCGCGACCTCGGCACCAAGGCCGGCAGGTTCCTCGCCGACATGACCGACTTCTACATCAAGGCATACGAGACCACATCCCCGCATCTGGGCGGATGCGGCCTGCACGATCCGCTCGCCGTCGGCGTGGCGGTCGATCCGACACTGGTCGCTACACTCGACATCAACATGAAAGTCGATGTGGAAGGACCGACCCGCGGCCGCACCATCGGCGACGAAACCCGTCTGAACGATCCGAACAAGACCATGAAGGTGGCCGTCGGCGTCGACGTGCCCCGCTTCCTCAACGAATTCATGACCCGCATCTCCGGTCTCGCGGCCAAGGCCGAGTGACCCGAAAGCAAAGGCAAAAGGAGATTTCCATGACTACCAGCAAAACCAACGGCACCACGGCGGCCGTCGACCCGTTCGACGACCCGGTGACCAGCAACAAGATGGCCATCCGCGCCCTGATTCCGCTGCTCATCACCTTCGTGCTCGGCACCCTGTGCCTGCAAGGCTTCAACCTCGTGTTCCCGCAGGTCGGCACCGATGTCGGCGCGCCGAACCAGGCCTCGCTCATCACCGCGTTCCCGAGCATCGTCCTCGGCATCGTGTGCTTCATCTACGGTTCCCTCGGCGACTTCGTCTCCCTGCGCAGACTCGTCACCGTCGGCCTCGTCACCCTGTTCGTCGGATCCATCTTCGGTTTCGTGGCCAACTACTTCTTCGCCGCGAACCTGTGGACCGTCATCATCGCGCGCGTGCTGCAGACCGCAGGCGAGCAGGTGGCCGGCTCCGCCTTCCTGGTGGTGGCCACCAAGTACCTGCGCAACGATCTGAAGGTGATTTTCTTCGGCCTGTTCACCGCCGCGTACCAGCTTTCCGCGTCTATCGGCGTGTTCGCCGCAGGCATACTCAGCTCCATCGCGTGGCAGTTCCTGTTCCTGATTCCGTCCGTCACCATCCTGTTCCTGCCGATCCTGCTCAAGACCTTGCCGTCCAAGAGCGGCAACGGCCAGAAGGTCGACGCCCTCGGCTTCGTGATCTTCGGCTTCGCCACCGCGTTCCTGACGCTGTTCTTCTCCTACATGGCCTGGTGGATGCTCGTCGTGTCCGTCGTGCTGTACGTGGCGTTCGGCGTCTACATCAACAAGGCCGCCAACCCGTTCATCACGCCGGCGTTCTTCAGGAACACCCGCTGGTTGCGGGCCATCAGCCTGATCCTCGTGTTCTACTTCGTGAACTACGCCCTGAGCCCGATCTTCAACGCCATCGGCACGAACCTCTACCACATGACCACCACCCAGGTCTCCCTGCACATCGTGTGGGCCTTCGTGGTCGCGGCCGTGGTGGGCACCTGCTCCGGCATGATCATCCGCAGGATCGGCATCAAAGCCGGTCTGGTGACCGCAGGCACCCTCATGTTCGTCGGATGGACCGGCGCCGCGTTCTGCATCAACGCGGGCTTCGTGGTGCTGACCTTGTGGGCGTGCGTGTTCTACGCCGGATGCGGCATGATGTACTCCCCGATCGTCTCCACCGTGCTGGGCACCATCGAGAAGGACGAATCCGGCCGTGGTGTGGGCATGAACGATCTGGCCATGAACGTGTCCCCGTCCATCGGCATCGCCATCATCGGCAGCCTGCTCGGATCCAACGCCCTCGGCGGCGGCTCCATCACCGGAGCCACCGGCACGGCCGCGAACTACTCCAACCTGATGCTGATCGCAGGCGCCACCGCGCTGCTGGGCCTGATCGTGTTCTTCTGCTTCAGGAAGAAGATCTACGAAGGCAACCACGCGGTCGAAACCGAGAAGGCGGCCAAGTGACGGGTCGGAAGACCGCCGTCGACCGATGACCCGATGACAATCAAGCGAGCGCGCCGTTGCGCATTCGCATAAGGCAAGTGTGACAAACAAAGGAAGGCACAAGATGAGCGCGACCGAAATCCTCTCCGCACTGGACCGCATCCACGGAACCGTATCCGTGATCGGATCCATGAACGTGGATTACACCGTCACCGCACAACGGCTGCCGGGACCGGGGGAGACCATCACCGGCGGTCCGCTGCGGCTGCTGCCCGGCGGCAAATCCGGCAACCAGGCGGCGGCCGCCGCACGCATCGGCGCCACCGTACGGATGTTCGGCGCCGTCGGCACCGACGGCAACGCCGACCTCCTGCTTGGCGCGCTTGCCGACGCCGGCGTGGACACCGCGCATGTGCGCCGCGCGGACGGGCCATCCGGCACCACCGTCATCACCGTCGACGCCAATGGCGAGAACACCATCGTGTACTCGCCCGGCTCCAACGCGCAGGTTACCGTCGAATACGTGGAATCCGTGCGCGACGCCCTTGTGGGGTCCACCGTGCTCGGCCTGTGTCTGGAAAGTCCGATGGAAACCGTCACCGCAGCCGCGCGCATGTGCCACGAAGCGGGCGTGAAGGTGCTGCTGAACGACTCCCCGTTCGTCCCGTTGCTACCGGCCGAACTCGTGCAAGCCGCCGACATCCTGCTCGTCAACGAGCATGAGATGGCGCAGCTGCTGGGCATCGACGAGCCGGAGGACGACGATTGGGACGGTTTCGATTGGCGTCACGTGCTCGACGAAATGCGGGCGTTCGGCTTCGAACAGGCGATCGTGACGCTGGGCGGCGACGGCTCCGTGGTGCTCGACGCGACCGCCGACGAGCCTGTCCACCGCATCGCCCCGGTGCGGGTCGACGCGGTGGACACCACCGGCTGCGGCGATTCCTTCATGGGAACCGTGCTGGCCGGCCTCGCCTCCGAGATGACGCTTCCCGAAGCCGCCGAACTCGCCTCGTACGTGTCGGCATACGCGGCCACCGGATACGGCGCCCAGGCATCCTACGGCAGCGCCGAGCAGATCCGCGAGGCGTTCGCGGAACGCTTGGCCTAGCTTGGATGGGCGTGGCGCGTTCCAAGGCGCCGCCCCTCGGCTGGTTGTGACGCTCGGGCCCAAATGGGCGTATGGACCGCACTCCGATTGGTGGATTGAGAAAATTCACATCCACGGAATCGGGAGTGCGGTCCTTTCTATGCGCTGCGGTTTCGCACGATTTGGAAAAAATGCGTGAAAAATGGATTGTGCGATACCCAAGACTGCGCAAGGCCCTATAGAGGCTCTATAAATACCCCCGTACCGTTGTTTCCAGCCGTGTCGGAGATGAAAAACGAGGTTGCGCATCGCACGATTCAATATTTTGCGGCAAAAGTGGAATCGTGCGAAGAGCACGCTATGGGCACCCGCATTGTTATATTGGAGTTTGGCTTAATTTCACGCACCGAACATTTGGAAGGCGAAGCATGTCGGCGATTCTCGAAGGCACTCCGGATAAGAAACTGGCGTTGGTGACGGGTCGTGCATACCCCGAACAGGCCGTGGAAACCGCGAAATATCTCGGCACCGACGTTCTGGAGACCACCGCCTACGATTTCGCCAACGGTGAGATGTACGTGCGCTACACCGAGCCGGTGCGTGGCGCCGACGCCTTCATCATGCAGGCCCACACCGAGCCGATCAACAAGTGGATCATGGAACAGCTCATCATGGTGGACGCCATGAAGCGCGCCTCTGCGCGTTCCATCACCGTGGTCGCCCCGTTCCTTGGCTATTCCCGTCAGGACAAGAAGCACCAGGGGCGCGAGCCCATCACCGCCCGCCTGATGTTCGACCTGTTCCGCTCCGCCGGCGCGGACCGCATCATGACGGTCGACCTGCATGCCGCGCAGGAGCAGGGATTCTTCAACGGCCCGGTCGACCATCTGACCGCCATGCCGATCCTGATCGACTACGTGCGGGGCCACATGCCGCTGGAGAACACCACCATCGTCTCTCCAGATGCCGGCCGCATCAAGGTTTCCGAGCAGTGGGCCGCGAAGCTCGGCGGTCTGCCGCTCGCGTTCATCCACAAGACGCGCGACATCACCCGTCCGAACCACGCCGTTGCGCATGGCATCATCGGCCAGGTGAAGGGCCGTGACTGCGTGGTCGTCGACGACATGATCGACACCGCCGGCACCATCTGCGAGGCCGTGCGCACCCTGAACAACGCGGGCGCGAAGTCCGTGACGCTCGTCGCCACCCATGGTCTGCTGTCCGGCCCGGCCGTCGAGCGTCTGAGGGACTGCGGCGCCAAGGAGATCGTGCTCACCGACACGGTGCCGGTTCCGGAGGCGAAGCGCTTGCCGAACATGACCGTGCTGTCGGTGGCCCCGCTGCTCGCGGCGGGCATCCGTTCCGTGTTCGAATCCGGCTCCGTTTCGACGCTGCTCAACGGACTGCCGGAAGACATGCGTCCGCGCAACATCTACGCCTGACGCATCTCCCGACGTGTCCGATCGTCCGTCCGGACGCCAATCGGCCGTCTCCGTTTCTATCGTGACGAGGCCCCGCCGACGCGCGGGGCTTCGTCGTCGCGCGGCGCCATGCCGACGTCGGCACGTCGCGCTAACCTGAACAGGTTGCCGTAAAGGAATCTTTATCATTCATACGAACATAATGATGCCCGAAGGCAGTACGCATACACACTCCTGCCATGGAAAGTCCATGGCCGATAGTCCGAAGGAGGTGGGTGATGTCTGCGCATAAGTACGAACTGATGTTCATTGCCGATCCTGAGCTGGATGAGCGCGGTCTGAAGAAGCTGACCGAGCAGTATCTGGAAACTGTCACCAAGGAAGGCGGTGCCGTCGAGAACATCGACATCTGGGGCCGTCGCAAGCTTGCCTACGAAATCGCCGGCAAGACCGAAGGCAACTACGTTGTGGTCAACTACTCCGCCGAACCGGCCACCAGCGACGAACTCGATCGTCTGCTGAACCTGAACGAATCCGTCATCCGCACGAAGATTCTTCGCAAGTAAGTAATTTCAAGCTTTTCAAGCTGCATAGGTAAGTAGGTAATCATGGCAGGTGAAACCGTAATCACCGTGGTGGGCAACCTCACCCGAGATCCGGAGCTGCGCACCATCGCGAGCGGATCGACCGTCGTGAATTTCACGATCGCGTCGTCCACCCGCACGTACAACCGCAATTCCGGCCAGTGGGAAGATGGCGACACGCTGTTCATGAACTGCTCCGCATGGGATGGCCGCAGCAATTCGATGGCCAGCAACATCGCGAGCAGCCTGGCGAAAGGCATGCGCGTCATCGCGCAGGGACGCCTTACGCAGCGCTCCTATCAGGCACAGGACGGATCCCAGCGCACGGTCGTCGAACTCCGTGTCGATGAGATCGGTCCGGCTCTGAGCCGTGCGACCGCGCAGGTCACCCGCCAGACCGCGTCCGGCAATGCCGGCAACGGCGGTTTCGGTGGCAACCAGGGCGGTTACGCCAACAACGGTGGCTTCGGCGGCAACGCCGGCGGCTACCAGGGCGGTGCCGGATACTCCGGTGGCGCGGGCTACCAGGGCGGCGCGTCCGCTCCGGCCAACGCCGCGCCTGCCGCGCCGCAGGCTCCGGCCGCGGATCCATGGGGCAGTTCGGACAACTCCGGCTCCTCGTCCTTCGGTTCCTTCGGTTCCTCCGAATTCGGCGGAACCGGCGACGAACCGGAATTCTGATCCGTCATGCCGACCGCATCGTGCGGGCGCAGTGAACGCGCCTGTGCACGATGCGCACAGCAGCTGAGACAAGCAATTTCCAGATTTTAAGGAGAACATCAAAGATGTCACGCAAGAGGCCGCAGCCGCCGGTCAAGCCGTTTAAGAAGAAGCCGAATCCGCTGAGGGCCGCCAAGGTCACCGAGATCGATTACAAGGACGTCGCCCTGCTGCGCAAGTTCATCTCCGATCGCGGCAAGATTCGTTCCCGTCGTATCACCGGTGTCACCGTGCAGGAGCAGCGCAAGATCTCCAAGGCCATCAAGAACGCCCGCGAGATGGCTCTGCTGCCGTACGCCACTTCCGGTCGCTGATCTTAGAGAGGTTTGAAAAATGGCTGAAACTAAGGTTATTCTTACCAAGTCCGTCAACCACCTGGGCCACCCGGGCGACGTCGTGACCGTCAAGTCCGGCTACGCTCGCAACTACCTGTTCCCGCAGGGCCTGGGCTTCGCCTGGTCCAAGGGCGCCGCCGCTCAGATCGAGTCCATGAAGCGCGCTCGTCTGGCCAAGGCCGTCGCCACCCGTGAAGAGGCCGTTGCCGCCAAGGCACTGGTTGAGGGCACCACCGTCGAAATCGCCGCCAAGGTCTCCGAGTCCGGCAAGCTGTTCGGTGGCATCTCCGCTGAGAAGATCGCCATCGCGCTGTCCTCCAAGGTCGAGGTCAACCCGAAGAACATCACCGTTGAGCCGATCAAGACCACCGGTGACTTCCCGGCTTCCGTCGCCCTGCACCCGGAAATCACCGCCAACTTCTTCGTGAAGGTTGTCGCTGAGTGATTTCGGCTCCGTCCGCCGTCGCGTGGTCAACGCGATGATGGATGATTTCAGGCTGAAACACGTCTGAGCTTAAGCAAGGAAAATCCCCCGTATCGGAATGATGCGGGGGATTTTCCTGTTCCGGCTGGAATTTGTTCTCTCGCCGGAGCGCCATGACTATCGCGTAGAACCGTCGTGCGCATCGCCGTATCACAAGACGGTGCATACGAAAGGCCGGCTGAATTTCGCCATGCGGATTCGACCGGCCTTTCGTACGGGCGATTCGGATGCCCTGCGGAAACGATCAGTAGTATCCGCCATCGTCGAGCGTGACGCTCACCTTGCCATTCCTGATGGTGAAGGAACCACTGGCGTGGAACGTCGTGGTGTCGTCCTCCGGCTCCCAGGAATCGTCGTAGTTCTTCTCCTCATAGGTGACTTTCGTCTTGCCCTGCCTGGAATAGAACGTACCCGTATTGAGATCGATGTCGGTGATCTTCGGATAGACGCTGATCGACCATGCGAAGTTGCGGTAATCCTCCTCGTCGTACACGTACAGGCCGAACGGGCAGTTCTCGGGCGCGTAATCGGTGGATTTCGCGCATTCGTCGAGCTTGGCGTTCACCGCGTTGCTCAACGCCTCCTGCAGCTTGCTGGTCGCCTTGACCTTGACCAGGGCCGTCGCATCCTCATTGGTATGCACCGAAACGGTGTTGCTGGTCATGTACTCCGATTTGCCGGTGGAAATCGCATACGTGCCCGGATACACGCGCAGGGTCCATGTGCCGTCGCTCACCTTCTCGGCGTTCTTCGCGCTCACGTCCACACCGTTGACGTTCAACGAGTCGATCGTGTCGGATGTCGAAATGGTGATCGACTTGAGCAGAGGCGTCATGATCTTCCAATTGGGGAAGATCACGAATTGCGAGCCGCTTTTGCTGATGGTCAGTGAATCCTCGACGGTTTTGCCGTTGATGGAGTAGCTCACCGTGACGGCGGACTGACCGCCTGCGGATCGCACGTCGGTGACCTGCGGATTGGAGATCGTCGCGTTGTCGGCCTTGGCGATGGCATTCGACAGCAGCTTGCGCTGTTGCGTGTTGACCTGCGGGTCGGCGATTTCGCCGGCCTTGGCATAGTCGCCGTCCGAGATCGCCGTCAGATAGTTCTGGGCCACGGATTTCGCGCTGAAGACGGTCGCATTGAGCGCGCCGTATACGATGCCCAGCACGATCAGCGCGCCAATCACGATGCCGCCGATCAGAATCGTCTTTTTGGTCTTCGGGTCAAGCGACTTGCCTTCCCCCGGAGCCGGTGTCGGCGGAATGAACGGAGCGGGCTGCGCGTCCGGTGCCGCTGACGCCGCTGGCGTCGCTGGACGTGCGATCGGCGTAGTCGGTTGCGTGAGCGGCGCGACCGGCTGAACCTGCGGCGCTGGCATAGCCTGTGTCGGCATGGTCTGTGTCGGCTGTTGTACCGACATAACCTGCGTGGACTGCTCAACCGCCTGTTGCTCCGGCGGGTCCTGCGCAGGCTGCTCGGTCGGCTGCTGGGATGCGGGCTGCACGGACTGCGCAGCTACGGGCGCATCATGCGTCGGTATGGCCTGTGTGGGCTGCGAATCACGTGCAAGCGCGTCGGTTGCGGACGCATCGGATTGCGGCCATGTGTTGTTGGATTGAGGTTGCGGAACGCCTCCATGAGGCTGCGCGTATTGCGGGGCGTTTCCGGCGGATTGCGCGGCTGCGTTCGTGCCGGCCGCAAAACCCTGCTCGGCTTGCGGCATGGCGGCTCCTGCCGCGGACGCGCCACCGGGCGCGGTCCGTCCCGCTCCGAATGGAACCCTGACATTGGTCTTCGGCTCACACGCCCTCACGTATTCGACCACGTTCTGCGGTGTCGGTCGGACGGTGCCGCCGACGAACAGCTTCCACAAGCCCGGCACGGCGGAAACCAGCGTCGGACCGAACGTCATCGCGATCACTTCGATGAGGAACATCCATATGCCGGCAACGAGGAAATACCACGTCGGCACGGTGATGGAAACGCGGTAAGTTCCGTATTCGGCCGTGAACGGGGTGAAAACGGCCTCGGCGACCAGCCAGAACGCCATCATCGCCACGGGAGCCTTCCATGTGTGCTCCCACTTGGCGTAGTACGGGTCGTACATGTTGCGTGCGGTCTCGCGGAACGCGAGATAGCAGGTCGCGATCAGGAACAACGCGAAGCAGAACCATAGCGGACCATTGGCATCTGCGTCACTGGAAGAACTGAACAGCGTGAACGTGGCGTGTGTTCCGCCGGTCATGAACATGGAAAGTCCGCCGAACGAAGCCAAGGAACAAAGCATGAACGGCAACACCGGGAACAGCAACGGCAGCAACAGAAAGCCGACGATGCCGTTTTCCTCGCCGACGGAGAGAATCGCCAAAAGAATCAGACCGATCACGGAGAACAGCGCGAGGTAGACCGTGATGGCTTCGACCAGCGTGCGCACGAAGCCGCGCGTGCGGTGCGCCCAGCGCCAGGCGGCGGAGAACACATTGTCGGCATCGCAGGCGTACTGCGCAAGCGCGTAGCCGGCAAGCGCTCCGGCGCCGGTCAGCAGGAACGCCATGAAGAACGTGCGGAACGACGCGCCGGAAAGCGAGGCGGACGCGGAGTAGGACCCGTAGGATCCACCGACGGTCAGCGGGAAGACGGACGCGAGAACCACCATGATCAATCCGGAAAGCACACCCACGAGGCCGGCGCTGATCGCGCCGGTCCACTTGAACCGCAGCGCGAATCTGCGGGCGAGCATGTACGCGCCGAACGCCGCGCCGAGCATCAACGCGATGCCGGGAAGCGCGACGGGGATGGACATGCCCGTATGCGTGGACACGTTGACGCCCAAATCGCTCAGGGAGAATCCGGAGGAACTGGTTTTCAGGCTGAACGATCCGGAAATGCCCAGCACGAGGATGGAGACGAACACCTGGAAGATGTTCGGGGTGGTGTAGCTCGCGCCGGAGCCATCCATCAAACTGGTGAAGTCGGAAAGCGGAGTGTCGCTCAGGTCGCTGCTCAGGGTGCTTCCCGCGGCGAGGAAGATGACGGATCCGAGCAGCGCCATCACCGCGGCCGCGGCCAGACCGATGCCGAGGCTGATGCCCATGGTCCGCATGGCATTGGGCGTGGTCAGCGCGGCGACGGTGGGATTGGCCGTGGGGCGGATTTGGTTGGGCTGTTGGAACGGCGAGGGCTGCTGGGCCGGCGGAGTCTGCGGAGTGGGCTGTGCGGGTTGTGCCTGCGCGGGCTGCGGTTGAGGTTGCTGTGCGGGCTGCTGGACCTGCGGAATGGATTGCGCAGGCTGTGGTGTGGGCTGTGCCTGTGCAAGTGGTTGTAGAATGAGCTGCGCAGGTTGTGCAGGTTGTGTTTGCGCGGGCTGCTGGACCTGCGGAGCGCTCGCCATCGGTTCCGCATCGGTCTGCGGCGCGGAGATTGGCGCCTCTTCGCTTGTCGGACGTTCCTCGGGGGCTATGGACGGGGACTGGCGTGGTTCATCGGAAGACGTCGGGGCATCTGGGGAATCATCGGCGTTGACGTTCGGTGGCGTTTGGGCTGGCTGTGTGAGCCGAGTACCGCAGAAGCCGCAGAATTTCGCTCCTTGCACGGTAGGTCTGCCGCAGTTCGGACATGTCATGGACTGGCCTTCCTCATATGTGGATTCGTGCCTCATAGCACTTTATGGTCCATTGTAGTTAGGGGCCTATAGCAGGATGCGACTTGTGGCATGGAACTCCTTATACTGTATGGAATAAGAGAACACCCTTTCAGAGGAGAAGGTTATGCGGTGCGTTCGTTGCGGCACGGAGCTTATGGAGGGCGACCGGTTCTGTCCGGAATGCGGAGCCAAACAAGAGGCTGATCAGACGGTGAAGGATTCGATTCCGACGGCATGTCCGTCTTGCGGTGCGCCGATCACGCCGGAAATGCGTTTCTGCCAGCAGTGCGGTTCGCCATTGCGGGAAGCCGCGACGTCGGCGTCTTCCGCGAACAATGGTTCCGTGGTCACGGAACCCGTCGATTCCGCGACCACGGAGTCCATGGCGGCGGAATCCTGGGGCGTGGACTCCGCCGACGATGGGAAGAAGTCCCCCACCGCGACGTATCCGGCGCAACCGATGCCTGATTCGCCGGAGCTTTCCAGCGCGATGGACGAATGGAGCGAATCCGCTGATGCCGATGCCGGCGGCAAGCGCAACCGCAATATCGTCATCGCGGTCATCGCGGCTCTGGTCGTCGTGGCGTTGGTGGCCGTGGGGATCGTGATGCTCGTCGGCCATCATGGGCAATCCGTCGAAACCACTGCGACTACGACCGTCTCCAATCCGAGCAAAACCGAAAAGCGCGCGAAATCGAATGCGAAAACCGAGGAAAAGCAATCCAAGGATTGCGCGGCCACTCCGGATGCGAGCCTGAGCGGCGTGTCCGCGAGCGGCAGCGTGTTGATTGCGACCGTCGATTTCTCGGCGCGCGCATGTGGCGACACCGCATGGAAAGGCAAGAACGTCAAAATCTCCGTCAAGGATTCCGACAACGAGGTGATTGCCTCCGCCGTATATGATTTCACGAACGATCCGGTACGGTTCGAGAACGGCGAGGCGACTCGCAAACTGGCATACACGACTGGCCAATACTGGCGCGCGTCCGACCAGATCAGGACTTCCACGACCACGATGGTGGTGCAGGGCAATTCGCCGACTACGGGTTTCGCGGCCGGCGATGTGAACGGAGCGAAAGGCGGTGCGAAAATCGCCGAATCCGATGTGGAACGGTATGCGCAGCAGGCGTTGAGCTGGCAGCTCGACCATGACCGTTCCGCGGTCTCCGCGTTGTACGATACGCCGACGACGCAGCTTTCCAGCAAGAAATACGACATGGAAGTGGATGGCAAGACCTGGAAATACAACGATATCTACGCGCAATACCTTGAGCTGCGCGCCAAATGGCCGCGGACGGTGCTGGCGTGGGCCTCCGATTACGACTACTACACGCGCAACGGTTACGCTTCCGATTATTACGTGATTCTCTCCGGCGAGACGTTCGGCTCGAAGGAGGAGGGCCGCGCGTGGTGCTCGGAGAACGGTTTCGGCTCAAACGACTGCATGGCCATCGCTTTGGATTGACATTGTAGCGATTCGTCTCGCGGGGTTTCGGATTGCTTCAATGGTTCCTCGGGGAATCATGGCCGGTTGCGTGGGCGTCGCATTGGATTGAAGGTGCGATGCCCACGCGGCGTATTCGGCGTGCTATCCGCCACTTTTGTGAAGGAATTGTGACGGATTACGGATTTCTGGTGGCTTTGGCGTTCGTAATGGCAAAAACCGAGGTTTTTGCGCGAAATGGCGAATTGCTGAAAAACGTTGGAAAATGGCGGTTTTTCAATCGCGACACGCCGAAGGTTGCGTTCCTTTCGAATCTGAGTATATTTACTCCATGTGCTCAGCGAGAACAAAAACCTCGCCAAGACCAACGCCCCTTTAGCTCAGTTGGTTAGAGCAGCTGACTCTTAATCAGCGTGTCCAGGGTTCGAATCCCTGAGGGGGCACAGACAAATCCTTGGAATCGTTACGATTCCAAGGGTTTTTTGTTTTTCTCAACATTGTTGTTGTGTCGCCATATGCCGCCGTTGATGCGGATGTTATGCGCTGATCGTTCGATTCATCCCC
>ERZ808286.942-NODE-942-length-16130-cov-3.537170_pt1 | contig 16130 bp, 15 predicted proteins | sample MGYA00521276_ERZ808286 | MGnify/ENA primary metagenome ERZ808286 (study PRJEB31516, sample SAMN03275607) | gut metagenome | biome: mammalia-associated habitat; material: feces | host: Papio cynocephalus | place: Kenya | collected 2012-08-01 ... | reverse complement strand
TTCGCGAAGAAGACCCCCTAGATCCCTGTGCTCGAATTGTTCCACCATTAGATGCATAGAAATTGGGTTTATGTACAATATATACACCACTGTTTTCATCTAACGCAGGGACACGTAGTGAAATGATGCTTTAAATCATTTTGAAAAATCGAATCGATATTAACGTTATATTTAAGTCGCTCTGACTTTAAGATAAACTCGCCCTGATGAGGTGTAATAGGGGCGGGGTGATTCGCGATAGGGAAGATTTATTAGTAATGGGGGCTGTCATTAAAACAAGGGTTATTTCAGACGACGCAGGAGTGGTAAATCTTCTCGTAATTCGCCCCAAACATCCCGTTCCAAAAGTATAAGTAGGAAAATATAAACGCTACCACCGACAAGAATTGTCGTAAGAAGTCGAAAGAGAAGCGGCAAGGTATTGAGCAGATAAGTGTTGCATATGAAGACAGTACATCCCATGACACTGACGGCGATAAGTACACGAATAAATGTGTTCAACAAGGGCTTAACTGTCGGGCAAAGCCCACGTTTTCGAAGTAGATAGATCAGGATAATGGTATTAAGTATAGAAGAAAAAACGGTAGAACTTGCAAGGCCAACGTGGCACCAATCTTCAGGTAGCAATAGAACGGAGAGAATGTTACACGCTAGGTTAGCTAGGAGGCACCAGGAGGCAACATTTACCGTGAGTCGAATTTCTTTTCTTGCATAAAAAACGGAAACGATGGCCTTGTTGATGGAAAAGACAAAAACTCCAGGTGCATAGGCAAAAACCGCACGTGCAGTCCAGAGCGTGGACTGTTCGGTAAATGCTCCCCGCTGATAAATTAATGCGACAATTGGGGTGGCTAAAACGATTAGGCCAACGGTCATGGGCAAGGTCATCACCATTAGGTTGCGACAGGCTTTTGAAAGCGTGGAAAGGAGTGCTTCTGGGTGTTTTGTTGCGATGTGCCGACTATAGGTGGGCAAAAGTACGTTAGCATAGGCAGTACCAATCAGGCCAAGTGGCAGATAAATAATCCTATCTGCATATTCTAATGCGGAAGGTGCCCAAGAGGCTCCGTAGAATGCGAGCCATCCATCCAGGCAGATATTCAGCTGCGCTAGCCCAATACCGAATGAGGCTGGAATCGTTTGAAGCAACACGGTGCGAACAGCCGGGGATGTACGCCATCCATGCACGGAAAAACGGAGAACATATCCAACACGACGAAGGGTTGGCAATTGAACTGCCACTTGTGCCACACCTCCTAAAACAATCCCCCAACAGACAGCTTTAATTCGCCAAGTACCTTCTGCTGGCAGGAACGGGCAAACCCCTCCTAATACGGCCAACCAGACAATGTTCAGAAAGGCAGGCGTTAAAGCTGATACTCCGAATCTTCCGCGAACGTTCAGTACGGCGGTAAGTATGGCGGCTATGCAAATCAATACTGCATATGGAAGTGTAATCCGCATAAGTGGCATGGCTTCCGCCCAACGCGATCCAGCATCACACAGATACTCGATGCCAAATGTAAACAGGATGCAAATACAGACAATTCCACTAAGAATATAGACTAGTAACCCAAGAATCTGCGAAACAAATTGTTGTGCGGCATGTTGCCCTTCGCGCTGCTCAACTTCTGTAAATACTGGTGTAAATGCTTGCCCTAATGCCCCCTCGCCAAACAGTCGACGTAAGACATTAGGAAGACGGAATGCAATAACAAACGCACTTTGAAGCGTGGAAGTGCCGAAAAAGTGCGCCATGACCATTTCCCGCACCAATCCAAGGATTCGGCTAACTCCAGTTCCAACGCTTACTTTCATGACGTTTTTTAACACGCTCATGAAGACTGCTCCGTTGAAGATTTGAAGCAGATTCTCCGAACAGCGTCATGAAAGTTGTCAGCCCCTCGCAAAATTTCAATTTCAATTCGTAGATAGAAAACAGGGACAGCTACGGAGGAGAGTCTGGGGAATCGAACCGCATCCTTTTCTGTGGTGATAACCGCAGCACATCCAATATCAGCGGCGTGATTGACTACATTAATCACTTCCTGCGTAGCGTAACGGTGATGATCTGCGTATCGCACACATTCAGCTAGTTCAGCTCCGTAGTTTCGCAGAAAAGCCTCAAAACTCTGTGGAACGGCAATGCCGGAGAGCGCAAGCACGCGTTTCCCTTCTAACCAGGACAAATCGCGGTTGGTCTTACCGTAGACGTTTTTCAAGCGTTTGGGGGCATGGCGGCATTCAATAATTTCTGCATGCCGGTTGAGACGCTGTATTTGTTCTCGAAGTATCGCAGAACAACCATCACTCTTGGTGATAAAAATGAAATCTGCTCGGCGAAGATTTCGAACATGCTCACGCAATACCCCGCGTGGTAGTAAGTTGCCGTTGCCGAATGGATTGTTTTTATCCACTAACACAATATCGTGGGAATGCTTTAATCGTTGATACTGGAATCCATCGTCCAAAATTAACGTGTCGCATCCAAATTTCCGAATGGCATACCGTCCAGATTTTACACGATCGCGGTCGACCAATACTACAACACCTGGAAGATTACTCGCCAACATGTACGGCTCATCACCGCCTATTTCGGAATCCAACAACACGCGTCGCCCATCGCTTACTACGAGTGGCGGTTCGTTTCTTGTTGAAAACAAACGTTGTAGAAACGGTTTTTCTTTTCGGCGATACCCACGCGACAGAATGGCGGCCTTTCGACCCTCCCGCATAAGTTCACGTGCGAAAATTTCAACAACAGGCGTTTTTCCTGTTCCTCCGGCGGTTATGTTCCCAACGCTTATTACTTGCACACCTAGAGGCCATCGCCTTAATACCCCCCACTGAAAAAAACGTAAACGTAACCAGACCGCTACACCGTAGACTTTTGAAATACATTTCAGCGCGCCTAACAATACACGTGGCCAAAACTCTGTTACCTGACGATCTGCCCCCTCCTGTTGGATAAGGGGAATGACAGAACTTTCCAGTTGTTCAATGAGGCGAACGCTGTTTTTGCTCACGATTTCAACTCCGCGCTTTCATGGCGCAGACGTCACCACAGCAGGCACATTGTCCTTTACATCCGCCATGCCCCTTCAGAGAAATATCTTCCCCCGTCCAGCAATAGGTGCAAATACGGCTACCGATGCCAATGGCTTTTTCCACATCTTCCACGCGTTGAAAAGCCAAGGACGTCATTCCTAAGCGGCGGCGGATCTCTTCGACCATACGTTGATAAGGTTCACCATCGGGATTTCGGTAACGTTCGATGTCTGCAGCGGGGCCATCCATCTCCTGAATAATTCGGCGTGTAATTAGGTCCATCACGCTTTCTGTGCGTGAAAATGTTAAGAACTTACACTTGTACAGCAGGGGTGGGCAGGCGATTCGGACATGGACTTCTTTCGCTCCGGCTTTATACAAACGCGAAACTTGATTGCGCAGCTGCGTACCGCGAACAATGGAATCATCGCAGAAAATCAAACGCTTCCCTTCAATTAGCTCCGGCACGGGAAGTAACTTCATATTAGCAATTTTCTGCCGAAGGCTCTGATCTGGCGGCATAAAGCTACGCGGCCAGGTAGGGGTATATTTCACGAATGGTCGAGCGTAGCGAATGCCACTTTCAAACGCATAGCCGAGCGCATGAGCTACACCGGAATCCGGAATTCCAGCTACATGATCACCCTCTACTGGATTACGTCGAGCTAAATAGGCACCGCTTCGGTAACGCGTCCGCTCGACACCAACGCCTTCATAGGTGCTTGCCGGATAACCGTAGTACACATAGAGGAAGGAACAAATTGCGGAGGATTCAAATCCTTCAAAAACTGTTTCAATGCCGTCCGGACGAATGGCTACGACTTCACCTGCTCTCAAATCGCGGATTCGCTGATATCCGAGGTTAGGAAAGGCAGAAGTCTCCATCGTTACAGCGTAACCGCCACTTTCTTTTTGTCCAAGTACAATTGGAGTTCGCCCAAAACGGTCGCGTGCAGCATAGAGCACTCCTTGCTCGGAAAGCAACAAGAGCGAGGCAGAACCTTCTACTCGGCTTTGTGCGTAGGTTAACCCTTCTGTGATACTGCCACGGGAGTTGATCAACATGGCCAACACTTCTAGGGCGTTGATTTCTCCCTCTTTGCCCAATTCACAGAAATGGGTTTTACGGTCATACACCAATTCTTCAACGATTTCGTTAAGGTTGGTTATCAATCCAACAAGTACCAATGCATACATACCAAGATGTGAACGCACCAGAATGGGCTGATCATCGTGGTCACTGATCACACCTATTCCGTAAACTGGGTTCAGGCCGGAAAATCTTTTTGCTGCGCCCTCAAATCGTGAACGAAATTGTGCATTTTGAATGTTATGAATGGAGCGATGAAATGTATTTCCGGCAAAAAAGGCTAACCCGCCGCGCACCGTGCCCATGTGCGAGTGATAGTCCGTTCCAAAGTAAACATCCGAAACACATCCCTGTTCTGCGACGACGCCGAAAAAGCCGCCCATAACCTGCTCCTTCGATTGGGGTGATGACAACAAAAACGCGTGTATTCTATCATAACCATGTTTGGATCGCATTAGAAAATCCAGGTTGATATATGTGTGAAAGGAGTTTCATGTCTGTTCGGTGCGCGAAAACATTGCTTGGAGGATATGCCGCATATGTCGTAACATCGGTTGCATCTCTGGGCTATGGTGATGGATTTTGAATAGCGTTGTTTCTTGACTCTTTCTGATGGATTCGCCATTATCTGATACAAGCTAAATGTGCTAGACGTACAAGGATACCCCTGAGTAGAGAAGTTTAAGAGGACGGCCTCAATGTTGCGAATGAGGAAGTGGTTTTGTTAGACTAATGACGAACGTTGTCCACGGTTCATTGTCACTGTGGCAATGGAACGCCAGAACCGAAAGGAGTGCGCGTGGAACAGAATTTTAAGATGCCATACCCTGCCATTGAGAGTGATTGCTGTAAAAGTTGTGGCCGTTGTGTGGTGGCGTGTCCCAGAGGATGTTTGGTTATCTCCGAGACATATAACCGTTATGGTGTAAAGGCTGTGGAGTATAAAGGCAGTGGATGTGTTGGTTGTGGTATTTGTTTTTACAATTGTCCGGAGCCCTATGCTTTAAGGATTGTGCGTGCCGGCCAGGAGGGGGGGGCCAAATGACGAAATTTGTCAAAGGCAATGAGGCTGTGGTGATTGGTGCTCTGTATGCTGGGGCGGAGGGATACTTTGGATATCCCATTACGCCGGCAAGTGAGGTGGCGCATAAGGCGGCAGAATATTTTCCTGCAACTGGTCGTATTTTTGTGCAAGGGGAAAGCGAAGACGCGGTGGCGTATATGCTGTATGGTGCGGCGGCAGCTGGATGCCGAGCGTTGACAGCGACTTCCGGGCCGGGTTTCTCGTTAATGCAGGAAGCGATCTCTTATATGGCGGCAACGGACATTCCCACGGTGATTGTGGATGTGATGCGTGCCGGGCCTGGACTCGGTAATGTCTATCCGGAACAAGCAGACTATGGCCAGGTGGTGCATGGAGGAGGGCATGGTTCCTATCGGTGTGTTGTGCTCGCTCCTGGGAATGTCCAGGAGATGTGCGATTTGACCATGTTGGCCTTTGAGAAAGCTTTTGAGTTCCGAACACCGGCCGTGGTCTTGGCGGATGGTCAGCTTGGACAGATGATGGAGCCTTTGCGATTGCCAAAACGAGAGGCTCCACCGGTGGATACACGTATGTGGGCTACGCAGGGTACAGCAGAAACACGTCGTAATCTGCTTACATCTATCTATTTGGATGCACCAGCACAAGAAGCGATGAACCTTCGCCTGCAAGCGAAGTATGCGCGGATGGATCGTATATTTCAATTGGCTGAGCAATATCGATGTGAGGATGCTGATGCTGTTTTGCTTGCGTTCGGTTCGAGTGCACGAATGGCGCGTTCTGCAGTGGATGAACTACGTGCTCAGGGGATACGTGCCGGGTTATTTCGTCCGATTACTCTTTCTCCGTTTCCTATTGATACGCTTAAATCGTTAGTAGGGAAACGGTTGTGGACAGTTGAGATGAGTGCGGGACAATTTCGCGATGATGTCATATTACATTTGGCAAAGGCCGGAACGTTGCCTGTTGAGCCAATTGGGCTGATTCACCGTATGGGCGGGATGCTGATTCCGATCGGTGCCATTGTCCAAACGGTAAAGGAGGCGCTGTAATGGCTGAGATCTTGGAAACGAAAGGGATGTTTCAGAGTTTTGATCGCTCTGGGCATGTCGGTAGCCGAGTAACACATTATTGTGCTGGATGTGGGCATGGTATCGTTCATAAACTGCTCTCTGAGGCCTATACAGAGTTGGGGCTGCAGGATCGTACGGTAATCGTCAATCCTATTGGGTGTGCAGTTTTCGGGTATTATTATTGGGATGTTGGCGGTGTAAGTGCTGGACATGGTCAGGCACCTTCGATGGCCACGGCGATCAGCCGTTTGCGCGATAAGGCAATTACGATTTCCTATCAAGGCGATGGTGATTTGGCTGCGATCGGGCTTGGACATACGTTGCAGGCCGCAGCTCGAGGCGAACATATGGCGGTGTTTTTTGTCAACAACTCTATTTATGGCATGACAGGGGGGCAGATGGCTCCTACAACGTTGATTGGGCAAAAGACAACGACTTCTCCTCTCGGGCGTAATCCAGAGACAGACGGAATGCCGCTACATATGGCAGAACTCATCAATCAGTTGACATTGCCGGTTTATGTGGCGCGTGTCTCTGTGGCAGACACGGCACGTATTATGAAGGCAAAAGCAACTATTCGAAAAGCACTTGAGATTCAACGCGATCGGAAGGGTTATGCGTTTGTTGAGATTTTATCGCCGTGCCCTACCTCTGTTGGAAAACCGCCATTAGAGGCGGCGAAGTTTGTCATTGAGCAAATGGAACCGGAATATCCGTTGGGTGTTTTGCGCGATCGTTCCGAAACCGCTACGGTGCGCTCAGAGCCGAAACCGTGGATTCGCTTGGCAGACTTTTTCGGGGATGACGGTTCGGAAGAGCCGTGCCCAGCTGCAGACGAGGTGAGGGAGCGGCATTTCAAGTTCACAGGATTTGGCGGGCAGGGAATTCTTTCGCTCGGGTTAGTTGTTGCAGATGCTGCTCGTACGCAGGGACTGAAAACCACATGGTTACCAAGTTATGGCCCGGAGCAACGCGGTGGTGACGCGGCTTGTACAGTTGTTACCTCTACGCACATGATCGGAGCGCCTGCCGTGGAATGTCCGGAGTTGTTAGTAATAATGAATCAGGCGGCTTGTGAAAAACATTTGCCGACCGTACGTAAAGGCGGCTTGGCGATTGTAGATGCGACCGTACGATTACCGGAGATATTGCCGGAGGCGGTTCGTGTGGTGAAAATCCCGGCGATTGACATTGCAGCTGCCGCGGGTGTGCCAAAGGCGGCCAATGTGGCGATCTTGGGTGCATTGATCGCATTAGGTGCTACTGGTGTGCCCGAACAATTACTTCGAGAGGCGTTGAAACGCTCATTTTCTAAGAAGCCCCAATTGATTCCAATGAATATACAGGTGCTTCAATCCTCAATTGATTATTGTCGGCATCATGGCCTAACCGGCGAACTTCCATAATGGTTTTCACCCCCTAGAGGAGATTTTCATGTTAAACATTGTTCAGGATATCGATAATCGAGTTGCGATTCGCCATGTGTTGGTTTCAGTCTCTGATAAAACAGGGTTGGACACATTTATTCCTGCATTATTGGAAACCTGTCCGGGCGTTACGCTCTATTCAACAGGCGGCACCTATAAGGCCATTCAGTCGATGCTTAACCCTGGCCAGGAAAATCAATTGGTGGCAGTTTCTGATTATACAGGGCAGCCAGAAATGCAAGGGGGACTTGTTAAAACCCTTGACTTCAAGATTTATCTTGGCATACTTTCTGAGACGTATAATGAAGCGCATCAGGCTGATATTCGACGCCTTCGTGCCGTACCGTTGGATATGGTTGTGGTAAACCTTTATCCGTTCAAACACACGGTGGCTTTGCCTGGGGTGACACCCGAGCAGGCGCGTACCAATATTGATATTGGAGGCCCCTGCATGGTGCGGGCATCGGCAAAGAACTTTTTGCGCGTAGCTTCTGTTACAGATCCACAGGACTATGATCGGTTGACGTCAGAATTACGGGAACAGGATGGGACACTGGGATTGGAGACGCGCTTTTACCTGATGAAAAAATCATTTGCTCATACGGCAGATTATGATACGGCAATTGCTTCTTTCTTCGCAAAGACCTCACCGGAAACAGTTGCTGGGACTTATCACCTGCATTAAATCATGAACGAGCGCCCATTGGATAATGCTCAGACTTCGTTTACATTTATGGAGTCTGAGGATTATCTTAAACGTCAGATTATCACCTACCTTGGAAACAAACGGGCATTGCTGCCGTTTTTGGGTAGGTCGATTGAAAAGGTTCGTCAACGGATTGGGCGTACAACGCTTCGTTTGGCGGATTTGTTTTCTGGTAGTGGCATCGTTTCACGTTATTTCAAACAATATGCGTCATCACTTTTGGTGAACGATTTGGAAAGCTATGCTTATGTGATCAGTCGGTGCTTTTTAACAAATAAAACACATGTGAACTGGGATGAATTGACCGATTGGCACGTACAGCTGCAAAATCGAATTGAACAGGAGTGGGCACCTGGCCCTATTACAGAGGCTTATGCACCTGTGGATGAATCTTGTATAACAGCGCAGGATCGCGTGTTTTATACGAGACGGAATGCAATTTTTCTGGACACGGCGCGACGTGTAGTAGGGGATATCCCCGAACAAATACAATGTTTGTTTCTTGCACCTTTGCTTGCTGAAGCCACGATACATAGCAATACATCGGGTGTATTTAAAGGGTTTTATAAGGATCGAAATGGGTTGGGCTGTTATGGCGGAGCTGGGCGAAATGCACTTCAACGCATCTTAGGGGAAGTTCAACTTCAACTGCCGTTTCTTTCGAACTTTGAATGCCCTGCAACGATTTATCAGGAAGATACGAATACACTGGTTGAACATATGCCCGAGGTGGACCTAGCGTATTTGGATCCGCCATATAATCAACATCCTTATGGATCAAATTATTTTATGCTGAATTTGCTGGTTTCAGGAGGAAAGCCTCGAGATCTCAGCCGGGTAAGCGGGATTCCTGCTGGGTGGAACCGCTCACGATATAATAAACGGCGAGAGGTGGAAGAGGCCTTATTTGGAGTGATTCAGCAATGCCCCGCCAGGTTCCTTCTGATTTCGTACAACTCGGAGGGCTTTATTTCTTATTCGCAGTTTTGTGATCGGCTTATAAAGTTTGGTAAGTTGACAACGGATGTTATCCCCTATAATACGTTCCGTGGATGCCGGAATCTTTCCGCCCGAGCTCAAAAGGTAACAGAATTCCTCTTTCTTCTTGAGAAGGCGTAATATGGCGTATAAGAAACAGCTGCGTGTGTTACATGACTAGATGATTCTTAATGCGACATCAAAACGGCAGGAGAATCTTTTGCGTGGTGCGGTTCAGCAGATTCAGGTGCGGCTGTACAAGTCCTTCCCCGAAATAGCCATTTCCTGGACGAAAAGAGTATTTCTTACTTCGGTATTGAAAGAATTGACGAAACGATTTTCAGACGTTTCCTTTTGTGCATGTCTTGATACTTCATTTATGACTCCAGACGGGGGAATTTTGTCTATTGGGGGTTAAAGATGGTAAAAACTATCCGATTCTCATTGCTGAGAAGAAGAATCAAGGAACAAATGATCAACGGATTAAGGAAGGTAAGCCGCGGCAAGCGCAGGGAAATGCGATTGAACGGTTGGGTAAAAATGTAATTGGGTTTCGGGGGATGTTTCTGCATGAGAGTATTTTCCCATTTGTCTGTTTTGGAGATGGGTGTGATTTTGATGAGCAGGGAAGTATTCTTGATCGCATGAAGACAATTGCCATGTTTGGAGAGTTGAACAAGGAGTGTCTTTATCGCGAAGGAACCTTTTTTAACAGAGGGACTTTTTATTTCCGTGTGCAGGAATGGTCACAGCAGGAAATGGAAGAACGTTGCTATGTAATTGCAGAAAAGAGTATTTATTATTATTTTTCTAAATATGGGAAATCTTTCTTTGAATCGATAACGCAATAATTCTTTTCAACAAGAAGAAAACTGGAAAGACAGCGGTGGATTACAGCTTGTTATCGCATATGGAGGGAAATAAGATAGGGTTGATCGTTCAAATGATCTAGGGGTAGGTGGATAGATGCAGTGAATTATAAAAGAGAGTAACCATATGATTTATTTCTCTTCCCTACGGAGGTGCTTGAGAGTACAGTTGCGAATTAGATATTCTTTTCCCTATTATTATGGTTGACAGTGTTCAGCACGCTTGTTAGGTTGTTGCTTCGGTTTGGGGGTAGGTTCTTCCAATCGAAAGTAGGCTTGTGATATACTATACTGATCCCGGTTTGATCGGGATGTACAGAAGCGAACAGCTTCTATGGAGCAATCTCATGCATATTTTGATTACAGCCGGGCCAACGCGTGAGCCTTTGGATCCGGTTCGATTTATTTCTAATCGCTCAACAGGGAAAATGGGATTTGCCCTTGCAAAGGTCGCTGCAGAAGCCGGACATGTCGTAACTCTAATCGCAGGGCCGGTAACGCTGGAGACACCGGCCAGGGTTCGCCGGATAGATGTGGAAACAGCCGGACAAATGTTGGAGGCTGTACAGCGGGAAATGCAGGCTTGTGATGTATTTATCTCCTGTGCCGCGGTGGCTGACTGGCGCCCAGCAGTGTGCTCTGTTACCAAGTTGAAGAAATCAGAAATGCCTGGGGTACTGCAACTTGTTCGGAATTTAGATATCCTGGAGACGGTTCGTCCGCTCAAGGGGCATCGATGTTTCGTTGGGTTTGCCGCAGAGACAGGTAATCCAGAACAGGAGGGAATGCGTAAACTGCGCGATAAAGGGTTGGATTGGCTAGTGGCTAATGATGTAACAGAACCGGGAGCCGGGTTCGCTGTAGACACGAATCGTGTTATCCTATTTTCCTCTGACGGACGGGAAGAACGATTGCCGTTATTGCCCAAGGTTGAGGTGGCGCGAAGAATACTGGCATGTGTTCAGACTTCATTCACCTCTGCTGGTATGGTATAATTGTTCCAAGAGGAATGACTATGGATAGGTTGCATTTTCTTCTTCCGACAGAAGTGATTGCTGCACCGAATTGTGTGTTGCAGACTTCCATGCGTTGGATATGTGGGCGTAAAGCATTAATTGTTACCGGAAAAACGGGAGCGAAAAGTGCTGGTGCCTTGGCGGATGTCACGAAGGCCCTGGAGATACATGGGGTTGCATTTGTCCAGTTCGATGGTGTGGAGTCGAATCCAAGTGCTGAACAGATCTATTCCGGAGCAACGATCGCACACGATCAGGAGTGTGATTTTGTGATAGGTGTTGGTGGTGGATCAGTTTTAGATGCGGCCAAAGCCATTGCTTGGGTGGTTGGTTCCAAGATTCCAAGAGAGCAGTTCTTCGCGAGGAAACCTGGTGGGAGCGATTGTGTTTTGCCAATTGTTGCAATTCCATTAACATGCGGAACAGGAAGTGAGGTAACGCCTTATTCGATTATTACGGATCATGAGGTAAAAACAAAGGTCAACATTTCCTCCGTTGCGTTTTTCCCTAAATTTGCGCTTTTGGATGCCCGTTACGTTGAGTCATTACCTCTTCAGGTTGTCTGTGACACCGCATTAGATGCGTTATCGCATGCAGTTGAGGGGGCATATTCTCTGAAGGCGGACACGTTTTCGTTAGCAATGAGTGAAGAGGCTATTCGGAAAATTGTTCCAGAATTAGTTCGTTTAGCACATGGAGCGTATGTTAATCGAGGAGAGTTGTTATACGCTTCTATGGTCGCGGGAATAGTGATCGCTCAAACAGGTACGGGATTGGTTCATGCTATGGGTTATCCTTTGACCTACTATCGGAATGTACCACACGGACGTGCAAATGGTTTACTATTGGCTGGCTACTTGGCTTTTATGGGGCGTTCTTGTGGGCCGTTGACGAGCCGTTTGTTGCAGGTCGCGGGTCTAGAGTCTCCTGAAACATTATTAGCACTAGTAGACGCACTTTTTGATACGTTACAATGCGAACGTGAGGCTCCTTCGGAGGAGGAGCTTGTTCGGTTTGCACGAGAACCACTTCGCTTGGATGTTGTACGTCGGTATCGGGCAATGCCTTCTCCAAACGATGTGATGGATATCTATAGAATGGCTTTTTGATACGGATTTTCGCTGAAGTATGATTGAGAGGTAACACAAATGAAGCAGGTAAAAGGGCGTGTTCAACGTAAAAATTCTGTTCGAATGGTGTCGCAAAAAGAGATAAGGGCGTGTGATGCCTATGCCAAAGATTATTTGAGTTATTTGGGGATTGCCAAAACGGAACGTCGGGCATACGCTGAGGCTGTGCGCCGCATTGAAAAGCTTGGGTTTAAGCCGTTGGAGGCCTATAAAGAACTTAAGCCGGGAGACAAGGTATATCGTGGATATCACGGGAAGACGTTAATGGCCGCAGTTATTGGTAATGAACCCATATCCTCCGGGATTCGTGTGATCGGAGGCCATACTGACGCGCCGCGTATAGACCTTAAACCAGTTCCATTATGTGAGAAAGGTGGGTTGGCCTATTTTGACACTCACTATTATGGGGGCATTAAAAAGTTCCATTGGCTTATTCATCCGCTTGCAATATATGGGGTGATTGTCAAACCGGATGGGACAAAGGTGGAGATTGCGATTGGCGATAAACCGGAGGATCCGGTCTTCCAGATTACGGATATTCTTCCGCACTTTGGTGCAGAACAGGCGGGGAAGAAACTTTCCGAAGCATTTGATCCAGAAGATATGGACATCCTAATCGGTTCTTTGCCTGTTGCGGAAAAGGAAGACGATTTGGATGTTAAAGAAAAAGTAAAGTTGAATATTCTTCGTATCCTTGAGAGAGAATATCATATTACGGAAGAAGACTTGCTTTCTGCAGAGTTGGAACTTGTGCCTGCGGGGATGCCGAGGGATCTTGGGCTCGACCGTTCGATGATCATAGGATACGGACATGATGATCGTGTGTGTGCATATGCGGGATTAAAAGCGCTGATGGATTTGCCAGCTGTCCCAACTCGTACGGGTATGGTTTTGTTATGTGATAAGGAAGAGATCGGTTCTGTAGGTGCTACCGGAATGGATTCAACTTTCTTTGAGAACTCTGTAGCAGAATTGATTGCTCGACAGCCTTCAAGCCCTAAATTGCCAGGAGATCTCGTGGTTCGTCGAGCATTGGAAGCTAGCCAGATGCTTTCGGCAGACGTTTGTGCTGCAAGTGATCCGCACTTCCCTAATGCAGACTCACCTAACAACATGGCGCTCTTGAATGCAGGCGGATGTTTAATCAAATATACAGGGGCACGAGGAAAGAGTGGAGCTTCGGATGCTCGTGCTGAGTTCATCGCCGAACTGCGGCGGATTTTCTCGGATAATGATGTCATTTGGCAGGCTGGAGAGCTTGGTCGCTGTGAAAAGGGCGGGGGTGGAACAATTGCCTTGTATATGGCACGTTATGGTATGGATGTCGTGGACTTTGGTGTACCCTTGCTGAATATGCATGCGCCGTGGGAAGCGGCCGCTAAGTTCGATTGTTATATGACGTATCGAGCCTATCGTGCATTTTTAGCAGACTGAAGAGCGTTGAGAGTCATACACTGTGCCAGAGAGTAATGCCGTATATTGCTCTCTGGCGTATGAGATGGGAGTGTAAATGGCAAAACACTTGTTATTAGTAGACGATGATCCAAATATCCGTATGATGTTAGGAGATTTTCTTGTAAGTTCTGGATATGAGGTAACTTGTGTTGAATCCGGGGAAATGGCATTAAGATGTATGACGGATTCTTTGCCCGATCTAATCATTTTAGATATGGGAATGCCCGGAATGGGGGGGACAGGTTTTTTGGAACGGATTACAGATCGTCTTGGACGGACTCGGGTGCCGGTTTTGGTATTAACGGCACGGAGTGATATGGCTGAATTCTTTGCAGATAAACAAATCGCTGGGTTCTTAACCAAACCGGCAGACCCAGATGAATTGGTTGCTGAAGTACAACGGATTCTGTTTATGGAGGGGGATTTACCGCGGGGAGATACATTGGTTGTAGGCGATGATGTCCGACGATTGGTGATTTTAGCGGAGGCAAATAAAATTCGTGCTAATGCGTTACGGGAAGCACTGGGGAAGGCGGGTTTTTCTGTTGATGTTGTTTGTACTGGTGCAGACGCCATCGAGGCGGTTATCGCGCGTCGGCCGGCTGGATTGATTCTGCCAATGAATACGGTAGGGATGACAGCAGATGCGGTGCTTGAGATACTGCGAAAATTGCCAACAGGGAGTCAACTCCCTGTTATTGTTTATGCATCCGAAGAGAGTCCAGAAAAAATGAGTTATATCGATCCGCGGAGGGTCGTTAAGGTGAATGGGATGGATGCGAAAAAGATTGCCCAGGCGGCATTGACAAGTATTGTGTGAGTGCCGAAAGCAGAAACTCATGCAATGTCCAAGATGTCATGCGGATAATGACAAAGTTATTGACAGTCGCACAAATCGTGATGCAGGAGTAATTCGTCGGCGACGTGAGTGTCTGATATGTGGGGCTCGGTTTACGACTTATGAGCGAGTAGAACGACAACTCCCACGCGTGATTAAACGTGATGGGCGACGAGAAGCTTTTGATCGAGGTAAAATTGAGCGGGGATTGCAGTCGGCTTGCCAAAAGCGGCCGCTTTCAAGTGGTGCACTTACTTTGTTGGTTGATGAAATTAGTGCTGAGTTAGAACGTGCCGCCGAAATCGAAGTCAGTTCCGAAAGGATTGGAAAAATGGTCATGGAACGGCTTGTTAAACTTGATACTGTCGCTTATGTTCGGTTCGCATCGGTTTACTCAGCATTTAATGACGTTCGGCAATTTATTGAAATCGTTCGCGCTATTGCCAAAGATACAAGTAGTGGGGATTAACGGTCTAACTATCTTCCTCGGTCATCATTGAACTTTTGCATCGAATTGAGTTGTTGGTCTTCGTATATTTTTATTCGTATACATTCTGCCTTTTTGTTACAATAATAACACGTATTAGGAGCATGCTGAATGTTTGATCGGGATACTATCATTACACATATTGCCAAGCTAAAAGTTGGCGTGGAGGAGATGCGAGAGTATCTGAAGATTAATGACCGTACGGCTCGGTTGGAGCGTGCGGAGACATTGCAGGCTAAGCCAAATTTTTGGGAACACCCAGAAGAAGCGCGAGTTGTCATTGCGGAAGCAAACGCAGAAAAGGCGTTTGTGGTTCCTTTCAAAGAGTTCGCTTCTGCGGTTGAAGAAGCAGAGATGGCACTGGAAATGGCCGAAGCAGAGACGCCAGGAGACGAGCAAGACTTAATGGCGGCAGAAGCGATGGAGGCGCTTAAGCGGGCTGATGAGATTGAGGGTAAATTACGGTTGCAGTCGTTACTGTGTGGTAAGCTGGACGCCTGTAATGCAATCTTAACGTTGCATTCCGGCGCAGGAGGAACAGAGGCTTGTGATTGGGCCGCGATGTTGTTCCGGATGTATCAAATGTATGCCGATAATTTGGGTTTTGAAATAGAGGTGCTTGATTTTCAGGCTGGAGATGAGGCCGGGATTAAGAGTGTAATGTTTGTCGTGAAAGGTGCCTATGCGTATGGTTATTTGAAAGCAGAACGGGGTGTGCACCGTTTAGTTCGAATTTCACCATTCGATGCAGCAAAACGGAGACATACATCTTTCGTTTCATTAGATGTTGTTGCAGAAATTTCTGAGGACATAGATATTGAAATTAAAGATGAAGATCTGCGTATTGACACATATCGTTCCGGTGGCGCGGGAGGACAAAAGGTAAATAAAACGGATTCGGCAGTTCGGTTGACCCACTTGCCAACTGGAATTGTTGTGGCTTGTCAGGTGGAACGATCGCAGCATCAGAA
>ERZ808286.941-NODE-941-length-16132-cov-7.240095_pt1 | contig 16132 bp, 10 predicted proteins | sample MGYA00521276_ERZ808286 | MGnify/ENA primary metagenome ERZ808286 (study PRJEB31516, sample SAMN03275607) | gut metagenome | biome: mammalia-associated habitat; material: feces | host: Papio cynocephalus | place: Kenya | collected 2012-08-01 ... | reverse complement strand
TCCGCAAGGACAATATCACTGCACGAAGTGCAATATCACTGCGGCAGAGCCGCAACATCGCTGTCCGCAAGGACAATATCACTGCACGAAGTGCAATATCACTGCGGCAGAGCCGCAATATCGCTGTCCGCAAGGACAATATCACTGCACGAAGTGCAATATCGCTGCGGCAGAGCCGCAATATCACTGTCCGCAAGGACAATATCACTGCGGCAAAGCCGCAATATCGCTCGCGCGCGGCGAGGAAGTTTAGATTATATATCTGCGGAGATTTCTCTCTTTGAGATTTGTGCTCAGATGTTGCTCGACGTATGCCTTGTCGATGTTGATTTTCTTCGTCACGTCGTCGTCCGCCTCGTAGAGTACGTCTTTGAGCAAGGATTCGAGAACGGCGTGCAAACGACGTGCGCCGAGATTCTCGCTGTTTTCGTTTTCTTCGAATGCGACTCTTGCGATTTCGTCGATTGCCTCGTCCGTAAATTCGAGAGATACGCCGTCCACGCCGAGAAGTTCTTTGTACTGTTTAAGCACGGCGTTGTCGGGTTCGGTGAGAATCTTCACGAAATCGTCTTTGGTGAGGTTATCGAGTTCCACGCGAATGGGGAATCTGCCTTGAAGTTCCGGGATAAGGTCTTCCATACGCGAGATGTGGAACGCGCCTGCCGCGATAAACAAAATGAAGTCCGTACGGATCGAGCCGTACTTCGTCTGCACTGTGCTACCCTCGACGATGGGAAGGATATCTCTTTGCACGCCCTCGCGCGACACGTCGTGACCGCCTTGCTGACCTTGATCGTTTGCGGCAATCTTGTCGATTTCGTCAAGGAATACCACGCCGTCTTGTTCCGCTCTTTGCAACCCTTCTTGCGTGATTGCGTCCTGATCCACCATCTTTTCGGCTTCCTGACTTACGATAAAGTCCATCGCTTGTTTGACTGTGAGTTTTCTCTTTTTGACTTGTCCCTTGCCGAGCATACCGCCGAAAATGCTTCCGAGATCGATTTCGTTTCCGGGGGCGTTGCCGGGTTGAAGTTGAATGGGCTTGGGTTGTTGACGGATTTCCATTTCGATGGTGATTCCGTCAAGATGTCCCGCGCGGATTTCTTTCAAGAGTTCCTCTTTGAGTTCCGCGTCGCTCTTATCCGTCGCGCCTGCGGCGTTTTTGCGTACGGGAAGCAAGATTTCGCAAAGTTTGTTCTCTGCGATTTCGGTTGCTCTGGGCATAACCTCTTTGAACTTCTCGTCTTTTACGAGGCGAATGGAAACTTCCACGAGGTCGCGGATTATGCTCTCTACGTCACGACCGACGTAGCCGACTTCGGTAAACTTCGTCGCTTCCACCTTGACGAAAGGCGCTTTGACGACTTTTGCGAGTCTTCTTGCGATTTCCGTTTTACCCACGCCCGTCGGACCTTTCATAATGATGTTTTTGGGCGTGATTTCCTCTCTCATTTCCTCGGAGAGTTTGCTTCTTCTGTATCTGTTGCGCAGTGCGATTGCAACTGCGACTTTTGCGTCGTGTTGACCGATGATGTATCTATCGAGTTCTGCGACGATTTGTTTCGGTGTCAATACGTTTGAATCCATAGTTCACCTCGTCAGACTGTTTCGACCGTGATATGGTCGTTCGTGTACACGCAAATCTCGCTTGCGATTTTCAAAGCCTTGTATGCAATGTCCTTTGCGCTCAAATCGGTTGCTTCCGCAAGAGCGCGAGCGGCTGCCAAAGCGTAGTTTCCGCCGCTTCCGATTGCCACGATACCGTTTTCGGGTTCGATAACCTCGCCCGTACCCGATATGACGTAAATGCTTGTCGAATCCGCCGCGATGAGCAACGCTTCAAGACGTCTGCCGCCCTTGTCGTTGCGCCAAAGTTCGGCGAGTTCAACCGCCGCACGCATAAGATTTCCGCTGTATTTTTGAAGCATTGCTTCAAATTTCTCACTGAGTGCGAAAGCGTCGGCAACCGAGCCTGCAAAGCCTACGACGACTTTGTCGTTGTAAATGCGTTTGACCTTGACTGCATTGCCTTTCATAATGACGTTTTCGCCCATTGTAACCTGACCGTCGCCGGCAACGGCAGTTTGACCGTTACGTCTGACGGCGCATATAGTAGTTCCGCGAAATTCCACCATAAGTGTATTCCTCCAAAATTATTTCAAGTTTATGTTTTTTACAGCCGTTCAAAGTGTTCTTCACGGCAGTATATATTAGCGCGATATTTAGAGGTGTGGGGTGAAACCCCACCCTTAATTTCTTGTTTGTATGAGTGCGATATTTGGATGAAGAACAAGGAAGATGCGATTTTTGAACAACGAGCGTACTTAGGCGTACGTGACTTGTGAGAAAATCGCATCTGACGCAGTTATTCGCCAAATAGCGCGCTCATAGAACGCTGGTAGTAGCATTGCTTGCGTTTAGCCTTATCCCTAACCCCCTCAATCGGCGGCAAAATTCCGAAGTTCGCGTTCATCGGCTTAAAATCCAACGCGCGAGCGGATACGTATTCGCAAAGAGAGCCGATTATAGTGACGTCGGACGGAACGGAATATTCTTTGCCGTCGAGTTCGCTTGCAAGTGCCTTAGCGGCTATCATTCCGCTCATTATGCTTTCGACGTAGCCTTCCACGCCCGAAAGTTGTCCTGCGATATAAAGGGGTCTTTCGCCCTTCACTCTGAACGTCTTTTCGAGAACGCCGGGGGCGTTGATATAGGTGTTTCTGTGCATAACGCCGTATCTTATGAAATCGGCGTGTTCGAGCGCGGGTATGAGGCTGAAAACTCGCTTTTGCTCGCCGTAGGTGAGATTGGTTTGGAATCCCACGAGATTGTAGCAATCGCCTGCGATGTTTTCTTTGCGAAGTTGCACGACGGCGTAGGCTTTTTCGCCCGTTTGCGGATTGCGAAGCCCTATGGGCTTCAACGGACCGAAACGAATGGTGTCGCTGCCTCGCTTTGCCATTTCCTCGATGGGCATACAGCCGTCGAAAAGTTCGCTTTTTTCAAAATCGTGCAACACGACGGTTTTGGCGTTTACGAGTTCGTTGTAAAAACGCTCGTACTCGTCCTTTTGCATAGGCAGATTCAAATAATCCTCGCCGCCCTTGCCGTATCTTCCGCCGAAATACGCTTTTTGCATATCTATGCTGTCGAAATCCACGATAGGCGCGATAGCGTCGTAGAAAAACAGTCTGCTTTTGCCCGTGAGTTTTCCCACTTCTTCCGCAAGAGCGTCGCTCGTGAGCGGACCGCTTGCCACTATCGTGGGAATATCCTCGTCAAGCGAAGTCGCTTCTTCTCTGACGAGCGTAAAATCGGCATATTCGCCGAGTGCTTTTTCAACCGCTTTCGAAAACTTTTCTCTGTCCACTGAAAGCGCGCTTCCGCTCGGTACGGCACATTCTCTTGCGATAGGCAAGAGCGCACAACCCAAAACGTCGAGTTCCGCTTTCAAAAGTCCCGAAGCCGTGCAAGGCTCGGTGGATTTGAGCGAGTTTGAGCAAACGAGTTCGGCAAGAGAATCGCCTTTATGCGCACCCGTAGTCTTGACGGGACGCATTTCGTACATTTTTACGGCGAATCCTCTTTTCAGCAGTTGCAACGCGCTTTCGCACCCCGCAAGTCCGCCGCCTATGATTTTTACAACTTGTTTGCTCATTTTCGTTTGTTTTCGTTATGTTTTTTTGGGTGTGGGCAGAGCCCACCCGCAATTAATTTTCTTGGTTGCTCGTTATATTTGAAGCTTCCCCTTTCCTCACGTGTTTTCCCTATCTGCGTTCCCCCTCTGCACAAGTTTGAGGGAACCCACGCAGACCGCGTAGCGGGGGACAACACTCGGCACTCGCATAAATAGGGACATTTCTCTACTTATGTCACTGCGCTTTGTGCGCCAGCTTCGCACCCAAACGGCGCAGTCGCTTGTACTGTCCGTCAAGCTCGGCGCTCGCTTCCTCGCCGCCCTGCGGCTCGCGTTCCGTCTTCAAATAAGCGTAAGTCGTTGACTTACTCTTCTTCTTTTACCAACTCGCGATGTTTACACCCGTGATTCGTGCAGACGTAGTAGGTTTTGTCGTCGCGCTTTACAACTTTCATCGTAGAGCCGCAATCGGGACAGAAATACGGCGCGGGTATATCCCAACTGATAAAATCGCACTTTGGATAATTCGTGCAACTGTAGAACGTCTTTCCCGCTTTCGATGTGCGTTTGCTCACGTCGCCGCCGCACTTGGGACATTTGCCCACGACTTCCACGATACGCTTGATATTCTTGCACTTGGGATAGTTCGGGCAAGCGAGGAACGGACCGTATTTGCCGTGACGGACGACCATTTTAGCGCCGCATTTGTCGCATACGACGTCGCTTTCTTCGTCGGGAAGATAATTTCCGCCGCCTTGCTTTGCCGCGCGTTCCACAAACTTCATAAGTCGCGGATAAAACGCGCCTATGAGTTCCTGCCACTGCTGTTCGCCGTCCGCAACCTTATCGAGCGCGCCTTCGAGACGTGCGGTAAAGTTGAGGTTCATTATGTCGGGAAAATTCTTTTCCATATACTCGCAAACCGCTTCGCCGAGTTGAGTCGGGGCGATTGCTTTTTGCTGTTTTTCGGTGTATTCGCGCTTTGCGATAACCGAAATTATGCTTGCGTAAGTGCTCGGACGACCGATTCCGTTTTCTTCGAGAGCCTTGACGAGCGTTGCGTCGTTGTATCTCGCCGGCGGTTTGGTGAACTTTTGCTCGCACCCCACGTCGTCGAGATTGAGATGTTCGCCCTCGTTGAGATCGGGCATGGTGTCGAGTTCCTTGTCCTCGTCGTTTTCCTCGACGGTTGCCGAGTACACGGCGGTAAAGCCCTTGAATTTTACGCTCTTGCCTTTGACCACGAATCCGAGTTTTTCGCCATCGCTTTCGCCGAGAATATGCACGCGCATAGTGTTGTACTGCGCAGGCGTCATTTGCGAAGCCATAAAGCGTTCGTACACGAGTTTGTAGAGTCTGAACGCGTCCCTATCCATCTTTCCTTCGAGGGATTTGGGCGTACGGTTGAGGTCGATGGGACGGATTGCTTCGTGCGCGTCTTGGGCGTTGTCGCTGGTCTTATAGACGTTCTGCACTTTCGGCGCGTATTCGCTGCCGTAGTTTTTAGCAATGTACGCAAGCGCGATTCTTGCAAAATCGGGTGAAATACGAACGCTGTCGGTACGGATATACGTTATGAGCGCGTGTTGTCCTTCGCCCTCGATGTTTACGCCCTCGTAAAGTTGTTGCGCGACTCTCGACGTGCGCTCTGCGGTCATATTGAGTTTGTGACTCGCCTCTTGTTGCATCGTACTCGTCGTAAACGGCGGCGCAGGCTTTGAGAACGACACGCTTTTTTTCACTTCGTCGACGCGATAGTCGCACTTTCTCATAAGGTCGGCAATCGCATACGCCTCGTCTGCGCAAGAGGGTTTGATTTTATCGCCGTTCTTGTCGTTGAGCGCGGCTACGAAAAGATTTGCTTTCGTCTTTTTTGCGCCGTCTTTGAGAAGTATTGCGTTTATCGTCCAGTATTCTTCGGGTTTGAAGTTGCGGATTTCCTTTTCCCTGTCCACAATCATTTTGAGCGCGGCGGATTGCACGCGACCTGCCGAAAGATTGGGTTTGAGTTTGCGTGAAAGTATTGGCGAAATCTTGTAACCGACAAGCCTGTCAAGCACACGTCTTGCTTGTTGCGAGTTGACGAGATTCATATTTATCTCGCGCGGATTTTCCATAGCGGCGCGAACTGCTTTGGGCGAAATCTCGTTGAACTCGATCCGCACCTTGTCGCCTTGAACGCCGAGCGTGTTTTTCAAATGCCACGATATAGCCTCTCCTTCGCGATCGGGGTCGGTTGCGAGGTAAACTTTGTCGTACTTTTTGACTGCTTGCGAGAGTTGTTTTATGGTTGCTTCTTTGTCGGGCGTGACAATATACTGCGGCTTGAAACCGTTGTCGACGTCGATACCCAACGAACGCGTCGGCAAATCGCAAACGTGTCCTTTGGACGCAAGCACCGCAGCGTCGTTGCCCAAATACTTTTGAATGGTCTTCGCCTTGTGCGGTGACTCAACGATAATGAGTTGTTTCATTCTATCTCCTGCTATTGTGTTGTTTTAGGTTTTGTTTGGGTGCGGGTGTCCCGCCCACAATTATTCATTATTAATTATTAATTAATAATTCTCACGCAAGTGAGTAATAATTCCCTGCCGTCTTGACGATAAGTCCGTCTATTTCGAGGTTGAAAAGCACGTTCGTAAGGTCTGCGACGTTGAGTCCCGTGTCTGCCAACAGTTCCTCGAAATGTCTTTCGCCGTCGTGCAATGAGTCGAGAATCTGACTTTCGACAATACCTATCTGCACGGGTTCTTTCTTGACGACTTCGCGCTGTATATGCAAAGCGTCAAGCACGTCTTCGGGCGATATTGCAAGCGCGTGAGGAATTTCCCTCAACAACTCGTTGCCACCCGCGTTTTCCTCGTCGTAAATGTTGCCCGGCACGACGAATATCTCTTTGCCTTGCTCTATTGCAAGGCGCATAGTTATCAGCGAGCCGCTCTTTTTTGCCGCTTGCGGCAGAAACACCGCTTCGGATATTCCGCTCACGATACGGTTGCGGTCGGGAAAGTGATATTGAAGCGGTTTCGTGCCGAGAGGATATTCGCTGATGAGCAATCCGCCGTTTGCCAAAATTCCGTCGGCAAGTCCTCTATGCTCTGCCGGATATATCACGTCGAGTCCGCACGCAAACACGGCAATCGTCGCGCTGTTGTTGTCAATGCAAGCCTTGTGTGCGATTCCGTCCACGCCCCTTGCAAAACCCGAGGCAATGCAAAGCCCCGCTCTTGCAAACTCTCTTGAAAATTCTTCCGCTACTTTTGCACCGTATCTCGTGGGACGTCTCGTACCGACGACTGATATAATACGCATTTTCAAAGCCTCGACGTTGCCTTTTGCAAACAGCACTATCGGCTTGTCGTACACGTCGGACAGCGATTCGGGATACTCGTCGTCAAGAAAAGTTATCCAGTGCACGTCGCGCTTTCGCATTTCGTTCAAACTGTCGTCGATTCTTTCGAGTTTTGCATAGAAGTCTTTTGCGTGGTCGCCGAGTGTCTTTTCTACGATACCTCTCGCAAACGTTTCTTCGAGTTCGCACGGCTCGTCGAATTGTTCGAGCAAAGCGTACTTTTTCTTGACCGAAAGTTCTTCGACAAGGCTCAACGCAACGAGAATCTTTGTGTTTTTGTCGAATCCGTCCATCAACTGTACTTCCTGTCAAGACCTCTGTACTGTATCGCTTCCGCAATATGCGCTGAAGTTATATTTTCGCTTCCCTCGATGTCGGCAATCGTACGCGCGACTTTGAGAATCCTCGTCGTACCCCTTGCGCTCAGATTGAGTTTTTCAAAGGCTTTTTTGAGCAATCTCTCGCAATTTTCGTCGATTTGGCAATATTTTGCAAGTTCTCTCGAACCCATTTCGGCGTTTGTGGATATGCCGTCTTTTGCGAATCTTTCTCTTTGCAAAGCGCGAACTCTGTTTATGCGCTTCTTGATTTCCGCCGACGTTTCGCCCTCTTGCTTGGTGCGCAATTCGTCGTACGAAATATTATCAACTTCGATTTGCAAATCTATTCTGTCCATAAGCGGACCGCTGAGTTTGGACACGTAGTTGTGAATCTGCGACGGCGTGCAACGGCAAATTTGATTTTTCGAGCCGTAGTTTCCGCACGGACACGGATTCATAGAAGCGATAAGCATAAAGTTTGCGGGATACTCCGTCGTTTGTTGCACTCTCGACACGGTGACGCGTCTGTCTTCGAGAGGCTGGCGCAGAGTTTCGAGTGCGTGGCGGGAATATTCGGGCATTTCGTCAAGGAACAGTACGCCGTGATTTGCAAGACTCACCTCACCCGGTTTCGCCTTTGCGCCGCCGCCTACGAGCGCGGGAACGGTGGTAGTGTGGTGCGGCGTTCTGAACGGTCTCGTGGTCACGATTCCGACGTTGCCGTCGAGTATGCCCGCAACCGAGTGAATCTTCGTCACTTCGATTGCTTCCTCGAAGGTCATTTCGGGCATAATAGTAGGCACGCATTTCGCAAGCATGGTTTTGCCCGCGCCGGGCGGTCCTATCATAAGCGCGTTATGTCCGCCCGCAACTGCGATTTCGAGCGCGCGTTTTGCAACCGTCTGCCCTTTTACGTCGGCAAAATCCACGCCGTAGCCGTGATTCTCGCAAGCGGATTCGTACGTCGACGACGGCACTTTGTCGTACACCACGCCCGAGAGCATTTCAACGACGTCGCGCAAGGTTTCGAGCGCGTAAACGTCTATTCCTTCGATGAAACTCGCTTCTCTCGCGTTCGAGGCAGGAATGATAAACTTACGATGCCCCGCTTGCATTGCGGATATGAGCAACGGCATAATGCCGTTGACGTGGCGAAGTTCGCCGTTGAGCGACAACTCGCCGATGATGACGTATTGCTTGTACGCTTTGTTTTCGAGTTGACCCGTTGCCGCCATAATGCCGAGCGCGACCGCAAGGTCGAACACCGGTCCTTCCTTTTTGGTGTCGGCAGGCGCGAGATTGACGATTATACGCTTTGCGGGATATTGAAATCCGCTGTTTTTGATTGCAGAGCGCACTCTTTCCTTGCTCTCTTTTGTTGCGGTCGAAGCAAGACCGACCATATCGTAGCCAGGCAATCCGCTGTTTATGTCCACTTCGACGTCGACGGCGTATCCCGTCAAACCGTCGAGAGCGTAACTTAGTATCTTTGCAAGCATGCTATCCCCTAATATATATATTTAGTTTTCTTATATTACCATAGCGCACGCAAAAACGCAATATAATTTATCGCGCCCCAAAACGCAAAGCGTGTATGTAAGCGCGATATACTCGGTTAGATTTCGCAAAAAAATATTTTTGAAGTTTTTTTTCTTAAAATACGATTAAAGTCGAGCAAAGTTTGAATTTTCCGCTTAATTCTCTGTCAAATCGTCGTTTTTATTGCTCTTTTCTTCGCTTTTTTCTTCTCTTTTTTCTTCTCTTTTTTCGCCGTTTTCGGTGCGGTTTTCGACGCGGTTTTCGGCGCGATTATCTTCGTTTTCGGCGCGATTAGCCTCGCCGTTTTCTTCCTTTTCGGCGGTTTTTTCGACGTTTTCCGTTTCGCTCAAATAGTTTGCGAGCAACTTCTTTTTGTCCTCGTCGCTTATGTCCGAAATGCTAATCGCCTTGTTTTTTTCCTTTTCGCTCTCGAGCGCAACCTTGTCTTTGACGAATCCCGCTATTATCAGCGCAAACACCACGCAAAGCGGAATGACAACCACCACGACGTAGCCGTACCAGTGCTTCATAAAGCGGCGCAAACCGCCTATAAAAACCGACTTTTTGACGTATTTTGCCTTGACGTTTTCGGGATTAAGTTCCCAACTGTCCGCCTCTTTTGCGTTGTCGCCTTTTGTCTTGAAATACTTGACCGAACCGTCCTCGTTTCTTGCGATTTCGATTATGCGGTGCGTTTCGTTATAGTTGCCGTTTGGTGCTTTGAAAGTGATTATATCACCCTCTTTCAGCTCGTTTACGTCCTCGACGGCTTTGCACATAATCACGTCGCCGGGTTCTATCGTGCCGCTCATACTGTCCGTCAGAACGTCATACATATAGTAGCCGAAGATTTTGCTTTCGCCGCCGTTGTTTTTCTGTATGAGCATAACGGCAACCACGACGATCATAAACACGAAAATCAACGCCACGACAACCGTTGACACGACGTTGTAAATTTTCTTTGCTTTGGATTGCTCGTTATTCTTCATTCTTTGCCGTTTTATTTTCGCAATTGCCCGCAAATATACTTCGGTTTTAGGCTTGCGATTTTTCAATCAGTCTTGCGATTCTTCTTCGGTTTTAGGCTTGCGATTGTATTTACGCTTCGGTGTTTGTTCGGTATCGGGATTTTTGATAGTTACGCCGATGCCCCACGGCGCAATCTTTTCGTCGCTCTTGAAGTGTATGCCCATACCTTGCGTATCTTCGATTCTCGTGCCGATGTTTATGCGCAATTCCGACACGGGTTTGTTGACTTTAACTTCCTCTCTCTTTGCCGCATTTCGAGCGGATTTCGAGGCTTTTTCGGTGCGTTTTTCGACGTTTTTAACCGTGTTTTCACTCGTATTTTCGACGTTTTCTACCGTGTTTTCGCTTGCGATTTCGCCCGTATTCTCGGCTATTTGCTCTTGTTTAGGCTTGCGGTTATACTTGCGTTTGGGCTTTGCCTGTTCGTTTTCGATTTTGCCGAGTTCGGCGTTTTCGTCCCACGGCGTAACCTTGTCCGCACTCTTGACGTGAACTTCGCCCACGGCTACTTTCGTTTCGTCAACTGGTGAAAGATTGAGCTTTCTACGCGGCTTTTCTTCTTCCGCCCACGCGTTTATTTCTTGCGCCTTTGCTATGCGCACTTTGCCCTTCTTTTGAGCCGTAGAAGCGGCTTTTTCCGCCTTTACGTCGGCGTTATCGACGATTTGCGCTTCCGCTTGAACGTTTTGCGCCTCTTGCGCCGCCGTGCTTTCTTGCTCGTTTGCGGCGGGCAATTTTTGTTTCGTCTTTTGCGGCAAAATCTCGCCGTCTATGGGCATAACGGAATCTATCGCGTCGAGCGCGTGGTCGATTCTCGTATCTCGCGCCGCTTTCTCTTTACGCGCTTTTTCCATCTCGTCGATGGATTTGTTTATGTCTTCGGTGTTTTTGTCCTCTAATTCGAGGTTTTCGCGCTTGTCGAACTTGATTGCTTCCTTGCGCTTTGCTTCTTCTTCTATGCGCTTCTTCTCTTGAATCTTCGCCTTTTGGAAACTGAACGGGTCCATACCGAAGTATGCCGAATCGGTTGCCGAATCCGCGTTTCTTTCGAGTTCTTCACGCTGTTTTCTGAACGCTTCGGCGCGCTTTCTGATGTCCTCTCTGCGGCGGCGTATGCGTTCTTGTCTGTCGCGCTCGTCGAGTTCCTCTTGCTTGATTCTGCGATAAGACGTAAGGCAACGGTCGATTGCGTCACGTGCCTTGATGATTTCCTCTTGCTTGATCTTGTCGTCGTCGGGACGTTTGAATATCTTGCGAACTTCGAACAAGTGCTGATCGAATTTTTCCGCGTCGGGTTCGAGATCGACTTCTTCCTGATCCGCTTTAGGTGGCATTTCCTTGAAACGCTCGACCTCTACGGGGTGTTCTACGACGACCTCTTTTTCTATTTCTTGCGGTTTTTCAACCTCTTTTTCTATCTCTTTTTCTTCGATTTCGGGCGGAATTTCGGGCTCTTGTTCTTCCGGTTGTTCCTCTTGTTCGGGCGGCGTTTCGGGCGGAATTTCCTTTTCCGCTTCCTCGTTTTCCTTCGGCTTCACTTCCTCGACGTTCTCGTTTTCGTCCTCGTTTTCCTTTTCGTCGTCGAGTTTTTGAGAGTATTCGTCGCGGTCGATTTTGTCCTTTTCAAAGTCCATTTTGCCAACGCGCAAGAAGTCGGCAAACTCTTTGTCTTCCATATCCATATCCGACTCGCACTGGTCGTACAAACTCTCAAAAACCATAGTGTTGAGAGTTATCATACTGTTGAGTCGCTTTGCGCTTTCGTCGTCGATTTCGTAGTCCTCGACTTCGTCGGACGTCGAAAAGCCTGCCGATTGCTGATAGGTTTCGATAAACTGCCAAAGAGTAAGTGCTTTTTTGAAGTTAGGCTCTTTCAAGATGACGTTCGTACGCATAATAGGCGGACGCACGGGCGCGGAATTGCGCATTGATTTTGCAAAAGACGAGGACAAAAAGTCGGTTATAATACGGTCGATTTTGGCAACTCGCTCGATTTTGGTGAGCGTGTCGGGGTCGAGGCGCATAACCTCGTCGAAACTTAATTGCGCAAAATATTCCGTTCTGTACGTTATCTTTTTGCTCGGAAGATTGAATCTCGATTCGATGTCGAGTTCGAGAACGTCCTGCGTTGCCGACGCTTTTTTAATCTTGTCGTAACGCATAGTAACGAAGTCTTTGAGTTTGAGAAGAAGCGTGTAAATAAAGCGGTTTTCGTAAATCTCGAAGGATTCCTCTTTGGTAATATTGAGGATTTTGGAAGGCGTGACGTCACCCGTTTTTTCGTCTACTTTCGAAATCATATTCGTGTGCTGAGCAAGGAATTTGACTGATTCCGTCGAGATACTTCTTGCAAGCGACACGTCCACGATGTCTTCTTCTTGAACGATAAATTTTCTCGGGTTACGCACGATTGTATCGAGGTTTGGCAAAATGCCCTCGATGGTGTCTATCCAGTCTATCGAGATGTCTTGAACGAGGCGTTTTTTTGCGAGTTTGAAATTTGATGCGCCTTTATCCACGCGTTTTTTGAATTGCTCATAAAAGCCCTCTTTGTTGAGGACGGAAACAATCTTATCGGCGTACTGTCTGTACACTTCTCTCGTAATCTTGTTGTCTGCCATACTTTTATGAGATTTATTATTTACTTTCTTCCACTATAACGGATAGATTGATAAAGTGGAATTTTAAGACGTAGTGTTTTGCTACACGCTCTAATTATTCATTGGGGTGTGGGGCAAGCCCCCACCACACGCTTGTTACAATTAAACTTTCCCCCTTCCTCACGTGTTTCCCCTACCGCCGTTCCCCCTCTGCATACTTTGAGGGAACCCACGGCGTCCGCTCTGCGTGGGGCAACACTCGGCACTCACATAGAAAGGTATCGTTCTATACTTATGCCACTCGTTCGCGGGCGAAAAAATCCACACTCGCCCGCTCACTTGTACTTATCGTCAAGTTCGGCGCTCGCTTTCTCGCCGCCTTGCGGCTCGCGTTCCGTCTACAAACAAGTGCAGAATTAGAACAATTTCTTTAACCTATTAATATACTCTTTGCTCTCTTGCATATTCTCTTCGCCGAAAAGTTCGCTCAAATACAGAATCAATCCGTCGATTTCGTCACGAATGTATGACAAGTTGAGTGACTCGAACTTACGGAATATCTTGTTGCAGAGAACGTAGTCGAGTCCGTCGATTTCCGTGCCGCCGCAGCCGACGTAGGACGGAACGAACTCTTTGAGTTGCTTCACGATACGGTTTCCGAACGCGAGGCGGAAATGCTCAATAACGTAGTCGTCCAACATATTGACTTTGTCGAGAATGTCTTGCGACACCTTGTATATCTCTTGCGACTCTTTGAACATCGCTTCGAGGTGCTTGTAACTGATGAAGATATTGTCCGCCCACGGTGCGTCGAAAGGTACGCCCTTGCTGTTGATGTTGATAGGCATAGCACGGTCGTAAACCTTATCCGATATTGCAAACGTCGAGTCGTCGTTGTTTGCCGTGCCGATAAACCACATATTTTGCGGAAGTCTGAAACGACCTTTGTCGATATGTTTGGGGTCGTTGGGCCAGCCCGAAGGCACGAGGTCGACAATCCACTCGTCGCGTGAGGGCATTTCGAGAATTGACAACATTTCCGCGAAATAGTACTCGACGCGCGCGATGTTCATTTCGTCGAGAACGGTGAGGTAAATTTGGTCGTTCCAAGTTGCCTCGTACATCTTTTTCAAAACTTCGGTTTCGTTGAAACGCTTCGTGAATTCGTTGAAGTAGCCGAAAAGTTCGGTACGGTCACGCCAAGACGGCTGAACGGACGCTATCGTCGCGGGGTTGTTGAGGAATATGCCCATTGCGTGCGGAAGCGATGTTTTACCCGTACCGGATATACCTTGCAGAATCATAAGACGCGACGTCGACATACCCGCGATAAACAAGCGGATTATGCGCGGATTGTAGTAAAGGCGCATACGCGAGCAAGCAAAGTTGCGGAAACGGTCGCAAAGTTCGGGCAACGTGATTTCGTCGTCGTACACCGGCGGAACGTAATTCTCGTAGATTTTGTCGATTTCGGTGAGTTTGTAAAAGCGCGACTCGCCCGTGGGGGATTGTTCCTCTTTTTTCTCGCCGCCCTCGCCTTCTTCTTCGCCTTCGTAAGTGCCTATATCGCTCACGCGCATACCGAGAATACGGTCTTTTTCAGCCGACATTTTGATGATTTGCTTTTTGAGATTCGCACATTCTTCAACGAGATCCTGCGGCAAAACTTTGGCTTTTTGAAGCCTTGCGAGTTTGCGTATACCGAGTGCCGCCAAAACGATTATGGCAACGATAGCCGCAACGATCAAAAGAATAAATATGATTGCGACAGCCCACTCGCCCGCGCCGAAGTATTCGGTGTAATTCTTGAAAGCGTCCGCATATCCTTCATTGTAGAAAATATGCAGAATACCCCAAAAGATACTGCCGATACCTTTGTCGTAAAATGCGCCGAGAAAGGCTTTGAGAAATTCAAAAACTAAATTTATGTTCATTGTATTGCTTTTCGTGGTTCGGACTACGCCCTGTAGCCGACGCCCTTTCGGACGATTGCAAAGTCACGCTCGGATTGTCGTTTGCAATATATACAAAGTATATAAGCAAAAATCCCGAAACTTTGCATAAGGAAAATTCGATTCACGCGCAAAAGCAGCGCGCAAAACGCAACGACACAGCCCAATTATTCGGACTTTTCGTCGGTGTTTTGCTCGTCGGATTTTTCCTCTTGAACGGGTGCTTCTTGCGCCGTCGCATCGTCTGCGTTTTTGGCGTCGGAAGCCTTTTCGCCGCCGGCACTCGCTTGCAACGAAGCAAGCAATTCTTGCGCAAGACGACGTTTTTCTTCGTCGGAAAGTCCGTCAACGGATACGACTTGCTCGGATTGTACCTTGCGTTGATTTTCAAGTTTTGCAATAACGAGAGTACGCACCAAAATAAATGCGTAAATAACAAACAACAAAATGAGCGGCAAAACTACTATGCAGAAGAAACGAGTCTTTCGATTTGCGCCGAAATTTTCCGTGTCCTGAATCCAGTTAGAGAATCCGCCCACGCCTTTGAGCATTTTGCCCGCCTTGAAGTTGCCTTCGCCGTCAACGCTTCCCCACGTCGCAACGATGTTAGACGGGGCTACGATTTCGGTACTGCCTATAACGGATTCTTTTTGGTCGTCAACATCTTTGTCGAGTTCCGCTGCGGCTTCTTGCCAAGTTCCGTCTTGATTGTCGCCGCGCGTCGTGAAGTTCCTGACGGTCAACCCGTCGTTCTCATAATTGATATGTACGATTCTGTGGGTGTTGTAAATTTCGTAAGTCGCACCGCCCGAACGCACTGTGGTCTTGAACGTAACTACTTGACCGACTTTCAGTTCGGAAAGTTGCTTTTCATAATTGAAAGCATTTGCAATAAGCACGTCGCTCGTGTTAAAGGTCGGTTCCATTGAATCCGACGCGACGTTGAGATAAATCTTATCGCCGAATTGCGTGAGATGATTATCGTTTGTCGTACCTGCAATCGTGAATATCGCCACGACGAGCGCGAATACGATCACGACGATGCAGACAGCCGTTGCCACCCAGTTGAGAATGGTCATAGCCTTTTGTTGCTGAGGGGTGCGTTCCTTTTTGGAAGCGGAAGCGAGTTTTTCCTTGATGTTCATAATTTCTTCCTTTTCTGATGCTTCTTCACTTTCAACCCAAGACTTATTGCCGTATGCCGCGCCACTAGCGCGACCGAGAAGAAAACGAATGACTATTGACGTCACCGAGCCATACTTATTGTCCTTTGACGAAGCGTACCGCCCCGCTTTGCTCGAATGATTTTGCTGTACGTATAGTTATAACTATACACTATGTATTTTAACCGAAATAGCCCTCTGTGTCAATACCAAATATTAGCCAAAACCGCCTCAAACGGCACTTTTTCGCCTCAAATCGTCCTCAAAATCTTCCAAATCCGCATTTTCCCCTCAAACCGTCCTTTCTTCCGCCCTATTTTTCGACTCAAACGACAGTGCATTTATTCAAAAACCATTGACAACAATCAAGTGTGTATGATATTATAACCAAGTCAATCGGGGAAACTGCCTTGAAAGATGCACAAAATATAACAGTTTTACCAACTTTGGAGAAGTACCCAAGAGGCCGAAGGGGCTCCCCTGCTAAGGGAGTAGTACGAGTGAATCGTAGCCAGGGTTCAAATCCCTGCTTCTCCGCCA
>ERZ808286.940-NODE-940-length-16134-cov-6.482120_pt1 | contig 16134 bp, 17 predicted proteins | sample MGYA00521276_ERZ808286 | MGnify/ENA primary metagenome ERZ808286 (study PRJEB31516, sample SAMN03275607) | gut metagenome | biome: mammalia-associated habitat; material: feces | host: Papio cynocephalus | place: Kenya | collected 2012-08-01 ... | reverse complement strand
GACCAACGAGGCTGGTAAGGCTCTCGTTGCTGCTGGTCCACAGCTCTAATTCGACACTTCGAATTAAGACTAAATACAGAATCCCGTTTCTCGCAAGAGGAGCGGGATTCTTTCGTTTTCGGGCGAATTAATCACTAAAAAATATAAAAAACAAGCATAAAATGAATAATTTGCATAATAATAAGGAGAAAAGGGCGAGTTTTTGAAGAATTCTCTGTAAATTTGCAGCTAAAAATAAAATTGATAAGAATGAAAAGGAAGTTTTTTGCTTTCATAGCACTCATCTCAGCTACCCTGTCGCTCTCCTCATGCTTGAGCAGCGACGATGAAACTGTAGAATATACTCACGACACAGCCATCACGGCTTTCTCCCTCGGCTCGCTCGACAGATGGAGCAAAACCACAGCAGGAAAAGACACCCTGCTCAAGGCCAACGTGACGGGCTCAAACTATAAATTTTACATAGATCAGGCACAGCGCAAGATCTACAACCCTGATTCCTTGCCTTGCGGGGTGAGGGACACTGCTGTATTGGCAACCATCACTGCCAAGAACAGTAGCCCTATGGTGTGGATGGACATCGACAAGACCGACTCCATCACGGGTTATTACTCCAGCTCCGACTCCGTCAACTTCTCCAAGCCTCGCCTCTTGCGAGTATATAGCAACGACCTTGCGGCTTATGCCACATACGAGGTGACGGTGAACATCCACCAACAGTTGCCTTACGAGTTCCATTGGAGTACGTTGGCTCAGCAAAACGCACAGTTGGCAGCCCTCACCGACCAAAAGGCACTTGCAGTGGGCAGCTACGTATATGTATTCGGCAAGACAGCCGAGAGCATGAAGGTGTATCGCTCTGCCATCACGGATGGAGCAAACTGGGCGACCGTTACGCCAAACGTAAGCTTCGATAAGGACGACTTCCAGAATGCCGTGGCTCTCGATGGCAAAATCTATATGCTGAGCAACGGCAAGATATATAGCTCTACCGACGGAGCCGAATGGAGCCAGGTGGCAGAAAACGCTTCGCTCAAGCAGCTCATTGGCGCCAGCTCGCAGTATCTCTATGCTTATGATGCGACCGGAATCCAGGTTTCCAAGGACAAAGGACAGACATGGACAGAAGAGACACTCGACGCCGATGCCTCTCTCTTGCCTTCTCATAACATCTCGATGAATGTATCCAGCATCCTCTCTACCAAGAACGCAGAGCACCTGATGTTGATGGGTACTCGCGACAAGGCCTTGGGCGACTCCATCGCCACCACCTGGAACCGCACCGTAGACTACAATGCGTACAATGGAGAATGGAATTATATGGAGCTCGACAAGAACCAGCGAGGCAAGATGCCTTATCTGGACGAGGTAATCACTTGCGTCGCCGACACAGGCTTCGTGGCTTTGGGCAGCAACGGCAAATGGTATAAGAGCAAGACCGCAGGATTAACATGGGAGGTGGACAACACCGTGGAGATGCCTGCCAACTTCTCTACCTCCGCACGCTTCGGCTTCTGCCGTGACGAGAACCATTTCTACTGGGTGATTTCTAACGGATACGTATGGAAAGGCCGACACAACATCGATGGCTGGAAAAAGGATTAGCCTTCGCCCTCATCCTCTTGGCGCTCTCTGCCACCAAGGCTCGTGCGCAAGATGATCCGCAATATCGCTTGGAAGTGGGAGCGGGCATCGGAATGCTTACCTACGAAGGCGATTTCAACGGCAACATCTTTGGGCACATGCAACCGATGGCGACGCTTGTGGGGCGATACAACTTCGACCCCTACAAAGACTTGAGGCTCTCGCTCTCGGTGGGCAAGATAAAAGGCTCTTCGGCAAACGTGGACACCTACTATCCCGACTTTGCCGAGCAAACCTATCAGTTTGACAACACACTGGTAGACTTGAGCCTGGTGTATGAATACAACTTCTGGCCATACGGCACGGGCAGAGATTATCGGGGAGCTCGCCGACTGGTGCCTTACATCGCAGGTGGACTAGGAGCCACCTATGCAAAAGGAAACAAGAATGTCTTTACAGCCAACGTTCCGCTGGGGCTTGGTGTAAAATATAAAGTGAACGAACGGCTGAATCTAGGGCTCGATTGGACCGTCCATTTCTCGTTGAGCGACGAACTGGATGGCGTGAAAGACCCCTATCAGGTCAAGAGCAGCGGGCTTTTCAAGAACACCGACTGCTACTCGATGCTGCAAGTGTCGCTGACCTATAGCTTTCAGGCAAAATGTAAAACTTGTAATAAAGAAGAATGATGGACAACTTAGATATGAATCGTATTCCAGAGCACATCGCCATCATCATGGACGGCAATGGACGCTGGGCTACCGAGCGTGGCAAACAGCGTAGCTACGGCCATCAGGCTGGAGTGGAAACCGTGCGTCGCATCACCTCGGAGTGTACCCGCCTGGGTGTGAAATACCTCACTCTCTACACCTTCTCCACCGAGAACTGGAATCGCCCTGCCGACGAAATCGCAGCCTTGATGGGACTGGTGCTCACATCCCTGGAAGACGAAATCTTCATGAAGAACAACGTGCGCTTCCGTGTGATAGGCGACATCAAGCGCTTGCCACAGCAGGTGCAAGACAAGCTGCAGGAAACCATGGACCATACCGCCAAGAACGACGCCATGACCATGGTGGTGGCCCTGAGCTACTCATCGCGCTGGGAAATCGTCAACGCCATGAAGGAAACGGTGAAGGAGGCCCTCAAGAGCGGCTCAACCTACGAGGAGATAGAGAGCCAGCTCACCGAGCAAAACTTCGAGAAACATCTCGACACCAGCTTCATGCCCGATCCCGACCTCTTGATACGCACCGGAGGCGAGCTGCGCATCAGCAACTACCTGCTCTGGCAGATAGCCTACTCAGAGTTGTATTTCTGCGATACCTACTGGCCCGACTTCGACGAGGCAGACCTGCACAAGGCCATCGCAAGCTATCAGAACCGCCAACGCCGCTTCGGCAAGACCGAGGCTCAGGTGGAAGAGGAAGAGAAATAAGACAGAAAAAACATACTATATATATAATAAGGTATAAATGAACAAAATAAAAAAGATTTTCATCCTGCTGTTCGGCGTAATGGCATGTATGCAGATTCAAGCACAAGATAAAATCATAAACCCCGACATCTCGTATGCTGGCACCCCTCGCACACTGACGATAGGTGGCATCAACGTTTCGGGCGTCGAGGGATATGAGGACTATGTGCTCACCGGCATCTCCGGACTCTCTGTAGGCGAGGAGGTAACCGTGCCTGGCGACGAAATCACCAATGCCGTGAAGCGCTATTGGAAGCATGGACTCTTCTCGAAGGTGGCCATTGCTGCCGATTCCATCGTGGGTGACAAGCTCTATCTGCACATCTATCTCTCCGTGCGCCCTCGCATCTCCAACATCAACTATGTGGGACTGAAGAAGAGCGAGCGTGAGGACATGGAGCAGAAACTCGGTATGGTGAAAGGCACACAGGTGACACCTAACATGCTCGACCGTGCCAAGATCCTTGCCAAGAAATATTTCGACGACAAGGGTTTCAAGAACGCCGACATCCAAATCAACCAGCGCGACGACGTAGCCAACAAGGGACAAGTGATTCTCGATGTCGTGGTGGACAAGAAGGAGAAAATCAAGGTTCACCAGATTACCATCGACGGAAACAAGGAACTCAGCGACCGTAAGATCAAGGGTGGATTCTTCTCGAAGGGTGCTTTCGCCAAGACCCATGAGGCAGGCAAGTTTGCTACCTTCTTCAAGGCGAAGAAGTTTACCCCTGAGCGTTGGAAGGAAGACAAGCAGAAGCTCATCGACAAATACTATGAGTATGGTTTTCGTGACGCCCAAATCCTGGAAGACAGCGTGACCAACTTCGACGCCAAGCACGTGAACATCTACGTGAAGGTGGACGAGGGAAAGAAATACTACATCCGCAATATCAACTGGGTGGGCAACACCGTATACTCTACCGACTACCTCAATGCCATCCTCGGCATGAAGAAGGGTAATGTATACAACCAGAAACTCTTGTCGAAACGACTCAATGAGGACGACGATGCCGTGGGCAACCTCTATTATAACCACGGTTATGTATTCTCCAACATACAACCAGCCGAGGTCAACATCGACGGCGACTCTATTGATTTGGAGATGCGTGTGCAGGAGGGACCTCAGGCCTACCTGAGCCATGTGCGCATCAACGGTAACACCCGTCTCTACGAAAACGTAGTGCGCCGTGAGCTCCGTACCAAGCCTGGCGACCTCTTCTCCAAGGATGCCTTGATGCGTTCGGCACGTGAGTTGGCTTCCATGGGACACTTCGACGCGGAGAAGGTTTCTCCAGACGTGAAGCCAAACTACGAGGACGGAACCGTGGATGTAAACTGGAACCTGGAGCAGAAGAGTAACGACCAGATTGAGTTCTCGCTCGGTTGGGGACAGACTGGTGTCATCGGACGTGTGGGCTTGAAGCTCAACAACTTCTCCATGGCAAACCTTTTCAACAAGAACAAGGAACACCGTGGCATCATGCCAATCGGTGACGGCGAGGTGCTCAGCATCGGTGCGCAGACCAACGGTACCTACTATCAGAGCTACAACGTGAGCTACTCTACCAACTGGTTTGGCGGCAAGCGCCCTATCCAGTTCAGCGTGGGCGCCTACTATAGCAAGAGTACCGACGTATCGAGCAACTACTACAACAGTGCCTACATGAACAACTATTACAGCTACATGTATGGTTACGGTACGGGATACTATAACAACTATGAGAATTATTACGATCCAGACAAGTACATCCAGATGGTGGGTGTGAGCCTCGGATGGGGTAAGCGCCTCCGTTGGCCAGATGATTACTTCACGCTGTCAGTGCAGTTGGCTTACCAGCGCTACATGATGAAGAACTGGAGCTATATGCTGATGCAGAATGGTAATGCGAACAACTTGAACATCACCATCGCTTTGAACCGTACATCTACAGACAACCAACTCTTCCCACGTAGAGGTTCTGAGTTCGAGGCAAGTGTGAACCTCACCCCACCATGGAGTGCGTTCGACCACAAGGACTACAAGAACTTGGCAACCAACGCCAACTCTCCAACCTACTCGCAGGAGCAGCAGGAGAAATATCGCTGGATAGAGTACCACAAGTGGAAGTTCAAGGCAAAGACCTACACCGCACTCACCGAGGGTCAGAAGTGCTTCGTATTGATGACCCGTGTGGAGATGGGCTTGCTCGGTGCTTACAACAAGTACAAGAAGAGTCCATTCGAGACCTACTATGTGGGTGGTGACGGTATGAGCGGCTACTCATCTTACTATGGTGAGGAAACCATCGGACTCCGTGGTTACGAGAACGGTTCGGTATCATATAGCCCAACAACCGGTTATTATGCTTACGCTTACGACCGCTTCTCATTGGAGCTTCGCTATCCATTCCTCTTGGGCAACACCACTATCTATGGTTTGACCTTTGTAGAGGCAGGTAACGCTTGGTACGACACCAAGAAGTTCAACCCATTCAGCATGAAGCGTAGTGCCGGTGTCGGCGTGCGCATCTTCCTGCCAATGGTAGGTTTGATGGGTATCGACTGGGCATACGGTTTCGACAACGTATGGAACGGAAGCTCATACAAGAAGGGTGGAAGCCAGTTCCACTTCATCTTGGGACAGGAGTTCTAACATAGAAGAATAAAAAATATTTGTGGAGGACATATAAAATGAAGAAAATCGTATTGATGCTGATGATGGCTGTAGCAGCCATCTCAGCGCATGCACAGAAATATGCATTGGTAGACATGGAGTATATCCTGAAGAATATTCCTGCATACGAGCGTGCCAACGAGCAACTCAACCAGGTGAGCCGCAAGTGGCAAGCCGAGGTGGAGGCGCTCAACATGGAGGCAAGCACGATGTACAAGAACTATCAGAACGAGGCGGTGTTCCTCTCGCAGGAGCAGAAGAAAGCCAAGCAAGACTCCATCATGATGAAGGAGAAGGAAGCCAGCGACCTGAAGAAGAAATACTTCGGCGCCGAGGGCGAGCTCTACAAGCAGCGTGAGGCTTTGATGGGACCTATCCAGGAGGAAATTTACAATGCCGTGAAAGAGATTTCTGATTTGCGTGGCTATTCGCTCGTGCTAGATAGAGCCAGCAACGCCGGCATCATCTTCGGTTCGCCAAAGATAGATATTAGCAACGAAGTGCTCCAAAAATTAGGTTATTCCAAATAATAATTGTATATTTGCACGCGAAATTAATAATCAAAAAAGAATAAAACAATGAAAAAGCTTATTTTAATGTTGATGCTTTGCGCACCAATGACAATGATGGCTCAGAAATTTGGCAAGGTAAATACTCAGCAGATCATGCAGTCTTTGCCAGACGTAGCTAAGGCTAATGGCGAAATGGAAGCTCTCCAGAAGCAGAAGGAGAACGACCTCAAGGGCATGCAGGATGAGTTCAACCGCAAGGCAGACGAGTATCAGAAGGGCCAGAGCACGATGAACGCTACTGCCAAGCAGCAGAAGGAAACAGAGTTGCAGACTCTCCAGCAGAAGATTCAGCAGGCTTACCAGGATGGTCAGCAGGAGTTGCAGAAGAAGAGCAGCGAGTTGATGCAGCCTATCGTAGCCAAGGTGCGTACAGCTATCGAGGCTGTGGGCAAGGCTGGCAACTACACTTTCATCTTCGAGGATGGTGCAGCTGTCTACACAGGTACCAACGTGGTTGACGTAACCAAGGAAGTACAGGCTAAGATTAAGTAAATAGCTAAACAAATCGCATATACACAAAGAGTGAGGGCAGGCACAAGTGCTTGCCCTTATTTCTCATCTTTATAAAACAAGGTATCACTCATCATCATTAATGGTATCATTCATCATGAAAAAGAATCTCTTATTTTTGGCTTTCGCTCTCGTCACCATGACGGCTTCAGCCCAGCAGACATCACCCGCATTGGCTCAGCAACATGCTGTGCAGCCAGCCTTGCGCTTCGGTTATTTCAGCTTCGAGCAAGTCTTTCATACCATGCCTGGTTACACAATAGCCAAGCATAATATGGACGAACTCCGCGCCAAGTATGATGCCGAAACCAAGCGTGTGGAGGATGAGTTCAACACCAAGTATGAGGAATTTCTTGATGGGCAGCGCTCCTACGCCAAGTCTATCTTGGAGAAGCGACAGGCTGAGCTACGTGAGTTGATGGAGAAAAACGTAGCTTTCAAGGCTGAGGCTTCTCGACTCTTGCAGCAGGCGGAGAACGATGCTTATGCTCCGCTCAAGGCTAAGATCAACGAGGAGGCGCAGAAGATAGGCAAGGAGAAAGGATTCGCCTTCATTCTCAATACCGACAACAACGCCGCACCATACCTCAATGCTGAGATGGGTGAGGATATTACAGCAGTACTGAAGGAGAAACTGAAATGATACTACCATCCAATCCTGGCCCTATCGGCGTGTTCGACTCTGGTTATGGCGGTCTGACCATCTTGCATGGCTTGCGACAGACCCTGCCCCAATACGACTATATGTATTTGGGCGACAATGCACGTGCCCCATATGGCTCTCGCTCTTTCGAGGTCGTATACAAGTTTACGCGCCAAGCAGTGCTCAAGCTCTTCTCCATGGGTTGCCATCTGGTCATTTTGGGTTGTAACACGGCATCGGCAAAGGCGTTGCGCTCCATCCAACAGCGCGACATTCCTGAGCTCGACCCTAGCCGTCGCGTGCTAGGCATCATCCGTCCTACAGCAGAGGTGATAGGCAACATCACCAAGAGCAACCATGTGGGACTGCTTGCCACCGAGGGAACCATCAAGAGCCGTAGTTATGATATGGAGATAGCCAAGCTATGGCCAGAGATAAAGGTGAGCGGTGTGGCCTGTCCGCTTTGGGCTGCCATCGTGGAGGCCAACGAGGCCGACAGTCCGGGAGCCGACTACTTTGTGAAGAAACGCATCGACCAGTTGATGCTCAAGGATGCCGACATCGACACCATTATCTTGGGTTGCACCCATTATCCACTCTTGATGAGCAGCATCGTGAAGAATCTGCCCGATGGAGTGAGAGTGGTTCCGCAGGGACAGTATGTCGCCAATAGCCTGAAAGACTATCTGAAGCGCCATCCGCAGATGGAACAGATGATAACCAAAACAGGCTCCTGCCAATATCTCACCACAGAGAGTGAGGACAAGTTCAAGGAATCGGCACAGATTTTCCTGCATGAGCAGGTGGATGCCAAGCATGTGGACTTGGAATAATGTTTAATGACTCATGTTTAATGTTTAGTTGTCCTTCGGGGGACACTAATGATTTATTCTAATTTTAAGATTATGCAAGAAACAAGACAAAACCGTATATCAAGACTGTTGCAAAAAGAGCTGAGCCTCATTTTCCAGTCACAGACTCGTATGATGCATGGAGTGATGGTAAGCGTCACCAAGGTGAGAATCAGCCCTGACCTCAGCATCTGTACAGCTTATCTGAGTGTGTTCCCTTCAGAGAAGGGCGAGGAAATCTTGAAGAATATCACTGCCAACGAGAAGACCATTCGCTATGACTTGGGCAAGAAGGTGAGAAACCAGTTGCGCATCATCCCAGAGTTGCGCTTCTTCCTCGACGATAGTCTCGACTATCTGGAGCACATCGACGAACTCTTGAAAAAGTAAGAGCCGTTACAAATAGTGTATTTATAATAAGGTATAAAGAGAAAGGACAGTAGCAAGGTCATGAATTTTCCGTTTTTTATCGCTCGTAGGTATCTCTTCTCCAAGAAGAGCACGCACGTCATCAACATCATCAGTTCGATTTCGGTGGTAGGTGTGGCTGTCGCCACGATGGCTTTGGTCATCGTATTGAGTGTGTTCAATGGATTCCACGACTTGGTGGCTACGCTTTTCACAAGCTTCGACCCACAGCTCAAGGTGGTGCCGGTAGAGGGAAAGACGGCTCCAGCCGACGACCCGATACTCACCCAGATACGGCAGTTGCCCCAGGTAGACGTGGCTACAGAAACCGTGGAAGACCAAGCCTTGGCTGTATATCAAGATCGCCAAGCCATGGTGATGATCAAGGGCGTGGATGATAATTTCTCCGAGCTCTCCCACATCAACGACATCCTCTATGGCGATGGCACCTTCTCCCTCCATGCCGCCAACCTGCAATATGGTACGGTGGGCATCCGATTGGCACAGACCTTAGGTATTGGAGCACAGTGGGATGGCTTCTTGAGAATTTATGCGCCAAAGAAAGAGGGCCAGCTCGATATGACCAATCCTGGTGATGGCTTCGTCGTCGACTCGCTCAATTCTCCAGGCGTGCTATTCGCTGTCAAGCAGTCGAAATATGACAAGAACTATATCGTGACCTCTATCGCCTTTGCCCGCAATCTGTTTGGGCAACAAGGCATGCTCTCCGACCTGGAGATTCGCTTGAAGGATGGCAGCGACCTGAATGCCGTGAAGGCTGAGATGCAAAAGATTGCAGGCAATAAGTATCGGGTGCTCGACCGATTTGAGCAGCAGGAAGATACCTTCAAGATTATGTCGATAGAGAAACTGATGGCATACATCTTCCTCACCTTCATCTTGGTGGTGGCTTGCTTCAACATTATCGGTTCGCTCTCCATGCTTATCATCGACAAGAAAAACGATGTGGTGACGTTGCGCAATCTAGGTGCCAACGACAAACAGATAACCCGCGTGTTTCTATTCGAAGGCAGAATGATAGCCGTGATAGGTGCCGTGATAGGCATCGGATTGGGTTTGTTGCTCTGTCTGCTCCAACAGCAGTATGGATTTGTGAAGCTCGGTGATTCGGAAGGCTCGTTCATTGTGGATGCTTATCCTGTGAGCGTGCATTACACCGATGTTGCCATCATCTTCCTCACGGTGATAGCCGTAGGATGGCTTGCCGTTTGGTATCCTGTGAGAGCCTTGAGCAAGAGATTGTTGAGTTGAAAAGTTTAGATAAAAAGGAAAAGCCTCGTACTTGCTGCCAAGTACGAGGCTTTTCCTTTTTATAATAAACTCTATTTCTTTTACGCATCAACTATTTCTTACGTATCAAAGTCAGACCGTCGCGCAGTGGCAGGATGACAACCTCCACACGAGGATCATTGGCAATCAAGTCGTTGAAAGCACGGATACCTTTGGTTTGTGAGTCGCGATCGTAGGCTGGGTCGATGACGTGTCCATCCCACAACGTGTTGTCGGCAAGGATGTATCCACCAGGATTCAAGATGCCGAGCACCATTTCGTAAGTCTCGATGTAGGTGCGCTTGTCGCCATCCACGAAAGCCATGTCAAACATCACGCCAAGTTTGGGAGCTTCCACGTTGGCATCGCCTATGCGGAAGTCTATCTTGTCGGCTACCTCCGAGCCCTCTATCCAAGGGCGAGTGAAATCTTCCATCTCGTCGTTGATTTCGAAAGTATAGAGCTTGCCTCCTTCCCCCAAGCCTTGGGCTAGGCAGATGGCACTGTAACCGCTGAAGGTGCCTACCTCAAGAACATTCTTGGGACGAATCATCTCTACGAGCATCTTGAGCAGACGCCCCTGGATGTGCCCGCTTGCCATTCGCCCATGGATAGTGTGAATGTTGGTGGCGCGATAGAGACGATAGAGATAGTCACCCTCGGGCTCGATATGGTTGCAGATGTAACGGTCTATGAGTTCTGTCTCCGTCATAAGCCTTAGTTTTCCTTTTGTGCGAGGATTCCAGCGATGGCCAAGTCGTAAGAGGCTAAGCCAAACCCGCAGATGACACCCAGGCAAGCGCATGAGAGATATGAATGATGGCGGAACTCCTCGCGCTTGTGTACGTTGGAGATATGTACCTCTACCACAGGGCACTTCAAACTGCGGATGCAGTCTTGCAGGGCGATGCTGGTGTGGGTGTAGGCTCCGGCGTTGAGCACCACGCCATCGTAGCTGAAGCCTACTTCCTGAAGCTTGTCGATGAGCTCGCCCTCGATGTTGCTCTGATAATACTCTATCTCGATGTCGGGGTATTTGGCTTTCAACTTAGGCAGATAGCTCTCGAAAGAATTGCTGCCATAAATACCAGGCTCTCTTACGCCCAGGAGGTTCAAGTTTGGACCATTGATGATTTGTATCTTCATAATCGTATGATTTTTGTTTGCGAATCAATTATTTTTCGTATCTTTGTAGGCGAGGAGAGATAGTATGCTCCCATCCCCAGTGCAAAGATACAACAAAATAAGGAAACAGACAAGAAATGAGTAATGAAATTGTAAAGAACTATATGAGATACCTCAAGTTGGAGCGAAATTACTCGCAGAATACACTTGAGGCTTATCGTCACGACCTGCGATTCCTGTTGGAATACGCTGAGCAGAACGATCTGACTCTTACGGAAATGAAATTGGAAAACTTGGAGAATTTCTCCGCAAGCCTTCACGACCGAGGTGTCTCTGCCCGTTCGCAGGCTCGCATACTCAGTGGCGTGCGCTCTTTCTATCGTTTCTTGGTGCTCGACGACTACATCAAGGACGACCCGACGGAGCTTCTTGTTTCCCCCCAGATAGGGCAGCATCTGCCCGAATATCTTACGGTGGAAGAGGTGGATATGATGGAGGGTGCCATAGACTTGTCTAAATGGGAAGGTCAACGCAACAAGGCTATCATCGAGACCCTGTTTTCATGTGGACTTCGTGTCTCAGAGCTTGTCAACCTGAAGAAAAGCGATATATTTGAGCAAGAGAAATTCATCCGAGTGTTGGGCAAGGGCAACAAGGAACGGTTGGTGCCCATCTCAGACAAGGCCTTGCGAGAAATCAACTTATGGTATTTCGATCGAAACCTCATGAAGATAAAGCCCGGCGAAGAAGACTATGTTTTCTTGAATCGACGCGGCGCCCACCTTACCCGCACCATGATACTCATCATGATCAAGAATACGGCTCGTGACGCAGGCATCAAAAAGACCATCTCGCCCCATACCTTGCGACATAGCTTTGCCACGGCTTTGTTGAAGGGCGGCGCCGACCTCAGGGTGATACAAGCCTTGCTGGGACATGAAGACATCGGGACCACCGAGATTTATACACATCTTGAAAACTCTGACTTGCGTGAGGCAATCTTGGAGCATCACCCAAGAAACATCAAGTGGAAAACAGAAAAATAGTTATTTTTCAGTAGAATATGACTTAATCTGAAAAAATATGCGTAACTTTGCAGCCGCAAAATAATGAATATCAATAATTAAAAGAAATAAGGAAAGAAATATGGCATATTTGTTTTCATCAGAATCAGTTTCTGAAGGACATCCAGATAAAGTGTCTGATCAGATATCAGACGCCTTGCTCGATCAGTTTTTGGCATACGATGAACACGCTCACTGCGCCATTGAGACCTTCTGTACAACGGGTCAGGTGGTCATCATGGGTGAGGTGCGTTCCAATGTGTATGTTGACTTGCAGACCATCGCACGTAACACCATCAAGAAGATAGGCTATACCAAGAGTGAGTATCAGTTTGACGGCGACTCTTGTGGTGTGCTCACCGCTATCCACGAGCAGAGCGACGACATCAACCGTGGTGTGAGCCGCGAGGAGGATGATAATCAAGGTGCTGGCGACCAAGGTATGATGTTTGGTTATGCAACCAACGAGACCGACAATTACATGCCAGTATCTCTCGATTTGGCACAGCTCATTATGCGTGTGCTTGCCGACATCCGCAAGGAGGGCAAGGTGATGACTTATCTCCGTCCAGACTCCAAGAGCCAGGTAACCATCGAGTATTCTGATGATAATGTGCCACAGCGCATCGATACCATCGTGGTTTCCACTCAGCACGACGACTTCATCAAGAAATCCAACGGTGAGGATGACGACGAGGCGATGCTGGCTAAGATTCGTGAGGATGTCATCAATATCCTGATTCCTCGTGTGAAGACACAGTTGAGCGACAAGGTCTTGGCTCTCTTCAACGATGACATCAAGTACTTTGTGAACCCTACTGGTAAGTTCGTTATCGGTGGTCCTCATGGAGATACGGGTCTTACGGGCCGCAAGATTATCGTGGATACCTATGGTGGCAAGGGTGCACATGGTGGTGGCGCATTCTCTGGCAAGGATTCCAGCAAGGTAGACCGCTCTGCCGCTTATGCCGCTCGTTATATTGCCAAGAACATGGTGGCAGCAGGTGTTTCCGATGAGATCTTGGTTCAGATAAGCTACGCCATTGGTGTGGCAGAGCCTGTGAGCATCTATGTGAACACCTATGGTCGCAGCCATGTGAACATGAAAGATGGTGAGATTGCCAAGAAAATCGCCGAGATGTTCGACCTTCGTCCAAAGGCCATCGAGCGCCAGTTGAAGTTGCGTCAGCCAATGTTCTTTGAAACCGCAGCTTATGGACACATGGGGCGCAAGAACGAGATAGTAGAGAAAACCTTCACCAGTCGCTATCATGAGGCAAAGACCATGAAGGTGGAATTGTTTACTTGGGAAAAATTGGATAAGGTAGACGAAATAAAGAAGGCTTTCGGACTTTAAGGAATGGTGCAGCAAGCAGATTCTATATTGACAGAGGAAGCGCTTGAGGCGAAAAGCTCGCAGCAGGCGCTCAAGCAGCATACCAGCCAACTTACGCCTAAACAGGTGTTGAGTTGGCTGCCTAAGAATGCGACTCCTGCCCAGCAAGACTCGATGATTCGGGCACACATCAAGCCCAGCGAGATACACTGGAGCACGATGCCCGACACGTTGCATTTGCCTGGACAGACACCGGGCAAGAGCTTTCGTGACGTGAGCCTGCCACAGTATTATCGTGAGTCGTTCTTCTCCAAGGATTCTCTCTTCCATCCAGAGCTGAAGGGAGGCAGACTTGGCGTGGCGGGCGACCCAGTACCTTATACGGTGGCTGGCGACAACTTTGTCACGTCTTTGTTGCTTTTGTGCTTCCTGCTGGCATGTGTGGCATTCGCCAAGTCAAAGCATTTCGTGATACGCCAGGCAAGGACATTCTTCCGTACTCCGCGAATGGGCACGACGGAAATCACTGAGACGAGTACAGAGGTGCGTTTCCAGTTCTTCTTCGTCTTGCAGACCTGTCTTTTGCTGGCCATCGGATATTTCATCTATTCGAAGGCATCGATTAGCGATACGTTCATCATCGACCAATATCAGGTCATCAGCATCTACGCTGGGTGTATCGGAGGCTATTTCCTCTTGAAGGCAATCCTCTATAGCATCTCTGGATGGATATTCTTCGACAAGAAAAAAAATGGACAATGGCTCAAGGCCTACTTGTTCCTGATATCCTGTCAGGGGGTACTGTTGTTCCCGATGGTGATGCTGCTGTCGTATTTCGATTTTTCGTTGCAGATAGCTGTCATTTATACGCTGGTAGTGCTAGGATTAGTTAAAATCTTATCCTTTTTCAAGAGCTACCTCATCTTTTTTAGAAGAAATGGCGTGTTTTTGCAGATATTTTTGTACTTTTGTGCCCTCGAAGTGGTACCGTTGTTTGCCTTGTATGGTGGACTGGTATTGATTAGTCATTATTTGAAAATAAACTTTTAAGACAGAAATGATAAAAAAGATTTTAGTTTCTCAGCCAAAGCCCGCAAGTGATAAGTCACCTTATTACGATATTCAGAAAGAATATGGTGTCGAGTGTGTGTTCCGTCCTTTCTTCAAGGTTGAAGGACTTTCTGCCAAGGAGTTCCGCCAGCAGAGAATCAACCTGCTCGATTATACTGCGGTTGTGTTCACCTCACGCCATGCTGTAGACAACTACTTCAAGCTGGCTAAGGAGATGCGCATCACGATTCCTGAGGATATGAAATATTTCTGTGTGATAGAGACCATCGCGCTCTACATCCAGAAGTATGTTCAGTATCGTAAGCGCAAGGTGTTCTTTGGAGATACGGGAAAGATTGACGGATTGATGTCGCAGATGACTCGTCATAAGAACGAAAAATATTTGGTTCCACTGAGTTGTGTTCATAATGATGACATTGCCAATCTCTTGGATGAGAAGAAACTCCATCATACAGAGTGCGTCATGTATCGCACCGTAAGCAATGACTTCAGCGAAGAAGAGATCAAGAACTTCGATTACGACATGATGGTGTTCTTCAGTCCTACTGGTGTGAAGGCTTTGAAGAAGAACTTCCCCGACTTTAAGCAGGGCGACATTGCTGTTGGTGCCTTTGGACCAGCTACGGCAAAGACCGTTGCGGATGAAGGCTTGCGACTTGACTTGGAGGCTCCTAGCAAGGAATTCCCTTCAATGACAGGTGCGTTGGCCGACTATCTGAAACGTCATAATAAGTAAAACAAGTTAAGTATATAGATATGTCGACAGACGGAAAAAATACATTCAGAAAAAAAGAGCATCTTTGCAAGCAGACGCTTATAGAGAAGCTCTTTGGAGGTGATGCCAAGGCAACGACGGCATGGCCTATACGAATGGTATGGCTTCTGGTCGACAAGAAAGATGAGAGCGAAGCTTCTCTGCAAGTTCTCGTGAGCGTGTCGAAACGTTTTTTCAAGCGTGCGGTAAAACGCAATCGTGTGAAACGCCAGATACGCGAGATGTTCCGTCATCACAAGCAGGAACTCCAGCCCTTGATGGAGCAGCAGGCTGGTAAGCAGTTGCTTGTCGCTTTCATTTGGCAAGCAGACCAATTGCTGGTTTCTTCCAAGATTGAGCCTAAGATGGAAAAACTTCTCCACTCACTGGCGTACGACTTGGAGGAGAAGCAGCGGCAAGAACCTTCTCAAACAGCTGACGGCTTATGAAGAAGTATTTGCTGATGTTGGTGCACGGGATAGAGAAGATGCTCGTATGGGCATTGGTTCTTCCGATATTGTTCTATCAGAAGTTCATCACTCCCTATACACCAGCCTCGTGTCGCTTTCGGCCCACTTGCTCAGAATATGCGAGACAAGCCATATTGAAGCATGGTCCTTTCAAGGGACTTGCTTTGGCTATATGGCGCATCTTGAGATGCAATCCTTGGGGCGGTTCGGGTTACGACCCCGTGCCGTAAGTTCCGATAGTGTTTCGGGTCCCATATATATACATTCTTATAATATATAAAAGAAACTCATTCGATGGCAAAAAACTTTGTTGAAGAATTGAA
>ERZ808286.939-NODE-939-length-16139-cov-3.328525_pt1 | contig 16139 bp, 20 predicted proteins | sample MGYA00521276_ERZ808286 | MGnify/ENA primary metagenome ERZ808286 (study PRJEB31516, sample SAMN03275607) | gut metagenome | biome: mammalia-associated habitat; material: feces | host: Papio cynocephalus | place: Kenya | collected 2012-08-01 ... | reverse complement strand
TCGATGAGTTCTTCGTATAAAATGTCGATTTGGTGCTCGGTCAAAATGCTTTCGAGGAAGAGTTTCTGCTCTTCGAACTTTGTCAAGCGAACTTTCTGTGTCATGAACAAAACGTTAAAACCGACCTTATACGGGCTCTTTGCGTCCGCGACCATTTCGACCTCGAAGTAATACGTTTTTTCGGTGTCAATCGGCGGGAGTGCCCCTTTGAACACGACCGTCGGGAACCAACCGTTTTTGCTGAATCCCGCTGGGAACGACCCTTGTAATATCTGCCCCACATCGACTTCGAGAATTCCCCAACTTCCTGGAACAAATTCCTCGATCGGGACTTTCGGGTAAATTAAGCGCGTTGGCACGCAATAACCTGTAATTTTGTTTTGGTTTTCTCGGTTTTCCATTTGATTCACCCGTGGTATTTTTCTAAGAATTTATTGGAAACGGCTTTGAAACTCAATTTACCATCACGACTTCTGAACACGAGACCTTCTCTCATTTCACCGTCAATTTCGGACGCGTCGTCTGCGTATGCGAGCAACATTTCACACGTCGTCGGTAAAACGAAATCTTCGCATATTATCGGCACGCATTCGAGTTTATTTCCCGTTTGCAGTTCTTTGTTTATTTGACCAACAAAATCGCACATTTCAATCGGGTTAAGTCTAATCGGTTCCAGCTTCTTTGTTTTAAAAATGACATTGAAGATTGCGAGTCTGTGTTCTTTGCAATATCTCCGTTTTTGTATTGTTCCGCCGTATGTTTCGCCCTGAATTGTTATAAACTCATATTCAGGGTGTTTATCCAAAATGTGGTTTAAAACCGCGTTTATATCGTATTTTTCAAACATTTCGACATAAACATTCCCGTCAGTGTCTTTATAATAATTCTTCTCGTTTGCCTGTGGTGTGTCAAACACAACGTTTCGAGAGCATATGATTGCGTGTCTTTTCCTTTTCTTTGCCTGAAGCATTGTGAAAGTTGTTGACGTCCCGTCGATTTTTTCCGTCGCAATCCAATGCGTCTCGTTAAGTGGTTCCGTGAAAAGTTGGGGTAAGTTTTGGCATCTATCTTCGTCGGTCTTCTTTACCCAACACGGCCAGTTGGTTTTCTTTTTCTTTTGGGCTCCTTTTATTTGCTTCTCAAACAACTTTCTACGAAGCTCGCAAATGAATTCGAAGAGCGATAAGAATTTGTGCCTTTTCTTCCAAACACCCATTCTCTTTGCAACCTTCGTCTCAATCAGGTCTTTGTTGCTTGCCTTACGCGCGTTATCCTCTGCTTCGTAATAAGTAACGCCGAGTTTTTTTGTCAAAAAATCTCCCTCTTTGACATCTTTTAAACCGAGTTCGTCGAGGCGCATTAAAAGCCCCTGCGATAAAACAGTCCCTTTAATAAAACGTTGTGTTTTGACTTTGTATTTGTATCTCGCCATAAAGTCAAACGCGGGGTTAGTCATCGGCAATAATGAATCGATTTCGAAATAAATCGCCAAATCACCGACTTTATAATCACCCTTTTTAACCATTATGTGCCAGCCGTTTATATGCGCTAATTCAACTTTATCCGCACCTTCTATCGGCGTTACGTCGGTAACCCTTACGGCGTAACATAATTCTCTTTCGTTTTGATTGTTTAACATTTTAAGCACCCTCCTTGTCGCATTCACTGAATATTTTAAGTAAATGTTTGATATGTTCGTTAAATGAATTATATCTTTTTTGATTATTCCAGATAATCATATGGTTATTGATAAGCCACGCGAGAAAAAGGTCGTTATACATATTTTCTCTATCTCCGTAAGCCGCCCCTTCTACATGTGAAACCATATACAAATAAGCGCCCACGTTTTCGTGGTTGTAATAATGAGCGTTTTCTCCGAGCTTTCCTTTTTTATCATAAAAAGTTTTTGTGTACGGTTTTCCGATGTCGTGGAATCTCGCCACCTCGAGAAGAACGTCGCGATCGTCTTTTTCAACATTTGGCTTCAATGCGACCGCTTGTATAACCCTTGCGATATGATTATTGATCGTGTCGTTTTTGTGATATTTCGGGCAATCGTGCATTACATCGAGATTGACTTTTAACGGGGCGTCGCCAAATGGTTTTATCACGAAAATTGTATCCCAGCCCTCATCAAACCACGGCACCTCGAATTGCTCCAACTGCCGCATAATTACGCGCTCCGAAACGTGCCTTTCTCTTTTTGAATCGTTCTCGATACATTTTTCGAGGGGCGTAATAATACAATGACAGATTTTATAAACATCTTTGGGCAATTGCTTCAACAACGCCTTACGACGCTTCGAGCTGAGGTTAGTCGCGTCGTAAGTAACGCTTTTACCTTCTTTTAACGCCTGTAACGTTCTTATACGCATTTGCTCGAATATAAAGGCGGGGTTATCTTGAATATTTTCGTCGCCGTAAAATTCTTTCCGAAGCGCGTCGCTCGACAAAATGACCATGCCCTCATCATCGGCAACGTTATTTGTCCAATATGATTTTCCGCTTCCTGATAAACCCATTACTAAAATGAAATTTCCCATAGCTACCTCCTATATGTGATTATTATAACACAAAAAAGAAACCGTGTCAAGCAAAATAACACGGTTTCTAAAAATATTTTGGAAACAATCGCCAAATTATTTCCAATCGACTGAATGATGTTGACATTCAACAGCTCACTGGAGCACTCAGCGGAGTATGATTCCGCATCCTCGGGTTACAAATCCGAAGCCTTATTCCGTTTAGGCGATGAGTGCACGTGCCGCTATCCACTATAATTGCTGTTCCTTGCAATCATTGGTCGGGTTCGAACCGACGCGGCGATGGTCGGGGTGAGAAGATTCAAACTTCCGACCTTTCGGTCCCAAACCGAACGCGCTATCAAGCTGCGCTACACCCCGTGACGGGCTGGGTTCTTCTGTCGAGCACGACCAGCTCTGCGTGTGATGATAGCTATACATCAATTCTCTATCCGCCAATAGCTTCGGACTGCGCGTATGTATACCTACCGCAGGGTTCTGGCACACCTTCTAAGATTCGAACTCAGATCCCATGGCTTTGGAGGCCAGGATAATACCGTTATACCAAAGGTGCATAAAATACGAGTTTTATTCACCGAAAAACTCGTAAAAACGTAGCAATCTTGCGCCTAACCGAAGTAATTGCCTAGATGGGTGCCGACTTGTGCGCACGATCCCAAACTCCGCCTTCTCTTCCTTCTTCCCCGCCGTATGAAGGTATATGCGGCATAATGGTTACTATTTCTTTTTAGTTTAGAATTAGAAAAGAAAACTGATGTATAAGGTAGAGCCCCTAAAGTTCCTCATTTAAAGTTGACTACTTGCTTATTTACACTGTTAGGGCAGTAAAGTTTTTAAATCCAACTCCCTTATTGTCGGCATCACTACCGCTAGTTTATAAAGGAACACTAGAAACCTTTGGCTACCGAGGAGGGACTTGAACCCCCATGACTTTCATCGTCAGAATCAAAATCTGATGCGTCTACCAATTTCGCCACTCGGCAATATAGCGTTTGAGTTTGCACCTCACTTACGAATAAACGCCAATCCGAATTTCGAAATACAAATTCGTATTCCGTTGTTTTTAAACTAAAATTCAATAAAACACAAATCTCTTCTACTTTACCCTAAGACACCGTTGGTTGGTCTTTGTAGCCTCACCACATCCAAACCCTCGATTCAAAGAATGCTTTATTGAATTTAATCTACTCACCTCATTTACCGTATTAAATGATTTGAGAATCTCAGTAAACCCCTAATACAGATTCCCCGATTTAACGTATCGGTAGGGCGATAACGCTTTGATATTTATCCAATACGTATTGGTACGGGCATTGTATGTATCGTTTCAACTTTGCCAGGTCACTACTCCTTAAATATCGAAGACAACAAGGGCTCCTTCAGCCATATGAGCAGACACCAGATTTTAAGCTAACGAGGATTTTGCTACTCAAATGCACTTTACCCCGCATATGTTCCTATTACATGTTGTTCATTTTAATGGTGGGAAAACAGCGAGTCGAACGCTGAATGGCAGTGCCACAAACTGCCGTGTTACCGTTACACCATATTCCCCATGCACCCTCGTCTTTCCGAGGCGTCTACTAATTTCGCTACTTGGCAATGTTGAAGAATGCGGGATAAATCCCACACTCTTCTTTTGGTCATTTCACGTGGTACGCTTCTGTGAGAGGCGTGTGAAATTTAAGCTTGCAAGCCCGCTATACAGCGACCATCCGTATAACGTTGTTGGCGGAAGTTGCAGGTGCCGACCCTGCTCGCCTTCTTACGAAGACCTATCAGTTTAGCAAACTGACCTCTTTGCCAACATTGAGTAAACTTCCGTAAAGTTGAGTTGGTTGATGAAACCTTAAAGCATACTCAACAGATACTTGATGGTTTTCACCATACTTGATTGTGATAAGTTAAGTATAGTACACTTTGTGGGCTTTGTCAAGTTATTTTGTGGACGACGCCAAGTTATCATCTTGGGACTGGCGGAAAGTTAGGGATTCGAACCCTAGTAGGTATTTAGCCTAAGCGGTTTTCAAGACCGCCGCATTTAGCCGCTCTGCCAACTTTCCATATAACCCCATTTAAGCCTGCCATTACGCAAGGTTGAGCGCGTTCGTGTTTTATCTATCAAGACCAGTCATATCTGGTTGGGGTTGCGTATGTTGAGAGTACATTTACGAAAACTCAGCGCCTTATAACGATGCGCTCCTCGCCGTTTTCAAGCAAACGGTAACTTTGCCCGCGAACCGAATCGAACGGTCCGTAATCGCACCAACACGGGCATATAAATAACCCTATCCCTGTGTACTTTGGGGAGAAACCGTACATACGGAAACAAACAGTTCGAGTTATCTCTGTTTTTAATACTTGTCGACCCAACCACTTATACCCCGCATATTGGTCAGCGGCGTGACAATTTGATGCTACTCTCTTCGTCCGTAACTCACTACCTGCATTTGTAGTGAGTATGCTCTCCTATACAGGCGAGGTTTAATCCAACCTCTTGTAGGTCAGATTTATTGTTGCCCCTTTAATGGGCAAATAATGGCTTGAAACTTGCGTGTAATCATTTAACTCCACCTTTCATAACTTCGATATTATTCGCAGGCGCATTTCACGCTAGAATAATAGAATACGAAATAATAATCTGACAAGTAGTGAAGCACCACTATTTATAACCGAGCATTTTAATAAGTTCCCTGCTCAAACTCTAAGAGATATTAGTATCTCCATTTACGCTCGCTCTCACGAGGTAAATAATTTAATAGGCTGTTCCTCAAACTCCATTTAACTACTGCTTGTTCTTTCAAAAGAGCTCTTTAAACAGCCATCCTGTCCTCTTTCTGCGATTAAACTTAATCGGGTAATCCAATACTTCGTAGCACCTATTAAATTTCACAGCTTTGAGATTTTCTGTTTCTCAGTAAACTGTCAGTCCCTTATGTACTGCATTGATTTCGGCTTATTGGCGCCGCACCCTTATCCATAACCCGCTATGCAATTACGGAGTTTTATGGGGTTGCTACACGGCTTAACAAGCCGCCGCCTTTAGTTGACCCCAATAACTGGCGCGCTTAACGGTGGCGCTATACCTACGACTTTTATATGTCGCAGTCGCCGCGACGAGCATTTCTCTCGGCTGGGCACTTCCGTATTTAACCAACTTTGGACTATCACTGCTCAAGATATCTGGCACCGAGTTTTTAGTCGAGTTCTAACCTTTCGGTCAAAATCTCGTCATATTCTTCCATTACATGAAGCTGGGCTTTGAGCAACCCTGCCTGTTTTTTGTCAACAGTTTCAATCTTCGGGGAATAAATGAACAACGCGAGTTTTGTAATTTTATCGCGAAGCTCGTTTTACTCTTCGACAACTTTTTCCCTAACACCTTCAGGTAACATATTTTCTCCTTATTTACGCGTAATCGCGTCTTTTATTTTAGAGCAAACCTCTTGAAAACTTTCGCCTGTTCTCTTCATATGAATTTTAATTCCGAGAATGACGCCTGCCGTCAAAAAGAAATCTGCGATAAACAAACTTGCCATAACCTTACCTCCAACTTACACGCTTATTATAACATATCTAATTTTATTTGTCAAGCGTTTTTACGAGGTTTTTTAAAAAATTTTTAATTTCTTTTTTGCTTGCTTGATTTCTTCTTTGGAAAATTTGTCTTCAATAGATTTAGCAAAATATCCATCGCCGTAACAAATATTCGACCAATTATCATAGGGCGGTAAACCATATAATTTTTTAAGCATTTCTTCCAATTCACTCATACAAATCTCCTATGCCATTTAAGGTTACCCATTTATGATTTTTCTGACAGGGCGGCACTTCGCCGTTTCGTAAAACGAGCAGTGATCACCGTCGTATCTCAGCAAATACGCTACGCCCGTATCGCCGCTATCAGGTCCCGAACGCGACTTATCTATAAAAAGCACTCTCCAAACCTTGCTCGGATCGGCATCGTATGGTTCTTCTATCCAGTCGCCCTGCTCGTTTTTCTTCGAACGGAACGGGCGGCAATAAATATCCGAGCCGTTAATTAACTCCAAATCTCCTCCAAGCTTTCTGAGCAAAATCAGGTTAGAACACACCTCTTTTATACCTTTCGACGTTCCGAGACAGCTCGAATCAAGCCACAGCCGTTTTAAATCGTTGTTTGTTAGCTGAACGGTCGCAATTCCGATAACTTTGTGCTTCTTTGTCAAACCTTCGAGTTCGCTGATGTTGTTCTTCATAACTTGCCATAACGCGCCATTTATGTCCGTGTTATCATCGAGTTTAAACGTATCGACAATAAAAACGTCAAACCCTGAACGGAGAACCGAATTTTTGATAATTTGCGAACTCAGCTTCGAGTTTGCCGACGATAAACCGACAACACGCAATTTATCTGCGAATTTCTCTTTCCATTGCTTTTCGGCTTCGGCAATTATCTTCTTTTCTTCGTCGGTATAAACGCCCGATTCAAGCTTTTTCTTCGGGAGTTTCTGATAACCCATATAACGGGAGATAAACCAACTGAAAATCATAAGGTAAAGCTTGTTCTTCATAATCTCGTTTTCGAGCACGAGAACTTTCTTTCCCTGCGAAATAAGTGCCATAATCACCCCGACCATATAAGTCGTTTTGCCAACGCCGCTGAATCCGCCGAAAAGGCTTAACGTCCCAGGCGCGAGACCGAGTATGTTGCTGCTCAAAAAGGGCGCGACGCTGATTTTTTCACCGTTGATGTCTTCGCCCGCGTCTGCGAATGAAACGCCGCTGTCGACATTATTTTGCAAATCCGAGATAAACTTCTCGCCGAAATCGACGTATTCGTCGTAAATGATTTGGTTGTTATTTACCTTACTCAATCCGCTGATTTTCGCGTCGTACCAATCGAGAACTTCCGTCGAAGTGAAATTCTTAAACAATTTAAACGGGGAAATGCGTTTTCCGTTATCGAGCGCTACTTCATCGAAGAGATTGAACCCGCTTTTATAAAGTTTAACCAAGATATTGCTCTTTGTCAAATCATCGAGAATTGCGTCGGCGTTTTCAGCATTCACGACATCGAGAAGGTGTTGAATCGTCTTATACCCGCCGAGTGCGGAAATCCTGTCTTTGATTTCCTGCGAACACTTCGACATAATTGTTACTTCATCGAGGTAATTATATCCTAAATCACGAAGCGACTTTCCTACGCAAAAAAGGAATCGCCCGTCTTTCGTCAGGAAATCTTCGGGTTTATAATTAATATCGTTGTAATTCGTCAAATCCTGTAAAAAGATTGAGACGGCGTTTCCTTCGACCGTAACACGATCTTCGAGAAGCCTTTCATCTATTTTGTCACATATTCCAGCAATAAAAGCCTCTTTGTTAGCCATCTACTTCGTCCTCCAATTCGTCTAACGAACGTCTCTTTTTAAGTTGATTTGTGTTTGGTTTAACATTGTAAAAATTCAAGTCAATCCCCGTTTTTTGGACTGTTGGCGTGACTTGTTTCGCCTTCCAATCCTTTTCTAATATTTCCCGTTTAATTATTCCGCTTACATATCGAAATACAAAATAAGCTCGTGAAAACGGTCCGTCTCGCTCGATTTTTTTGTCGACCGTCTTTTTAAGCTTTTCGCGGTTCTCTTTCACGAATTGATAAACTGTTTCTGTGTCGATCGCTTTGAGATTTTCGCCGAGCTCTTTTCTGATTATATTATAAGGCGGCTCGCCGTACCCAGCGCAATATTGATAACATTCGGTTATCGTTTCGAGGATTTCTTTCGCGTGGTCTTTGCGGGCTTTATCGGCGTTAAATTCTTCTTCCGAGCAGAAATATTTGTTCGTGCCACCGACCACGACTTTATATGCAGTTGAACGGTCGATTGATTTGCCGCAAATTTGACATTTTACTTGCATTTATTCCTCCAAAGGCATCGAATTCACGCCCTTTCATTGTTCTAAAAACTCTTCATCAAGAACTTCTTTCACAATCCCATCAATTCGATCCGCCATAATTGACGGAATAATCTCGTCAAATTGAATGTAAAACTCGTTTTTAATTCTTTCAGCGAGTTTTTCCGCCAATTCTTTCTTTTCTTTTTGTATTTGTATATCTTTTTCGTTCATAATACCACACCTCCGATTTATGAACCCATTATATCACAACAAAACACGTTTGTCAAGCGTTTAGACGAGAAAAGCGCAAGAAATTTAATTCTCACGCTTTCCCATATCACAAACCAAATGGCAGTTTGTCTTAATTCATTCCGAGAAGCTCTTCGAGTTGATCATAAACCCCAGCCGAGTAATTCTCGTTCAACATCCCCGCGCCGTCTTCGCTGTTTTCAACCAACAACTTTTTAATCGCTTTCTGCGTGTCCGTTGTCAGTTCTTTCGCCTTTCTCTTCGCGTTGAAAACTTCCTTTATTTTTGCACATCTTTCAGCGCCGTTCGGGTCTTTCTCATCAACGGGTTTAGTGGGTTTTGCGGCGGGGTTTTTTTTCCCCCGGAGCGGGTCTTCTTCCGTATGGCTCGGGAATTCAGCCGTTTTCTTCGGAGCGGGCTTGCTCGGGTCGCCCTGCGACTTGTTTAAACCGTCGCTTTCTGCGATGTCGAACATTGCCTGATAAAGGTAACGACGTTGATAAGTCTCAACCGCGCCGATGCACTGAACTTCGTGGCAGCCTTTGAGGTCTGCCGTCCCGAACGGAGATTCGATCGTATATCTGTCTTCGGGCTTCTCGCAGTCAATCGCCGTGAGAATTGCTTTTTCCCTCGTGAACGAAGCGATTGCCGTTATTTTATATTTAAACATAAGTTCGTTGAGCGTCGGAAGGAAGTCATCTAGTTCCATGTATTCGTAATTCGCGAACTTATTCTTACCGCTCATTTTAAGTTTCGTGTGGCGGAGTTCAACTCTTACCGCCTGAATTTTCTCAAAAATATTCATATTTACCTCCGATTATATCTCGAAAATATCGTCATCGTCGCTCGCCGAATTCATCGCTTGTTTTACTTCTTCGGGCATATCGTGAGTCGGGTGTTGTGTCTGCCCGTCGTCGTATTCGGCGTTTTCGGGGTTGCCCTTTTCTCCGCATTTTATAAGCCTGATTTCGGTGATCCTGTCGCCATAAACCTTGGTCGAGTCGTATTTGCCGTTGCCTTCCGCATCTTTATCGGCTTTCGCGTGTTCGGCTTTAATTTCTTCGAGCGTTCTGAAACCGCACTCGATATCGAATTTCTCATCTTCTGTGAGATCATCTTCTTCGATGTCTTTCTTCTCCGCTCCGTTGATATAAGCACAATTCAAATTCCACAACTTATATTTCGAGGTTACGGTCGGGTCTTTTTTCTCAAATCTATTAGAGACGGATTTCTCGATGTTTTCGGGTATAACGATTTCAATCGGTTCGAGATATTTGCCGCCGAAAGTCTCCATTTTGAACTCTCTCGTATAATAAGGAGTATAACCTTTTAATACCTTCTTATCACCTTTGCCAACTGCTATCGGATTATCTCCTTCAAAAATAAACGGAATTTTAAGACCGATTACCTGAACGGGTTCTTCATCGTGACAATATTCGATGCGGCTGGGCACGAACTTCTTGTAAACCGTGTCTTTCTGCGCGGAGTATTCGAACGTCCATTCGCCGCTTACCTTCATAAGTTTGTCTTTAAGGAATTTATCGTAGTTTGCCAAAATTCTTTCGAAATAATTGATAAAATCAATATCAAAAAGAAAACGCTTTACGCAACTGTTATACTTTTTGCTCAATACCTCGTAATCTTCTTCCGAATGAATCCCGTATTTATCCGCATCATAAGTCGAGAGATTGCCTGCTTCATATGCTTTAAGAACGTTCGCGACTTTATAAGGCGATTTGTCAAGAAAACTCGTCTGAAATCTTCCCTTGTCGGGGTATTCCTTTCTTTCGGGGTACTCAATCCACCCTTCTTTTTTATCGAATGTTCTGTTTTCGTCTGCGGGCGTTCCGTCCTCATTTGCTCTGTATAGCGCGCTGATTTCCATATTCGTAATTGAACCCGTGTTAGTACGGAAATTGAAACGAATGGTTTTCTTTGCGTAACCAGAAGAATCGAATCTGCGATATTCGACCGCTTTAAACTTGTCTGTTTCTTTGATGGGATGAATTGTTCCCACCGCGTCAAAAAAAACTGCCATTAAATTTTGCTCCTTTTAATCACTTTTTCTTAATTATAACACGCTCGTCATTCTTTGTCAAGCGTTTTACTACTATTTTTAATTTTTTCTTCGTATGCCGCCAACGTTTCTATAACAATTTCGTGCGCGGACTTGCCGACCTCTTTTTCGAGATGATACACAATATTATACGCCAGTTGCTCCTTCGTCAGCTTTGTCTGATACATTTTCCTTTTCCTCCCCTTCTTCGTCTTTCGGTGCCAAAATCGAGTCACCATACTCCACAAATTCACCCGCTTCGTTTCTGTATAAAAGGTCGAAAAGCGGTGTCCATAACCACAACTTGTCGGGGTCTTCCGATAGACAAACGTAACCCTTCTTCGCGTTCTCGTCCGTTGTATGTAAAACCGCGTCCTTGTTCGCCTCGATGAAATCTTTGTATTTTTGCGACAATCTCGGATAAGTCGGGCGGCTCTTTATAACCTCGTAATTAAGCTTTACTTCCGTTCCTTCGGGTATTGGTTCTTCGAGTTCGACGTTGATGAACGGGTTAAGCGCGAGGTCGCTCATCGATTGAACGTTCGCATTGCCCGCGCGGAACTTAATCGCGAAGTCGAGTGCTTCGAGTTCTGCCTTTGTGTAATTGGTTTTGTGTTTGCGGTTGAATTCTCTAACTGTCTGCCTGTTCCAGTTCATCTGTTTATCTCCTTATCTTGGTCGTGGAATTTAGGGTTGTCTCGTTCGTATTTGAATCGCGTCGTCCATAACGTGTCTACCAACTTCTCGAATCTGTTGCCAAACATAATCTGGTCGTAAACGTCGATTTTCGCTTCGGTCTTGAAAATCTGTTTTTTAATGTGATAATCGGCAAACGCACTCCAATCGAGCTGCGAGTAATCATCTGTCACATCGATCGTCGCCTTTTTGTCATCGCGGCACCCGCACCACGGCGTGAGCAAAATTCTCCCGTCTTCGGTTCTTCTTATGATAAGTTCGTGCTCTGCTTTCGACCAATAACGCCACATAAATTCAGTGCGAAGTTTCTCTGCGAATTCAGCTCTCGTCGCGCATTTCTTTTTGAGTTTTTTGATTTCTTCTTCGCGATAACGCAAAATATTATAGTTTTCTATAAGTTGAGCGTTGTGATCAAAGTCTTTTACGAAGAACTTCGGAAATTCAGCCATTTGTTTTCTCCTTTTTTAAAATATTTTTACAAAAATAGTATAATCTTACCCACGTCGGGTAATCGAAATCTTTTTGCCCGCGCATATATTTCTCTTTGAGATTGTAATAACAAATACGCAAATATTCGTCGTCGTGCTCTTTGAACCGCAACCCCGATTCCAGCCCGACGATTTCTTTTCCTGCAAACCCATTTTGCATTCCTTGAAAATAAGTGTCATATTTCGATAAGTCACGGATTTTTATTCCACGACGGCGCATTTCGGCGATTACCTTGTCGGAATATACTTTGAGATAATGACGGTTGTAATCGTATATATAATTGATAAGGATATGTCTATCTTGTTTTGCGTATATTGAGTTAAGTTCGCGCCATTGAGCAAGTAACTGTGATTTAGGAAGATAGGGGATTAAATCAATATGCCACAATCTCATAATTTACCTCTTATTCACACATCGCATCTCTAACTTCGGTAATCCAGTCTAAATCTTCGGGGTCGAGTTCGAGTCCGAGATAAGCTGCCTTGAGAATATCGTTACAAAAACCATAACTTTCTTCTTGCTCTATTTCGAATGTCGATTTGAAACGATATTTGGTCGAAATTTCATTGAGCCTTTCCATACCTTTTGCGTTAAGTCTTTTCATAATTACCTCCAATTTACGTACTCATTATAACACAAAAACTCCGTATTGTCAACTGTTTGAACGGAGTTTTTGAAAATTTTTTTTACAATAAAATTCGCCTTTTATTGCATATCAGCAAGCAACGCGTTCCCGCAAGTGATTCTATCTTCGTCCTCTTCTACCGACGGGATAAATACTATAACATCCCAGCCTTCTGCGATTAACGGTTTTTCGAACTGCTCATAAACGTCATAAGAATAATACCCCATCTCGGTTTCCAGGCCATTTTCTTTCGCCTCGTTCGTTTCATGTATTGGTGTTATTTTGACGATGAATTTATTCTTATCGAACAATTCGCTTAATTTTATTGGGTCGAGAATCGTTTCTTTAGTAACGGGGAAATTCAGAGTATATTTTCTTCCTTTTGGCATCGGCAACTCTTTACTCAAATTTGAAATTTCAATCAATGATAAAGATTTTCCCCTAAAAAGATTGTCTCTTTGTCCTTCATCGGTGGAGTTGATTGAAAATTGAAGCCCCGCCTCACCGTTATAAACTTCATTTTTAATACGGCAGAAATCCAGAATATTTTCTTTCAACTTTTTATTTGATTTTGGAAACATCGTCGTATATACGGGATGAATTACGTCTGCTTTCATATTCGCTTTAACAATTTTAGGTAAATCAAATTCTAAGAACGGCAATACATTTTCATTAAAAGAAGGTTCACCCATTCTCGCCAAATGCAAATTAAATCTCTCCGTATAAGAGCAGCCACTGATACTGATTGCGTTTATAACTTCTTCTGCTAATTCTTCTCTGTTGACATTGCCAAAAAATCCAACGTGCGGGCAATCGCAAAACATACATTTCATTGGGCAACCTTTTTGGGTGGAAATAGTTACGACCATTTTATCTTTCAAATCCACATCGTGATGTTTAACCCTGTTTATTTTTTTAGAATATCCCAAAAAGTCTGCTTTTATATTTTGGTTTTTCCCGTAATCCCCGACATAAAGATATTCCATTTTTTTATCCGTGTCACTTATAATACAACCTGTTCTTGTGTAATGCTTTACTATTGCCATAATTCATACCACCTTGTTTTTATGACCATATTATAGCATAATAAAACCCCATTGTCAACTAAAACAACAGGGTTTGGGAAAATATTTTTTTCTTTTTAAATAAAATATATTTTTTATTCAGCAAGAAGCATTCCTTGCAATTCCTCGATACGTTTTTGATGCGTCTCGATTGCTCGTTCCTGCTTCAATCCTTTAATTTCTTTTTTTATTCTTTTTATCTCTTCGTTAATGTCGGCGTTCCACTTTTTCTTTATCAGTGTGTAAATCACTGCAACCGAATCGCTTTCGTCATCTGTCAAATCGCCTACTTTCAGCCCGTAATAGGCGCAGACTGCTTTTTTAATGTCGGTCTTTGTCGGCTTCGGGTTCTCTTCGGTTTTGAAAAGCGCTTTTACCGATACCGCGTGAACGCCCGTTTCGTCGTAAAAATCCACTCCGTCCACCTTTGCGACTGCGATATCGAGCGCCGCGTGCGCCTTTGCGAGCGTTTGGAGTGTCGCGATGGTCGTAAATCGACCTGCCTGCGCGGGCATCGCCTCTTTGACAATCATTAGCAGATTACCGTATTTCTCGACTGCGGAGGTCAGGTATCCTTTGAGTTTGGTATAAAGCGTCGCGACGGGCGTTTCGTCTGTGTGAGAAACTTCGATTTTGTCGGTTCGGACGATTGATTTTTGCCTAATATCGTATAATGAAATGCCCGTTTTATAGAGAGCAAGATCAAAACTAATTATATAATCGATTTCCGATAACGGTTTTTTGAATTTATACATCTTCGACCTCAGCGAGTAACAATGTCGCAGTTGCTGTCTGACTCCTCGGGTTTTGCTCGATTCTGATAAACGGTGCAACTTCCATCAAAACCGCGTCACGCAAACAAAATTCAGTTTGGTCTAACGGCAGCGGACCGATCGTCGCCGTCTTTTTGATTTCTTTGAGTTTAACATTCCGCGTCGTGATCGCAACGGGCGTATTTGGGTCGTGGGCGATTTGTTTTTTAAGAAGCTCGTTTTCTTCTTGTATATTTTTAAGATCGAGTTTTAATTCTTGTTTTTGCTTAACAAGCACTCTCATCCGATCAATATATTCGTCTTTAGCCATTTTCATTTCTTCGTAATCATTCTTCGGCACACCGCCAAAAAGACCCCAAAACCATCTTTTGAATTTACTTGGTTGTTTCATATTCGTCCTCCCCATGAAACGCCGCTAACGCTTTATCAATATCGGACATCGCCTTTGCGTTCGCTTCCTGCTTTTGTTTTATCTCTTCTTCGGTCAAAACCGTTTTTGTCAATCGCTTTTTCGCCGCCTCGTAACAACTTTTGAATTGGGTCGGGCTTTTGCACTCACAAACTCCTTTGTGCCAACGGCTGTAATAGCAACAATTCAAATGTTCCATAATCTCTTTATGAGTCGGTTCAATCTTTTCCATAACAAACCTCCGATTACGTATTCATTATAACATAATCAGAGGCACTTGTCAACTATTTTTACTCACTTATTTCGAAAATTTCTATTGTAACTCTTAACGCTTCGTTCCCTTTGTTCGTTCGTTCGAAAAGTTTCGCTAACTCTTTTGCTTTCGATTCGGTCAGTTTTACAAAAATCTGCGTCGCGTTTATCAGGTCAAGGAAACCGTCTTTTACAGGGTAAAAGGTAATACAATAATCTTTTCTCAAAAGGTTTTCTTCATGCATCATGCAAAAATTTTCAAGCATTTCAGAAAGTCTCATTCTACACCCTCTAAAAGATTTGGATTATCGTAAACATTTCCAATTACTTCCCATTGAGTATTATCCCAATCTTCAAGATATTCACAATTTCCGTCTGCAATCCCAACCACGTTAGATGTTGGATTTTTGTGGGTGATCAACCCAAAAGCAGGGCTGTTGCTGAACCAGACAATTTCTGCATAATAGTTATGCTTACCCTCACCATCTCGAAAAGGATAACAGAATCCCCGAAGAATATCACCTTCAAATATCTTCTGCCCGTTTTTATCGGTTAACCCAGTAAATTGACCAACAGTTTTAAGGGTGACTTCATAAGTAACAAAACCTTCATCCCAAGTTTCATATTTGATATAAGCCTGTTCTTCGGTTTTAAATCCCGCATAATTTCTGACTCGTTTAAAGTAAAACCCATGCACCCATTGATCATTATCTTTGCGTTTACCCCTAAACAAAATTTCAATCATTCCGAATCCTCCTCATTCGCAAAAATCTCGATTGCTCTTACTTCACTCAACCTTTTGAACTCAACCATCTCTTTTCCTTCTTCTTCGCCGTTCCAATCGACAAATTTCAATCCGAGCAGGAAATCCCCGCCTATGTCGATAACGCTCGAAATCTGGACATAATCGGCATCCATATCTTCGGGGTCGTCTTTGTACCAAAAACGGAAAACGTCTTGCTCGCCAACACAGGCGTTAAACCATTCGAGAAACGAACCGCTGAAATTCTTATATCTTTTATAAAAGTCCTTATTTGTAATTTGCATATCAATCCTCTCCCGAATAGTCTTTTCCAGCCACCCACCTCTCCACGGGCGGAATATCGTTC
>ERZ808286.938-NODE-938-length-16175-cov-5.128536_pt1 | contig 16175 bp, 15 predicted proteins | sample MGYA00521276_ERZ808286 | MGnify/ENA primary metagenome ERZ808286 (study PRJEB31516, sample SAMN03275607) | gut metagenome | biome: mammalia-associated habitat; material: feces | host: Papio cynocephalus | place: Kenya | collected 2012-08-01 ... | reverse complement strand
TGCGGAGTTCAAGACGCAGGTCACGAAAATCGCCAAGGGAAGCACCGGCGACCTTGCTCTGTACGCGTATTTCTCAGAGAAGGCGATTGTGAAGCACAGCGTGAAGGTCATCTGCGGAGAGGAAGAGGTCTATTCCGGCGAGGTCATCGACGGAGCCGCGCTCTCCGAGGATGCGCTGAGCGCGGCCAAGGCGAAGATTCCCGAAGGCTATGAGCTTGAGGGCTGCTACAGCGACAAGGAGTGCACCGTAAAATTCGACTTTACAAAGGCGATCACCGCCGACACCGTGATTTATGCGAAAATCAAGGCCAGGACGTTCACCGTGTCGTTCGAGGGGCTTGAGGCGAAGCTGACTGTCGAGTACGGAAAGACAGCCGCCGAGCCTACGGACAAGCCGACGAAGGACGGATTCACGTTCGACGGCTGGGACTTTGACTTCAGCACTGCAATCAAGGCGGACACGACGGTAAAGGCAAAGTGGGTGGAGGCGAATTATGAGAATGTTCCACTTACAGGCGGTTGGGGATATACTTTCCCTGCAACTTCTGGAGAAATAAAGTTTTCTAACCAATATGGAGAATTCTACATTGGTACAGAAAAAGGTGTTATTTCAACCGAATCTTATACAGGTATAAAAATTGTCGTTGCAGAGGCTAATTCAAATGTTCAGATAAAGATGACAAAAGCCGATGGCAAAACAGGAACAGAAAAGAAAGGTGGTTACATACAGCTTTCTGCAACTGAAACTACAGTCACTTTCTCTGATTACACTGATGAAAAGTCTGTATATGCAGCAATACAGAACTCTGCTGGAGATGAACAGGTAATTAATATAAAAGGTGTTTATCTTATTTCAGCTGACGGAGAAACACCAGTCGCAATAACAAAGAACTGGGGGGCTGACATTGCTGCATATAGCGGTGTTGTGACATTTACAGATCAATACGGACAGATTGCCCAAGTTAAAGGAAAAAGTGTAAGCCAGTATACAGGTGCTGTTATAGAACTGGAAGAAGTGCCTGAAAACATTCAGTTCAAGGTTGTCTACGATGATGATAGTGAGAAATATATACCTATCGATTCTGTAAGTAAAACTTATGAGTTTGATACTTCAAAGAATTCTGTAAAAGATTTTTCAATTCAGGCAGCGGCAGCGAATTCTGTTGTAAAGATAAAAAGTCTGAAGCTTATAAAGAAATAAAAGTCAATCTTTGGCAGGCAATCCAATTTCCCCCGTCCGGCCGGTGTTCGGTAGAGTGCCTCCTCCGGGCGGGGGATTTTTTTTGTGCGGGGGGCTGTCCAACGAGTTCAAAATGTCATTGCCGTGCCGCGACACGGGAATCTCCCTTTGCTCCAAAAAAATCACTCCTGCAATTGAAACAAATACCGTTATCTGATATATTTTCGGTTAGTTAGTAATAATTAACTGGAGCGTATTTCGTGGATGAAGAAAATGATGCCTATCACGAGCTTGTGGACTGCATAGCTTCCGCACTTGATGCGCGTGATCCGTATACAGGAAATCATTCCCGGCGGGTGAGCGACATGGCCTGTGTGCTTGCGCTTAAAGCCGGATTTTCGGATGCGGAGGTGAGGGAGATTCATTTTGCCGCACATCTTCACGACATTGGAAAAATCGGAATTCCGGATTCGGTTCTCCTCAAAAAAGGCCGCCTCGATGACGCCGAATGGAGCGTAATGCGCAGTCATCCGAAAATCGGGGCGGACATTCTGAGACGTTCGCCGTATTTTTCGAGGATGGCGGAGATGATTCTTCATCATCATGAGCGTTTTGACGGAAAGGGCTATCCCGACGGACTTTCCGGGCAGGAGATTCCGGCCGGGGCGCGTATCATCGCGGTCTGCGATTCGGTCGACGCCATGGCCTCGACGCGTTCCTACAGGGTTGCGCTTCCGCTTGATGTCTGCCGCGCGGAGATAGAGAAGAATGTCGGCGTGATGTACGATCCTGTTTTTGCAGGAATCATGCTTGAGAACTGGGGTTTTGTGGAGGAGCTTTACAAAACCCACCGGAACGACTGCGAATTCTGCCGTTGACGGAATCTGATGACGCAAATTTTTGTTGCTGACGCGATATTATTATAGGGGTTTTTATGAACGAGATTGTTCGGATTGAGAATGTCTGCAAGGTCTACACGATGGGCGCGCAGAAAAAGAAAGGGAATACCGGAGCCGCAAAAGGTGATTCCGCTCCGGTGCTTGTAAATGCGCTGAACGGTGTTTCTTTCGTTATCGAAAAGGGAGAATTCACGGCGATTGCCGGGCCGTCCGGCAGCGGAAAGACGACGCTGCTCAATCTGATTGGCTGCCTGGATTCAATCACTTCGGGCGATATTTTTGTTGACGGAACGGGGCTTGCCGGCATGAACGCAAGGCAGAAGACGCTTCTCCGCCGCGAGAAAATCGGATTCATTTTTCAGAGCTACAACCTGATTCCCGTTCTTACCGCGCAGGAAAACGTGGAGTTGGGACTTCAGCTTCTGAACAGGTTCTCGAAGGATGAAGTCCGCGAGCGCGCCTGGAACATCCTGAAGGAAGTTGGACTTGACGGAATGCAGGACAGAATTCCCTCAAGACTTTCGGGCGGCCAGCAGCAGCGGATTTCGATTGCGCGCGCGCTTGTAAAGGAACCGGCGGTTGTGCTTGCCGACGAGCCGACGGCGAATCTTGACTCAAAGAACAGCGCGATGATTCTTGACCTTATGAAGGAGCTGAACGAAAAGCACAATATCACCTGTATTTTCTCGACACATGACCAGCTGGTCATGCAGACTGTAAGAAGAATCATCCGGCTGAAAGACGGAAAACTGGAGGTCTGAGCATGATTCTGAAGATGGCGTGGAAAAATATTTTCCGTTATAAGAGGAGAACTCTTGTTACAGCCAGCGCGGTTGCGTTCGGAGTCCTGTTCACGGTTCTCTTTGACGCGCTGATTTTCGGAATGTCGCACGAGAGTCAGCTGAATATCCTTGACTACGAGACTTCCGGCGCGAAAATTTATGCGGAAGGATATTTTGAGGAGAAGGATATGCTTCCGATGGATTACCTGATTGAGCCGGACGGCGCGGAGGCTGTGACTTCCTATCTTGACTCAAAGAAAATTCCCTGGACAAAAGAGTTCCAGACCCAGTGCGAGATTTACTTCAACGAGGATTACTTTGCGGCCTCCGGAAGCATGACCGGAATTCTTTCCGCCGTGGATCCGGAAAAGTCGCTGGAGGTTTTCAAGCTTAATCAGAGCGTGGAGAGCGGAACCTGGCTTGTTCCGGACGAGGGCGAGTCCTGGTGCTCCGGTGCGGTTGTCGGAAGCTGGATTGCCGACGATATGGGCGCAAAGCCGGGCTATTACATTACCGTCCAGTGCAAGGGACGCGGCGGATTCTCCCAGACAATGGACGTTCCCATTGTAGGCGTGATTCACAGTCCGGACTACGTGATAAATTCCAGCTACATTTTTATGGACATAAACTACATTGACGAGATGCTTTCCATGGAAGGAGCGGCCACCGCAATTGACGTGGGGCTTGGCGGCGCCGGATTTGCCGACAGGAATTTCTCGCGGGTTTCCGCGGACATGAGGAAGAAAAATCTTCCCGGTGCGGGGCTTGAGCTGAAAAGCTGGCGTGATGTTCAGGCGGATGTCCTTTCCGTTGACAATATGTACAGTATGTTCACCAATATGCTCATGGCGTTCATGTTCATAATTGCTGCCGTGGGAATCAGCAACACAATGCTGATGAGCGTGATGGAGCGCCGTAACGAAATCGCAATGCTCAAGGCGATGGGCTACAGTTCCTTCTATATAAAACGTCTGTTCGCCTGGGAAGGTGTCTCCATCGGAGTTGTCGGCTGCATTCTTGGAGGCGGAATCGCAATCGCGCTTAATGTTCCTTTGGCCTCGAAAGGCGTTGACTTTTCGGCAATGCTTTCGGACATAAGCCTTGGCTACAGGCTTTCGGGCGTAATCAAGTCCGGCTGGGATTTTGCCGGATTCGTGAAAGTCGTAGCCGGAGCGCTGCTTGTCGCAGGTTTTGCCGCGTTCATCCCGACAAATTCCATCCTGAAAAGGGAAGTCGCGGCGATTTTCCGCAAGAACTGACGCCGCGCATAACTGGAGATATAAATGAAATCTGGAAATATAAATCTGATTTTTTCTATGGCTTGGAAAAATATTCTGCGGAACAAGCGCCGCAGTCTGCTTACCGGCGGCGCGCTTTTTCTTGTGACGTTTTTTGTGATTTGCTATATGGCGACCGAATACGGCTCGATGGACGACATGAAGATGAACATTGTCCACAACAAATTCGGTGTAATCCGCGTGCGCAATCCCGAATTCACAAAGAACGAGAGGATAAATCCGCTGAACCTGAATATCGCCGATACTCCGGAAGTTATAAAGAAACTGGAGGCTTTTCCCGGAATTGTCCGCGCCGAGCCAAAGATAACTACAGTCGCGGCGGTCTATCAGGACGGAGACACAAAATCGGTGAATCTTCTGGGAATAGATTTTGTGAACAGCAACTATTTTAAGGACAAGGACAATCAGCTTGTGAGCGGCAGTCTTTCTGAGGTGATGACCGCGCGCGATGACGGAGCCACGGAGAAAACCGGCAGACGTACAAGAAACTGCGTCGTGTCAAGGCATTTTGCGAATGCGTTCGGGCTGAATTCCGGCGACAAATTCACCATAATGACAAGGACCGCGCGCAACGGAACAAACGGCTGCACGCTCCGGGTTTCCGCGGTTGTCCAGTTCGCCGACGGCGATCTTGGCGGCGACTACGTTTTTATGGATTTTGGGGAACTTTCTTCTCTGCTGAGAATGGGCGGAAACGCGACCGAAATTCTTGTCTTTACGGAAGACTGGACCGACGACGCGATGACTCACCGGATTGCGGACGAGCTGAGCGCCTCTCCGGAATTCGCCGGATTCGAGATAACACCGTGGCTTTCGGGAAATTCGTTTATGCAGCTGCTTGAATTCACCGACCTGCTTTATTTCATCTATGCGGTGATATTTTTTCTGCTTTCGGCCATCGTGATTTTCAACAGCTCGATGATGAGCGTCATGGAGCGCAAAAAGGAAATCGGTTCGCTTCTGTCGCTTGGAATGGGACCGCACACGGTTGTCATCCTGTTCCTGCTTGAGACGGTCATAATCTCCGCAATCGCCGCAACTTCCGGCGCGCTTGTCGCCTCCGTTCTGGTGAATATAACCGGACACACGGGAATAAATCTTGCGGGGAGCGGTTTTGCCGCGATGGACGGATTCTCAATCAAGATGATTCTTTATCCGAATCTGAGCTTCGGCCGGTATTTTGAATTCGCGTTCACAGGATTTGCGATGTCGGTGATAGCATCCGTGATTCCAAGCCGGATGGCGCTGAGTGTCCAGCCGGCGGAGGCGCTCAGAAGCGAGAGCTGACGGAATCCGGTTTTCGGCGGGAGTTTTTGTGGAAAATCAAATTTTACAGGTTTTTACAGGATGGTGAAAAAATGAAGAAGATATTTGCGGCCGTACTTTCCGTTTTTGCTGCGGCGGGAATTTATGCGCAGCAGCTTTCCGTTGAGGAAATCATGAAGAAATACGATGCGAACGAGGCTTTTTCCACCGCGCACATGAAGGCCAAAATAAAGGTCACCGACAAATTCGGCACGACGACGACAAGCTTTGAGTCATATCAGCGCGAGAACAACGACACTCTGATTGTCGTGGCGGACGGGCCTGATGCCGGACAGAAAATTCTCCGCCTTGAAAATTCAATCTACCTTTATTATCCCGATGCCGAGGAGCTGATCCGGCTTCAGGGAAGCGCGCTCAAGGACAGCATAATGGGCTCCGATTTCAGTTATGAGGATTTGACCGGCGATGACAGTACGCTTGCGAACTATAACGGCGAATTTCTGGGCATGGAGACCTTGGACGGCGCAGAATGTTATCACCTGATGCTCACGGCAAAAACAAAGAAACAGCTTTATCAGAAGGAGGAACTGTGGATTGACGCAAAAATGTTCGTGGCCCGCAAGTCGGTCGTGTATTCGGCCAGCGGAAAGGCCTTGAGCGAAAGCTCATCCTCTGAATTCAGCAAGTTCGGAAACTATTTTGTCGGAACAAAATCGCGGATGACAAATCTGCTGAAAAAATCAAGCGTCACCGAAATGGAGGTCACTTCCGTGGAATTTGACGGAGCTGTTCCCGACAGCTATTTCTCCAAGGATGAGCTTGCCTGGTAAGCCGGATGGATTGTATGAAAAAAAGAATGATTGCGGCGGCCGCGCTGGTTTTTTCGCTCTTCCGTGTTTCCGCCGAGACAAAAATTGGCGCGGAGATTTCGCTGAATTCCGGGTGGATGCATCTGGACAGTCCGCTCCTGAAGGAAAAGGATTTCTGGTATTCGTCCGGGAACGCAAAGCTCAAGGTTGACACCGCGCTTTTTTCCGCTGTAAAGGCTTATATTGAAGGCGGCGTCTCGGTCTCGTCAGTTCCGGAGCTTGTGAATCCCATGACCGGAGAGACGGTTCTGCCCGCCGCGGTGACGGAATGGTCGCTGAACAAGGCTTATTTAAAATGGCGGCTGCCTTGGGGAATCGCCGGTAGCAGGATGGGAATTTCCGCCGGAAAAATGCCGCTTTCCTGGGGATACGGACTTTTTTACAACGCCGGAGACCTGATTTTTGGCGGAGATCCGATGAATTCCGCCGGAGAATTGTCCGCGTCCTCCGCATCCGGAATGTCATTCACTGCGGCATCACTTTCGGATTTCCGCACGTCAACCGAATGGATTTTCGCGCTTTCTGTTCCTGTCCCCGCCGGAATTCAGCTTGAGGCTGTCGCCCTGCCTCCGTTCGGAACACCCGGAACTTCCGCTTATGGACGTTTCGGCGGCCGCGCGATGATGAACACGGGGACTGGCTTCCTTGAGAATTTTGAGTGCGGATGGCTTTCGGATGGTGACATGGCGGTTCAGAAAGCGTATCTCGCCTTGGACGGAACGCTGTGGCTGGACTACAATCTGAATTCGTGCGCCGTGTTCACAAAAGATGACGGATTCGACCGGGACGGATGGCAGATCTCGGCCTCGCTCTCAAAAATCCTGAACATTCAGACGGACGTGCAGAATCATCAGCTTCAGCTGCGGGCGGAGGCGCTTTGGAGTCCCCTTGCCGAAAGGCTCGGTGTTTTTGGTTTTGCGTCGTACCAGATTACGGATTCGGTTTCTGTTTCGGGAACTTATATTTTCTGCGGACTTGACGGGGCGAAAATCGTGGACAATGCGCATTTTGCCGGAATTACATTCGGATGGGAGCCGCTCAAGGCGCTTGAAATTTCGGTTCAGGGAATGATGAACTGCGCCGAGCCGGACAAGCTTGCTTCGGTTACGGCCGGAATCAGATGGCGCTATTAGCGTGCCCTGATTCAGTTGTCTCCATCGGTCATGAATCCTTTTGTGAATTTCCAGTATTCGGGCGCCTTCCAGCTGATGTGCCAGCCTCCGTTATAAAATCCGTTGTCGTTTACTGTCGGATTCACAAAAATCACTTTGGCGGGATTTTCTGTATTACATAGAAAAGAATTTGATTTCCATTCGGACGGAGTTTCCGCGCCTGCCGCGGTGACTCCGTTCTGCTTTTCGAGCGGCGTGTAAAAGCTGATTCTGTATTTTCCCGGCTTCAGCAGAAGATGCATGGCCATTCCTCCCGAAAGATAATATGATTTCTGATAGGCGATTCCCTTTTTGGGGCGCGAGATCCAGGCGTAGTTCGCCTTTGCCCTTGAGTATGTCACGTCCTCTCCGGTTTCCGCGTCCTCAAGGCGCAGCCAGCAGCGCACGTCATTCATCTGTCCGCTGTTGTCCGGGCGGTAGATTATCAGCGACCAGGGATTGTGCCTGACCGGAGGAACCTGTTCTTCTGAAAAAATCGCCTCAGCTGCAACCGCGGTCAGCAGCAGGATGAGCGCGCGGAATTTTCTGGTCTTGGTATGCATGTTTACAAGAATACCGCCGTTCAGGAACAGTGGCAACTGGTGACAGGTTCCTCCCCGAAAAAAGGACGGAAAAAAACACCAGAGCCGTCAGAAATTTTCTGCCAGGCGTTCCTGAGACAGATGAAATTCCTACTGTTTCTTACTGTTTTCTTCTAATTTTCTTTCAAAAGATTCACTCTTTGTATATCCGACAAGCCTTTGGTTTATTGGAATTGTAGCCATGAATCCCATCTGTACCAGCCCTTCCAAATCTGAGCGCACAGTTTTAATGGAAACTCCCAGGATATTTATCAAATTCTTACATTCAAATATTGAACCTGGTTTTTCCTGAACCATTTTTAGAATATGAGCCTGTCGTTCGTTTATTCCTTTTATATTTTTAAATTCCAGAAGCGCATTGTTTTCTGCGGACTTTCTGTCAATATAAATTTTAAGTTCTTCAGAAGCTTCTTTTAAAACATTCATATTGTATTGGATGAAGTACCCCAAATCAGAACCATCGCGTTCTGTATACAAAAAGGCTTTTTCATACTGTCCTTTTTTCTTGTAAATTATTCTGGATATAGAAAGAAATTCTGTCATCCAATATCCTTTCTTAAGCATATACCAATAAAAAAGAGAGCGGGCAGTTCTTCCGTTCCCGTCAACGAACGGATGCAGAAAAGATATTATAAAGTGAATAATAATTGCCTTGATAATCGGATGAACAAATACATCGTCATTATTTGCAAAAGAGCATAATTTATTGATTATTTCCGGAATATCCTTATAGGAAGGCGGCTCGTGCGCAACCTCGCCCGTAATTCCATTTACAACATAGATATTATCATCTTTTCTGAAACTTCCTTCATCGCCGGGATTATCCAAAGTTTTTTCTGTAATCTTTTTATGGATTTCCAGTAAAAGTCCGGGGGTAAGATTTGTTTTCTTCTGTTCGGACAGGAAGCGGATTGTATTGTAGTTGTTGTAAATCATCTGCTGGCTTTTATCTTTTGGCTTAATCTGTTTGCGCAGCATTTCTTTTGCGACTTTCCTTGTTGTATTGGCGCCTTCCATCTGGCTCGACGCAATAGCCTCCTCCATGATGGAACTTAAAAGATAATACTGTTTATTTTTTTCTGATATTGTTGCAGAACCAGAAAGAGCGCCTCCAAAGTTCATGTCAAATTCATGAAGAAGCTGCTGAATATAATTTGAGATTTTAAATATGAATGTATAATTTCCGAATTTTACGGAATTGGCATAGGTCAGCCGTGAAAGTTTTACAACCTGCCATAAAACATCAGCAGGCAATTCCTTTGTTCCAAGATATTTGATTTTATCCCAGTAAAGATATTCCTTCTCGATTTTAAATAAAAGCTCCATGTGTTTTGGCGTAGAAAGAATCCGGATTATTCCTTCTGGAGAAACTGCATTTGTTATCAGGGGAGGATTTTCAATCATCTGTTAAGAATAACATTAAAAAATGTAAAAAACAAGAAAATAGTGGGAATTTCCTCTAATTCCCCTTATTTTCCGCTGAGCTGAATAAAGTTATGCGCAAGATTTCGTATGCGAAATTGTGTAATAAAAATTTGTCTAAAATAGTGTAGAATTTTTTATTAGGTTAAAAAAATCTCTCAAAATCATTTACAGGGATGGATGGTTTTATGGGAGAAAATACAGGATATGCGCCGGATTTTTGGAGTACAGATATAGAAATCAATGCTCTTATAAAAAATACATTGGATGAGTAAAAATGATACGGAGACCTTAATCTTTCTCTCCGAAAAAAGGACGGAAAACACCGGAACCGTCAGAAATACACACAAAAGAACGGCGCCGGTGCAGGAATTGACGGATGTCTTATTTGAGCGCGGCGGCCGCAAGGTTTCTGCAGTTCTCCAGGTCATCGGCTTCAGGCGCAAGATGGGCGATAAGTCCGTCCGCTACGAGCGTTGCTCCGGCGGCCTTTGCCCTGTCCTCCCAGTCGCGCATCCACTGTCCGTCGCCCCAGTCGTAGGAGCCGAACAGTCCGAGCTTCTTGCCGGAAAGCGAGCCTTCAATTGCGGCGAAGAAATTCTCCATGGAATCTTCCAGAACCTCGTCGCCCATGGCCGGGCTTCCCAAAAGAATCACGTCGGAGGCAAGAACTTCCGCAGCGTCGGCAGCGTCTGCCGTGACCATGGCCGTTTCAGCTCCGGCATCCTTGAGCGCTTCGCAGATTACGTTCGCCATCTGCTCCGTGTTGCCTGTTGTAGAGGCGTATACAATAGAAACTTTCATTTTTTCCTCCATAAAAATCAGAATCATTAAAATAAAAAATTGAAAATCAAAAAGCGGTCAGTTTGCGCCGCAGATTTTTGCTCCGGCCGTTCTGTATGAGCGTCTTATTTCGGAAATGCGCTTGCCTTGACGGTACCATTCGCAGCACTTTCCGCTGCATTCTCTGTAGAGCGTGCAGGCGGCTTTTGCCTTTTCCGTGTTGCCGTAGCTCTTCCAGTAGCCCGAATATTCGCAGCCTGTTCCGGATTTTCTGTCGAACAGAATCACGTCGCGCAGCGGATAGCCGAGAAAAAGTCCGATTTCGTGCGGAAAATCCTTTCCGGCGCAGATTCTTCCGAACATTTCGGAAAGCACGGAAGAAATTCCTTCCGAAACGCGGTATCCTTTTTCCGCAAGATATTCTTCCGCTCCGGGAATTTTCAGAATCTCCTCAAGCAGACGCTTGTCGTAGACGAACAGCAGCGTGTTTCCGCATTGCCTGCGCAGAACCGTAACCGTCAGTCCTTCCGTCCTGAATTCATCTGCGAATTTTGCGAGCGTTCCGGAGCCAAGCCGCAGGTCGCTTTCCTTTACGGAAAACAGATTGCTCGGCTTGATTCCGCAGATTGCCGGAGCCGCATAGTGCATTACGAGAGCTTCGACGCGGCTCATCAGAATGAATATGTCCAGGCGACCGGGAATTTGAGGGAGCTGAAATTCTTTTCCGCGATTACGATTTCCGCTCCGGCTTCCAGTTCTCCCATTTCTCCAAGTCCCAGCGTTACGGCCGGCGCAATCTTGAATTCGCCGCCGCCGATGTTTCCGTAGTCGGCTTTTACCGTCGCGCCAAGCGATGCCGCGACTGCATCGGTGAACGAATATCTGAAGGAAATTCCGGAATAGAACATTTTCGCGTCGTCACCGTAAGCAAAGCCGGTGTTATAGTCCAGTCCGGCGGAAAAAGCTCCTGTTTCGTAGCCTGCGCTGAAATTCAGGGCGTGTTTTCCGAGCGCAAGGTCAAAGAGATTCTCGCTTTCGTTGTATGTGTAGCCGGCGTAAATTGAAAGTCCTTCAAGCGGCGAGACGGAGGCGTAGACTCCGAGACCGAAAGATTCAAGTCCGATGTCGAACAGCGACGCGCCAGCCGTAAAAAGCGATTCGTATTCGTAGTATGCGCCGAGTCCTGTGCGGAACGCGAATTTGGAGTTTCCTTCATCGTCTTTTGCGGTGAAACGGTTTACTCCATCGTCTTCGTTGTCAAAACCGAACGGAACCGTAAGCGCGGCGGTGAGTCCCGGAACTCCTGTGAACGAGAATGTGAATCCGTCGCTTCCGATGTTTCCGCCCTTCGCATTGTCGTCCTCAACCGCAAAATATGAGCCGGGCGCGAAAATTCCTGTGTGAAGGCTGAGTCCGATTTGCTCCAGCGGACGGAATGTCACCGCCCAGTCAAAATCATCGGAGCTGAATGTCAGTCCGTCGGGAATTCCGTCGCCGTTGTTTGTTGTGGTAACGCGCGCCTGAATCATCGCGTCAACTTTTTCGGACGCAAGTTCCGCCGTCATCTGGTTGTAAAGGCCGCCGAAAGCCGCGCTTGTCCCGTCAGCTTCCTTTGTTATTTCCACAATATCCGTTCCGGCTTTGTTCGTGAACGAGAAAACGGATTCCGCTTCTTCCTGCGCAAAGACCGCGGCCGCAACCATACTCACTCCGAAAACCGACAATAGAATTTTTTTCATTGTAACTCCTGTGTTAGACAAAGCTAACTGATATGGCGGATAAGTTAGCGTTAACTAACCAAAATGTCAATAATTTCCATTCCTTTTGATTTGACATTCCCCCTGCGCCTGAATAATATAAAAAGGGGTTACGAAATTCTCGGTAGGTGTTTTTATGGAAAAGAAGAAGTCTATTTATTCAGTGCTTGTTGTTATTTCTGTTGTGCTTTCAGTTGTTGTTTCGGTCTGCGTTTCGCTGGTTCTGCGCAAGATGATTTCGGGCGAAATTACAGGAATGAAAAAAATGGAGCTTAGAGCAAGCTCGGACAGGATGCACGTTCTGTTCGATTCACGGCGGGAAAATCTTGAGAAAAAGCTTTCAGTGATTCAGGACAAGATTGACTGGAGTGGCATTTCATCTAAGGACGAAATTTTTAAGAGGCTTTCGGAAGCTCAGAAAGAAGCGGAGCTTTACAGCGTGATTCTTGCCAAAACCTCAGGCGAGACAATCTATTCAGCCGGAAAGAACAGTTCTGTTTCGCTTGCCTCCGAAAAGAACGCGCTCAAGGCTGCCGCGGGCGGAAAACTGAATTCATGCGTCTCTCTCAAAAATGACGAGGTTCTTGCAACCGCAGCCGCAAAGTTTCCAGCGATAAACGGAAGCGTTCTTTTGATTCAGCAGGAAATTTCAGACCATGAGTGGATTTCAGAATACGGTTCCACGCTCGGATGCAGCATGAACATCTTTATAGAAGACACTTGCGTTGAAAGTTCTGACATTGACGAGAACGGCAAACCAAAGACCGGCGGAAAAATGGGAAGTCCTTTCATCATCGGCGAAGTCTACGAAAAACGCCATGTCCTTGAGCTGATTGACCGCTACAAGGGAAACGTTGCCGCGACGGTTTTCAGCCCGATTGACAGCGAAGACGGAAACGCCATGCTTTACCTCGGAATAAATCTGAAGGAACTTGCAAAAAGCTCATCGCACCTTGTTAGTCTTGCGCTTCCTGTTGTGATTGTTGCGATTCTTGCAAGCCTTGGAGTAATCCTATTTATAATTCTGCAGATTGTGATGAAGCCTTTGAGAAGAACGTCCGTGGCATTCAGAAGCCTGAACGGAGAATCCGGCACTTCCGACCTTACTGTAAAAATAGACACAAACAAAGAGAATGAAATCGGCGAGATGATAGATTCCGTGAACCAGTTTATCGGAACTTTGAGAAGTCTTCTTGCGGACGTGAATTCGGCGGAATCCCAGCTTGAGTCAATAGGAACAAGCCTGGCTTCAACTTCGCAGGAATCGGCAAGCGCGGTCTCCCAGATTATGTCGAACATTCTGAGCGTAAAAAATCAGATTGAAAAACAGAACAAGACGCTTGATGAAGTTCAGGGAATTCTTGACAGCTCAAGCCGCGGAATTGATTCGCTTGAAAAGAACATCGAAGACCAGTCCGCAAAAATCACGGAATCGTCATCTTTCATCGAGAAAATGGTTGCTGACATCGCGGAAATGTCGGAATCCGTCGCAAACCTTGCCGGAGAATACAAGGAGCTTATCCGCATCACTGATTCCGGAAAGACGCGCCAGAACGAAATGGCGGATGAAATCAAGAACATGGCGGAGCAGTCCAAGAATCTTGCCGACGCGAACTCCGTAATCTCGCAGATTGCCTCGCAGACGAATCTTCTTGCCATGAACGCCGCGATTGAAGCCGCGCATGCAGGAGAAGCCGGAAAGGGATTCAGTGTTGTTGCGGACGAAATCAGAAAGCTTGCCGAGAATTCCGCCGCGCAGTCAAATTCAATCAAGAAGGAGCTTGAGACAATCGGCCAGGTGATTGCAAAGGTTGTTGAGACTTCAGAAATTTCCGTAAAGGAATTTGAAAAGATAACTGAAAAAGTCAGCTCCACTGAATCACTTGTTCAGAATGTGGACACAACAATGTCGCGCCAGCATGAGTCCTCAAAACAGGTTCTAGCGAATCTGCAGGACGTGGACGATACGACTTCAACAGTTCTCAAGACCGCAAAGGAAATGTCCGCCGCAGTTGAGAATGTTGCGACCGCAGCCGGAAACCTCGATATGCTCGCCCAGCAGGTTGCAGGAAGCATGGACGAAATGTCGGAAGGCGTAAAGGAAATAAACACCTCCGCGCAGAACATCTCCGAAATGGCGCAGACAACCCACGACAGCATAAAGGTCATGGACAGCGTCCTGTCGAAGTTTAAAATCTAGCGACGGAAAACCGGACGGCTTCCGGAATTTCTGTGCTGTCATCTTTTGATGAGGCGGAATGTCCGGAGTCGCCGTCCGGCAGGAGACGCAGCCCTTCGGACTTTACTTTTTCGGGCTACAGGTATAGGCTTTACGGCATGAAGAGGCGTTTTTCTTTCTTATCTATTGTTCTTTCCGTTTTTGCTTTCAGTTCATGCAGTTTTTATTTTGGCGGAGGAGTTTCCAGTGCGGTGGCTTCCAAGACAGAGATGAAGCCGTTTTCCTCTCTTGGAAATCCGATTCTTCTTGTAACACCTGTGTCCGACAGAAAATACCTTCTCGGACTGGAGAATTCCGGTTCGTGGTGTTCGTATTCAGCCGGTACTGTCGTCATGGTTTACAATCCGGCGTCAGGAACGGTGTACGACTGGGCGTTTACGGAAAGCCGGCAGTCCGAATGGGTTCATGAATTCCACGCGCTTCCCGGCGGAAAAGAATATGTCGGATTTTATAAGCGCGGATACAGCAACCGTCAGGCTGAATTCAAATTCCTTTCGGCGGAGACCGGAAAATTCACTTCCTCGCTGACGGACGGAAAGTTTTATTACTGGACGCTTTCCGGAAATTCGGCGATTGCGAAGTTCATTCCCGAAAACGGCGGCCGCAGGCTTGTCTGTCTGGAGCTGGGCGGCGGTTCATCTGGAAAACCCGTGGAAGTCGAGCTGGATATATCTGATTTTTCTCATGACGATATTGTTCCGGACGGAGAAGGCTCGTTCTTTTTGGTTGATAAGAATTCCGAATCGGAACCGGCTTGTCAGCTTGTTGAGCTCCGGGACGGAAAAATACTTTCGAGAACTCCAATCAAAGGACAAAGCGGCGGCACCGGTTATCGGGTTTTTGCGGCGAACAGGGATTCTGTCATTCTGCGCTTTTATTCCGGGGGCTCGGATTATGACGGATATATGAGTCTGCTTGTTCTGGACAGGAGCGACATTGCCGCTGGAGGAAAAACAGTTTCGGGCGAGCAGATTTATAAGGATGAATTTTCTGCCGATGAGATATTCTTTTCGGGTGACGGAATTTATTTGACCTGCCGCAGATGGCGCAAGAATGGTGGTGAGGCGGATATCCGCATCTGTCGGCTTGAGCTTGACGGCGGAAAAACAGCATACACCGGAACAGAATTTGTTTGCGAAAGCACATCATTTTGCGGAGTTTTTCCGGACGGAGAAAAATGCCGTTTTGTGGCGGCCGCCAGCGACGACGGCTACAGGAGCAACAGGATTTTCTACATATATGAATTTAATGTGAACGGAAGCGGAACCGTCGGACGGACGGAGATAAAATTTGCCGATGTTGTGCCGGAGGTTGACTGATGAAGAGATTTGTTGCGCTTTTTGTGATTCCGCTGATTTTTTCGGCCGGACTTTTTGCTGACGGGCTTGTAATGAACCGAATCTCTCCGGAATTCTTCGGATTCGATTGCCGCTATGAGGATTACAATGTTCCGTGTTTTACAGTGGAAAAGGAATTCGGGAACTTCTTTCCGCTCATAATGTTCGGCCTTCCGCAGGTCGGGCCGGTAAAATTCAGGCTGGGCGGAGGCGCTTCTCTGCTTTATTGGGCGCAGGTTGGCGGCGCGGCTTCGGTCTCTTACATTCTTCCGACTTCCGGCTGGCCGACGTTTGAGTTCATGCTGCTTGGAACGGTGGATGCGATGTACGTTCTTATCATGGAAGGCTATTTTGAGCTGTCGGCATCGCTTTCGGCTCCGCTCATGGTGATGCCGCCTCCTGAAAAATGGGGATTCTTTTTTGGGGCGGGACCGGAAGTCCGTTATGTTCAGGGGCTTGACTGGAAGAAGTTTCACAAGGTTCGGTTCGGCGTGACGCTTATGGGCGGCGTAAAGTTTTTCTGAATTCTCCCGTCTTTTCCTCCGGACAAGCGGACAATAGGTAAAATCCCCTATCGCGCGGAGAGAAAA
>ERZ808286.937-NODE-937-length-16223-cov-3.649245_pt1 | contig 16223 bp, 17 predicted proteins | sample MGYA00521276_ERZ808286 | MGnify/ENA primary metagenome ERZ808286 (study PRJEB31516, sample SAMN03275607) | gut metagenome | biome: mammalia-associated habitat; material: feces | host: Papio cynocephalus | place: Kenya | collected 2012-08-01 ... | reverse complement strand
CTGTACACATCGCAGGTTACGGTCTGTACACATCGCATGCACGATCTGTACACATTGCACGCTCAAGCTGTACACATTGCACGCTGCATTTTGGTGTGTATTTCCCTGATTTTCAACGATGTTGTGCTCTATTCCTTGGCTGCGTGCTGTCATGTGCCTTTTGTCGGGATACAAAAAAAGCAACTCCCTTGCGGAAGTTGCTTAATATGTTCTTCAGTTCTTAGATTACCACTTGTCTTCGCCCTCGGCACTGTTGTATACCTGCTTGGGACACCATTCGATGAGGTCCAGAAGGAAGCATGCATTTGTGTTTTCCAAAAGCGACTTCATACGGATGTAGAGAACATCGGTGGGCTTGACGTTGCCTGTCCATACTATTTTGCGCAGACGCACGTTAGCACGGTAGCTGGTTGTGTTGCGGCAATCCTCGGTAACGGCTGCTCCACCTTTTGCCACACCGTCGTGCTTGGGCGGCTTCATATATCCTCTATTTCGCATATCTTTGTCATTCTGCTCGTTGTGCTCGGTGTCTTTGGTGTCGGCTTCATATCCGATAACCGGGCCGGCCGGATCTACACGCAAGTCGACAGGCAGACCTACAGGCATCAGGTTGTCTTTGTTGGATCCGAAGTAGAACTGTGCCATACCGAAACCTGTGTTGCATGGAGCACTTACACGAAGCTCATAGGTACCTTCGTTTGGAACAGGCGGCAGACGGAATATCAAATCGTATTGTCCGCGGATGTTCATCTCGTCAGCCTGATAGTTACTCTGGCTGGCTCCGGCCTGATAGGGCAGGTATACGCAACGGCTTTCGTTGGAGAACTCCAGACGCTCGAAGTATCCGTTGGGGAACGGGAACTGGCCGCTGCTCGATATGCCGCGGTAGCCGTTGGTGATGAGCTCTGACAGAAGAGATGAAGTATCCCAGCGCAGACGCTCGTTCAATACTATACCCGGAACATAATTGCTGTATACCAGCACTGAATCGATGGGATAGTAGAACCCGTTGATGGAGTTGGTGAGGTTTGAACCGTTGGTGCTCTTTATCAATGTTCCCGGTATGGTAACATCCAGTTCGTTATAGTTGTCAAGATCGTAGGTTGACTTTCTGTTGATGCGCTTGCCATCCGTTGACTTTCCTTCCGTGAGCTTTATCAGCCATCTGTTCTTGCCCATGGTCTCATAGTATTCATAGCAGTTGATGGACAATTGGTCGGGAATGGCATAGGCATAGCCCATTTCAACATGATGGAACACCAGTTTGTCCCATGGAATGCGTGTGCTTATCAGGTGATATGCCACGAACCGGTTGACGGCATTGTCCTGACTTTTCAGGTCGCTGTTTGTGGCATCGGGGTAGGCCTGCTGGCATTTGGCTGTGATGGCCTGCATGATTTCGTCCGTGTTCTGCAGGATGCCGTTTTCCGTAACGGGCATCGGGATGCCCCATTGTTCGTGGAAGATGCTGTCGGTCTCTACGAAGGCGGTGTATCCGTAATAGCGATGTTCAGGGTTTTTGATGCTGGGGTTGCCGTTCAGGTCGCGGCCCCATTCTTCGTGATTCAGTTCATAGTCCTCGTCACGCACTTTCTTCATGGAGTCGGCCCAGCCGGTGCGCTTGAGAATCTCGTTGAAGATATACAGGTTGTTGGCTTCTTGTATGAGTGAAGGCAGTGTGGCACGTGACAGCTGCAATACGGCATCGATGCCATGGATGTAGCCGTTGGTCACTTCGATGTCGCCTTGTATGATGCGTGAACGCGTGTTGACTTTGGTCACCAGTTTGCCGTTTGCCGTGGTGTCAAACTCGATGGTGATGTAACGGTCGTCCATATTGGTCTTCTCCAGTGCGCCTTCAAAGAAGTCGGTTGTCTGGTAGGCTTCATCGTTCTCGCAGTCTATGATGGAGTTGCGCGCTATATAGTCGGCTACCGAGTCGGTGATTTGTGTGATGTCGAAGTTGGGAGTCTCATAAATGGAGTCCAGGTAGTGCTGGATGGCATCATTGGTAGGTGCGAACACGGTGAAGTTGCCGCGGGCCGACAACAGCTGGGAAAGCTCTGAATCGGATTTCTTGCTGAGCTTTACACGTGAAAGGATGTACGCAAAATTTGTGTAGTCTGGGTTATCCTGACAAAAGGAATAGGCGGTTTCGCCCGTAAATGTGTACATGTCGGAATCATCGACTTGGTCCTTGCAGGATGAGAAACCAATAACAGCTAACAGAAACACGTAAATTAAATGTTTCCTGCTCATTGAATGGATAAATCTTTTCATGAGAGTGTTTATTATGAACATTTGAATCTGAACTTGGTTGTTTGTCATGTGTGAGAACAAAACATCAGCACGATGCATTAACTTATATCCCTGAAATATTTCGGTACAAATTTATGAATTTCTTCAATACAAAGCAGATTTTCCTGTTTGTTTTTTGCGGAAAAATGAAAATAGTTCCTGCCCTGATGCCACAAATGGCAAAAGGCGTTGTTGTGAAGTGTGCCTTTTGCCATTTGCATGAATCATTATTGCTGTCAGTGTCAGAGTTTTTGTCCGGCACTCTTTATAAGGTTCATGGTGTCGGTTGCCACCATCAGTTCCTCGTCGGTGGGAATGAGACATATGGTGACTTTCGAGTCGGGGGCGGAAATAATGGCCTCTTCACTGCGCACGGCATCGTTTTTCTTCTCGTCGAGCTTTATGCCAAGCCAGTCCAAGTCCTTGCAGACTCCCGAGCGGACACCGTATTGGTTTTCTCCGACTCCGGCGGTAAACACAATGATGTCTACACCGTTCATGGCAGCAATGTATGCACCGATATACTTTTTGATGCGATAGTTGTACATGTTCAGTGTGAGGATGGCGTGTTGGTCGCCGCTTTCGACTGCTGCTTCGAGCTCGCGCATGTCTGACGAAAGTCCCGAGAAGCCTGCCACCCCGCTTTCCTTATTTAACAGGTTGGATATGCCGTCGGCATCGAGTCCGAGCTTTTTCTGTATATAGGCCACGGCTCCTGCGTCGATGTCACCGCAGCGTGTGCCCATGATGAGGCCTTCCAGGGGGGTGAGCCCCATCGAGGTGTCTACGCACTTGCCATATTTGACGGCGGCCACGCTGGCTCCGTTGCCTATGTGGCAGGTGATGATTTTCTTGTCCTTGATGTCGCACCCCAGGAAGTCGCATACGCGTTGTGAAACATAGCGGTGACTCGTTCCGTGGAATCCGTATTTGCGGATTTTGTATTTGGTATAGAGTTCATAAGGCAGCGCATACATGTATGCGTAGTCGGGCAATGTCTGATGGAAGGCAGTGTCGAATACGCCTACTTGCGTCATATGTGGCATTAGTTCTGAAACTGCTTTCACACCCTTCAGATTGGCGGGGTTGTGGAGCGGTGCCAGTTCGCTACATGCAACAAACTCTTTAAGGACACTATCCGTAAGTATGGTGCTTTGGTTAAACTTTTCGCCTCCGTGTACCATACGATGGCCTACGGCATCTATCTCGTCGAGAGATTTAAGCACGCCTTTTTCAGGGTCGGTCAGGCTTTTGAAAATCATTGCCAGTCCTTCATCGTGTGTGGGAATGTCGTTGAAAATCTTTTCTTCTGTGGGTTTCTTGATTTTCAGAAATGCCCCGGGCAAACCGATTTTCTCTATGCCTCCTGCTGCCATTACGGACGCATCGTCCATATTATAAAGCTTGTATTTGATAGACGAACTACCACAATTCAAAACCAATACTTTCATATATTATTCTTTTCAGTGTTGTATGTATGCGCTGTGTGGGTTAGTGTTCAATGCCGCGTTCCTTGAGCGAGACGGCCTGATTGGCGGTGATGGCAATCATTTTATAGATGTCGTCTGTCGAGCATCCGCGGCTCAGGTCGTTGACAGGACGTGCAATGCCTTGAAGAATGGGGCCGATGGCCTGTGCATGTCCCAGGCGTTGGATGAGCTTGTAGGAAATGTTTCCCACTTCGAGGCAGGGCACGACAAGCACGTTGGCATGACCGGCAACCGGCGAGTCGGGAGCTTTCAGCCGGGCTACTTCGGGAACAATGGCCGCGTCGGCCTGTAGTTCGCCGTCCAATTGGAGTGAAGGAGCCAGTTCATGAGCGATGTTGGTGGCTTCGATGACCTTGTCGACCACTTCGTGTTTGGCCGAACCTTTTGTGGAAAAGCTCAGGATGGCAACGCGCGGATTTTCTATGCGGGCTATTGTCTTTGCGGTCCGAGCCGTGCAGACGGCAATTTCTGCCAGCTGTTGTGCAGTGGGCACAGGAGTAACTGCAATGTCACCCATCACGAGAAGACCGTCTTCACCGTATTCAGGAGCATGGGTCAACAGTATCATTGCTCCTGATACGCAGGTGATTCCCGGTTCTGTCTTGATGATTTGCAGTGCCGGACGAAGCACGTTGGCCGTAGAATTGCTCGCACCGGCCAGTTGGCCGTCGGCACGTCCCGTCTTGATGAGCATGCAGCCGAAGTAGAGCGGATTGCCGATTGTCTTACGTGCCTCATCGAGGGTCATGCCTTTCTTTTTTCTTATCTCTGCCAGCTTTTCTGCCAGTTCTTCATGCAGCTCCGACGGTTGTTGCGGATCTATGATCTGGGCTTGTTCGATGTATTTTAATTGTAGCTTTTGTGCAAGCTCTGTAATCTCGTTACGGTTTCCCAACAAAGTGATTTCTGCGATGCCATCTTGCAGGGCGCGGTTGGCAGCTTGAATGGTACGCTGCTCAGTACCCTCGGGCAGCACGATGCGCTGCTTCTGTTGCTGGGCACGTCTGATTAGTTCTTTGATAACGTCCATCTTTGATTAATCTTTTGCTTTTGATTTGTTTTATGTTGTAACTGCAAAAGTACACAATTTTCTTCTGACTTGACTGAATGTGCGGCTTTTTCTTTTTGTACCTTTGCACTTGGAATTCATAGCTTGTTTGGACCATGGAAGATAATCACGAATGGCAGGAGAATGTGTTGCTGATAGACGCCGATTATGTTGACCGGCTTGTCTTTAATCTGTCGGTGCAGCTTGAAAGGATGCTGGGACGCCGCATTCCCAAACTCGACATTGCGCGCTGGGTGGACTATCTGGCACTTGACGGCGGCCTGCGGCCCGGTGAGAACAAGACCCAGGTGTTGTTTGTCTATTCTAAGGAAAAGGCTTTGCTGAAGAATGCCGTCCCCTCGTCTTTGCCGGCCGATTTGGACGGAAAGTGCTTTCACGACAATCTTGGTGATTTCTTCTGTGCTTCTTTTCCTGTCGAAGAAGAGATTGTTTCGATGGAACGCCTTTACTTGCAAAGCGTGGAAACGCTGTTGGCTTCGTCAAAGGTCAGCAACTTGATGCTGGTTCCCGATGTGGAGGCCTACGGGCATTTGCTGAAGGGGGCTTTGTCGAAATCACGCAAGGCACTCCTCTTTGTAACGGAACCTGTTACCGGATTTTTGTGCCCGCAGGAAATATTGACCTATTCGTTGTTTGCCGCATTGGGCGTAAAGGGCGAAGAATTGTCATGAGCCCGTTTGCAAGACGGCATTTGGCGTGTTGCAAACGGCTATGCTTGTTTTTGCTGATGTGCTGGTTGCCGTTTCAGCCCGTTGCAGGCAAAAACAAGGTCTACAGTCATGGAGGCGTCATCCGTGGCGATGATTCGCTCAAACAAGTCTGCCTTGTCTTTACAGCTGCGGCCTGGGCCGATGGCGCATCCTATATATTACCTGTACTCAAGGAAAAGCATGTGAGCGGAGGGTTCTTTTTTACGGGGCAGTTTTATGAGCGTTATCCCGATGTGGTCAGACATTTGCTCCGCGACGGTCATTATGTAGGCACTCACGGCTATGGACATTTGCTTTATTGTGCATGGGAAAACCGTGACTCGTTATTGGTGACACAGCAAGACTTTGCTGACGACATGCACAAGGCTTACAGTCAGATGAAACAATTCGGCATCACAAAAGCTGAGGCTCCTTATTTCATTCCCTCTTATGAGTACTATAACGATTCTATTTCGGTATGGGCAAAACGCTTGGGGCTGCAAGTGATTAACTTTACACCGGGCACAGGGACAAATGCCGATTACACCATACCTTCGATGAAAAACTATCGCAGCAGCGAAGAACTTTATCGCAACTTGATGGATTATGAAAAAGAGCATGCATTGAACGGACATTTCCTGATGCTTCATTTGGGGACCCATCCCGAGCGCACGGATAAGTTTTATCGCCTTTTGCCACAACTGATAGATGAGCTGCGCGCCAGAGGATACCAGTTTGTCAGTGTGCCACAAATGATGTTGCCTTGACAAATTGGCAAATCGGCAGTTCGCCGCCTGCCATATTGGCATTTAAGTTGTTGTTTTGTCAACTATAATCTGTTGTAAGGCTAATAAAGTTGATATTTCGCCGATTTTTTAAGTTAATGCTTGCCCGAGCAGGAAGTTTGCTCTACCTTTGCAAAGCAAAAAGGAAGAATAATAGAGTCTTTTCATAGTATATTGAGTTAACTATTTGTGGAGGAAAGGTTCCGTGAGGCACTTTTCCTTTTCTTTTTGTGTCTTCTAATAAGTGACGGTGTGCCTGATATGCTGTGCAAAGCGATATTGTCCGAATTCAATCCAAACCGTATAGTTGCCGGTTGGCAGATGGCCGATGTCGAACCATGCTTTTCCGTTTACGACTTGATCGCGTCCTGAATAATCCACGTTGTTGGATTGGATGCGGATGTTCACCCATTCGTCTTCAAAATCCTTGAGGTATATATATAAGGTATCGCGCACCGGATTGTTGACAATGCCCGCTTTGGCAAATTGGGGTGTTTCCACCGTATGGCATCCCGAAGCTGTCAGACCGACTGCTGTCAGGATCGCTATGGCGGCAGCAATGGATTGGAGCTGTCTCATTGTCGTGTCGGTTAGAGCTTGAAGGGTATCTTGCGACGTATTTCCCTGTTGATTTGTTTGATGCCTTGCGTGATTGCATTGTTTCCGGTGGCAACCATGAAGTTCAGGGATTCGGCAATGCTTTGCAACAGATTGGCCGGCTTTATTTCTGCCTGGCTGTTGACAATGGCTTTGAGCTGCTGTGGAAAAATCTCGATGGAAATGTCGCGTCCCGCCCGGAACGGCTCTCCGTCGCAGTGGATAAAACCTTCGTGTTCGCGGGTGATGTGTATGTTTCTGGAGCGAAACATCTTGATTATGCCTTTGTTGGTCAGCGTACCGTTGAGCAGCTGAAGGGCCAGCTGTGGTGCTTCGATGGCAGAAAACGGCTCGATGATGGTTACGTCCATCAGTCCATCGCTCATGGAGGCTTCGGGAGCTATATACACGTTGTTCCCGTATTGTGAGGCATTGGCACAGGTAATCAGAAATGCCTTATGGGTGAATTTGCCTGTCTGGTCTTCGATGGTATAGGTCTCAGGCTTGTATCGTGTGATTTCTTTCAGGGTATTTTCCAAATAGGTGAGCATGCCCCGGCGGATGGATGCGGCAAACTTGTAGCTGATGGTTGCATCGAATCCCATGCCGCATGTACAGAAAAACGGGCGACGGTTGATTTTTCCATAGTCAAGACGGTGTATCTGGCAATCGTTAATGACCTTTATGGCCTTGGTATATTCGAGTGGAATCTGCAGATGCCTGGCCAGCCCGTTACCCGAACCGCAGGGAATTATGCCGAGAGCGGTGTCAGTGTGAACCAATGAGCGGGCAATTTCGTTGACTGTGCCGTCGCCTCCGATGGCAACGACAATGTCTGTGCCATTCTCGGCTGCCATGGTTGCCAAAACTGCACCATGGCCACCATAGGCTGTACGCGCTATGCTGTAGGTGAATTTGTCCTTGTCAATCATGCTTTCGATATCTTCAATGATGAGCTCCTTGTCCATCGTACCCGAAATAGGATTGACAATAAATAGGATCGACTTCTTTTTCTTCATACATGTGCGTTTTGGGTTGCAAAGATAAGCCTTTTAACTCTCATTGGTAAAAAAAGCGCGCTGTTTTTACACAAATGTTTTGCTACAGACAATGTTTGCTGGGATTTTGTTGTATCTTTGCAGCCTGGTTTAAAAATAAGGTTTAGTATTACAAGCAATTTGTGTAAAGATGGGATTACTACAAGACAGACTGAAACACTTCACACGTCCCCAAGAATACATGGCGGCCGGCGTTTATCCCTATTTCCGAGAGATAGATGGAAAACAAGGGCCTATCGTTAAGATGGCCGGGAAAGAAGTACTGATGTTCGGATCGAACGCCTATACGGGGCTGACTTATGACGACAGAATCATAGATGCAGCTTGCAAGGCCCTTCACAAGTATGGCTCAGGCTGTGCCGGTTCGCGCTTCCTGAATGGCACATTGGACTTGCATGTTCAGCTGGAAAAGGAATTGGCCGAATTTGTCAACAAGGACGAGGCTCTTTGCTTTTCCACGGGTTTCAGCGTGAATGCCGGTGTGATTGCTTGTATAACAAACCGCGAAGACTATATAATATGCGACGATCGTGACCACGCATCCATAGTGGACGGACGAAGACTGTCGTTTTCCACATCATTGAAATATAAGCACAATGACATGGAAGATTTGGAACGCAAGCTGCAAAGTTGCCGTCCCGAGGCTGTCAAGCTGATTGTAGTAGACGGCGTCTTTTCCATGGAAGGCGATTTGGCCAATCTTCCCGAGATAATCCGCTTAAAGCACAAATATAACGCATCCGTCATGGTCGACGAAGCTCATGGGCTGGGCGTATTCGGACGTCAGGGACGCGGTGTGTGCGACTATTTCGGCCTGACAGATGATGTAGACCTGATTATGGGAACATTCAGCAAATCGCTGGCCTCCATAGGCGGTTTCATTGCAGCCGACAAGAGCATCATCAACTATCTGCGCCATACCACACGAACTTACATCTTCAGTGCAAGCAATACACCGGCAGCAACTGCTGCGGCACTCGAAGCATTGCACATCATCCAAAAGGAACCCGAAAGAATAGAACACCTGTGGGAAGTGACCAACTACGCTCTGAAGCGTTTCCGTGATGCAGGCTTTGAAATCGGTGATACGCAGTCGCCCATCATTCCGCTTTATGTGCGCGATACCGACAAGACATTCCTGGTGACAAAGCTCGCCTTCGACGAGGGCGTATTCATAAATCCCGTAATTCCTCCTGCCTGTGCACCGCAAGATACATTGGTGCGTTTTGCATTGATGGCAACCCATACCAAAGAGCACGTTGACATGGCAGTAGACAAACTGATAAAAGTATTCCGTCAATTGGATATTATCAAATAAATCATTTCGTTTATTGATAATAAAGGTGAGGCAGCTGCTGGCTGCCTCACCTTTGTTATAGACGATATGGAAAAACGAATCAGAAACAGCTTGAAAGCAAGGAATGAAAAGAGGGATTCCTTTTATGGGAATCCCCTCTCAATAAGTATGTTAATTGCTTTAGTTATTGTAGAGCAACCATGCATCAGGATAGGATGCGCGCAAAGAGTTTCTTGAAGAAACGGCATCGGCTTTGCTATCGAAAGTAGAAGCGATTACACGATAAAGCTTACGTTCGCTGTTCAAGGCGATCTGTGCTGCATAGCCTTTTTTCTTGAGAGTGCTTTGCAGGCCTTCTGCATTGGCCTTGAGGCTGAAGCTACCGCATACCACGCTGTAGGCTTTCAAGCCCGCACCGCTGATAACTGTCAGTTTTTCACTGCGTGTGGTTTCATTGCTTGTATCTGTCTTCGGCGTTGTGGTCGTTGTTACGGGTGTGACTTTCACAGGTTCCGGTTCGTCGGTCTTGACTACGGTCGTCTGTTCGGCCTTGGTTTGAGCCTGGGCTTTTTCATAAGCTTTTTTATACATGCTCTCATTTGATTTGCAAGAAGAGAGACATGCGATAGCGCATACGCTGAATGCTGCAACTGCTAACTTTTCGATTTGAAATTTCATAATGAAGTGTTGGTTAGTGATTCTGATTTTATGCAAGCAAAGTTACGATTCATCTGTTGCTTACGACTTCGTTTTAAGTTAAATAACATTTAAAGTTACCCGTGCGCAACCAAATGCCGTCCAAGTGCCTGCACAAGAAAAAGAATTTCGGCATATAAGGCAGCTTTTAGATTCTTTTTGAAGACCAACGAGGCTTATCTCGAAAAAAATATCTAAGTTTGAAGCCTGAAACAAACAAAGAAAGAAGAGATGAAAGGATTAAGTATTTTCGCCGCAATACTTGGCGGCATGGCCATCGGTGCTGCATGTGGCATCTTGTTTGCACCAGAAAAAGGTGATGAGACTCGTGCAAAAATTGCAGAAGCCATCCGTGCACGTGGCATCAAGCTCAATCGTAAAGAGATGGAAAACCTGGTTGACGACATCACAGACGAATTAAAGGCAACAGTAGAATAGGCTTATGGATCGCGCAGACGGTCTCGTGTCAAAGCTGTTTGAATCCCTTAAGACCTATTTGGGATTGCAGAAAGAGTATGCAATGCTGGAGCTGACCGAAAAGCTGTCACGGCTGCTCACGGCATTGATACTTGGCGCCATACTGTTCGTAATGGGAATATTCACCGTTTTCTTCCTTGCCCTTGCCCTGTCGTCAGTCATTACGTTACTGACGGGGAGCACAGTGATATCCTATCTTGTCATGGCACTTCTTTTTGTCATAACCTGTGCCATATTTTATAGGATGAGACATAAATGGCTTGCCGTCCCGCTAACCAACTTCTTTACCAACTTACTGCTCAAAGATTATGGAGAAAGTAACGACACACCTTGATGGACGTCAGTTGACCTATGAAGACATTCGTGCACGCAAGCGCGAAGTGCTGTCGCAGATACACGAGCAGCAGCAAGTGATGAGGCAGTGCGTAGGAGAACTTGCCGACGATTTCACCAATACGGGCAACCTGATGTCGGCAAAAGGCATACGCAAGGTGTCCGGGTGGATAGGAGGAGCATTTTATGCCTACCGCATCATTCGTGGCCTTTCGCGCATGACACATCTTTTGCGCCGGCATTAAACGGAATTCTGGAGCATGAGCAGAATAATGGCCATTGATTATGGAAAAAAGCGTAGCGGCATTGCAGTGACCGACCCTGAACAAATTATCGCAAACGGATTGACTACTGTGCCGACAGCCCAATTGCTACAGTACGTCAAATCCTATGTGGAAAAGGAGCCTGTTGAATGCTTCGTTGTGGGGAAACCTCTGCAGATGTCAGGCAAGCCTTCAGAGAACGGTATGAGGGCTTCCGCTTTCGTAAAAAAACTGCAATCAGAGTTTCCCGCAATCACTGTCAAAGAGTATGACGAACGTTTTACCTCGGTGTTGGCTCATCGTGCCATGTTGGATGGCGGATTGAGAAAAACAGCGCGGCAAGACAAAGCCCTGGTCGATGAAATAAGTGCAACTATCATCCTTCAGTCTTATATGGAATCCTTAAGGCAGGGCACAATCATTTAAGAACAAAACTTTATGAAACTACCTATATATATATATGGAATGCCGGTTCTCAGAGAAACTGCGCAAGATATCGACTTGCAGCAAAAAGAGGAACTCGGCGAGTTGGTACAGAATATGTTTGAAACCTTGTCGGCTTCAAACGGTGTCGGTTTGGCTGCTCCACAGATAGGAAAAGCCTTGCGTGTTGTAGTAATAGATTTGAATGTGCTATCCGAAGACTATCCTGAGTATAAAGATTTCAGGCATGTGTATTATAATGCCCGCATATTGGAGTATGGTGAAAAGACTGAGACAATGGAAGAAGGCTGTCTGAGCCTTCCCGGCATATCTGAAAAGGTGACACGTCCCACGCGTGTCCGTGTAGCATACCTTGACGAGCAGTTCCAGCCGCATGAAGAGTGGGTCGACGGCTATTTGGCGCGTGTCATGCAGCACGAGTTCGATCATTTGGACGGTCACATGTTTATTGACCGCATTTCAACATTCCGCCGCCAAATGCTTAAGAGCAAACTTTCGGCTTTTCTGAAAGGTAAAGTCAAGTGTTCCTATAAAGTAAAGACCATAAAGAAAGCTTGAGAAAGTTAATTCTTTTGCTGTCCTTGTTGCCGTTTGTCGCCAAGGCGCAAATCAATGCAGACGGGGTAATCTCCATGGGACGCAATGCGCTTTACTATGAAGATTACGTTCTGTCCATACAATATTTCAACCACGCAATAGAAGCCAAGCCTTATTTGTATGCACCATATTACTATCGGGCAGTCGCCAAGTATTACCTTGGCGATTATGTGGGTGCCATCAATGACTGTACGGCCTCGATAGAGCGCGACCCTTTCATTGACGATTGCTATCGTTTGCGGGCTATATGTCTGATAATGACAGGTGATTATCAGAAAGCCTCCGACGATTACCGCCTGCTGATACAGCGAAAGAGTGAGGATCAGGCAGTTTGGTATAATTTGGTGCTATGTCAGGCACAGCAAAAACAGTTTGCGCAGGCCGATTCAGTACTCGACAAAATGATTGTGAAGTGGCCCGGATATGCCCGTTGCTACATGCTCAAGGCTCAGATTGCCATGGAGCAAAAAGACACCATTGCAGCCGATCATCTTATCGACAGGACTTTGCAAATTGACTCTTTTTATGTCGATGCTCTGGCTGCCAAGGCAATGCTCTACATGCGAAAGGACAGTTTTGCGCGTGCAGAGCAGTATTACGACAGGGCCATCGTGCAGTCGCCACGTCAGGCCGGCTTTTTTCTGGGGCGTGCCTTGTCGCGTTATCAGCAGAATAAGTTGCGTGGAGCCATGGACGATTATAATGTGGCGCTCGATTTGGCTCCCGACAACTATCCCGGCCATTACAACCGCGGCTTGCTTCGCATGCAAGTCGGCGAGAACAATTTAGCCATAGAAGATTTTGATTTTGTATTGAAGAAAGTTCCAGATGACAGGCTGGCCTTGTATAATCGTGCCGTTTTGCACGAAAAGACAGGCAATTATCGTGCTGCCATCGACGACTATACGGCTGTATTGAAGGACTATCCCGATTTTACTGCCGGCTATGAGAGCCGTGCGAGATGCAGGCGAAAGATAGGCGACAATGCCCGCGCCCTGCAGGACGAGCGCAAGGTGACCATTGCACAGTTGGACGAGATGTATGGCCAGCGCAAGCGTACCAAACGCTATACCCGCAAGCCCAAAGAGCAAAATATAGACGAGTATCAGAACCTCGTTGTCGAGGATGAAAGCGACAATATCGCAAAATTCTATGCCAGCGACTATCGCGGCCGTGTCCAAAACAAACAAGTCGATGTGGTTCCTCAGCCTTTATATGTGCTTACGTTTCATCCGGCAGTCGGTGATGTGGTCTTCCGAAAGGACTTTGCTGCATTTGTCGAGCATCTGAATACTTCTCACCTGTTTTCCAGAAAACTTTACATAGCTTCGCGTTCCTCCGCTGCTTCCGAGCAGGAAATACGTGATCTCGATGAAGAAAACCGGCGCTTGTCCGCTGAAGTCGGCACGCATGCCGCTTCGCCCGCTCAGTCGTTTGCCCTGGCCATGCTTTCTGCCTCAAAGCGCGACTATGTGTCGGCTCTTTCCTTGCTCGACCAAACGCTTCGGCAGGATTCCCTTTTCGAGGCCGCCCTTTTCTTGCGTGCCGGAGTGAGAGCCTTGCAGCTTGAAGCCCAGGATGCATCGCAAAACGCGCAGACAAATCCTGTTCAGAACATAGAGGTTTCACGCATGCGCTACAGGCCTTTGATTGCCGATTTGACAAAGGCCATCTCTATGGATGCCGATTGTGCATACCTTTATTATAACCGCGGGTGCATCTATCAGCAGATGAAAATGTCCGACGAGGCTTTGAAGGACTACAACCGTGCCATTTCCCTGCAGCCCGATTTGGCCGAGGCCTATTATAATCGTGGCTTGCTTTATGTCGGACTGGACGATTTCCAAAAAGCCGACCTCGACCTTAGCAAGGCCGGTGAGTTGGGCCTCTATTCGGCTTACAGTCTGATAAAGCATTTCAGAAAAGCCCGGTTGCAAAAGCGTTGAAAGAAAGTTTTTTTGGTTTACTGCAATTTAGAAACGGGAAAGTTCATCCTGTTCGGAAAATAAGCTGTATTTTTGTGACTTAAACAGTAAATATCAGAACTATAATCATTAAATTAACATGAGAAGGAAAATCCTACATCTATTTCTGTTAGTGACAATGGTCGCTCCTTTTGCTTTTCAAACAGCCGGAGCCGAAACCAAGTGGCATTGGGACAAAGGTACAATCGTGGTTGACGTTCCCGAGCGTCCTGCTGGGCAAAAGAGCGCCCTGAACCTGGCAACTCCGGCGCTTCCGGTCGTACGTGTGGCTTTTGTGGGACTGGGTATGCGCGGTCCCGGTGCAGTAGAACGCTGGACACACATCAACGGCGTGCGTATCGTTGCTTTGTGCGACTATGAGAAAAGCCGTGCCGAAGCGCAGCAGGGCACTTTGAAGAAAGCCGGTTTGCCCGAAGCCGGCATCTATTATGGTGCCGACGGCTATAAAAAGCTGTGTGAGCGCGACGATATCAATCTGGTCTATATTGCTACCGACTGGGTCCATCATGTTCCCATTGCCAAGTATGCTCTCGAGCACGGCAAACATGTGGCCATCGAAGTTCCTTCGGCAACCAATCTGCAGGAATGCTGGGATCTTATCAATCTGGCCGAGCAGAAGCAACTTCATTGCATGCTGCTCGAAAATTGCTGCTATGATTTCTTTGAGCTCAACACACTCAACATGGCCCAGCATGGCGTATTTGGCGAGGTGATTCGTGTGCAAGGTGCTTATCTGCACAATCTTTCCGAGTTCTGGCATGAGTATTGGCACAATTGGCGTCTTGATTTCAATCAGAAACATCGTGGCGATATTTATGCCACCCATGGCCTCGGCCCTGTTGCCCAAGTGCTCAACATCCATCGTGGCGACCGCATGAAGACGCTGGTGGCTATGGATACGCGTCCTTTTACGGGGCCCGGGTGTGTGAAGCAATTCACCGGAAAGGACTGCACGGAAGAGGAGTTCCGCAACGGCGATCACACAACCACTCTGATTCGAACAGAATTGGGCAAGGTGATTGAAATACAGCACGATGTAATGAATCCTCAGCCCTACAGCCGCCTGTATCAGCTTACGGGAACAAAGGGATTTGCCAACAAATATCCTATTGAAGGCTACGCCTTGAGTGCAGGTCAGATGAAACAGTCAGGGGTGGCTCCCAAAGTCGACAATCTCAGTTCGCACAGTTTCATGTCGGATGCCGACAGAAAAGCCCTTACGGAAAAATACGAATCGCCCTTAATCAAAAAATATGGCGAAGAGGCCAAGCTCGTGGGCGGTCACGGCGGTATGGACTTTACGATGGACTGCCGTTTGGTTTATTGCCTGCAAAACGGTTTGCCCCTCGATATAGATGTCTATGATTTGGCAGAGTGGTGCTGCCTGGCCGAATTGGGCGAGCTTTCAATGGACAACAATAATGCTTCTGTCAGGATTCCCGATTTCACACGCGGTCATTGGAACGAGCAGAAAGGTTTCAAGCACGCTTATGCTTCGCCCGAGCAAGAAGCCGAAACGGCAGCAATAGCCAAGGCCTATACGCTTACGTTAAAGCAAAAAGGAGCCGAAGCAGCCGAAAAGGAATTGAAAAAGCAATTGAAACTTCAGGCAAAGAAACACAAGAAGTAACAGAGGCTTTCGTATAGAATTTCATATAAGTCAAGGCCGGCATTTTGCAAAATGCCGGCCTTGACTTATTAAATTGGTGCGTCTCCTTTTAAATTCTCTTCGTCTGTTTTCCAATTCAAAAGGCATCATTCGGGCGCCTCACCGGGTGTGAATCTTATCTTGTGGATTCTGTTGAAATCAGTTTGAGCAGATATTGGCCGTATTCGTTTTTCGCCATGGGCTGTGCCACTTCACGTACTTTTTCGGGGCTTATCCATCCTTTTTCCAAGGCAATTCCTTCCAGGCAGGCCACTTTCAGTCCGGTGCGTTTCTCGATGACTTCTATAAAGGTGGAGGCTTCGCTCAGACTGTCGTGTGTTCCGGTGTCGAGCCAGGCAAAGCCACGCCCCAAGGTCTCCACTTTCAGGCGTTCCTCGTGCAGGTAAGTTTGGTTGACAGTTGTAATTTCCAGCTCGCCGCGCTTGCTGGGTTTGATGGTGCGGGCGATGTCCACTACATCGTTGGGATAAAAATAA
>ERZ808286.936-NODE-936-length-16234-cov-3.109401_pt1 | contig 16234 bp, 17 predicted proteins | sample MGYA00521276_ERZ808286 | MGnify/ENA primary metagenome ERZ808286 (study PRJEB31516, sample SAMN03275607) | gut metagenome | biome: mammalia-associated habitat; material: feces | host: Papio cynocephalus | place: Kenya | collected 2012-08-01 ... | reverse complement strand
ATTGCAGGTGTTCTTTTAGCTCCTAAAAAAGGCGAAGATTCTTGTAAAGATCTTGAAAAAACAATTAAAAATTTGATTGAAACTCAAGCCCCAAACGTTAAGGCTGCTAAAAAACAAGCTATTGAAGCAATTGATTTAGTTAAATTTAAGGTTGAAAAGAAAATTAAAAACATTGCTAATGCTTTAAAATCTGAAAAAATGGAAAAAGCAAAAAAACTAGAAGAAGCAGACACAGATTACGATATTAATTAATAAGAAGAAAAGGAATTGAAAAACAATGGAAACATCTCAAATTTTATTAAATAACGGTTTAACATTTTTGGCGGTTGCAACAGGCATTATGTTGGTTGTAGTTGGTGGATTTTTAATCAAATTGATTATTGATTTATCAAAATTGGCTCAAAATGTTGACGAAACAACAACCGTTGTAAGAAACGAATTACGTCCAACTTTACGTGAATTGAACGAATCTTTACATACAGTAAACGATTTTATGAAATCAACTGACAAAGGCATTGATAAAATGAGAGATACAGTTGAAAACGTATTTGGTTTTAGCACTGCTACTCTATCAAAATTGAAATTCTTTTCAGGTTCATTAGCAAAAGGCTTAACAAAAGGTTTTTCAACAGTATTAAAAATGTTTTCAAAATAGCCTAAATTAGCAATTAAAATCTTTGCAGAATAGGTTAAAATAATAAAGTCAAAATTAATAGTAAAGGAGAATTAATATGTCATCAGCAGGAAAATTTTTAGTAGGTTTCACAGTAGGCGCAGCATTAGGTGCAATTACAGGTATCTTGTTAGCTCCAAAATCAGGCGAAGAAACTCGTGAAATGATTGCAGATACAGCAAAAGAAGTTTTAGACAAAACTGACGAAAAAGTTAAAGATATTCAAGAAAAAGCTGAAACAGTAGTTTCTGAACTTCAAAAAAAAGGTGATGAAATCATGGGTAATATCCAAAACTTCATCAACGAAAAAAAAGAAATGTTTAATAAAGACTAATTCTAAACATTAAAATTTAATTTTTTGTAAGGCGGAGCCGTTTGTACAAACGGCTCCGCCTTATTATTATATTTTCGTAACAAGAGTGATAAAAATTTATGTTTAGGTTATAATCAAAACATAAAATAAAAAGAAGACGTACGGGCGAAAAGACGAAGCCCAAGAAAGAAGGAAAGAAAAAATGGTAGATTCAAAGAAAACGCAGTTAGAAATTGGCGGAAAAGTTGTTGAAATCGAAACAGGCAAATACGCTAACTCTGCAACATCATCAGTTACAGTTAGATGTGGAGACACAATGGTATTCGTTCATTGCTGCGTTAGCAAAGAACCTCGAGTAGGTATTGACTTCTTCCCATTACTAATTGATTATGAGGAAAGAATGTCATCAATCGGTCGTATCCCAGGTGGTTACAACCGTTCAGAAGGTAAAGCGAGCGACAAGGCTATCTTAATTTCAAGATTAATCGATAGACCTATCAGACCACTATTTCCAAAAGGATATAGAAATGACATTCAAATTGTTGGTCAATTGTTCAGCTATGACCAAGTAAACCAACCTGACACATTGACTATGTTAGGTGCATCTTACGCATTGATGTTATCAGGCGCTCCATTCGAAGGCCCTATCGGTGCAGTAAGAGTAGGTAGAGATGAAAACGGCAACTTTATTGCTAACCCAACTCACCAAGAAGCTGAAAAATCAGACTTAGATATCGTAGTTGCAGGTACACATGATTCTGTAATCATGGTTGAAGCTGGTTGCAAATTCGTTACAGAAGAAGATATTATGAACGCTGTTGAATTTGCTCAAGGCGAAATCAGAAAACAATGCGAAAACCAAGTTGCATTTGCTAAAGAATGTGGCGTAGAGAAACAAGAATTCGTAAACCCATACGATACAACTGAATTGAAAAATATTATTCAAGAAGTTGCAGGCGATATGATTCACGATGCTTACCACAACTTCGATAGAACATATAGACAAAACAAACTTGAAGAAGCTAAGAAATTAGTTAAAGAAAAAGTTGAATCACTTCCAGAAGATGATCCAATCTTAAATATGATGGAAGAAACAGGCATTGACTTTGTTGCAGAAGAATTCAAAGCTGCTGAAAAGAAAGTTATGCGTAAAATGATTCTTGAAGAACACGTTAGAGCTGACGGTAGAAAACCAAACGAAGTTCGTCCAATCTGGTGCGAAGTTGGTGTAATTCCAAGAGCTCACGGTTCTGCAGTATTCACAAGAGGTCAAACTCAAATTCTTTCAGTTGCAACTCTAGCAGGTCCTGCAATGAAACAAGAATTAGACGGTGTTGACCCACAAACTGAAAAAACTTACATGCACAAATATATCTTCCCTGGATTCTCAGTAGGTGAAGTAAAACCATTAAGAGGACCTGGAAGACGTGAAGTTGGTCACGGTGCTTTAGCAGAACGTGCTAACATTCCAGCATTACCATCACAAGAAGAATTCGGTTATACAATCCGTGTAACTTCAGATGTATTAGAATCAAACGGTTCTACATCAATGGGTTCAACTTGTGCATCATCAATGGCATTAATGAACGCAGGTGTTCCTGTTAAATGTATGATTGGTGGTGTTGCAATGGGTATGATTAAAGAAGAAGGCTACGAACCAGTTGTATTAACAGATATTCAAGGTATTGAAGACTTCTTAGGTGATATGGACTTCAAAGTTACAGGTAACGATGACGGTATCACTGCATTGCAAATGGATATGAAAGCAAAAGGTATTCCAAACGAAACATTAAGAAAAGCATTATACCAAGCTAAAGAAGGTAGATTACACATCTTAGGTAAAATGAGAGAAGTAATCACTGAACCAGCTAAGGAATTATCACCATTTGCACCAAGCATTACAACAATGACTATTCCAACAGAAGATATCGGAACAGTTATCGGACCTGGTGGTAAACAAATCCGTGCTATTATTGATGCTTCAGGTGCTGAAATTGATATTCAAGATTCAGGTCTTGTAACAATCACTTCAAACGACCAAGAAGGCGCTAAAATCGCTATCAATATGATTAAACAATTAACATTCAAACCAGAAGTAGGTATGGTTATGAAAGGTAAAGTTGTTAGAATCATTCCTATCGGCGCATTTGTTGAACTAGGTGGCGGTAAAGACGGTATGGTTCACATTTCACAAATCTGCAAAGAAAGAATTGAAACTATCGAACCACACGTAAACGTAGGCGATGAAGTTGTTGTTAAGATTATCAAAATCGACGATAAAGGCAGAGTAAACTTAACAATCAAAGGCGTAACAGACGAAGAAAAAGCATCTGTAATGTAATTTGATTGCTAAAACAAAATAAAACAACCAAGTGCGGTTGGGATAAAATCCCAACCGCACTTGGTGTAAAAATATCAATTACTTTTACGTCATACCGCACTTGTTGCGGTATCTTTAAAACTCAACAAAATCCCAACTGTAACAAAATGTAAATAAATTTTTTAAAACAGCTAAAGCCCAGCTATAATCACTATATGATGTGATGTGATGTGATGTGATGTGATGTGATGTGATGTGATGTGATGTGATGTGAGGGGCATTATACTTGAGTTTGGCAATTTTTTGTTATAATTACACTTAAATAATTAGTACAAGAAAAAGGAGAAGCTATGACAGATAATAATATCAATATTGGTGGTGTACGTTTTAATAAACAAGATGTACAAAAATCAGAAGTAATCAAGCAAGATGGTAAAGAATTAAACAGTGTATTTTTAAATAATGGTACTAAGGTTGTTTATCCAAACCAAGCAGAAAAAAATGAATCTTGTGTTGAAGTAAAAAAACATAGCAGTCAAGTAACAAACAAATATGGTACAATACATCATACTAGTAAATCGGTTGATTTCTATAGACTTAATGGTGCTGAGGTTACAGGAACTGATGAATCTGATACTTACAAATTTAATGGTTGTAGAAATACAAAAGTCGATATGTCTCAAGACGATGGACATCTTGATCTTGTAGAATTTTATGATGATGTAAATAGCGGGCGTAAATCAGAGCATACCCATTCAAATACAAATAAAGTTTTTGTTTCAGGTAATAATGAGGTAAAGCAAAATAAGGGTGATACTACTCTTATAGGAAGAGACAATCCAAGTTTTTGGAATGGCTATTATGATGTCCATAAAGGTAAAGGTAGAGTAAAAGAAGATTAGTAAAAACGGCTTTGATTTATCAAAGCCGTTTTTTATAAAATAATACTAATAAAATCGGCAAAAAAAAACCACTTATGAATAAAGTGGTTTTGGAATTTTTTTTGTAATTCCTCGTGTAGAAGGTTAGTGTGTGGTAGGTTAGTGTGTAGTGTGTGTGTTGTATAAAACTTTCTTCTTCTTAATTAACTCTTTTAAATATCTCTCGTACTTATATAAAGTATTTTTGTAAGGTCGGATTTCAGACATGTGGATTTTTGTTACAAAACTTAACCATTATCTCTAAAACTCAATAAAAACGGCATTTTGTAATTAAATTTATGTGTGATATAATTAAGAAAAGAGAAAAATTATAGAGGTTTTAACATGTCAATTAGAAAAGTTGTAAAGTTTGGTGATCCATTTTTAAGAGAAAAAGCCAAAGAAGTTCATAAGGTATCTAAAAAAATTCAAGATTTGGTTACTGATTTGCTAGATACAATGTACGCTGAAAACGGTGTGGGCTTGGCTGCTCCTCAAATTGGTGAAAATTATAGAGTTTTTGTAGTTGACGTTTCAACAGGTGACCAACCTTTGAACCCAATGGTGTTTATTAACCCTAAAATCATTAAAAAATCAGGTGCTACAATTAGTAATGAGGGTTGCTTGAGTTTCCCTGAGGCTTATACAGAAGTTCGTCGTTATAGCGATGTTATGGTTAAAGCAATGGATAGAAAAGGTCGCTCTTTCGTTTTAGAAGCGCATGACGGCTCACTTTTAGCTCGTTGTATTCAACACGAAAATGACCATTTGGACGGAATTCTTTTTGTAGACCATGCGTTGAACCGTTTTGATGCTGAAGAAACTTTAAAGGAACACAATTTGCCACCATTACAAGTTGACAAAATGCTTGAAGAACCTGAATTACAAGCAAAAATTGAAGAATTATTAGAAGCAGTAGACACAACTGAAGAAACAGAAGAACAAGACGAAGATGACAAATAAGATTAAAGTTGTATTTTTCGGCACTCCAAAAATTGCCTTAAAATCATTAGAATATTTAATAAATTCAGACAAAATCGAGGTTATGGCGGTTGTAACTCAACCTGACAAACCTGCAGGACGCGGACATAAATTAACAATGTCGCCTATCAAACAGTGTGCATTAGAGCATAATTTGCCTGTGTTCCAACCAAAATCAATTAGAAAAGAACCTGAAATTCAAGAAGAATTGAAAAAACTTGAACCGGATTTCTTCGTAACCTTTGCTTTTGGACAAATTTTGTCACAAGAGGTTTTGGATATTCCAAAATACGAAACAATTAACTTGCATGCCTCACTATTACCACGTTACAGAGGTGCTAACCCATTGCAACGAGCAATTATTAATGGTGATAAAGAAACAGGTATTTGCACAATGATAACTGAACTTGGTTTGGATTGTGGCGATGTTTGTATGCGTGAACCAATCGAGATTACAGACACTTTGAACTGTGTTCAATTGTTTGATATTGTAAGTGAAAAATCACCTGAAATGCTTGAAAAAACACTTGTTGGCTTGGTTGATAAAACCTTGACACCTGAAAAACAATGTGAAGACGGCGTTTGTATGGCAAATAAACTTACAAAGGAAGAATGTAAAATTGATTGGACAAAATCAGCGCAAGAAATTCACAACCTTGTAAGAGGTATTTATCAATGCCCAAGCGCATATTTTATGTTTAATGATAAAATTATCAAGGTGCTTGAAACTCGTGTAGAATCTGGCAAAGGTAAAGCGGGTGAGTTTATAAACGTTACAAAACAAGGTGTTGAAGTTGCTTGTGGTGAAGGAAGCCTTTTATTGATGAAGGTTAAACCGGAAGGTAAAGGCGAAATGCCGGCAAGAGATTGGTATAACGGAGTTAAAAACAAATGATTTCAAAAGGTATAAGAGGTGCAATTACAGTTGATGCAAACACAGAAGATTCGCTAAAAGACGCGACTTTAGAGCTTTTGACTGAACTTGTAGAAAAAAATAATATTGAAGAAGCTGATATTTCGCACGTATTTTTTACAGTAACAAAAGATTTGAATGCGGCATTTCCTGCAAAATTCGCTCGTTTAGATTTTGGCTGGAAAAAAGTTGCAATGATGTGTCATCACGAACTTGATGTTCCAAATTCTTTGCCAATGTGCTTGCGTGTAATGCTTGTTGTAAATTGTGGTGAAAATTTTGAACCTGAGTTTGTATATTTAAAGGGTGCTGAAAAACTTAGAGGCTAAAATTATGATGTATTTTGATAATTTAACCTTGAAGGCTTTTGTTGAAGAAAATTCAGACTTTTTTACAGGCGCTAGAATTCAAAAGGTTCAGCAACCGACTCGTAGAGAATTTATTTTCACGCTAAGAAATAACGGCGAAACTCGAAAATTTTACGCGAATATTACTCCAAATTTGCATCATGTTTGCTTTATGAGCAAAGAAAACGAGGCGAAAAGATACTTGGAAATTCCCAAACAACCGCCAATGTTTTGTATGCTTTTGAGAAAATATGTTGAAAGTGCTAAAATTTGCAGAATTGAACAACCTTTCTACGAAAGAATTTTAGAAATTTATATCGAAGCCTATAACGAATTATCAGAAAAAATCCAATTATGCTTGGCTTTTGAGCTTATGGGCAAACATTCTAATATCGTTTTGTATTCAACTGATACGAATATGATTTTGGGTTGTGCGCATAACGTCGGTTCTGAAAAGAGCCGAGATAGGGAAATGCGCGGAAATGTTCCATATATTTATCCACCGAAACAAAACAAACGAGATTTCTTGAGCTACTTCGGACAAATTAATTTTGATTTGCTAGCGGACGATTTTTATGGATTTTCAAAACCTTTTGCAAAAATGTGCGAAGGGCAGGATTTGGAAACAATCAAAGATTTTCTAGAATTGAAGCACCTTTCGCCTGTAATTAGCGAAGATTATTCAAAATATTCTTTGTTCAGTAAAATTTTGACAGGTATTCCGCAAGAGTCTGTAAACGCTATGATTGACAACTATTTTGCATATCATCAAAACAAAGAAATTTTGTCTAATCTGAAAACAAAATTATCGACAAATATTCAACATAGATTGAAGAAGGCAAAAAATTCGCTGGATAAAATTAATCGTCAATTGCAAAAAGAAAAAAATGCTGAAAAATACCGTAAATACGGCGATTTGATTATGGCAAATTTGTATAATTTAAAAGAATATTCAAAAACTTGCACATTGGCAGATTGGGAAACAAATCAAGAGATTACGATTGATTTAGACGAAACAAAAACTCTAAAAGACAATGCCAACAGATATTTTAAACTTTATAACAAATCAAAACGCTCGTCAGAAAAACTTCAAGAACTAAAACAAGAGCTTGAAGACGAAATCGGATATTGCACTCAAACGCTTTATACTATTGAGGTTGCAGACGATAATGAAATTTTGAACGAAATAAAAGAAGAAGTTTTAACAGAGGAAAGCCCTAAAAAAACACAAGTTAGTAATATTGAAACTCACGAAATACAAGGGTTTACCGTTTATGTGGGCAAAAATAACAAGCAAAATGATTTTATAATCTCAAAACTTGCAAAAGATAATGATATGTGGTTTCATTCACACAATTGCGCGGGTTCTCACGTTTTGTTGAAACTTCCAAACGGCGAAGAACCAAATGACGAGTTGATTTTTGAATGTGCAAAATTGGCAAAGAACAATTCTCAAGGTGCAAATTCGAGCAAAATCGGCATAATTTACACTCGCCGAAAATATTTACGCAAACCACCTGCCGCAAATTTGGGTTATGTAACTTACAAAAATGAACAAGAAATTATAATTGACTAAGTGGTGTAAGGTCGTGGTGGCAGTCAGTTCCGCCTGTTTTTATTAAGCCGTATTTGTCTGCAATTTTCTCCATAATGTGGCGAGAGTGGAATTTGATAATTCCGCGATGTCTATCGTAAGGGTAATAAACCTCTAAACCGTCAAGCCCAATATCTTTAAGCGTTTTGACAAAATTCTCCATGCTAATACACCAACAGCAAGCTGGGTGGGCTAAAACGGCGATACCGCCAGCGTTGTGGATTGCTTTGATAAGTTTTTTGACATCACGTCTAGCAAAAATTCTTACCCAATCGGCTTCCGTTTCCTTTTTGTTTTTCGCTAAAAATGGTTTTAATTCCTCATTATGAACGTCAATGCCGTATCCTAACAGGTGGAAGAAAATTCCTTTGTACCAGCAATCAAATTCAACGCCTGTGATTACAAAGTTTTCGTTCAATAGGTCAGTTTCTAAATATGCGTTTACGGTGTTGTGGTCAGTTACCGCGATATATTCAAAACCTTTGTCTCGAGCCTGTTTTAACAATTCTTCCACACTCAATTCTCCATCTGAAAATTTTGTGTGAATGTGTAAATTGACGTTATTTAAAAAATTTTCCTTCGTAAAAGACTTAATTAATTCTTTGTAATCCATTTTCATATTTCCCGTATTTATAATAAAATAATTATACAATAAATTTACGAGGATAACTATGGCAAACGAAAATAAGACTGTGTTTGGTACATTTACAGAAGCGGTGGGCATTTATTTACAACACTTGCCAACCTTCGTAAAATATATGACTTTTCCGGTCTTAGGACAATTTTTCGGCGTAATTCTTGCGTTCGGGTTGTCTTTAGGTTTTGCTTTTAATGCTCCAAATTTTATTTCAGACCCGTCTTTAATTTTACCGATTACTCTAATTTTAACCCTTCCAGGGTTGGTAATTTTTGCAAAAGCATTTTGGGAATACTTGATTGCTTATGTTGCAATTTCTTCAATGGCTGAAAATACTGTAAAATCTGGCAAAATTTACGATATAAATGCACATAAACAAGTTGCCCTAAAAAGAGTTCCTGATTTTGTAGGATTATGGTTGTTGTTTGGGGTATTCACCTCGATTGCTCTACTACCGCCAATGTGGGGATTTGGTGCAGTAATTTTTATTTTCTTAGTTTTGATATTCCAAGTATTTACATTTGAAAAATTTGCAACTCCAACAGAATGTTTCAAACGTAGCTGGGTACTTGTTAAATCAGATTTTTGGGGAACTTTAGGCTTGTTGGCTCTAGTCGGATTTTTAACTTATTGGCTACTACCAAAAGTTTTTGAACTTGTTTTGACAGCAATTCAAGTAATGACCTTACTTACAATGTTAATTGATCCAATGCTTACAGATTCAATCAACTCTTGGAATACAGCGCTAACAACTTTAGGAGTTCCGTTTGTAATTACATCTTTGATGATTACAAAAATGATTGTAGGTACAATCGTTTCAACTCTTGTAATTTGTTACACTTTGCCAATTCGTTCAATTGCGTGGACTTTGTGGTATAAAAAGTTGAATACAGCAATGATTAAGGCAAATTCTAAAAAGAAAAAGAAAGCTGACAAAAAAGAAAATGTTTAGATGTAAGTATTGCAAAAGTGTCGATAAATTTGAACTTATGTTTGCGCCAAATTATAACGGCAACAGAAATTTCTCTCAACACTACAACAACCGAAATCAAATAGAAATAAGTGTTGACGGATATTCATTTGTGCCGTCGCTTGATTTTATGAATGAACACGCGGTTTGCAAATATTGCGGTCAAACTTACACTTGGGAATATGAATTTGAAAAGGAAAGGCGAATAAGAAAATGAGAAAAGACGGAAGACAAAATAACGAATTAAGACCTGTAAAATTTATCAGAGATTTTACAAAAAACGCATTGGGTTCAGTTTTGGTAGAATTCGGTGATACAAAGGTTATAACAACCGCTTCAGTTGAAATGAAACAACCAAAATGGATGGATAAAGAGTCTACTCAAGGCTGGGTTACAGCAGAATATTCTCTTTTACCTTCATCAACTTCAACTCGTTGCGAAAGAGAAAGAAACAAAATTTCTGGTAGAACTCAAGAAATTCAAAGACTTATCGGCAGAAGCCTTAGAGCTTGTGTTGATATGGAGAAAATGCCTAAAATGACGATTACAATTGATGCTGATGTAATTCAAGCTGACGGCGGAACAAGAACAGCAAGTATTTGCGGTGGTTTTGTTGCCCTAAAAATTGCAGTTGAAAAATTAATGGATCAAGGTATTTTAAAAGAAAATCCAATTAAAGAAGAAATTGGTGCAATTTCAGTAGGTATCGTTGACGGCGAAGTTCGTCTAGATTTGTGCTACGAAGAAGACTCACATGCTCAAGTTGATTCAAATGTTGTAATGACAAAATCTGGAAAAATTATTGAATTCCAAACAACCGCAGAAGGCGATCCTTACGACCAAAAACAATTAATGGAAATCTTTAATACTGCAAAAGCAGGTATTGAACAAATTATTCCTTTGTATGAATAATTAAAAAATAAAAAAGGGCGCCGTGGCATTTGCCACGGCGCCCTTTTTTATTTCTGTCATACCGCACTTGTTGCGGAATCTTTTAACTTTAATTATACTCGTGCATCAAGCACAAATCTTTTCTGTGTTTTTTGCCGTCATATTTGATTAAATCAAGTTCTTCGTAAAGGCTTTCAGTTGCGCGATTGATTGTTTTTGCATTGCGTGTAACCAAAAGAGTTCTATCGCCGGATGTTTCATACTCCAGATATTTATTTTTAATTGTATTGAAGTGGGCAACTTTTGTGTCTTCGTCTAAATCGTCAAGTCCTGTAATTACAGAACCGCTTTTTCTTCCTGATGTTAAAACAGCTGAAACTGCTACTTCATCACTCATATCAATTCTTTGGTAATCATCTGCAAATGAGCCCATTGAGCAGGCTTGCATTAGATAAAATAAATTTTCGTTCATTAATGATAAAACGCCCTGACAATCGTGTTCTTGAAGTGAAGAATTAAATTCCAATGCAACGACATTACTATCTGGAGTCAAAACTGCATCTAAACCAAGAATTCCGATGTATGGTTTTCCGTTTTGAGCCAAATTGTCTAAGGTTGGGAAGATAAATTCATTCATTATGTAATGTTCAACTTCGTCAGAAACCTTGTAATCAGGCGCATAACAACCCATTCCAGAGGTTAAAAGTCCTCCGTCACCGTCTAGTGCAAACTTGTAATTTGCAACTGTTGAAAGTGGTAGAGCATTGTAGCCGTCTGTAACTACGTAGAATGAAAATTCGTGTCCATAGATGTAATCTTCAATAATAATGCGTTGTTCCCCGCGCAAGAAGGATTCTTCAATGAAGGATTTTGCAATTGAATATGAACTGCAAATCAACATTCCGTTTACATCTCTGTGCGCATCGGTTTTTACCACAATCGGCATTTGAGCGTTTCTTGCGTAATCTAGTGCAAGAGGTTGTTTTTCAAAAATTCCAAATTTTGCTGTTGGAATTCTCAATTTGTACATAAATTTTTTGCCTAAAGATTTGCAGGTACAAATTTCTGCGGCTTTTGCACTAGGTCCAAAAACTTGTTGTCCGTTGCTTTCAAAAAATCCTGCAATATCAGCCTTGATAGCCTTTTCGCTTGAAACAACGGTTAGGTCAATGGAATTTTCCATCGCAAATTCTAACAATTTAACGTCTTCATCTTCTCTGATGTCAACGCAAGTGCAAAATTCTTTCATCGCATCATTACCGCTTGCAACAAAAACTTTTTCTACGCAATCAAGCTCAGATAATTTTTTTGCCAATGCATATTCTTTTGCACAACTTCCAATAATTAATACATTTTTACGATTTATTTTTTCCATAAATCCATTATACTACATAAAAAGTAGGAGATTTGTTAAGAAATATTAATTTTTCTTGATAAATTTCGACAAAAAATATGACTTTCTAAAATTTCTCATTAAATAAAAAACACGAGAGAGAGAGAAATTTTTAAGAGCGAGCGAGGTCTACATTATGGCAAACACAAACAACATTATTACATTATTCAATAACTTTTTAGCATCACCAGCAGTACGTCAACAAGTTCCTGCAACTACAACTCCTGCTGTAAAACCGGTTGATTCAAACCCATTCAACCCAAATCCATTTGTTACAAAAACAGTTGATATGAATAATTATGCAAAAAACAGACCTGTAAAAGGCGGTTACTTTGCTGGATATTATAACGGTAAACCAAATATCGTTGGACAAAGATTATTCGTTGAAGTTTAATTTCGACGACATTAGGTCGGTACGTTAAAAGTAGTTAAAGAGAAGGACACGCTAATTCACTTGGTTGGCGTGTCCTCCTTGTAAACAATCTTTTATTGAGTCAAAAGTTACGCTTAAAATTCTATTGATTGAATCTTGAGTGTTGTATGCTACGTGTGGCGTGATAATTACGTTGTTCAATTGGCTTAAACGTCTTGTAATAATTACTTTTGAGATACACTCTTTGTCTGAATTTTCAAGTTTTTCAGTAATATCACCGTAGCCGAGACTAATTTTTTCGCACTCTGTTACGTCTAACCCTGCACCTGCAATGTTTTTGTTTAAAAGTGCATTGTATAAATCTTCGCTTTCAATCAACTCTCCGCGTGCTGTGTTTATGATTATTGCCGTATGCTTCATTAACGCCAATTCTCGTTTCGTAATAAGATGTTTAGTTTCTTTGGTTAAAGGTACGTGAAGAGAGATTATATCAGCTTCTTTGTAAATATTTTCTTTTTCTGTGTATTCAACGTGATAATCTCGTGTTAATTCAGGTCTTTGTAAATAATCAAACGCTAAAATTCTCATTCCAAACGCGTGCGCAATTTTGCAAATAGATGCCCCGATTGCGCCTGTTCCAATTACACCAAGCGTAAGCGCATTAAGCTCTCGTCCTACATAATTGTTTGTATCAAATTTGAACGCGTGAGAATCGTTTAAGGCTGGAATTAATCGCCTTACGAGTGCAAGCATTAGGGCAAAAGTGTATTGAACAACTGAATGTGCGCCATAATTTTCTACATTCAAAACCTTAATATTTTTATTGCAACAAGCATCTATATCAATGTGGTCATAACCCGTTGAGCGTGTTGAAATAATCATCAAATTAGGAAACTGTTCCAAAATTTTTGGAGTAATTTCTGAGGTTATAAAAACGCTTATAACGCTTGCTGTGTCTTTAATTTCTTGTGGTAAATTTCCAACTGTTGTTTCATTCAGACTGCTTTCAAAAAATTCAATATCAAAATCGTGAAATTGATGCCTTTTGAAAAATTTCTTTTCTGCATCTTTATAATCAAAAATCAACATTTTTAAACTCATAATATGCTCCTTTTTTCAAAATATTATGAGTAAATCTGAAATATATTTATATTCGACAAGTAGTTAATTGTAAAAGTAAGGGCGGAGCCTTTGGCTCCGCCCTTACAAAAAACTTATTGATACATTGTACTCAAGAATTCGTTGTAAACGTTGTATCTATAATCTTTCGCCGCTTGCGAAGTGTTAAAAATGTTGTTGTAATGACTTGCTACATCACCGTAAGTTGAACGATTTTCACCATTCTCCATTAAATCGTGAGTGTTGGTGTAAGGACATTGTGGGAATAAATCGTGCATTTGCATATATACAGGAAGTTTCCAACCTGGGTTACGGTATGCGTGAAGCGCATTTTTAATTCTGTTCAATCGTTGTTCAAAAGGCATTCCGCCACGGTCGTTGTCATCTGAAATTACAGGACCGGCAGCGTATTCATCATTCCAACTTTGCTTGTCGTATTCGTGTAAAACATTGTTGAAATCGTCGGCTCTACCCCAATCGTTACCGGCAGTTAAACCCATTTCTTTGAAACGAGGGTTCATATCGCATTTTTCACCGATTAATGCAATGTCGCCTCTGCCTGTTTTTGAACGAATTTGTTGAGTGATGTATTGCATTTGATTGAAGTTTGGAACAGCACCTGAACCGCAATAATTGCCCATATCCCAATTGCCAACGTGTTTAGCGCTGTCAAAGAAGATTGCATCAAATCCTAAATCAACAGCCCAACAGCAAGCATCAATGTAGGCTTTTTCGTGCTTGTACCAATCGAAAGGCTCGCCTTTTACGGTCATTTGACCTGCAGAAAGTGGCATTCTAATACCTGTTTTTAAACCTCTTAAATGTGCCATATCATTGAAGGCTTTAACTTGCTCATCGTCGCCCATTCTTTGACCGTCACGAGAAAGTTTGTCAGAGGTTAAATTTTTAGAAATTCCTGAATGTAAATCAACGGTGTAAAGTGAAGAATGACCTGTTCTGCCGTCATTTTCTTTGTACATTGCAGGATATAATTGAGATAGAACTATACAGTTTGCGTTACTTTTGCCTGAAGGTGGAATTGCAGGAAGTAACTTCATAACGTTAAGTAACCCTTCGCTTTTTTTGTCGCCTTCTGTAAGTGCAACTGTACGAGGGTTGATTTCTATATAATTAGCTCGACGTCCCCATTTGTCGCCGTAATTTGGTGTCGGAATGTATGACGGAATTCCTGGGTAACAGTTTGGTTGCTTGTTAAGTGTGCAAATTGATTGAATTGCATCCATTGGGGAGCGCTTCAATAAATCTTCTGGGTTTGTGTCTACCCATTTTTTCCAACCTGTGTTTCCGCCTCTGTATAAATGTCCTTTTGTTTCATTATCTTCGTAAACGTCGTTGTTACCTTTTAATATCCAAAAAAGTTTTTTGGCAGGTTGTTGGTCGCCGTAATAACCTTTGAAATTTACTAAAGATTTGTTGTAAATACCCATCATTTCAAGCGCTGAGGCTTTAGCACTTTTTTGCATAGCAATAGGTGCAGTCATTCCAGAAGGTTTGATATTAATTTTTTGAGGGGTATTTTTTACGCCATTGGGTGCAGAAATCTTCATACTTTATCCAATGTGTGTAATAAAAAATATTGCTAGAGCATGGCGCAATTATTTACAAACTTTTACACAAGATTTTTCTAACATAAATGCGTTCATTTTTTTCTCTAAATGCGTGTCAAAACGAGCGTTAATTTCCTTGATAAAATAGCAAGGGCTTGTTACGTTGATTTCAATAATTTTTTCGTCAACAACATCTAAACCTGCCATTTGAATACCTAATTTTTTCAAACCTTGAGCAACTTGTGTGAATTTTTCTTTTTCGCTGTCTGTTAAAACTGCTTTTTTCAAGAACTCGTCGGAGTGAGTGTTAAATTTGAAATCATCTTTTGTTGGAAGTTTTAGACCACATTCATCTAAAACTTCGCCGTTTAAAATTAGAACCCTTTTGTCTCCGTTTTGAGCTTGTGGTAAGTATTTTTGAATCATAGCAAGCGATTTGCCGTCGTGAGTTAGAGTTTTAATTATGCTTAAAGTGTTTTTGTCGCCTTCTTTCAAGTACATTACACCTTGCCCAAAACAGTTGTTTAAAGGTTTTAGGATAATTTCTTTGTGAAGATTTAAAAATTCTTCAATATCGTCTTTTGAAGCTGTAACAATGTTTTCAGGCATGAACTCACGGAATAAATTTGCGTGAAGTTTTTCGTTGAAACTTCTGATTGCTGTTGTGTCGTTGATAATTTGAGTTTTGGCTCTGTCAACAAAATCAAAAATGTAAGTTGCGCTTATGTAATCATTGTCAACAGGTGGATCAGGACGGAAGAAAACTTTTTCAAATTTGTCTTCAATGCAAAAATCTTCAGCATTATTTTCGTAGAAAATGTCGTTGTCTTTTTCATAAGTCTTGAAACATTTTGCGTGACCCTTGCCGTCTTTTAATGATAGATTATCAATGGTTGTGATGTATGTTTCAATACCGTTTTCTAAAAGACCTTTTACCATCCAAAAATTAGTTACAAGTTGGTTAAATTCAAAATATTTTAATTCAATTCTGTCGATAACGACAAGCATGTTGCGCATAAATACCTCTTTTCAAAAATATTTTAGCACTAACAAAATCTTATGCTATACCACTTAGTCTACAGTGTCATGCTGAACTTGTTTCATTAGTCTATAAGGCTTTAAGACGATGAGACGATAAGTCATTTATAGGTAAAATGACAATTTAATAATAAATCGACTTATCCACTTAACCCTTATTGACTTATAGTCTTAAAGAAAAGTA
>ERZ808286.931-NODE-931-length-16306-cov-3.035936_pt1 | contig 16306 bp, 15 predicted proteins | sample MGYA00521276_ERZ808286 | MGnify/ENA primary metagenome ERZ808286 (study PRJEB31516, sample SAMN03275607) | gut metagenome | biome: mammalia-associated habitat; material: feces | host: Papio cynocephalus | place: Kenya | collected 2012-08-01 ... | reverse complement strand
TAAGCATATTTTTACGAGAAGTTGCTTGTTTTGCTTTTGAAGCGTTTGCGCTAAATCTTGCAATAAATTTTCTAAATTCTTCAGCTTTTTCTTCGATTTTTTTGTTGCGTTCTTCTTTTTGTTTCATAATCAGAGCGCTAGCTTGCGTCCAAAAAGCGTAGTTACCTGTGTAAAGCGTAATGTTTCTAAAATCAATGTCCGCAATATGTGTACAAACTCTATCTAAGAATTTTCTATCGTGCGAAACAACGATTACAAGGTTTGGAAAATCAATCAAAAAGTCTTCTAACCAAGTGATAGTTTTCAAATCCAAGTGGTTTGTAGGTTCGTCCATTAACAAGATATCAGGAGTCCCGAATAAGGCTTGAGCAAGCAATACACGAACTTTTTCACTACCTGACAAATCCTTCATTAAATTATAATGTAGTTCTGATGGGATACCTAAATCAGCAAGCAATGAACCAGCATCGGCTTCTGCTTGCCAACCGTCAAGCTCTGCAAATTCTGTTTCTAATTCTGCAACTCTAAGTCCATCTTCGTCGTTAAAATCAGGCTTTGCGTATAAAGCATCTTTTTCCTTCATAACGTCGTAAAGATGTTTGTTACCCATAATTACAGTGTCCATAACAGTAAATTCATCAAATTCAAAGTGGTTTTGTTTCAAAACTGAAATTCTTTGACCTTTTTTAATATGAACTTGTCCTGCTGTTGGTTCTAATTCACCTGACAAAACCTTCAAAAATGTTGATTTACCCGCACCATTTGCACCGATTAAACCATAGCAATTTCCAGAAGAAAATTTTATATTTACATTTTCAAATAATGGTTCAGAACCGAATTTTACTGTTAAATTTTCTGTTGTAATCATTATATTTTACCTTTATATTTGCAAAAAGTCGGAATTTCTTCCGACTTTTCTGTTAATTAGTGTACTAAAAATCTAAAATAGATATATACAGTTGATGCCGTTAACGAAATTAATACAGTAACAAAACCGTATAACAAGAACTGCATGAATGTGATTGGGTGTTTTCTTGCCGCTGCAGATTCTGAAACAATAACGTTAGCCGCAGCACCGATAATTGTTAAGTTTCCACCCAAGCAAGCTCCTAAAGACAAACACCACCATAGAGGGTGAGCATATTCAGCACCCATTACAGATTGAATATTCGCAATCATAGGTGCCATTGTAACTGTATATGGAATGTTGTCGATAATACCAGATAAGATACCAGAACCCCAAAGGATTACCATTGCAGTTGCACTTTCAGAGCCATGAGTTACACTCAATAGCCATTTAGCCATTAACGCAATACCACCAGAGGCTTCTAAACCACCGATAATAACAAATAAACCGATGAAGAAGAAAATTGTATTCCATTCAACATCTTTGATAATATTTTTTGGATTTTCAAATAATAGCAAGAAACTTGCACCTGCCATTGCAGATAAACTTGCTGGGATATGAGTCATATCGTGAGTTACAAAGCCAAGAATTACAAGCGCTAAAACGCAAATACTTCTAATCATGCCTGCTTTATCTTTAATTGTTTTGCTGTTATCTAAATTTGCAATTTCTGCCATTTTTTCTGGAGTTGCTTTAAGTTGTTTTCTAAAGAATAAGAACATTACCAAAACAACTAATAACAAGATTACAGCAACAATTCCTGTTAATTCATTTAAGAAATCCATAAATGAAAATCCTGCTGCAGAACCGATGATGATGTTTGGAGGATCACCGATTAAAGTCGCTGTACCACCGATATTTGAAGCCAAAATTTCTGTAATCAAATATGGGGCAGGATTAATTTCAAGTTTTTCCGCAATATAGAAGGTTACAGGCATAATCAAAATTACAGTTGTAACGTTATCTAAAAACGCTGAAACAATAGCTGTAAATAAAGCCAATACAACCAAAACAGAAACCGGATGACCTTTTGTGAAACGCAATAATTCGTTTGCAATCCAATTAAATACACCTGTCTCAGTTGAAATATTTACGATAATCATCATTGCAACTAGCAAGAAAATTACGTTAAAATCAATAAAATTAACAAAATAATGAGGGTCTAAAGTTCCGTCAGCTAATGTCTTGTTTACGCTAACTAAACCTAAAAACATCGTTGCAGCAGCACCGATTAGAGCAATTGTAACCTTTGGTATTTTTTCTGTTGCAATAAAAATATATGCAAGAATTAAAATAACCGCAGACACAATAATGGAGTTGTTTCCAACTAAACTACTTAAAAATTCCACGTCTAAATTCCTTTTCTATTATGTGATATATCAAAATAATTCTACCACAAACAAATAAAAATTAGGAGTTTAAGGAATTTAGTAAATTGTCTTGTTCTGCTGTTGATTTTTCCAACATTGAATAAACCATATACGCACCTAACGCAATGGCTTTAGGGTCAAGTCCTGTTTGTTGAGCCGCCTCAATAATTGCAGAATTAACCTCTGGATTTTCCTCTTTCATATAATGAATCATTTGCTTACGCCAAGAATTCACATCTTGAAAAATTTCTGCAAAAGTTAATGTTGAATGGTCTTCTGTTATAACCGGTATCATCTTTTTAGCGACCCCCTTGTTAAAATTATACAACAAAAATTTATTTATCACACCTACAAACAATGATTGCCATTTTTAAAAAATCTTGACAAAATTTTATTTTAATATTTAATGAAGGTATGAGATACATTTATATACAAAATTTATTATGTTGCACTTGTAAGTTTTCCTGTCAAAGAACTTACTTATAATTTTGTGTGCAATTAGTTATATAAAAGTATAAAAAGGTTCTTAATGACATATTAAGAACCTTTTTTAATTGTGTAAATTTGCGTGCGGAAAAGCCACCGCAACATTGCATCATTTTATATAAACAAATTATTGACAAAAGCAAAAACATTCACTTTATAAAGACAAAAGGAGAAAAGATTATGACAAATTTTGAAACATTGTTAATTCATGGCGGAACATCAATTGATGAAAAAACAGGTTCAGTAAACATTCCAATATATCAAACCTCGACATTTAAACAAGATGGCTTAGGTCAACATCGCGGTTATGAATATTCAAGAACAGGTAATCCGACACGAGAAGCCCTAGAAAAATTAATCGCAGAGTTAGAAAACGGAAAATATGGATTTGCTTTCGCATCAGGTTTAGCAGCAATTACAACCGTATTATCTCTATTTAAAACAGGCGATAACATCGTTATATCAAACAATGTTTACGGCGGAACATTTAGACTTTTAAACCAAGTTTTTAATAATTTTGGTATAACCTTTTCTATTGCAGAAAATGACGATTATGAAAAAGCGATAACAGGAAACAAAAATACAAAAGCAATCTTGATAGAAAGTCCAGCAAACCCACTATTAACAGTAACAGACATTACTGATGTTTCAGAAATTGCACATAAATATGGACTTTTATCAATTGTTGATAATACTTTTATGACACCCTACTTGCAAAGACCTCTTGATTTAGGCGCAGATATAGTTATACATAGTGCTACAAAATATTTAGGCGGACATTGTGACTTAATTGCGGGGCTTGTGGTTGTAAAAGATGAAAATCTCGGTGAAAAACTTGCATTCTTACAAAACTCTATCGGAGCAATACTTGAGCCATTCGATTCGTACCTTTTGATAAGAGGAATAAAAACTCTTGCGGTTAGAATGGATAGAATTACCGAAAATGCAAAATTTATAGCTGAACGTCTTTATAAAAATCCTGCAATACAAAATGTATATTACCCAGAATTAAAAAATAATAATGGATATGAAACACAACAAAAACAGGCTAAAAACGGTGGCGGAATGATTTCTTTTGAATTGAAAGAAAATTATGATGTAAAAAACTTCTTTTCTAGTCTTAATCTTGTAATGCTGGCAGAAAGTTTAGGTGGTGTGGAAACTCTAGTGTGTCACCCTTCTACAATGACACACGCATCAATTCCTGAACCTATAAGAAAGAAAATAGGTATAACAGATGGACTTATCAGATTATCTGTTGGAATAGAAAATAAAGAAGATATCATAAATGATTTGGAACAAGCAATAAGAAAGGCAGAAAAATAATGTTATATAATTCAATGCAGGAACTAATTGGTAATACTCCAATGGTAAAATTAAATAACATAAGTACAAACAAAGATGTTGATTTATACGCAAAATTAGAACTTTATAACCCATCAGGTTCAGTAAATGATAGAGTTGGTAAATATATGATTGAAGATGCAGAAAGAAAAGGGTTATTAAAAAAAGGCGGAACAATCATTGAAGCAACAGCAGGTAATACCGGACTTGGCATAATCTTTGCGGCATTAAATAAAGGTTATAGGGTGATTTTTGTTGTACCTTCAAAATTTTCAGAAGAAAAACAAATTCTAATGAGAGCAATGGGTGCTGAAATCGTTAATACAAAAAGAGAAGAAGGTATGTTGGGTGCAGCGAAAAAAGCAGAAGAAATAAAAGCTTCTATTAAAGGCGCAATCTCATTAGAACAATTTAAAAATCCAGCAAACCCACTTGCACACTATGAAACAACAGGAAAAGAAATTTATAAAGATCTGAATGGAAAAATTGATTATTTAGTTGCTGGTGCTGGTTCAGGTGGGACTTTCTCAGGTATTATGCGATATTTAAAAGAACAAAATCCAAATATCAAGGGTGTTCTAGCAGACCCCATTGGTTCAACTATGGGTGGCGGTGAGCACGGAGATTATGATATTGAAGGAATTGGTAATGATTTTATTGCTGCCACAATGAATATGAGCCTTGTTGATATTGTTATAAAAGTTTCTGACAAAGAAGCCTTTGAAAGCGCAAGAGAATTAGCAAGAAAAGAAGGGATTATTGCCGGTTCTAGTTCTGGAGCAGTTTTAGCTGCTGAGAAGAAATTGATAGAACAATATGGTACAAAAGGAAATATTGTTCTCATATTTTCAGATAGAGGCGATAGATATTTTTCAAAAAATTTATACGAATAAAATAACTTTAAATATTACAAAACAAGGAGAAAAAATGTTAAACATTATAAAAAATAAATCTTTAATACAGATTTTAATTTGGGTTTCAGCCCTATTATTAGGAATATTTTTAGGATTTTTGAACATAAATATTCTAAATCATTTATTTAATTTTATCTCGTTATTTTTTACAAGATTGTTTCAATGTCTTGCAATACCGGTAATTGCATTGGCAGTTATAACAGCACTTTCAAAACTTACAGAAGAAAAGAACACAGGTAGAATTTTTAAACACACCATCTTTTACACACTATTAACTACTTTTTTAGCGGCAATTACGGGACTAATTTTATATATGTTATTCACTCCAAGCAATATTGTAGTTAATAACACTGCAGAAGAAACAACTGCTACTAGCTATTATGAATATTTAGTGTCAATTATTCCGAATAACATATTTCAACCTGTAATTGCAGGCAATGCACTTTCTGTAATTTTGATTGCCGCAGCAATTGGAATTGCACTTTCAATTGCAGAAAAGAATGAAAATATCAAAGCTCTTGGCAAAGTTATATTTGGAATTCAAGAAATTCTATTTATTTTAATACAAGGTTTAATTAAAATTTTACCAATTGGTATTATGGCATTTGCAGCTCAATTATCATCACAAATTATAAATAACTCTGCTATCGGAGCTTTAGGTAAATATACAGCTATTGTTTTGAGTGGTAATATCATACAAACTTTCATAATTATTCCTTTAATATTACTTGTTAAAGGTATAAATCCTATTTCATCATTCAAAAATATGTTACCTGCAATTGTAACCGCATTTTTCACAAAAAGTTCAGCCGGCACATTGCCTGTTACACTAAACTGTGCTGAAAATAATTTAAAAATAAATCCTGAAATCTCAAGATTTGTTTTACCAATTTGTACAACAATCAACATGAATGGCTGTGCAGCTTTTATATTAATAACCTCTTTATTCGTTATGCAAAATGCAGGAATTCACTTGACATTAGGAACAATGATAATTTGGGTATTTATTGCAGTTTTTGCCGCAATTGGAAATGCTGGAGTTCCAATGGGTTGTTATTTTTTAACACTTTCATTGATGTCTTCAATCGGCGCACCTCTTGGAATTTTAGGATTAATACTACCAATATATAGTATAATTGATATGGTTGAAACAACGGAAAATGTTTGGTCTGATTCGGCAGTTTGCATTATGACAAATAAAGATATAAAAATTTCTTAAAAAAGAATCGCACCTTATAGGTGCGATTTATTTCAAATGTTTAAAACTTTACATAAAAATTTCTTTTTTGTATTATTAAAGAAAAGAGGAATTTATGACGGATAAAGACGACAAAGTTATTGATTTATTTTCAAAAGTAAATAGAACTCTAACACATGAAGAATTAGAACAAATCAAGTTTTTTGAAGGTTTTCATTATGTAAAACTAAATAAAGATAAAAATAATAAAAAATTTAACGCATCATTATTAAAAAAATATGCAGAAGGGTGTCATTACATCGTTAGAGTAATGAGAGAAGTAAATGGCGAAGTTTGGATGTACAACTACGACGTTAAAAACGACGAACTTTTCAAATTTATGGAAAAATTTAACAATAACAAACTAAATGGCACTATTATTGAAATTGACAAATATTTTCCAGAAGGTTTAGCTTAAATTGCAGTTTTTTGAAGAATACCACGAAGAATTAAACAAATGCTCAAAACCGTATCAATACGTTGGCGGTGAGATTTTTTCTACAAATAAGGACTTTGACAAAGCTAAAGTTCGCTTCGCAATGTGCTTTCCTGACAAATATGAAATTGGCATCAGTAATTTAGGCGCAAGAATTCTATACAATCAAGTTAACAAGCAGGAAGAGTTTATGGCTGACAGAGTTTACGCTCCAGAGCCTGATTTTCACCCCCACCCACTTTATGCGGTTGAAAGCAAGCGAGCTTTGAAAGATTTTGACATAATTGGTTTTTCACTTCAATATGAATTATCTTACCCAACCGTTTTAAAAATGCTTGAAATGGGTGGTGTTTCTATCCGAAACAAAGATAGAAAAGAAGATGAACCTATCGTTATTGCTGGAGGTCCTTGTACTTTTAACCCTCTTCCAATGTCTGAATTTATTGACGTATTCTCAATTGGAGACGGAGAACAGCTTACTGTTGAGATTTGCGAATGTATTGAACGCACAAAAGGTTTAACAAGACAAGAGCGCATCAACGAATTGTGCAAATTAAAAGGTTGTTGGTCAAAATCTGTTGGCGGAACTGTTGAAAAAAGAGTTGAGCCATTAACTTATGATACAGCATTAACAAAACACCCTATCGCATTTTCAGCATCAATTCATGATAGAGCAATCGTTGAAATCAGACGTGGTTGCGGTAGAATGTGCCGTTTCTGTCAACCAGGGCACGTAACTTTACCTGTTAGAGAAAGACCTGCAGAAGAAATTATAAAACTTACAAAAGAATTAGTTCATAATACAGGTTATGACGAGTATTCATTACTTTCACTGTCTTCAAACGATTATTCAAACATCACAGAAGTAATCAAAGAGTTAAGTTGTGAATTTAACAAAAAGAAAATCGGCGTATCACTTCCGAGCCAACGTATTGACCACTTCAGATTAGAATTAGCAGAACTTACTCAATCAGTTCGTAAATCAACAATGACTTTAGCGCCTGAAGCAGGTAGCCAAAGACTTAGAAACGTTATCAAAAAGAACATTTCGGAAGAACAAATTATTAGCGCCGTTATGCAACTTTATAAAAACGGCTGGAGCAGAATTAAATTCTACTTTATCGTCGGTTTACCTTCTGAAACTTACGAAGATTTAGACGAAATGGTTCGTTTAATGGAGACATTGAAGTATAAAGTTAGAGGTCTAAAACGAGAAAAAGATTTAAAACATGGATTAGACTTAACTTGTACATTATCAATTTTTGTACCAAAACCATTCACACCGTTTCAATTCTGTCCTCAAATGGATTTAGACGAGGTAATGGAACACATTCATTACTTAAAAGAAAAAACAAAACACATTAAAGGTTTAAAATTAAACTACCACGAACGATTTGTTTCTCAAATTGAAGCAGTTTTAACTCGTGGCGATGATAGCCTTTGTGATTATATTGAAAAACTTTACCAAAAAGGTTGCTACTTAGATGCTTGGGGTGAATGTTTCAGCAAAGAGACTTGGTCTGAAACAGCAGAAGAATGTGGCATTGATATTAAAAATCTTGCAATGAAGGAATTTCCTCGAGATATTGAATTACCTTGGGACTTCATCAATATTGGTGTAAACAAACAATGGTTTGTGGATGAATATAACAAGGCTTTTGTACAAACTAATTCGACAGAAATTCAACCGACTTGCGAACACAAATGCGTTCAATGTGGCGTTTGTCCAAACTTAGGTGTACATAAAGTTTTAGACAAAAAATTCGTTGCAAAAGATTACGTACAACCTGAACAAGTTCATTATGATCCAAGAACTGCACCAACAATTACAACCTACAAATATCGTTTAAAGGTTACAAAATTAGGTATTTTAAGATATTTTTCTCATCTTGATTGGCAAAATACCTTCTTAAAATCGATTTTGCGTTCAGGACTTAATGTCGCATTTACACAAGGTTTCAACCCTACACCTAAAGTTTCTATGGGGATTGCATTACCTCTATTTTTAGAAAGCGATGCAGAACTTGTTGACGTAGATTTGTTAGACAATATTTCTTGTGAAGAATTTAAAGATACATTAGAAAAAACACTTCCAGATGGTTGCAAAATTGTAAGTATTAGACCTCTTGAAGTTGGTGAAAAAGCTATTGACCATACCGCTCAATGGGCTGAATATCAAGTTTCACTTATAAAAAAAGATGATTGTAATTTAGAAAAGTTTATGTTAAATTGTAATCAAGTTTTATCTTCTGACGAAATTTTATTGACGAAGAAAAACAAAAAAGGTTTACTAAAAACTTCAAATATAAAACCGTCAATTCAATCTTATAGGTTTGAAAATGACAATTTGTACATCGTATTAAAAGCAGGTCAAGGTAGTGAAATACCAGCTGTTAGAGCTGATGACCTTATGAAATTAATATCTGAAGGTACAGTTTTTGACATCAAACGTTTAAGATTTTTCGACGAAAACTTGATGGAGTTATAAAAAGAAAAGGAATTTTAAATGAAAGACAAAAAGAATTTTGCACAAAAAGAACAAAACTCTGCAAAAAAAATTGTTATCGCTGAACGTGATAATATCGGCGCTTTAATGGAAGGCGATAAGGTTTTAGATTTATACATCAATCGCGGAGAAGTTTTGTTAGGTGATGTTTACCTAGCAACAGTACAAAACATTTTACCAAGTATTGATGCGGCTTTCGTTGATGTCGGTGTTGACAAAATGGGCTTCTTACACGCTCAAGACATTATGGGTAAAGGTGCTTTAAAAGATAAGTTATCACCAAACCAAAAACTTGTTGTTCAAGTAGTTAAAGAACCAACAGGACACAAAGGTCCTAGAGTTACAACAGAAATCAGTCTTCCTGGTAGATTTTTAGTATTAATGCCGTCTGAACCTGGAATTAACGTTAGCCGTAAGATTGAATCATCAAAAGAACGTGCAAGATTGAAATCTATCGTTAGCTTGTTAAAACCTGTTGGCGTAGGTGTTATCATCAGAACAGAAGCCGAAGGTCAATCAGAAGCTGACATTCAAGAAGATTTAGAAATTCTATTAGAAAAATGGAACAATATTGTTACAGCAGCAGAATCTCTAACTCCACCAAGTTTAATCTATCGTGACCAAGACTTGTTATACAGAGTTATTCGTGAAGCTTGTTCAGAAGATGTAACAGAAATCATTGTAGATACTGCATTTGCCTTGAACAGAGTTCAAACTCTACTTCAAAATTGGCACATGAATAAGAATATCAATGTTACTTTATACAAAGGTAATGAACCTTTATTAATTGCAACTAACGTTCACAAAGAAATCAAAGCAGCCTTGAATATGAAGGTTAATATGCCATCAGGCGGTTACTTATTTATTCAACAGACAGAAGCACTTACAGTTATCGACGTAAACTCTGGTAAGTTTGTAAGTTCTGCAACTCAAGATGAAACTATTCTAAAAACAAATATTGAAGCCGTTCACGAAATCGCACGTCAATTACGTTTACGTAACATCGGCGGTATGATTATCATTGACTTTATTGATATGACTTCTCGTGTCGATAAATTAGCTATTATGGAAGAATTAGAACTTGCAATTGAAGACGACAAGGCAAAACCTCAAGTTGGTCAACTTTCTGACTTAGGACTTGTTGAAATGACTCGTCACAGACAAGGTCAAGCTATTTCAGAAGTCTTTGCTAAAAAATGTCCACACTGCCATGGTGAAGGCTTTATCGTAGAAGATTTCAAATTTGCATCACCAACAGCTGAAGGTGAATATAGAGCGAAAGCTGCAAAAATGAAACTTCCAATCAGCGGATTCAAGAAAAATAATAACAATAATAAAAAACAAAACAATAACAATACACCTCAACAAGAACAAGTAATGGAGCAATCAGCACCATTAGAAACAACTGAAAATCCATCAGTTGAGGCAGAAGTTGAAACTAAAAAACGAGAAAACAAAAAAACAAACAATAGAAATAACAAACGTAACTTTAACAAAAAACAACTTAATGAAAATTCTGAAGTAAAAACAGCACAAACAATGATTACAGCAGAAGATGAAATTAAGCCTGTAATTGAAGAACCTACACCTGTTCAAGAAACTCCAGCAGAAGTTGAAGCCACAGCAGAAACTCCGGTTGAAGAAAAACCAAAAAGAACAAGAAGACCAAATAGAGGTGGCGCAAAAACAAAACGTCAAACTCGTTCTAAAAAAACAAGTGAGGAAAAAGTTGAAGAAGAATAATATTAAAAGATTGATATTATCAGTTGCTTGTATTTTGACGATTCAAGGTTTAGCAATTTCAGCACCGACAAGTCAAATTCCTGTTTCGGCTTCTTATGATGACATGCTTAACGTAGCAAAAGAACAAGTATCGTCATCTCCAGCAACAGGCGATATTCAAGTACAAGCAAGAGCGCAAGAAGAACCACTTGCACCTCGTGGAGATTTAGCATACTCAAATGCTATGCCAGAAGCTCAAGTTGCAAACACAACTGCAGTACAACCACAAGTGCAAACAAAAACAAAACCTAAAAAAAGTTTTGCTAGTATGGTTTTCAAATTCATTCTTGCAATGATTTGGGTTGTGATTTCTTCAATCGTAATCTTTGTTATTTTAATTTCGTACAAAAGATTAATTCTTAAAGGAAAACCTGTAAGACCAACTTACGAAACAACAGAACAATCTCTTGATACACCTAAAAATTTCAAAGAGGCAATCAAATTATTTTTAGATAAAACTAAATGGTAAAATGCAATAATTGAATTACAAACCCCGTAATTATTGAAGTTACCAACAATATAAAAATTATACGCAATGAGTCTTTTATAGACTCATTGTTTTTAAATAAAATTAAAAGCCCTAAGCCTGCATTTGTAGATAAGCCCGAAATTAAAGCTCCAAAAGATAAAGCTGATTTAATATACAACATTACAATTAAGACTGATATAGCACAGTTTGGAATTAGCCCAATAATAGAAGAAATTATAATTTGCAAGTAACTATTTGTTGTAAATAGCGCCATAATTCCGCCTGATGCCATAGTTAATGAGTAGCCTAAAACACAATTTATCAATAAAATGAATAAAAAGATGTTAAATGTGTGTTTCAATGGGTGAATTAACAAGTTTTTAACATGTGATTGAATTTTATTATGACAGCAACCTGTTTCATTAATTTCAATTTTTTCAGGTGCTTTTTTTAACTCTGGCTTGATAATCAAATCTATGGTATGACCAACAACAATTGCAATACCAACCTTTATTGCAATAACAGGTAGAATTACAGAAAATTTATCAGGATACATCAACAACACAGGAATTGCTTCGTCACTTGTAGCCAAATATACCGCAATCAACGTCCCTAACGTAATAAATCTTTCGACATAAAGCATTGTTGCTATTACAGAAAAACCACATTGAGGAATTGATGCTAACAGTGCGCCTATTATAGCGCCATATTTAGCAGAATATCTTGAAAAATGTTCAATCCTTTCAGAAAAATAATTTTCAAAAATTTCAATAAAAACGAAAATTACAAACAAAAATGGAATTAAAATAACACTTTCTGCCACAGGTTCTAAAAAAACTTCTGGCAAATGCAAGTATTTTAAACCATTTTCAATAAGTTCTACACTTGCTTCATTAAAATTTGTTATAGTATTTAAAAATTCAATAAACATTCCATAAAAATTATATCACTAAAAGCTATTGCAATATAAAATTTTAACATTTATAATTAAGCTATGAAGTTTGCAAAACACATATTCTTTATATTATTATCAATTGTTTGTTTTTCGCAAACGGTTTTTGCAAGCGACTTTTCGGACAAAATTATTTCTAACACAAATTCAGAAATAACACATGCCCAAACAGTTTTTGATACAGAAAAAGAATCTCACACTTTTATTGTTGCAAATTCAACTAGCGAATTATCTCAAATCTCGCAACGCAAAAAGGTTGATTTAGGCAACTCAAACTTTTTCACAGCAAGCAATATTTTTTATATAAATGAACCACAAAATAGAATATTAGGTTCGAATTTTGGCGAAGAAATCACAATAAAACGCTTATTTTTAAGCGAATATTCGCCACATGCTCCTTAATTTTGCAAACTAGAACAAAACATTTGACGACAAAGAAGTTTTTCTTTGCCTGCTTTTAGTATTACAAAATTTAAGGAGAATAAAAAATGACAGAACAAAACAATAACAATACACAACACCACTATAATGAATCACATGGAACAGGCGTAATCAGCTCTATGATATTTCTTATCTTAATCGGAGTTGCAATGTTTTTTATCGCTAAATTCATGGGAATGTAGAATTTAGTTTCTTTCTTAAATCAAAGTGGCGGTTTTTGCTATGCAAAAACCGCTTTATTTATATAAAATTTCCTCTAAAAAGGGTTTAAATCTTAACAAAAATATTGTACAATATAAGTATGGTTAAATCTGCATCAAAAAAGCTGGGTTATCACTACTGTTCAGTTGATACCTTCATGAAAATTATTGAAAATAAAACTCTTTGGTTATCTCATTCACGCACAATGAATGACAAATTGGAGTGCGTTTATATCTTGGATATTTTAAGACAAGTAATTGAGGACGTTAATTATAAAGATAATTCTAAAAAAAGTATTTTAGACGAGATTGAAAAGTCTTGCAAGAATAACGTTGATTATCCGTACATTATAAGCCTTTCTAAAAACAAAGACTTATTGAGTCAATGGCGAGCATACGGAGACAACGGAAAAGGCGTTGCAATCGGTTTAGACTTGTCTAAAATTCCTCACAAAGATTTACTTGGAAACGGAGACTCTGCATCTAATATTATCATTGATGAAGTTTGTTATAGAACAAAAACAATTTATTCGATTTTGAAGAAAATGTTAGAGACAATTCCATATTTAACAGATAAATACATTGAGCGAAAACCAATCGTTGAATATATTTGCCAATTTATCAAAATATTATCTGCATTTACAAAGAATAGCACCTTCTCTGAAGAAAAAGAATATAGAATATGCTATTTTCCTTGTTACAGATACCTATTAAAAAATTTATACAAGGAAAATGTCGACATAGAACAGCATTTAGACCTAAAATTTAGAACAAAAAACTCTGAAATCATTTCATACTTTGAATACAACTTCTCAGATGATGTCGTTTCAGAAATCGTTTTAGGACCGACAACAAGAGTAAACAAGAACCAATTAACGCTATTTTTAAGCCAATACTTACCAAATATCAAAATTAAAAATAAAATTATTGATTCAAAAATTCCATTAACATACTAAAAAAAGAGGCGCAGCCGAACGGCTGCGCCTCAAAAACATACAAATTATATTTTAATTAGAATGAATTTACTATTTTTAATCCCCAAAACTTTATGTTGAGTATCTTTTTTGAACATAAGCATTTCGCCTTTTTTGACCGTAAATTTTTGCGCGTCAAAATGTAATTCAATTTCACCGTCTAAAACGTATACCGCGGCATCTTCTTTTGATGTATGCGTGTCTATAAGTCCTTCTTTTTCAATGGCAACCAGAGTTAAGCTACTATCCCCGTTTTCCATCATAATTCTTTTGTTGAACTTTTTACCGTCTAAATGAATATTTTTTTCTACTGAAAATGGATTGTAAAACATTTTTATCTCCTTATTTATTAATCACAATCACATTAAAACGCTAATATAAAACTTGAACATTACCCACCAAAGCAACGTATAGGGTAATAATTATCTAAAAATGGCAAAATAAAAAGTCTCACAAATTTGCAAGACTTAAAAAAAATATACATTTACCCCACACAATTAATAACATGAACAATATTTTAAGTCAAATAGACTTAGCCTAATTGGACAATTCATGTAAATATTTTGTTACATACTAGCAATTAATATTTTCTCGGTAGTTTGTATGATTGTGATTAAATTGTTCGTATTATAATTGTAAATGTATTGTATAAGTAAGTAGTGAGGTACAAAATGTCAATTGATGACGCATTAGTTATGATTTTAGCAGGCGGTGAAGGTAAAAGACTTTATCCGTTAACAAAAGACCGTGCAAAACCAGCCGTTCCATTCGGAGGTCGTTACAGAATTATCGACTTCGTATTGAACAATTTTATTAACTCTGGTTTTTACAAAATTAAGGTTTTAACACAATACAAATCAGACTCACTAAACCAACATATTTCACGTGGTTACGCATTGTCACCATTCTTGGATCAATATGTCGATTTAGTTCCAGCTCAAATGAGAACAGGTAGTGATTGGTATAGGGGAACAGCTGATGCTGTATTCCAAAACGTATTACACATCGTTGATGCCGACCCTACTTATGTTTGCGTATTTGGTGGCGACCACATTTATAAAATGGACGTTTCACAAATGTTAGACTTCCATAAACAAAGAAACGCAGCATTAACAATTGCAGCTATTCCAATTCCGATTGAAGAAGCATCAGAATTCGGTATCATGGAAGTTGACGACAATTGGAGATTAACAAACTTCGTTGAAAAACCAAAAACAAAACCAAAATCAATCCCAGGAAACCCTAATATGTGCTTAGCTTCAATGGGTAACTACATTTTTGGTAAAGATATTTTATTAGATGCATTATACAGAGATAATAAAATTGAAGACTCAAGCCATGACTTCGGTAAAAACGTTATTCCGATGATGTTAAACGAAGGTCAACCGGTTTATGTTTATAACTTCAAAGAAAACACATTCCCTGGAATGTCAGATGCAGAACGTGGCTATTGGAAAGATGTAGGAAACGTTGATGCATATTGGCAAGCTAACATGGACTTGTTAGATTCTTGCCCAGAATTGAACTTATATGCTAAAGAATGGCCATTAAGAACCTTCAACTACAACTACCCACCTGCTAAATTCATTTGGCAAGAAGGCGATAGAGTTGGTATGGCAACAAACTCAATGGTTTCAGAAGGCTGTATCATTTCTGGTGGTGGCTTATCAAGATGTGTTCTAGCACCAAAAGTAAGAATCAACTCTTATTCTTCAGTAACAGAAAGTATCTTGATGGAAAACGTTAACATCGGTAGACACTGCGAAATCCGTCGTGCTATTATTGATAAAAACGTTCAAGTTCCACCTTATACAAAAATCGGCTTTGACAGAGAAATTGATGAACAAAAAGGTTTCTACGTATCACCAAACGGCGTTACAGTAGTACCAAAGGGCGCTATTCTTTAATCAAAGTTAATACAACTTTAAAAAAATACTTCTTTGTGATAACATCTTCGCAAAGGAGTATTTTTTATGGAAAAGAAAACTTTATTAGTAATAAATTCAATTATTTTAGGCATAATCGTATTAATTATTGTTGGCGTATTGGTTTCAGAAAGCGTTTATGAACACAGAGTTAGAAACCACTATATCAATGAAACAAATATTTCTATTCAATTTGATGATAAAAGCAAAAAATTCGACCCTGCAAAACCAACTGTTCTTTTGATTCACACTCAAAGATGTGGCTTGTGCGTAAGATTTTTGCCACGTTTCAACAAAGCCTCTAAAATTTATAAAGATAAATACAACTTTGTAGCACTAGAAGGTAACGACCCAAGAAACTAC
>ERZ808286.928-NODE-928-length-16343-cov-7.646058_pt1 | contig 16343 bp, 9 predicted proteins | sample MGYA00521276_ERZ808286 | MGnify/ENA primary metagenome ERZ808286 (study PRJEB31516, sample SAMN03275607) | gut metagenome | biome: mammalia-associated habitat; material: feces | host: Papio cynocephalus | place: Kenya | collected 2012-08-01 ... | reverse complement strand
AAGACGGAACGCGAGCCGCAAGGCGGCGAGAAAGCGAATGCCGAGCTTGACGGATAGTACAAGCGACTGCGCCGTTTGGGTGCGAAGCTGGCGCACAAAGCGCAGTGGCATAATGAGAGAAATGTCCCTATTTATGCGAGTGCTGAGTGTTGCCCCACGCGAAGCGGACGCCGTGGGTTCCCTCAAAGTATGCAGAGGGGGAACGGCGGTAGGGGAAACACGTGAGGAAGGGGGAAGTTTTATTTCTTGGGATATAAAACGCTTTCTTGAAATTTAGACTGAGGTATGGTATATTAATAATATGAAAACCCGGATTTATATGACAAAAATGCACCAGCAATGGACGTACGGCGAAAGGGAAGACCTATTGCCTTATCTCGACGGCGAGGACGACGAGATTTTCGAGTATGCGGTGGAAAATCACGATTTTGCCATTATCCTCAAAAACGATATGACTTTCGACATCGTGGACACCGAGGAAGAAGCACTCGAAAAAATCGCGTATATCTATCGAAATTACGCAGTCGTCAAAAACGACGGCGACAAGTGCTATATCGCTCGCGAAAACACCGACAAACGCTACAAAACGCCCGCAGAAGCGCAAGCGGACGGCGAGTTCGATTACGTTTACGTCCCAAAAGATATGTATTTTCTCTCGAAATACGGCAAGATTCTCGCCGTTGGCAGTTCCGAGGACGAAATGCGCGAGAAAATGTACGAGCATTACAGAGCAAAATACATTTATTTGTATTAATCGAGTATAATTTGCGCCTTGCGGTAAACAATTCCGTCGTGAGGCAGAAAGAATAAAAAATAAACGTCAGAGGTGATTTTATGATTACGAGAATGAAAAATATATCTAAAGCGGAAGTGCTTACTCTCAAAGAGCAAGTGTCGTATCAAGAAGGGCAGGTGGTGAGCAAAACGCTCGCACAAAACAATGCGGTTTCGATTACGCTGTTTTCCTTTGACAAAGGCGAGGAAATCAGCGCGCACAAGTCGGGCGGCGACGCTTTCGTGACTTGTTTGGACGGCGTGGGAAAGATTACCATTGACGGCAAGGAATATTTCTTGAAAGAGGGTGAAAGTATCGTTATGCCAGCGGGACACCCGCACGCCGTGTACGGTGAAGAACGCTTCAAAATGCTTTTGGTCGTGGTGTTCTGATTGCGCGATAATAACATAGAATACGGGTTTTGCTTAATTTGATTTGATTCAAAAAACGCAGAAAATATACGCGTGAAACGGCATTAAAAAAGCACACTTTGCAGTGTGCTTTTTTCATATCGAATTTAATCCGTAAACTCGATTACGCAAGTTCGGCGGTTTTGAGTTCGTAGTTCATATAGAAGGTTTTGCCGTCGTGTTTGAAAGGTTCTTCGATTTTGACGAGGACGTGTTTCATTGCCCAACCGTTGATGAGAACGTCGCCTGTGGCATAGTAGAGAGTTTGTGAAATGCCTGCGACCTCGGTTGCGCGGGAAACGCTCGTTTTGTAACACTCGATGCCGTTGTCTGCATACTTCTCATTGCTTTCGGTGAAAGCGGTTGTGACTTTCGTTTTGCCGTTTACACTTGCCGTGAGGCTGACCGAACTCGCTTCGGTTGCCGAAACCAAAGGCACGGAAAAGCCGAAAGAAAGGGAATCGCTGAAAGTGGTGATTGTACGCAACGCTTGGTGGAACTCGTTGTTGTCGTAATAGGTTGCGCTTGCCGCCTCGATCGTGCCTTCGCTCTTTTCACCGTTGACGGTGCGGGTGTAAGAATACTTCTTGCCGTCATACGAGCCGAACACGCGCAAAGTTTCGGTTTCGCCGTTCTTTTGCACTCTGTACGAATAAGCAGGCACCATATAACTCGAACCGTTGATGAGGGTGAAGTAGCAACCCGTGTCGTAGGTTTGAGCGCCGACCGTGAGCAAGCCTTTGACAAGAATTCCGGCAGAAAGATTTTCGAGTTTGGTGTCTTGAGAGCCGAAGTTCGAAATCGATGAGCCGTCCGAGTACGCTTGGAGCGTTACGGTGTATGTACCGTCATATCCCTCGGTTTTGTTGCCGATGTCGTCTTTTGCAAAAACGTCGTATACGAACTTTTCGCTTTTGTGATCGCTCAAAATGTTGCATAACTGTCCTTGCGTGGTCGCAGTGTTGTTGCAAGCCGTCATAGAGAGGCACGCGATAAGTGCGATAAGCATTACGGATATTGTGAGAATAACTTTTTTCATAATGTGTTTATTATAACATAAAAATATATTCTCGCAATAAAAAACGCCTTGTTTTTCGCAAGTTAAGCCGAAAATCCGATTGAAACAAATAAAAATTGTTAATTTTTATTTGTTTAACCTAAGGGATTGAAACGGTACATCAAAAGTGATATACTCAAATTATGAAAATTATCACTTCAAATACGTCCAAAGGCGCATATCTCGGCGTGGTCGGGATTCTTGCCAAAAATATGGACGGAACTTCAAAAAACATCGTCATCGCGCCCGACAGATTCACCGCTTCGGTGGAAAGGGGGCTTATTTCCGCATTGGGCATCGAAAGCACGTTCGGCATAGAAGTTATGTCGTTCACGAGGCTTGCGAGCAAACTCATAGGCAACGACATCAAAAAGTGCCTTACGCCCGAAGGGTCGGTTATGCTGATAGGCAAGGTTATCGCCGACAATCGCGACAAACTTTGCTACTATCAAAAAGTCGCGCTTCAAGAGGGATTTGCAAGCGAACTTTACGCCGCGCTTACCGCCGTAAGAAACAGCGGCATATCCTCGCAAGACTTGCTCGAATCATCGAAAATGGCGAACGTTTCGCTTCAAATGAAAGCGAAAGACCTTGCGCTCATATACGACGGATACCTTGCCGCGCTCGAAGGCAAGCACAGCGATTCGTCGACGAGGCTTTACGCTCTCGCCGAGTTCTTGAAACAAAATCCGAGCGCGATTGCCTCGACCAACTTTTACATCACGGACATATACGATTTTTCCGCGCCCGAACTTGAAATCATCAAGAGTATCGCAAACAACGCGCTGTCGCTGACCGTCGGCATAACGAGCGGATATTCGAACCCCAACAAGCGCATATATCCCGACCGCGTGGCGAAGAAACTCGCCTCTCTTTGCGAGGGCAGAGTGCAGATTGAAAGAAACGACGAAAGTTTACCCGATTCGGTTGACGCAATTTCAAAAAAACTGTTTTCCTACATATCTACGAGCGCGGACGAAAAAGCCGAGAATAACGGTAAAGTCGCGTTGCGTTCGGCAAAGGACAGAAGCGACGAGGTTATGCGCCTCGCTCTCGACGTGGCAAAGGGCGTTAGAGAGGGCAGACGATACAAGGATTTCGAGGTGTACGCAAGCGATTTGGACGCATACGGACAAGAGATAAAATCCACGTTTGCACGCTACGAAATACCATATTTTATAGACAAAAAAGAGTTGCTTTCCGAACAAGCGAAAGCGAGATTTATATTGCAGGCAATCGCCTGTTACCGCACAGATTTCAGACTCGGCGAAGTGTGCGACTTTATAAAGAATCCGTTGTTTTCAATCTATTCGCGATACGGCGAAGAAGGCGCGTATCTGTTTGAAAACTATTGCCTGAAATACAACGTGCGCTTCGTCCCGACCTCGACGGACGATTGCTTCAAAAAGCACGAGGAAAGAAAGATATTTAACGCAAAAGAGCAAAAAAGCGGTTTTATATATGCAAATATCGACGATAAAGTCGAGATTTTGGACAATACAGTTGAAAACGTCATTCCGGAAGCGGTGCGCAAAGAGGTTGTGGATATACTTACGCCCGAGCGATTCAAGGGAAGCAAAAACATAAAAGTTTTCGTCGAGTTGACGAGAGAGTTGCTTGAAAAAATCGACCCTTACTATGTTAAGTACGTCGATAAAATCGCAAGCCAAAGCGAGTATTTCAGAAAGTGCGCAGAGCAAGTCAATTCAAAACTCGAAGCGGTGCTCGACGAGATAGAGGAAGTGCTTGACGAACAAGCGGATATAAACAAATTCGAGAGCGTGTTCAAGTCGATGATAAAGACCTTGAAAATCGCGCTCGTGCCGACGTATCTCGATTGCGTGTTTATCGGCGACGGCGAGTCGAGATTTGCGGGAAACGGCGATATATACGTTCTTGGCGCAAACAGCGGAAAACTGCCTTCGCAAAGCGGCGGCGGTGTGGTGCTTACAGACAAGGACGAGCAAATGCTCTCTGCGCTCGGCGTCGAGATTACGCCTTGCGAAAGACAAAAGGCACTCGACGGTATGTACGCAGTTTGCGACCTTATGAAAAAACCGCAGGGCAGACTCGTGGTGAGTTATCCCGACAGCGGCGACGGCGGCGCATTAAGACCCTCTACCGTCGTGTTCGAACTTCAAAATATGCTTTGCGAAAACGGCAAACCGCTTGAAATCGAAAGGATAGATTTCGAGCATTACACCACTCTCGAAGGAAAGGATTTGCAAAAAGCCGCGCTTGCGCTGTCCACGAAGAAAGCGTGCTTCAACGAGGTGCTTAAAAACGGTGTGAGCGGTCGTTGCGACGCAAACGATACAGACGTGTTCGGCGCAGCGTTGTCGCTTTTGAGCGAGGACGAGAAAAAACTCGTAAACGATTCGCGCTTATCGCCCGTGAAAATCGCTTTGCCCGAAAAATCCTATTTTGCGGGGCGCACGAGCGTCAGTAGGCTCGAAACCTTTTTCGCCTGTCCGTACGCTCATTATTTCAACTATATTTTGTCCTTGCGCAAGCGCAAAGACGGCACGTTCGAGGGTACGGAAAACGGAACGATTTTGCACTTCGTGCTTGAAAAGTTTTTCGGCGACGTGCGCGACGGCAACGTAAAAGACGAGGACGAGGCAAAGCAAAAAGCGTACGAATATTTCGACCGTGCGATAAAAGAAAACAATTTCGAAGTGTTGCTCGAAAAGGCGGACACGGGCAGAATCCTCGCTCGCCTCAAAGAGGAAGGCGCGACGCTTTGCAAGGACTTGTTCAACGTGCAGAAACGCTCGGCGTTCCGCCCGTTCCTGCTCGAAGCGAAAATAGGCGAAGGAAAGATAGAACCGATGTCCCTCGAATTCGGCGGAAAGAAGGTCGAACTTAAAGGCACTATCGACAGAGTTGACATACTGGACGACAAGTTTATAATCATCGACTACAAGACCTACAAGAGCGCGGATTTGACCCTTAAAGAGTTGTACTGCGGACAAAAAATCCAACTTTACGTCTATATGCGAGCGGTGGAAAGAAGCCTCGGCGCAACGCCGTGCGGTGTGTTCTATTTCCCGGTATTCTCGAGTTTTACCGACGAGAGCGGCAACCGCTACAAATACAAAGGGCAAGCGTGCGACAGTCGCGAAACGCTGGGTTTAATCGACGAAATGGCAACGTCAAACCCCGATTGCGCTATCGTGCCGTTCAAAACGGACAGAAAAGGCGAGAATCTCAATCCAGAAATACATCTCTCGAAAGAGGGATTCGACAAACTGGGCGATTACGCCGTGGCGATTGCGGGCGAGGGCGCGAGCAAGATTGCGGACGGGTATATAAAGCCGTCGCCGCTCAAAGACAAATGCAAAAAGTGTGACTTTGCCGCGATATGTGCGTACAAGGGCGCAAACGAAAGGAAAATGCCCAAGGTGAAAGGGCTTGAAAGTTTCGATACGGAAGGTGAGAAAAATGAGTGAAAATACCGTTGTGACGCTTAGCAAAAACGCAGAGGAAAGGCTTGAAATTCTGCGTGACGAAAAGGGCAATATTCTTCTCACTGACGACCAGAAAAAAGCCGTGCTCGAAAAGGGGCGTATTCTCGTTTCCGCTTCCGCCGGTTCGGGAAAAACGTCCACTATGGTCAAGCGCATAATCGTTATGCTGTCCGAGGGCGCGTCTTTGAAAAATCTGCTCGTGCTCGTATACAACAACGCCGCAGCAGACGAATTGAAGGAAAGGCTGCATCAAGAACTATTCAAGGCGGCTTGTGCGTCGAGCGGCGAAAAGCGCGACAGATTCAGACAAGAAATCGACGAACTGCCGTTTTGCCATATCTGCACCATACACGCGTTTTGTCAGTCGCTGATAAGAGAGAACTTCGACAAACTCGGCATATCCCCGACGTTCGAGGTGCTTGACGAAACGAGGCACGCTTCGTATATGAATAAGGCTCTCGACGAGGTCATCGCAAAGTATACCGCTGACGGCGACGAAACGTTTTGCGAACTCGCCGACATCTTCTCGCAATCGAGAAAAGAGGAAAATCTAAAAAGCAACCTAATAAAGTTTTACAACCTCATCGAAATACAGCCCGACAAGGACGAATTTGAAAGGTGCGTTGCAGAGTGCTACGATTCCTACGACAAAAGCAAATTTTTCGAGATTTTGCAAAACTACTATAAATCATTTTTCGCAAAGGCAAGCGACGCGCTTTCGCAAGTCAAGGTACGGCTCGAAACGATTGCGCCGACGTCGAAATACGTTCAAAGCCTTGTGGTTGCTACGGCGTTCTGCGCCGAAATCGAAAGAGAAAACGAACTGCTCGCTATGTGCGCTCTGGCAACCAAGTACGAAAAGCCGCGCGCGGCGATAAGTTCCAAAGCGAGCGAGGAAGAAAAACTCGTCACCGCGTACGCAAAGGACTATCTCAAACAGTTGAGCGACGTTATAGACGAAATGAAAGAGATTGCCCAAAGAGGGGACGCTTTAGAACAAGCGCACGAACAGAACGCGAAATACGTCAAAAAGTTGCTCGAAGTCGCAAAGAATTTCGCGGAAGTTCTCGATAACCTCAAAAAAGAAGACAATGTGTTGTCTTTTGAAGACTTACAGCACAAGGCTCTCGATTTGCTAAACGGCGGCGGTGCTTCGGGCGAGGACTTCGACGCAGTGTTCGTCGACGAGTATCAGGACGTAAACCCCACGCAAGAAGCGATAATCCGCAAACTCGTCAAGGGCGAGTGCTTTATGGTCGGTGACGTAAAACAGAGCATATACGGCTTCCGTCTTGCCGACCCCGCGATTTTCATATCCCGACAAAACGCTTACGAAACGAGCGCAAAAGAGGGTACGAACATATTTTTCAATCGCAATTTCAGAAGCGCGTACGGCATACTCGATTTCGTCAACGGCGTTTTCGACAGCGCGATGACTCAAGACAGCGCGGACGTAAACTACAAAAAGGACGCGAGATTCGAACTTAAAGACGTGCCGCCGGTGCGCCTCGAAGACGTGAATCCCGAAGGGTATGTTCAGGTGCATTTGTTCGTAAAGCAAAAGGAAGAAGCGCAAGTTTCGACGGGACTTTACGACATAGAAAAAGAGTGCGGCGACGACGGCGAGGGCGGAAGCGCGCAAGAGGGCAACTTCATCGCAAGCGAAATCAAAAAACTCGTCGGCAAAGCCAAAGGCGACGGAAAGTATATCGGATACGGCGATATAGCCGTGCTTTTCCGCTCGCGCTCGACGGGCGCAAAGGAAATCGTGCAAACCCTCAAATCGCGCGGTATACCCGTCAACGAGGGTGCGTTCGGCAAATCCGCGTCCCTTCCCGAAAGAGAATTGATTGCGTTTTTGCGAGTTTTGGACAATCCTCGTCAAGACATGCCGCTTGCGGGGTATCTGCTGTCCTTTTTCGGCGGCTACGACGAGAGCGAGTTGGCGTACGTCGCGTCGGTTGACGGCGATTGCCTTTACGACAAATTTTTGGCGATTGCAAACGACGAGAGATATGCGACTGACGACGCGTATCGCGCGCTAAAAGCAAAGGTGAAAGCAACTCTCGGCACTATCGAGGCGTACAGGCTCAAAGCGAGTTATCAGAGCGTGAAAGAACTTATGCGCACTATCGTGGGCGACTATTGCTACGACGCGTATCTTATGCGGTCGGGCGAGGGCGACGCATACGGACTCAAAGCGTTCGTCGAAAGTCCGGACGAGGAAGACTCGCTCGGCAAATTTTTGCAGAACTACTGCGAGGGCGACGGCGGCGAGAGAGGCGCGACGGGCGGCGACAGAGTGGTTATTTCCACTTTCCACGGCTACAAAGGTCTTGAAAACCCCGTCGTTTTCGTTGCGGATACGGCGTTCGGTTTCAACTACGAAGCGAGTTCGGGCGACCTCATTCTTACGGGCAAAGGTCTCGGCGGCGACAAGGGCAACAACAAAGGTCTGGTCGGTATGAACGCTTTTGACTTCGACCAAAAAACCAAAAATTCCGTAACGCTGTCCAAAATCGCGGTTGCAAAGTGTATAAAGGACAATCAACTAAAAGAGGAAATAAGGCTGTTTTACGTCGCTCTCACGCGCGCAAAACAGTTGATGTACGTCACCGCCACGGTGAGCGAATCCAAGAGCGCGGGCTTCGGCGTTACGGCAAAACTCGGCGGTGCGGGGTGCGATTTGGATTTTATATCTTCCGCGGTTTTCGACGGTACGGTGAAGTGCGTGCCTTTCCGTCATTATGCAAACGAGGACGACGTGCAAAAGGCGCAACCCGACACGTTCCAACTCGTTCCCGACGAGGATATTGTAAACGCTGCATTAAAGGCGCAAGCGTTCGTTTATCCGCATAAGCAAGCGACGTCGCTTGCGATGAAGTACAGCGTTTCCGCACTCGACAGCAAGGACGACGACGCGATAGAAGTGTTCGAGGAAGCGGCAAAACGAGGCACGGCGTATCACAAAGTTATGCAGCATATAGACTATTCGGCAAGGGGCACGGAAGAAGTCGAAAAGCAGATGGACGAACTCGTAAATCGCAATATCCTCACCAAAGAGGAAAGAGAATCCGTAAATCCGCAAGACATCGCCAAGTGCCTTGAAAGCGATATTATGAAGGTTGCGCTCGAAGCGGAAAAGAAAGGAAAGTGCCATAGAGAGCAATCCTTTATGATGTACAAAAAGGCAAGCGACGTAAGCGACGATTTCACGTCCGACGACAGAGTGCTCGTGCAAGGCGTGATAGACTTATTCATCGACGACGAAAAGAAGATTATCGTCGATTTCAAGACGTCTTCGTTAAAAGACGAAAAAACGCTTGAAAAGTACAAAAAGCAACTTTATCTATACAAATCTGCGGTTGAAAGTGCGATTAACGCAAAAGTCGACGAAATCGCGCTGTATTCGTTTGCAACCGGCAAAACCGTGATGCTGTAAAAATCGCAAGACATAAACTGCATTAAAGCAAAAACCTAAAACAACGACTTGACGAATCGAGGGTTGTTTCAAACAAAAAAATATGCGTTTGTTTGAAATAATCCTTGATTTTTCTTTGCGCGCTATGTATAATTATATAGATATTTGAAACTTACGGGCGCACCCCGTTGCGTGCGCGGAGGATTCGTGGACTTTTTTGAAAAGGCATTTCAATGGCTTGCGGAAGTATCGCAAAAACTTCCCGCGGTCGATACGAATTTATTTTTCATCGTCGTTTTGGCGGTGATTTTCGGTTTGGGAATCGTCATTGCGTTTACCCTTCTCGGCTCTCGTGCTCGCAAACTTTACGTTTCCGCAAGAAAAATCAGAAAATACCTCGCAAACGTGGACGCCGTGGACGACGACAACGTGAGCGATTTTACGGCGCATTGTTTTTCCAAAAACACGCCGCAACCTTTGCGTGACGCGTGGGTGCAATATCTCGGTGTGCGCTTTGGCTATCCCAGCGATATAGTCAGCGACGGGGCGGTGTACGACAAATTTGTCAAGAGAAACAAAGACGTTCGTTCGGGCGTATTCATCGGCGTATCGCTCGTGTTGCTTGCTCTTTTCGCATTTTGGGGCTACGGCGTTTTGCCCGCCGCAAAAATGGGCGTCGTTCATCTCGCTGCGCTCGCGCTCATAGGTGTGATGTATCTCGTGCTCGTGATTCTCGTGCGCAAACAAAATCAAAGATGTTTCGAAACGTTCGAGGCTATGCAAGAGGACTTGGACGCAAAAGTCAATTTGCAGATAGAAAGCAATTTCGCAACCGATTCTTCGCCGCTTTTGGAACTCAACTCGCTCGTTGAAGAAATCATCGCTCGCAACACGGCGAAAGTAGTGGATGAGGACGACGAACAAACGCCCATCGAAGCGCTTATCGAGCAGAAAATGCAAGAGCAAAGCGAGTTCGACGACGAGGACGAACAAGAGAATATCGACGAGATTATTTCCGCACAGGAAGAAGCGCAAGAAGAAAATGCGCAGGACGGCGACGTCGAATCGGACGACGAGCAACGCCATATAGACGAACTCTTGCAAGAGCAAGAGGAACGCCTCGAAGAAACGGCGGACGAGGAATCCGAAGAAACGGAAACCGCAATCGATAATGCGGACGAGCAAGTCGAACAGCAAGAGCATATCGACGAACTTTTGAAAGAGCAAGAGGAACGCCTCGAAGAAACGGCGGATGAGGAATCCGAAGAAACGGAAACCGCAATCGATAATGCGGACGAGCAAGTCGAACAGCAAGAGCATATCGACGAACTTCTGAAAGAACAAGAGGAAGAACTCGAAGAAAAAGCGCAAGAGGAATCCGTCGAAACCGAACTCGCAATAGAAAGTGCGGACGAAATGTTCGTAGACGAGCCGCAAGAGAGCGAGAAACAAAGCGCAGAGAACCCCGAAACGATCGAATCCGAAAACTTTGACGAGGTGCAAACATCCGACGAGTCGGACAACGAAGAAGTCGCAGACACCGAAAACGTCGAAATCGAAGAAAATACGCAAAACGAAGAATATACCGAATCGGAAGAAAATAACGTTCAAGAGGAAGAATCCGCAGAAGAAGACGTGCAAGAATCTGTCGTCGAATCCGCAGACGAACCCGTCGAAGACAACGAATCAAACGACGAAGCAGTCGAAGATAACGCGGAATCGGAAACCGAATCCGAAGTATCGGAAAGCGCAGAAGAAGCGGAAGGCGTCGAAGACGAGTCCGAAGAAATCGAGGAAGCAAAAGAAGACGACGAACCCGAAGTGGTGTATGTCGTCGACGACGAGGACGAGGAAGAAAACGCAAAGCCCGCAAAACTCGTAAAACTTCCGAATCTCGTTGACTATATGCTGTCAAAGAATATGCCGAGGCAAATGAAAATTCAGATTGCCACTATGCTTATAGGTGCGTACAATAAGTTTAAGGACAGCAAAGAAGACCGCAAAATCGTCATATCCTGTCTGGGAAAGGTTATGCGCGATTTGCAAAGCTAAAAACAATAAAATATAAAAATAAACAATAGGTCGGATTGCCGACGCACAATAAATAATATTGCGAGGATTGTAAAGATGTTTGGTAAGAAGAAAAAACTCGAAGCAGAACGCCGCGAAGAAGAATTGCGCTTGCAAAAACAAGAACTTGAAAGACAACAAGCTCAAGCCGCACAAAAAGCTCAAGTCGCACAACAGGCTCAACGGCAAGAAGACAAGGTATTCTTTGAAAGCGAACTCATCAACGACGATGACGACAACACCGCCGCTCAAACCGTCAACGAGGACGACAACGCGCTTCCCAAAGAGTATGAGGCAATCGCCTACATTCTGAAACAAGAACAAGGCGAAGACCTTGTCGCAGAGCCGGTTGACGATGACAAGCCCGTTCAATCCGCGCAAGAGCCGCAAAAGAGCGTAGAGGAAGTCAAGGGAGAAGAACCCGCAAAGCCCGCACCCGTTCTCGAAGAAGTCGCTCCTGCACCCGCAGAAGAACCCGAAGCGGTTGAAGAAAACGAAAAATCCGTCGACAAAGTCGAAGATTCCGACGAAAGCAAAGAAGTCGAAGAGGCAAATAAAGAAGCAGAGCCGACTCAAGACACCGCACCAGCAACCGAAGAACAAAGAGAAGAAGTCGTTTACGTTGTGGACGGTCCGAGCGAGGACGACGACGAAATCGTCAAACCTGCAAAACTCGTCAAACTTCCCAACCTCGTGGACTATATGCTTGCTCAAAATATGTCAAAGCAAATGAAGATCAATATCGCAACGCTTTTGCTGTCGGCATATAACAAATTCAAAGATATTCCTGCCGAAAGGAAAATCGTCATTCAGTGCATGGCAAAGGTTATGAAATCCCTTATTCAAGGCTGATAGAATATCGGTTTTGACGGATTTTCAATCAATAAGCAACGAAAAACGGAAGCGATTCGCTTCCGTTTTTAATATGTTTTCGATTTTTCGTTTTGCAAGCATCTAATTGACGTTTTTTCGGTTATCTAATCAGCTGAATTTGAATTTGCTTGTCAAAATCATTTGAGCATTTTTTTCTTGATAAACACGATTATGAGCGCAATGCAGACAAGCACGTTTATGCCGACGACAACCCAGAATCCCCACAGTTTGCCTTCGAAGGGAACGCCCGTGTTCATACCCCAAAGCGCGGCTATCATTGCAGGGGTGTCAACCAAAAGCGTGAGGACGGTGAGCGTCTTCATAACGACGTTGAGGTTGTTCGAGATTATCGAAGCGTAGGTGTCCATCGTTCCGCTCAAAATGTCGCGGTAGATGTTCGACATCTCGATTGCCTGTCTGTTTTCAATCAGAACATCGTCCCACAAATCGTCGTCTTCCTCAAAGAATTTCACAAGGCGCGGGAATTTGTCGAGAACGGCGGTGTTTGCACGAAGGGAAGTCGAGAAGTATACGAGCGACTTTTCAAGCGAAAGCATTTCGATAAGTCCCTCGTTTTTCATCGCTTTTTCGAGTTCCGCCTGAACGCGTTGGCTCGCTCTGTCGATTTGTTTGAGGTATTGCAAATATTTTTTTGCGATGACGTATTGAAGTTGAAGCACGAAACGAGTGCGTTTGTGGATGTTGAAATCCTTGACATAACGTCCTGCCATAAGGTCGTTGATTATGGACGTTTCGTTCAAGCAAACCGTCACGATCGTTTTGTCCGTCGTGATACAACCGAAAGGCAGGGTGGCGTAGGTGTAGCGGTCGTCGTCTTCTTCGGTGATAGGAATGTCTGTGACCGCCATAAGTATGCCGTCCTCTTTTTCGCAGTGAGCGCGCTCTTCCGAGTCCAACGCCGCTTTGACGTAGTCTTCGGGAATCTGACACGACGAACACACCAACTCGATTTCCTTGTCGGTGGGGTTTGACATATGAATCCATTGCTCGTTGAAATCGTAGCCATCGACGATGAGTTCGGGGTCGACTTCGATAACGGATTTGTTGACTTTTTTGTAGACTTGGATCATTTTGTCCTCCTATGGGCATAGCGATACGCGCCACGTAGAAGAACCTCAAACGTGTGCGTATTTAGCGGAGATGTTGACTACTTCGAGGGTCAGCGTCCATAAATATTGCACCTCTAAAAAGAATTGATACACAAAGTGTAACAAAAAAAAACGACGGGCGCAACTCATTTTCAAAACTTGATTAATTTAGTTTGTTTTTTATTGTCGAGGTCTGTTTATCCGGCGTTTTTTCTTGTCGATGGCTGTTATGCGACGTTTTGGGTTGTCTAATGGTGCTTATACGGCGTTTCGCTCGTCGATATTCCGCTTAAAAAGGTTAAATATTTGATACATTTCAAATAATTCGGCAATATAATAGTTTTTTCTTGCAAACGCGCGCTTTTTTTGTTATTATAATTTATGACTATATAAGAAATCTTTTAGGAGGAATTCTAAATGGGCAAAAAATACGTTTATCAGTTTGCCGAAGGCAATGCAAAAATGCGTGAACTTCTCGGCGGCAAAGGCGCAAACCTCGCAGAAATGACCAACATCGGTCTTCCTGTTCCTTACGGTTTCACCATCACTACCGAGGCTTGCACTCAGTACTATGAGGACGGCAGACAAATCAACGACGACATCAAAGCGGAAATTATGGAAAACATCGCCAAACTCGAAGAAAAAGCGGGTATGAAATTCGGCGATAAAGAAAATCCCCTTCTCGTTTCCGTTCGCTCGGGCGCAAGAGCGTCTATGCCCGGTATGATGGACACAATCCTCAACCTCGGTCTCAACGACGATGTTGTGGAAGTCTTGGCAAAGAAATCCGGCAACCCCAGATGGGCTTGGGACTGCTACAGACGTTTCATCCAAATGTTCTCTGACGTCGTTATGGAAGTCGGCAAAAAATACTTCGAGGCCCTCATCGACGAACTCAAAGAAAGAAAAGGCGTCACCTACGACGTCGAACTCACCGCAGACGACCTCAAAGAACTCGCAGGCAAATTCAAAGCAGAGTATCAAGCAAAGATCGGCAAACCCTTCCCGTCCGATCCGAAGGAACAACTTTTCGAGGCTATCAAAGCGGTCTTCCGTTCTTGGGACAACCCGCGCGCGAACATCTATCGTATGGACCACGACATCCCGTACAGCTGGGGTACTGCGGTCAACGTGCAAATGATGGCGTTCGGCAATATGGGCGACGATTGCGGCACCGGCGTCGCATTCACGCGTAACCCCGCAACCGGTGAACCCGGTCTTATGGGCGAATTCCTTATGAACGCACAAGGCGAAGACGTTGTCGCAGGCGTCCGCACCCCGATGCCTATTTCCAAAATGGCAGAGGTTCTTCCCGAAGTTTACAAACAATTCCAAGATGTTTGCAAAATTTTGGAAAACCACTACAAAGATATGCAGGATATGGAATTCACCATTCAGCAAAAGAAACTCTATATGCTTCAAACCAGAAACGGTAAGCGTACCGCGGCGGCGGCAATCCGTATCGCTTGCGACCTCATCGACGAGGGTATGATCACCGAACAAGAAGCACTTTTGCAAATCGACGCAAAGACTCTCGATATGTTGCTTCACCCGCAATTCGACGCAAAAGCACTCAAAGAAGCAGACAAGGCAAACATTGTCGGCAAAGGTATTGCGGCTTCCCCGGGCGCAGCGGCAGGCACGATCGTCTTCACGGCTGAAGACGCTGTAAGAGAAGGCAAGGCAGGCAAGAAAGTCGTCCTCGTCAGACTTGAAACTTCACCCGAAGACATCGAAGGTATGAAATATGCACAAGGCATTCTCACCGTTCGCGGCGGTCAAACCTCTCACGCGGCGGTCGTTGCTCGCGGTATGGGTACTTGCTGCGTATCCGGTTGCGGCGACATCAAGATGCACGAAGAAGAAAAGTACTTCGAACTCGCAGGCAAGACGTTCCGCGAAGGCGACGGTCTTTCCCTCGACGGTTCTACGGGCAACATCTACGACACCATCATCAAGACCGTTCCCGCAGACCCCAACAGCGGCTACTTCGGAAGAATTATGAAACTCGCCGACAAGTATAAAGCACTCGGCGTTCGCACCAACGCGGATACCCCCGCAGACGCTCAAAGAGCGGCAGAACTCGGCGCACAAGGTATAGGCCTCGTTCGTACAGAACATATGTTCTTCGGTCCGGGCAGAATCGACAAATTCCGCGAAATGATTTGCTCTGAAACCGTCGAAGAGCGCACCATTGCTCTCGAAGCAATCGAGCCTATGCAACAAGCAGACTTCGAAGGCCTTATGGAAGCACTCAAAGGTATGCCTGTCACCATTCGTTTCTTGGATCCGCCGCTTCACGAGTTCGTTCCCACCGAGGAAAAGGACATCGAAGCACTTGCAAAAGCAAAAGGCAAATCCGTATCCGAAATCAAGATCCTTTGCGACAGTTTGCACGAATTCAACCCGATGATGGGGCACAGAGGATGCCGTTTGGCAGTCACTTATCCCGAAATCGCAGTTATGCAAACCAAAGCGGTCATCAAAGCGGCTATCAACGTCCAAAAACGTCATCCCGATTGGAATGTTATGCCCGAAATTATGATCCCGCTCGTCGGCGAAGTCAAAGAGTTGAAGTACTGCAAGAAGACGGTCGTCGAAACCGCTGACGCAGTCATCAAAGAAAGCGGTGTTGACCTCAAATACGAAGTCGGCACGATGATCGAAATCCCCAGAGCGGCTCTCACGGCGGACGAAATCGCAACCGAGGCAGACTTCTTCTGCTTCGGCACGAACGACCTCACTCAAATGACGTTCGGCTTCAGCCGTGACGACGCAGGCAAGTTCTTGCCCAGTTACTATCAAGCAAAGATTTATGAATTCGATCCGTTTGCGCGCCTCGATACTGACGGCGTAGGCAAACTTATGAAGATGGCGGTCACGCTCGGCAGAGGCGCAAACGATCATTTGCATTGCGGAATCTGCGGCGAACACGGCGGCGATCCTTCGTCCATCGAATTCTGCCACGAAATCGGACTTGACTATGTGTCTTGCTCGCCCTTCCGCGTACCTATCGCACGCCTTGCAGCAGCGCAGGCTAACATACGCCATCCGAGGGAAACCAAATAAGCTCTTAAACGGCTAAAAAAAGCACTATTTATAGTAAAATACACCAAAAGCAGTCATTCTTGCAAAAGAGTGACTGCTTTTTGTATTAC
>ERZ808286.927-NODE-927-length-16363-cov-4.079777_pt1 | contig 16363 bp, 10 predicted proteins | sample MGYA00521276_ERZ808286 | MGnify/ENA primary metagenome ERZ808286 (study PRJEB31516, sample SAMN03275607) | gut metagenome | biome: mammalia-associated habitat; material: feces | host: Papio cynocephalus | place: Kenya | collected 2012-08-01 ... | reverse complement strand
TTTTTAAGTAACCAAGACTTGATCCTGCAATTTTCCCGCATACTTTTGCAATTGTTCCTTGCCTGTTTGCAATTTTCCCTTGCGTCCCGACAATTTTATCAAGGCGAAGCCGCCTTGGCCGGTATGCTTTGGCGGCAACTGCTTTTCGCTTATGCCTGCCAGGCTTCATTGTAATAAAAAGCAGGAGTAATGCAGATGTAATTCGAGAAAAATGCCTAAGTTTGCAGTGAAAAAGTGGAAATACAGAGATACCGGGCCGTTTGGCCTGCCGTTTGTATTCCGAGAGTAAAAAGAACTAAAACGAAACATCATGATTGGAAACAACAACTACACCGAGTATGAAGAAGTAAGCCCGTCTTCTTTGAATCCTGTAAAGGCGCAGGCTGCTTTTGGAGCTTTGATGCGCAAAGTATATGCCTGGATGTCATTGGCACTGATAGTGACAGGACTTACAGCAGCTTATGTTGCAAATAATTTTGCCGCTGTCAGCATGTTGACCGGAGGTTCATTTTGGATATTGATGATTGCCGAAATTGCGTTGGTCATTGCCATAACGGCCGGCATCAACCGTCTGTCGTTTATGACGGCGGGCTTGCTGTTCATTCTCTATTCCATTTTGAACGGTGTGACCATGTCGTTCATCTTTGCGGTATATACACAAAGTTCCATAGCCTCTACATTCTTTATAACGGCCGGAACATTTGCCGCAATGAGCCTGGTTGGCTTTTTTACAAAGAAAGATTTGTCGGGAATGGGCAAAATCCTGTTCATGGCATTGATAGGGTTGATAATAGCCAGTGTAGTAAACATGTTTATGCAGAGTCCTGCCATTTATTGGATTACGAGTTATGCCGGCGTGCTGATTTTTGTGGGTCTTACAGCTTGGGATACTCAGAAAATCAAGCAAATGTTTTTGGCCTATGGTTATGAGGTAAACGAGCAGACTCAAAAACTGGCTCTTTTGGGAAGCCTGACGCTTTATCTTGACTTTATAAACCTGTTCCTGTACCTACTCCGCATTTTTGGCAACAGGAGCAACAATTAATATTAGAAGTAATCGTGCAATTTATATCTGAAGAATAAGTATGAATGTATTATCCAATCGGTTGAACAGGTTGCAGCCATCTGCAACATTGGCAATGTCTCAGAAGAGCGCAGAACTGAAAGCACAGGGCATAGATGTGATTAATCTAAGTATTGGAGAACCCGATTTTAATACGCCGGATGCCATCAAGGAAGCTGCCAAAAAGGCCATAGACGAGAATTATTCGCATTATTCTCCCGTACCGGGCTATCCGGCTCTGCGCAATGCCATTGCAGGGAAGCTGAAACGTGAGAACGGATTGGATTATACATCATCTCAGATACTTTGTTCCAACGGAGCCAAGCAGAGCGTGTGCAATGTTGTGATGGCTTTGGTGAATGACGGCGATGAAGTGATTATACCGGCACCATATTGGGTGAGCTATCCCCAGATGGTAAATTTGGCCGGCGGAGTGCCTGTATATGTCGAGGCGACCATCGAACAAGGTTTCAAGATTTCACCTTCCCAGTTGAAAGCTGCCATTACACCACGGACAAAGTTGCTGATTCTTTGTTCGCCGAGCAATCCAACGGGTGCGGTTTATAGCCGTGAAGAGCTCGAGGCCCTGGCCGAAGTGCTCGGAAGGCATAAGGATATCATAGTACTTTCGGACGAAATATACGAGCACATCAATTATGTCGGTTCCCATGCAAGCATTGCACAAGTGGAAGGGATGAAAGAACGCACGGTCATAGTAAACGGAGTATCGAAGGCCTACGCAATGACAGGCTGGCGCATAGGTTTTATTGCCGGTCCCGAGTGGATAGTAAAAGGTTGCAACAAGTTGCAAGGGCAATATACCAGCGGTCCCTGCAGTGTGAGCCAGATGGCATCGGTAGAGGCTTTCTCCGGCAATCAGCAGTGTGTGGAGCAAATGCGGCAGGCTTTTGAGAACAGAAAGAACCTGATTGTAGACTTGGCCCGCCGGATAGAAGGATTTGAAGTAAGTGTGCCCGAAGGCGCCTTTTATATCTTTCCGCGAATCAGCGCATTCTTTGGAAAGTCCTATAAAGGCGTGACGGTTAAAGACAGCATGGATTTTGCCTTGTTCCTTCTTGAAACAGGCCACGTTGCAACTGTAGGCGGCGATGCTTTCGGTTCGCCCAATTGCATCCGCCTTAGCTATGCCACGAGCGAAGACAATATCCGTGAAGCCATGAAGAGAATTAAGGAAGCCGTTTCCTTGCTCAAATAGAGCTTAGAGATACTTCTTTAGCTGTTTTGCCCAGATTTTATAACCGGCTTCATTGAGGTGTAGCCCATCGGTTGATAGCGTCTTTTGTAGAGTGTTGCTCCCTTTTTCGCAAAAGTGCGGAAAGAGGTCAATGAAGTTGCATCCCAAGTCTTTTGCAAGCGATTTTATCCGTTTGTTGATTTCAGGTATCTGATTGGTCTTTCCTGTGAGACGCTTGTAACGTCCGAAACTTTCGTTGATGGGTAAAACGCTTTGCAGGTAGAGCGTTGTGGCAGGCGATTCTTTGCGAATCCTTTCAACGGTAAGTTTCATCATTCCCATAATGCTGTCGGTAGTGAGGTCATGGCTGACATCGTTGATGCCTATCATAAGAAAAATTTTTGCAGGACGTCCCGGCAGTATCTGGTGCAAACGGTCATAAACGCCCATGATTTCGTCTCCGATGATACCACGGTTGACAATCTGACGGTTGCCCAGACGCGCCGCCCAATCTCCGCCGTTTTCAGTCAGGCTGTTGCCAAGCATTACGACATTGCTTGGCGTAATGGACGGCTCTTCTTGGAAAGTTGCAAAACGTTTGTAGTAGTGTGAGGTGTATTTCAGAGAATCCGAACTATCGGTTTTTAAAATGGAAGCCGCCACGGCGTTGCTGACGAGTGAACGCAGGCGTACAACGTTGCCCTTGTCTTCAGGGTGAACGGCATTGATAAGCAGGATGACGCTGATGTCGTTTTCGGGGTCAATCACAATAGAAGTGCCTGTGTATCCCGTGTGGCTATAGGTGCTTGGCGAAAGCAAATCACCGTTGTTGGATGCATAGGCGGTGAAGCAGTCCCAGCCGAGTGTGCGCCCCAGGGCGGCTTCTTCGCGTGGTACTGTGCGCATGGCTTTTACTGTCAGGGGCGAAAGGATTTGCCGACCGTTCCATTTGCCTTCATTCTGCAGCATGGCGCAGAGCAGGGCCACATCGTCGGCTGTTGTAAAGACTCCAGCGTTGCCACTGATGCCGAGGTTGCACATGCGAGCCAATGGGTCATGTACCTGTCCGCAGAGAACTTGTCCGTTTTTCTGCCTTTCCGTAGGGGCAATCTCTTTTAGGAAAGTGGCATCAAGCGGAATGTCCTTCCCTTTTAGAGCCTTTCGCTCGCTTTCAGTTGCCCAGCAGGCAACATCAGTATTTACCCAAAATCCTTTTTCATTTAATCTGCACGGCAGATAATCTGTATGGTTCATTCCGAGCGGACCGTATATCTCGTTGCGGGCAAATTCGCGCAACGACTGTCCGCTTACGTTCTCAACGATACGTTGCAGGGTGATGAAGTTCAAACAACTGTATTGGAAATCAGTGCCTGGCTCGAAATCGCGTCGGCAATTGGCTATGTATTTGATAAGTGTGTCTTTGTTGGCCGTTCCATACTTTTTGTTCAAGTCTATGGGCGAAACGTATGGCGGCAGTCCCGAAGAGTGTGTCATCAGGTGGTGCAGGCGTATGGTAGTCCAATCTTTCCCATCTGAGCTTGTCCAGTTCCTGAATCCCGGAATATATAGGCTGACCGGGTCGGTAAGGCGTATGCGTCCTTGTTCGACGAGCCGCATGATGCAAATGGCCGTGCCCATAGGTTTGCTGCATGAGGCCATGTCAAAAATGGTGTTAGTAGTCATTGCTTCAATGTTGGGATATGTGCGCCTGTTGCCATAAGCTTTTATGTATGCCATCTTGCCATGTCGGACAACGGCCAGCACGGCACCCGGAATATCTTTTTTTTCGATGGCCTGATTGATGGCTTTGTCTGCATTCAAGAGTTTGCGGCTGTCCATTCCCACTTGTTCGGGGGCAACACGTTCCAATGATTTAATTTCAGCGTTTGTGTGGCACATTGCCGTAAGGGAAAGTAAAAACAATAATATGCGTATCATATACGTAATATGTATAAGGTCTATATGATTTCTGCCTGCAAAACTACAAAAAATATTATAGTTGGAGTTTTTCAGTGAGAAAAACGGATTTGAAAGAATCGGTTTTTATGAAAAAGCCGTATTTTTGTCGTAGTAGAAATAGGATAGATTTATGTTTGAGAAAATAACGGAAAAAGCTTCTCTATACGATAATTTGGAAGAAAAGCCGGTAATGGAATTGTTGGAAGATATCAATCGCGAGGATCAAAAGGTGGCGTTGGCTGTTCACAAAGTTATTCCTGCCATAGAACGTCTGGTGACACTCATAGTTCCCCGTATGAAGAAGGGAGGCCGTCTTTTTTATATAGGGGCAGGCACAAGCGGTCGTTTGGGCGTGCTTGATGCGTCTGAGATTCCACCTACGTTTGGAATGCCGCCCACGTTGGTTGTCGGTCTTATCGCCGGTGGTGATACGGCTTTGCGCAATCCGGTCGAGAAAGCCGAAGATGATCCTTTACACGGATGGGAGGAATTGGTAGACCATCATATAACCGACAAAGACACTGTAGTCGGCATTGCGGCAAGTGGCACGACTCCTTATGTGATTGGCGCTTTGCACGAAGCGCGTGAGCATGGAATCCTGACAGGCTGCATCACTTCGAATCCGGGTTCGCCCATGACGAAAGAGGCCGATGTCCCGATTGAGGTGGTTGTCGGTCCTGAATTTGTGACAGGCAGTAGCCGCATGAAGTCCGGTACTGCCCAGAAAATGATACTCAACATGATTTCAACCAGCATCATGATACGTTTGGGTCGCGTGAAAGGAAACAAAATGGTCAACATGCAGCTTACAAACAAGAAGCTTGTTGATCGTGGTACGAGGATGCTGGTCGAGGAACTCGGCCTTGACTATGGAAAGGCGAAGACATTGCTGTTGCTACATGGTTCAGTCGAAAGAGCCATTCAGGCTTATACGAAAGGAGACTAAATATTGCCGTTCTTACGGCAATATTTATGTTTTTGAACTTTAGTGTATAGTTTTGTCAGATTAAAAGGCTCGTAAGTTAGTGTTTTTTGCTACTTTTGACATTCAAAGTTCATTATGTTTTAGTTATAACTACTCTCAGTATGGAAAAGATTTCAAGAAGAGACTTTATCAAGGGCAGTTTGGGTACTGCCGCGTTCATGATGGTTCCGAACTCGGTGCTCGGCAGCCGTTACGGCCATGTGGCACCGAGTGACAAGTTAAATATCGCCGGAATCGGGGTGGGCGGTATGGGGCGCCGCAATTTGCATAACATGAACACCGAAAACATCGTTGCCCTTTGTGATGTGGATTGGAAATATGCCGATAAGACTTTCAAGGACTATCCCAATGCCAAGCGCTACAAGGACTGGCGCAAGATGTTTGACGAGATGGGAAAAGACATTGATGGAATCTTGGTCGCTACTCCCGATCACACGCATGCCGTAGTTGCTGCGCATGCCATTACAATGGGCAAACATACTTATGTGCAGAAGCCTTTGACTCATTCTGTATATGAAGCCCGTCTTTTAGCAAAGCTTGCCAAGAAGTATAAAGTGGCCACGCAAATGGGAAATCAGGGCAATTCGTTTGATTGGTGCCGCCAGATTTCAGAATGGATTTGGGCCGGCACAATTGGCGACGTAACGGAAGTGCATTGCTGGACCGACCGTCCTATTTGGCCACAAGGATTGATGAAACCCAGTGATACGCCGCCTTGTCCTGACACCTTGGATTGGAATTTGTTTGTAGGACCGGCCGAAATGCGTCCGTATCATCCGGCATATACTCCTTGGAATTGGCGCGGCTGGTATGATTTCGGCACCGGTGCCTTAGGCGATATGGCCTGCCACATTATGGATCCGGTATGTTGGGCTCTCAATATCAAATATCCGAAAAGCGTCATAGCCAGCTCTACGCTCAGTAATCTCTATTCGCCTCCCCATGCAGAAGTGATTACCTACACATTTCCTGCACGTCCGCGAAAAGGAAAAGTGAATATGCCCGAAGTAAAAGTTTATTGGTATGACGGAGGTTTGATGCCGCCGCGTCCGTCTGAGTTGAAAGACGGTGAGATGATGGGCGATGAGAACGGCGGAATTATCTTTATCGGTACGAAGGGAAAAATTATGACGGGATGTTATGGAATGAATCCTACCTTGTTGCCGCTTGACAAGATGAAAGATTTCAAGCAGCCTGCTCCAACGCTGCCGCGTGTAAAGGGTGGAAACGGAAACATTTGGGATACCAATGCGCATGAGCAGGACTGGATTCGTGCCTGCAAGGAGTCGCCGCAGAACAGGAAAGAGGCTTCATCCAATTTCCAGTTCTCAGGTCCTTTTACCGAGATGGTCGATATGGGAGTTCTTGCCGTGCGCCTGGCCGGTCTTTACGGTTTGCATCGTGAGCTGCAGTGGGATGGTGAAAACATGCGATTCACGAATATCTCGGCCAATGATAAAATCAAGATTGTCAACTATGATGATTTCAAGGTCATTGATGGAGATCCGCGCTTTGATCGTCGTTTCGGTGAGTTTAATGCTCTCGAAGCTGCCAATGAATGGATAAAACATACTTATCACAATGGCTTCAGCCTGCCTGAGATGCCTAAATAGATTTTGTCTATGAGCAAGAAAGTTTCAATTGTCAGCCTATTATTGCTGTTCTGTTGTACCATATCGGTGTTTGCCGGTAAAACAAAGGCCGAGAAGGCCGGATGGAAATTGGCCATCCAGTCGTATACATTCCATAAGTTTACGCTTATGGAGGCTCTTGACAAGACTAAGGAACTGGGCGTAAAATACATTGAAGTTTATCCGGGTCACAAACTGGGAGGCAAGTTCGGCGATAAGCTGTTCGATTTTAATCTGTCTCAGGAAGAGCAGGCAGAAGTGCGCAAGGCTGCGGCAGAGAGAGGTGTTCGCATTGTAGGCTCCGGCGTATTTGTCAGCGATAAGCAGGAGGAATGGGAAAAGATGTTCCGTTTTGCCAAATCCATGAAGCTGGAATATATTTCGTGCGAGCCGCCTCTGTCGCTTTGGGACTGTGTTGAAAAACTTTCCAAGCAATATGGCATCAAGGTCTCAGTTCACAATCATCCGAAGCCTTCTGACTATTGGAATCCCCTGAATTTGTTGAATGCCATTTCAACACGCAGTAAGAATTTGGGCTCATGTGCCGATGTGGGCCATTGGTCGCGCGAGGGCCTTAACCATTTGGATTGCCTGCGCATGCTGAAAGGACGCATCATTTCTTTGCATTTCAAGGATATTGCTCCCAAAAAGCCTGGTGTGGATTGGCAGGAAGATGTAATATGGGGCCAAGGCATATTGGGTATTAAGGATATGCTTGAAATTTTGAAGGCTGAAAAATTCAAAGGCTACATTGCTATCGAATATGAAAACAATTGGGACAATTCCGTTCCCGATATCAAGCAGTGCCTGAGCTATTTTAATCAGGTGACCAACGAGATTCTGTAGCTCGTCAGGCTTTTGCTTCTTAAAAGTCTCCGGTCGGATTTGACTATTATGCGACAAATCCGACCGTTTTTTTGTAGCTCTCGGAAAACGGTACGTTCTCCTTTGCTTTTGCTGCGTCAGTGTTTGAATTTTCTGCGTCTGATTTTTCTGCCGAGCGTTGTCATAGTTTGATGTAAACTTTGTTTTTGTATAAGGGATAGGCTATCAGCCAGCAAAGAGCCAGGAAAACCAGTGCATAGGCCAATGAACCACCATAGTTGCCAAAGCATGGGAAGAACCATTCGTTGCATGCGTAGGCGTGCAGACTGATGTTTTTTCCCGCAAAGCCAATAGGGATGCTTCCCAACAGAATGGCGATGATGTCGCTCATGACAAAAATAAACAGCGGATTGACTCCGAATGCATCGAAGAAACGCGTCCATCGACGGTAGCCGCAAATGTCGATGGCATAGATGAGCAATCCTAAAAGAGTACTGCCTAATCCGCATGTTGCCAGCACGAAAGTCGGCGACCAGATTTTCTTGTTGATCGGACAACCGTAGCTGAGCAGAAAGCCTGTAAATGTCATGACGGCGCCTGCGAGCAGAAGAAACTGCATGCGGTTGGAAAGCGTGCTTGTATTACTGCCGCTGAATATCTTTCGCCCGATGCAAAATCCAATCAGCACGTGTGCCAATGAAGGAATGGTGCTGAGAAGTCCTTCCGGATCAATGCCATTGTCGTTATAAAGATGGTTACTGCCGATAATAGCCTTATCAACGATGCTGATAATGTTGTCGGTTCCATAGTTGAAGCCGTTTCCGGTGTAAAGAATGGCGAGGTAGCCAATCAGTAGTGCAGCTATGATATAAGGAATGCGGCGGTGGTTGACAGTGGTGGCTATCAGTGACGCAAGTCCGTAACAGATGGCCAGGCGTGCCAGCACACCGGTAAGGCGGATATGTGGAAAACTCCAGGCTGCGGCTGCTAATTGGGATAGAAAATCGAGCTGGGAGTCGGCGTTGCCGTTCCAGTAATAGCAGAAGCGTGCAAACCATCCGATGAAAAGGCCAATGAGATAGATGCCGATGGTGCGTTTTAAAATTTTGCGAAGTGAGTGCCGGTTGAGTGTGAACTGATATTTGCGCAAAGAGATGTAGGTGGAAATTCCCATAATGAACATAAAGAATGGGAAAACCAGGTCGGTTGGTGTCAGCCCGTTCCATTTGGCATGGTCAAGAGGTGCATAGATATAGCTCCAGGAACCGGGATTGTTTACTAAGATCATACCGCTGATGGTGATGCCTCTCATGACATCGAGTGCGAGTATACGATGATTTCCGATGCTGCTTTTCATGACGATGGCGGAATCTATTTGTACAAGTAATATTTTTTAGATAACTGTTTGAAAGCCTTTTCGTCTTTATGCCAATAAGCTTTTGCTTCGTCCCATCTGTGGGAGCGTGAAAAGAGCTGGCGTATTTGTTTGGTGCCGCAAACAAGGTCAAACATGCGAAAGCGTGACTTGTCGGCTACGTCGAAGACTTTGTGGTCGGGGTAGAGTGCGGCGGCTTCTTGTGCAACGAGAAATTGAATATCGGTTAGGGATGCTTGTTGAAAGTCCAGGAAATGAACCTGCACACCCTGTATCTGTTCGTTTTTCATGGTGGCATAAAAAGGCTTTGCGTAGATGGGCCGGAAGTGAATGCCGGGCAGATGAAGCGCATTCAGGCGTTCGGCCAGTTTGTCGGCTTCAATCCAAGGAGCAGCAAACATTTGGAAAGGAATGGTATAGCCAACACCAATGTTCATATAGCTAAATTCTCCCAAAATGCCACTTGCAGCATAACAGGCAGCCGATACCGGCTGGGGTATATGCGGCGAAGAGGGAATCCACTGCAGGCCTGTTTCCTGGTAAGTCATACTGCGTTTCCAACCTTTCATCTTGATTACTGTCAGTTGGCAGGGCTTGCTGTTAAGCATCCTTTCTCCGTTGAGCAGAAGCGCAAGTTCACCGCATGTTAGGCCGTAAACGTAGGGGATCTTGAACTGACTAACAAATGACATACAATCATCTTCGGTAAGGCAGCCTTCTACCTTTTCACCGCCCAAAGGGTTGGGACGATCAAGCACAATGAATTCTATGCCGGCATCTGCTGCGGCTTCCATGGCAAGCCCCATGGTACTTATGTAGGTGAACGAACGGCATCCTATGTCCTGAATGTCATAAACCAATGCATCGAGACCTTTCAGCATTTCAGGTGAGGCTTTTCTGTTTTTGCCGTAAAGCGAATAAACGGGAAGGCCGGTGACAGAATCGCGATTGTCGTCAACCTTGTCGCCGGCATGCTGGTTGCCGCGTACACCATGTTCGGGACCGAAAAGGGCTACGAGCTTTACTCCGGGAGCATGATAAAGCAAGTCGACAGTGGAGCGCAATTGATTGTCAACACCTGTAGGATTCGTAATGAGTCCTATGCGTTTTCCATGCAAGGGCGCAAATTTTTTGGACTTCAGTACTTCAATTCCGGTCTTGATACGGATCTTTTCTGCTTGGATGGCTATGGAAAAAGCAAGCATTAACGCAACACTTGTAAGCCTTACGATGAAAAAGTTTTTCATGGCCTCTTGGATTTGTTTATTTTCAAGATACCCACTTGCCCGTCTGTATTGCTAAACAGAATCTTTTTAGGAGATATGGGAACTACAGTGCTCATAAGCGAATTGCCCACCTTATGTCGCCACAGCAGAGTGCCGTTTTTTCCGTTGATGGCATAGATAAGGCCATCTTTGGTGCTTCCGAATACAATGCCGCCTTTTTCTTGCAGCATGCAGGGGCCGTGTTCATAGCCGAATCCCACATTGCAGGCCCACAGTTGGCGGGGACTGTTTCCCTCGGCAGCATAGCAGACTACACTGTCTTGCATGGTTTTTGCATAGATTCTTTTTCCATCAGCCGCAATACCCATGCTTTCACGAACCTTCGATTGAAAAGTCCGCCAAATGGTTTTGCCATTCTGCAGGTCAATGGCAGTCATGGCGCGTTGTGGGTCTACTATGAAAACTTTCCCAAAAGAAGCTTGCGGCCACACGGCTGCAGGTGAAAAGTGCATGCGAGTGAGGCCTCCTGTCCACTTCCAAATTTCTTTGCCATCAGTCTTATCAAGAGCATATAAGGTGTTGTCCCAAGCACCGAAAATCACTTTGTCATCGGTAACGAGTGGCTTGGTGACAATGTAGCCCTTAACGCCGCGGTAAGCCCACACAATTTTGCCGGATCTGATTTGAATTGCTCTGAAAGTTGAATCGCTGGCTCCTATATAGGCAATGCCATTTTTGATGGACACGGCTCCTAAGACAGGCTGAGTAGCACTAACCGTCCAAAGAAGCTGACCGTTCTTGGCATTTAGGCCATAAATCTTCTTGTCGGCCGATCCACATACAACGATGCCTTGGCTGACAGCCGGGCCACCGATGATGCGACGCTCCGTCTTGAACTTCCAAAGAAGCTTACCGTTTTTCAAGCTGAAGGCCTTGACAAAGCCTTCATTGTCACCTGTGAAGACTCTGTTGTTTTCAAATGCAGGAGAACTGTAGAACGCTCCGGTTGTTTGCGTAATCCATTCTTCTTCTACTTGTGGGAACTTTGAATTGTCACTGTAGTCAGGATATTTTTCAGCTTTTCCTTTAGGATCGTAACAGGGCTTTTGTATGTCGTAAACGGCTACGAGACGTTTAGGCTCGCCTACGTTCTGAACATAAGCTCTTATTTCTTTACTATCGACTTCGTAGATTCCGTAGCCGGGCTTTCCATTTTCGTCTCTTAAGTTGCTTCGCATTAAAATACCCGGTATTCCATCATATTTCAGATTTCTTATGGCGTGATAATGTCCGCCTATGAAAAGCCTTACATTACCTTGTCTGCGTGCGGCATCGGTTACCTTGTACCAATTGTCAACATCACCGTCAAGCATAGGGTAGTGGGTGACAATGATAGCAGGTTCTCCTTTGGCATCTGCAGCAGCCAATTCCTTTTTCATCTGTTCTATATCGTAAGGTGATACATGACCGTAGGCCATTCTCATCAGTGGCCCTGAATTGAAGCCGATGAAAGCAACTCCATTGTGCTCGAAAGCGAGGGTTTCAGAACCGAAAATATCTTGAAAAGCCGTGCAGCCCGATTCGCTCCAAGTCGTTTCGTGGTTGCCAAGATAGACATAGTAAGGAATTCGGAGTTCCTCCAGACACGATTTTACTTTCAGCATAGTCTTTCGATCGCCTTGCTCTGTAAGGTCGCCGGTAACCAGAACGAAATCCAAACTGTCGGTTGCATTGATTTGCGCAATGCTTTGTTGCAGGTCTTTTGTCGGTCCCTCGTTATTCGGGTTCAAATGGATATCTGTCAATTGGGCGAAACGGAAAGGCTTTATCCGTGCCTTGCTGTTCGTTATGCCTACGAGGCAGAACAATATCAGAATTATGAAAACACGTTTGGTTTTAAAATGGTAAGGCATCACTTCAAAAAGTTAAGTATTTGTTGCATCATTGTATCTCTTTCCTTGGCGGTTTGTATCGTTTCAAAAGGAACTGCCATGATAATCGTTTTATAATCGTTGCCATTATAGGCTACGGCTGCACTTAGATTGTTTTCAGAGTAGCGCATAACTGTTGCTGCCTCTGCACATGCAGGTTCAATAGCATCTGGACTTTCTACTACGTAGCACTTTGAATTCAGTTGGTTGTGGTATGAGTACTCACCGATGAAAGTCCCTTTTGGCAGTTTGCTTTTTACGCATTTTATTTTTCCGCCTTTGGCAGCTTGTCCGACCCGCCATTTGTATTTCAGGATTTGCGTGGCAAAATCTTTATCGCTTTGCAGTGACGGAGCAACACGGCTATCCCAAAGATCTGTCCCTATGAATGCTCCGGAAACAAAGAGGTGGCCACCGGATTTCAAATAGGAAGTCAATTTTTTTTGCATGGTTTTGTCGAAGGTTTTGTATTTCAGGGGATGGATTCCTTTGCGTCCCATTTTTGTCTGGCACTCTTTTCCTAAAATGAGGTCTGTAATGGCGTAGTCTTCCAATCTAACAAGGCTGTCCTTTACCGATTCATCGCTGCAGGATACAAAGCTGTGCCCGGCTTTTAGTATGGCGGCACCATGAATGTAAGGGTAATCGAATGTGTTGCCCGCTATTACTTCTTTTTCATAATCGGCATAGCTGTCGCCGAATCCTGCCGCGTCGTCATCCATCCAGGGTATTCTGCGACGGAATTCTTTCATACTTCCAATGTAACTTATGTCTTTTATATAAGGAACTCCATGGTCTACGTTGTCAAGGAATCCGGCCAATGCCGTATCGGCCGGCTCGGGTGCGACAAAGTCGGCCGGAGCGCTGATTCGGTTGAAGTTGTTGATGACAAGTACAGGTTTTTCTGTCGCATTGGCGGCGATGCCTGCCGAAAGGATTTCTGAAGGAAAGCTTCGGCCGCCTTCGTTGATTGCCACTACTTTGTAGCTGTATATTTTGCCCGGTTGTAGTTTTGTTTCGTATTCAGCCCCTTTTACCACTTGCCCGTTGTCCCAATCGTTTCCTTCGATACGGGTGTAAACAATGAACTTTTCTGCATTTGCCGTTGGCTCCAGACTATCTGCTGTTGCCCGCCATGTAAGTCGTGCAGTGTTTCCGTTTGTCAGTTGCAAAGCCATGTGACTTACCGGCAGCGGTTGTACAACATACTTTTCATTTCGTTGCGAAGATATGAATTTTAAGATTCCCTTGTAGATGGCTCTGCTTACAATAAAGCGAAAGCGTGGGTCAAGGCCGTAGCGCATATCTGCAAAGTTCTGATGCGAGAGAAGCTCGAGCAACATAGCCGGGACTTTGGGCATCCAAGCTTCAAAATAGGGCTTGTCCCACATTTGGCGTCGGGTCCATTGGGGTTCGCAGAGTGTTCGTATGTCATTTACAATGCTACTTTGCACGATGTCTGCCAAATCGCGCGACAAGGTTCGAGATGCACCTCCGGGAAATGTGCCATCGTATTGTTCGGAATCGTAGATAGCCAAAGTTCCAATGATATTATCGTTGAGAGTAGTACCTGCATCGCTGTGGAAGGCAAATGACAGGTCTATCGGGATGTTCAGCCCTTTCTCGTTCGGATTGGATGCCGAGCCCCCTGCCAGCCAATTGACCCAAAGCCCACGGTTTTTGTAGTCGTCTGTATAGTCATTGCACGATTTTGTCAAGTCATAAATGCTGTCGGGAACTCCAGCCCATTGCATCCAATAGCGTGCTCCTTCGCAGAAACGTGGGTAACCGCTTTTTTGTGCTTCATCCAGTGTAATACAAAGGTTGTGCTCTTCTTTTTCGCGGTCTATATATCGTGCCACATTGCCCATGCCTCCACCTACTTTCACTGCATCGGCCGTGACAATGCGCCCGCTTTTAGACGAAAGGTTGCTTAATTCAATTCTGTTTTCTGCGTTTTTACCTTCTTTAAAATAGAATGTACCTAAATATATCCAAGTTCCACCTCCCATCTGCTGGTTTACACTGAAGGTTGTTTCCTGGCCGTTGTGAAATACTGTGTATCTTGCATCATCGGTGCTTTCGGCCAACGTGTGATAGGATACGTAAACGGCATATTCGCCATCTTGCGGAATGTCGGGCTGCCATACGGCAGTGCTTGTGTTTCCTTTTTTGATGGTTTCAACTTGCCGGTAGGTTCCTTCCTTAAATGGATTTTCATGGTTGATGTATGTCGCCCGTTTGAAGGCAAAGCCGGTTTCTTGGCCGTTTGCCCATGAGCGGTCGCCATGATGTTCGCTGTATGTGCTTGTAAACTGTGACCGATAGGCTGCATCGTTTTCTTCGGCGTTGGACGCAATTTGCCTGCTGTCATTATCAATGATTACTTCAAACGGATTGGCATCGCGTTCGCGGGGCATCAGTACGTAGGCACCTGCGTTTTCCAGCATCGGTACAAGGAAAGGCAATACATAACTTTGCGTATAGAGATCTTCGACGGTTTGGAAAATGCGTGCCCGCTGCCATTCCCAGCGATCCAATTTGGCCTCATAGTAGAATCCATGGCTTTGCCACATGGCAATGTGACGGCCCTTGAGACCTTCTTTCGGTTCAAAGGTCGCAGATGTATTCCTGACGATGGGCGCGATTTTCTTGGGCGTTGCAAAACGTTTCCATTTTTTGTCGTCTTTTTCCCTCAAGATGTGAGGCACCAGCTTTTCAACAGCTATTCCGGCTGTGAAAAGACCTATTTTTTTCTTTTTCCAATCTGCAGGCAATTGGTTGCGCACGTTATTGTAGAAGTCTTGGATTAAGTTTTCACGGATAGGTGCATCATATAAATTGCCGGATGCGTAAATCCTTACTGAATCCTTGGTAACGTGGCTTGAATCAATTCTGACGCGTCCTACCTGTGCTTCGTTACGAACCATTTCGTTCAGGCTCTTTCCAAGCAATTCTACAATTTCTTTTGATACAGTTTTTTGCTCTTCTGCGTTTACGAATGTCGAAGCCAATGCCATAATAGAACATAGGCAGATGCTTCTTAGATTCCTGTTGCGTTTCATTTATATGTTGGGTATTATAATCGTCTTTATATGTTTAATGGCTACTCTGCTGCCATTTTCAGGGTATATCCTCCTCCGGGTGCCAAGTATACCTTGAGTTGTCCGTTGGCCGGTATCTGCGTGGTTTCATGGATATAGTCTTGTGCGTGTTTGGCTGCGTTAGGGCCATCACGGAATACTTCTATTTGTTTCCCGGCTCCATTAATTGTATTCAGGTCGAGTGTCAAATTGCGTTCAGTCCAGTTTGTCAAAGCTCCTACATACCATACATTTCCTTTTCTGCGTGCTATGGCTACATATTCGCCCACTTCTCCGCAAAGAGGAATGGTCTCGTCCCAAACAGTAGGTATTTGCGAGATGAAAGTTGTACACTCCGCTTCCTGCTCATAGTGGGTCGGGCTGTCACACAACATGCCGAGCGGCGACAGAAATACGGTATATTCTGCCAGCTGATGGCAACGTGTTCCCTGGCTCATAGGTTCGCTGCCTGATGCGCGGTAGGTTTGCCGTGTTCCATTCAGCATGGCTCCTTGCGTATAGTCCATCGGACCGGCCAGCATGCGTACGAAGGGTATAGTTACATCGCCATTCATCTGATCGTATTCTTCAAGCGATGACCATTTATTGAATTCCATGCCACATACTCCTTCAAAATTGAGCACGTTAGGGTACGTGCGGTTCAATCCTGCCGGTTTGAATGTTCCGTGTATGTCAAGTACCAATTTATGTCTGGCTGCGGCTTCTGCAATTCGGTAATGGTAGTCTACGGCTCGTTGGTCGTCCCTGTTGATAACGTCTACTTTGAATCCTTTGACGCCCATTTCGGCATAATGGCGGCATACATTTTCCAAATCCTTGTCGAGAGCATAGCTGCCCGCCCATAAGATAATGCCTACTCCCTTTTTACGTCCGTATGCGATGATTTCTTTCAAATCAATTTCGGGAACGACTTGCATCAAATCGGCAGGGCCGCGCACTGACCATCCATCGTCAAGAACTACATACTCTATGCCGTAGCGCGAAGCGAAGTCGATGTAATACTTATAGGTTTCCGTGTTGATTCCGGCCTTGAAGGGAACATTGTAAATGCTCCAATCGTTCCACCAGT
>ERZ808286.926-NODE-926-length-16376-cov-3.560076_pt1 | contig 16376 bp, 17 predicted proteins | sample MGYA00521276_ERZ808286 | MGnify/ENA primary metagenome ERZ808286 (study PRJEB31516, sample SAMN03275607) | gut metagenome | biome: mammalia-associated habitat; material: feces | host: Papio cynocephalus | place: Kenya | collected 2012-08-01 ... | reverse complement strand
GACCGCAACACTACCGGCGTATTGCTGTTGACCAACGATGGTGATATGGCATCGCGCCTGATGCACCCGAAGTATATGAAAAAGAAGATTTATCATGTCTACCTGCATAAATCCGTGTCGGAAGAGGATATGAAAAAGATCCTGACCGGAATCGAACTGGATGATGGCGAGATAAAGGCCGATGCAATTGAATATGCAAGCGAAACAGACAAGAAGCAAGTAGGTATTGAGATTCACAGCGGACGCAACCGCGTTGTGCGCCGAATATTTGAAACCTTGGGTTATCATGTAGTGAAACTCGACCGAGTATATTTTGCAGGGTTAACCAAGAAGAACCTTCGACGCGGAGAATGGCGTTTCCTGACTGAAGATGAAGTGCGGGTACTTCGCATGGGCGCGTATGAATAAGTAAAGAAATACAGCAATTCGATGAAAGCGATAAAAAGAACAAAAATTATCGACGTGTTGGCTTCGGAAGCCTATGGCTCTGAAGTGAATGTCAAAGGTTGGGTGCGTACGCACCGAGGCAGTAAGGCCGTTCATTTTATAGCATTGAATGATGGGTCTACTATAAAGAATGTACAGATAGTGGCCGATGCAGCCAATTTTGAGGCTGAACTTTTCAAGCAGATTACAACGGGAGCCTGTATTAGCGTAAACGGCTTACTGACGAAGAGCCCCGGTGCCGGTCAGGCCAGTGAGTTGCAGGCAACAAAAATTGAGGTGCTTGGATTGTGTCCATCCGATTATCCGATGCAGAAAAAGGGGCAGACTTTCGAATATATGCGTCAGAATGCCCATTTGCGTTTGCGTACCAATACATTTGGCGCTGTGTTTCGTATACGTCACAACATGGCAATCGCCATTCATCGCTATTTTCATGAGCACGGCTTTTTCTATTTTCATACACCAATCATAACTGCGAGCGATTGCGAAGGAGCCGGTGAGATGTTCCAGGTGACAACGAAGAATCTCTATGATTTAAAAAAAGATGAGAACGGCCGTATCGACTATTCGGATGACTTTTTCGGAAAAATGACTTCGTTGACCGTTAGCGGGCAACTTGAGGGAGAATTGGCCGCGACTGCATTGGGGGCTATCTATACGTTTGGACCGACATTTCGTGCCGAGAATTCCAATACGCCGCGGCATTTGGCCGAATTTTGGATGATTGAACCGGAAGTGGCCTTTATCGATTTGGACGACTTGATGGATTTGGAAGAAGATTTTATCAAGTACTGTATCAAATGGGCTCTTGAAAATTGCAAGGACGATTTGGCGTTTCTCAATAAAATGATAGACAATACGCTTGTGGAACGTTTGCAGTCTGTGATTGCAGAAAATTTTGTCAGATTGCCTTATACCGAGGGAATAAAGATCCTTGAAAAAGCAGTTGAAGAGGGACACAAATTTGAGTTTCCGGTAAGTTGGGGCATGGATCTTGCAAGCGAGCATGAGCGCTACCTTGTGGAGCATCATTTCAAGAAACCTGTTATAATGACTGACTATCCGAAAGAGATCAAGGCTTTTTATATGAAGATGAACAAGGATGGGAAAACGGTTCAAGGTACAGATGTCCTTTTTCCTCAGATAGGTGAAATCATCGGAGGAAGCGTGCGTGAAGAAAACTACGAAAAGTTGCAGGAACAAATACGTGTTCGTAACATTCCGATGAAAGACATGTGGTGGTATCTTGACACCAGAAAATTCGGCACATGCCCGCATGGCGGTTTCGGATTGGGCTTTGAACGACTCATATTATTTGTGACAGGAATGCAGAATATCCGTGATGTGATACCTTTTCCGCGTACTCCGAAGACTGCAGATTTTTGATATAGATATTTTGCCAGGCAGCCCTTACGACTGGATGGCAAGTGCATAAAAAATAGAGAGTCCGGCCGTATAACCGGGCTTTTCTGTATAATAAAAGGTGCATGGCAACGTTATAAATATCAAGGAAGTTTGTACGTATGCAATGGATAGATAGAAGCAAACAGGTAAAATACGTGCTTATGGTGGTTGCTGTGTCGATAGCAACCATATCATTGGTATTTTCCCACTATCTGGTGAAGACATTGGAAAAAGACGCCAAATCAAAAATGGTTGTTTGGGCAGAGGCTATGCGTTCGCTTAATAAGGCAGATGAAAATACAGATTTGAGTTTAGTGCTTAAAGTCATTAATAATAATGACGCAATTCCTGTTGTTGTATTGAACAGAAAAGGCAATGTCCTTGATTACAGAAATTTAAAGCTGAAGTATGATAGTAAGGCGGACTCAGTGGCAGCCCTACACCGTAAGGTGGAAGACTTGCGCCGGGAAGGTTACAGTATCAAATTGAGTTACGACCCATCTGATGCGGAAACAGGCAATAACTATATGGAAGTGCTCTATGACGAATCCGTACTGTTGAAACGCCTGTCGGTATATCCCTATATCCAAATAGGCATCGTCGCAATATTCCTTATAATAATGGTGTATGCGCTGCTAAGTTCAAAACGAGCCGAGCAAAACCGTGTTTGGGTGGGTCTGACCAAAGAAATTGCTCATCAGCTCGGGACTCCTATCAGTTCGCTTATGGCATGGGTGGAGCTTCTGAGAGAAACATATCCGGGAAACGTGATGATTGGAGAGATGAACAAGGATGTGGAACGTTTAAATCTTATAGCCGAGAGATTCTCAAAGATAGGATCCATGCCAGAATCCAAAGAAGAGAATCTGAACGAGGTAATGTGGCATGTGATCAATTATCTGTCAAAGCGCACGTCTGATCAGGTAGAATATATTTGTAATTTTCCTGCAACACCGGTTTATCTGAGATTGTGTGCACCTTTGTTTGAGTGGATAATTGAGAATTTATGCAAGAATGCCATTGATGCAATGTCCGGGCGTGGCCGCATAATTTTGACAATGCACGAATTGACATCTATGGTAATAATAGAGGTTACCGATACAGGCAAAGGAATTGCAAAGAACCGTTTCAAATCAGTATTTGTTCCCGGCTATACTACCAAGCAGCGCGGCTGGGGCTTGGGATTGTCGCTTGTGCGTCGTATAGTAGAGGTCTACCATAAAGGAAGGATATACGTGAAAAATTCAGAGCTGGGAAAAGGAACTACATTTCGCATTGAATTAAGGAAATGAATCAATAAGTAATTGGTCGGTAACAAAAAAAATAGTAACTTTGCAAGCCAGAAATTAAGAATATGCCGGACAGAATCAATTTGAAGGCAATGCGCTCAGAAAAAGAAACGTATAAGTATACGATAAATTCGGACTTCTTTACGCTGAAAGAGCATTCTTTGGCCAAAGGAGGCAATTTAGATGTTTGCGTTGATGTCTGCAAAAGTACTATTGACGATTCTTTTAATGTGCAAATCTCTATGATTGGTTGCATTATCACAGAGTGCGACCGTTGCCTGTCTGACTTGAAGATTCCTGTCAGGAGTGAGAACAACGTTAAAGTGAAATTTTCTGATCACGATGAAGACACTGAAGAGCTCGTATTGGTAAATAGGCGCGAAGGATTGTTGGATATCGGAACCTTGATTTACGAGTTCGCAGTCCTGTCATTACCCATTCATCCGGTACATGAGAAGGGTGAGTGCGATGCAGATATGATAACTCGCCTAAATGGCATATTGGTAAGTCGAGACTAATAAATACATTACTGAAATAGATTTAAATAAATAAGAAAATGGCACATCCTAAAAGAAGACAATCAAAGACGAGAACTTTAAAAAGAAGAACGCATGATAAAGCCATTGCTCCTACTTTGGCAAAATGTCCTAATTGCGGCGAGTGGCATGTGTACCATACGGTATGCTCTGCATGCGGTTATTATAGAGGAAAATTAGCAGTAGAAAAAGAAGTAGTAGCAGAATAATCGGCACGACGAAATGGGGAAAATCCATGCAATAATCACAGGCGTCGGTGGATATGTTCCTGAGTACGTCCTTAACAATGACGAATTGTCAAGGATGGTGGATACAAATGACGAATGGATTATGACAAGAATCGGCGTTAAGGAGCGCCGGATATTGAATGAAGAGGGTTTGGGCACCGGATATATGGCTCGCAAAGCTGCAAAACAGTTAATGCAAAAGCTTGATTATGATCCTGACACCATTGATGCCGTTATAGTATCAACTTCAACACCCGATTATCATTTCCCATCAACAGCGTCGATTGTATTGGGACACTTGGGACTGAATAATGCTTTTGCATTAGACATTTCGGCCGCTTGTTGCGGATTCTTATTTACTATGGATGTTGTTTCGTCCATGATAGAGAGCGGCCGTTACAAGCGTATTATTGTAATAGGTGCCGATAAGATGTCTTCAGTTGTTGATTATACTGATCGTGCAACATGCCCAATCTTTGGAGATGGTGCCGGTGCCGTGATGGTTGAAGCAACAGAAGAAGATTTAGGTTGGCAGGACTCAATACTGCGAACTGATGGCAAAGGGTTACCTTTCTTGTGCCTTAAGGCCGGTGGCTCGGTTTGTCCTCCGTCATACTTCACTATTGACCATAAACTTCATTACATTCATCAAGAAGGACGTACTGTGTTTAAATATGCAGTTACTGCAATGAGCGATTTAACTGCTGAAATTGCACAGCGCAATAATTTGAATAAGGATAATTTGGCATGGGTCATTCCTCATCAAGCAAATGTCCGTATTATTCAGGCTGTTGCTCATCGTTTGGAGCTTCCGATGGAAAAAGTGATGTTGAATATACAGCGTTATGGCAATACGAGTGCCGGAACTCTGCCTTTGGCTCTTTGGGATTATGAGAAGAAGCTAAAAAAAGGCGACAAATTGATTCTTACGGCTTTCGGTGCCGGATTCGTTTCAGGTGCGGCCTACATGACGTGGGCTTATGACGGAGAATCTGTTGGGAAATAAGTTGGTAATTAATAGTAAATAGATAAAACGCATCTCCACGTAGGTCAAGATGCGTTTTTTTATAAAATACCTAAGCATGGCTTTTAAATCTGGTTTTGTCAATATTGTTGGAAATCCGAATGTCGGTAAATCAACGCTCATGAACTTGCTTGTGGGCGAAAGGCTATCTATTGCGACATTCAAGTCACAAACGACGCGTCATCGCATCATGGGAATATTGAATCGCGAGGATTGTCAAATTGTTTTCTCTGACACCCCGGGGGTTCTGAAGCCGAGTTACAAATTGCAGGCTTCGATGCGTGCTTTCAGCGAGACGGCTCTTACCGATGTTGATGTGCTGCTTTATGTGACCGATGTTATTGAAGACTGTTCCAAGAATCAAGATTTTCTTGATGAGGTGAAACGTTTATCGATACCTAAGTTGGTGTTGATAAACAAAATAGATTTGTCAAATCAGCATGATTTGTTGAATTTGGTTGATAAATGGAAGCAATTGCTGCCTGATGCATTCATTTTCCCTGTTTCGGCTAAGGCCAAGTTCAATGTTGATCAGGTATTGAAGTTTATTATTGACAAGTTGCCAGAGAATCCGCCTTATTTTGACCGAGATCAGTTGACGGACAAGCCTATGAGGTTTTTTGTTTCAGAAATCATACGTGAGAAGGTCTTGCTTTTTTATGATAAAGAGATTCCCTATTCAGTTGAAGTTGTTGTTGAACAATATAAGGAGTGCCGTGATTTGGTAAGAATCAGTGGTGTGCTTTATGTAGAGCATGAAAGTCAAAAGGGTATCATTATCGGTCATGAGGGCAAAGCTTTGAAGAAAGTATCGACCGAGGCCAGAAAGTCGTTGGAAAAGTTCTTGGACAAAAAAGTGTTTATTCGTATTTTTGTCAAAGTAGACAAGGATTGGCGCAATTCCGATAAGAAATTGAGTCAGTTCGGTTATAAACCAGAATAATCAGATAATGGAAAATTTAGTTGCTATAGTAGGACGTCCCAATGTGGGCAAGTCAACCCTTTTCAACCGTCTGACAAAGACGCGTCACGCCATTGTGAGCGATATTGCCGGTACTACCCGTGATCGCCAGTACGGAAAGGTAGAGTGGTGTGGAAAGGAGTTCTCGGTAGTTGATACCGGTGGATGGGTTGTCAATACCGATGATATTTTCGAGGACGAAATACGCAAACAGGTAGTCATTGCCACGCAAGAATGTGATGTGATACTTTTTTTGGTCGATGTCAATAACGGTATTACCGATTGGGACAACGAAGTGGCGGCCATCTTGCGCCGTTCAGACAAGCCCGTCATTGTTGTGGCCAATAAAACCGATAATAATAACCTGCGTTATAATGCAGCCGAGTTCTATTCGTTTGGACTCGGTGAGCCTTTCTGCATCTCTTCTTTGACAGGAAGTGGCACTGGTGACCTTCTTGATTTGATTGTCTCAAAGTTTAAAGAAGAAAAAAGCGAAACAGAAGAACTTGAGATACCTCGCTTTGCTGTCGTGGGGCGTCCGAATGTGGGCAAAAGCAGTCTGATTAACGCTTTTATAGGTGAAGATCGTAATATCGTGACCAATATTGCCGGCACCACCCGCGATTCCATCTATACGCGCTATACAAAGTTCGGATTCGACTTTTTTTTGGTCGATACGGCCGGCATACGTAAGAAAAACAAAGTAAGTGAGGATTTGGAATATTTTTCCGTAATGCGTTCCATCCGTGCCATTGAGAATTCAGATGTGTGCATTCTTTTGATTGATTCTCAGCGTGGCATCGAATCGCAGGATATGAATATTTTCCAGTTGATACAGCGAAATAATAAGAGCCTTGTTGTCTTTGTCAACAAGTGGGATCTTGTGCAAGACAAGACTTCAAAGGTCATCAAGTCCTATGAAGATGCCATACGCAGCCGTATGGCTCCATTTGTCGATTTTCCCATTGTTTTTGGTTCGGCTCTGACCAACCAGCATATATACAAGGTGTTGGAAACTGCCAAGAACGTTTATCTTAATCGCAAGAAGCGCATTTCAACATCCAAGCTCAACGAATATATGCTGCCCATCATCGAGGCTTATCCTCCTGCTTCAAACAAGGGAAAATACATCAAGATAAAATACTGTTCGCAGATACCCGATACGCAGGTTCCTACGTTTGTTTTCTATGCCAATTTGCCTCAATATGTCAAAGAACCGTATTATCGCTTTCTCGAAAACAAGATACGTGCCCAATGGGATTTCTGCGGTACTCCCATCCGCATTTATATCCGCCAAAAATAAGCTCCGATGAAATTTTTCTTTTTTTTATCGGCCTTGTCTGTCTTGCTGGTCTCATCGTGTGGCGGTCGCGGTTCTTCATCATCGTCCGATCCCGGTGAAGCCGCCATCCGTTATGTACGCTGTTTGGCCGATGGCAGATATGGAGAGTTCGTTCGTGGCATGGTTTCGTGCGACAGTGCATCGGATGCCTATAAAAAACATACGATAATACTTTATAAGCAAATGGTTGTGGCGAAAAAAAAAGAATATGGTCCGTTGAAATCCATGCGTCACATTCGTTCCGACATCAGTGACGGAGGGTTGGTTGCAACCGTTTTTCTACAATTAGTCTATGCTAACGACAGCACTGAAGACATGATGCTGCCCATGCTGTGCGTTGACGGCCAATGGCGACTGCGATGACAAATAATTCTTTCAGTACCCCTGTTCACTGCTGAGCTTTTAAAAAGCCATCCGAACTTTCAATTTACACCTCCACCTGCTTATAACTGTTACGAGTGGGGGCAATTTATCGAATCTTTACCTTATTTATTTTCCTTACAAACGCCAATGGTGCCGAAATGGCTATCTTTGCAAGCCATAAATGATTGCAGATGAAACGTATTTTACTTATTTCCGCATTGATTGCGTCGTTTTGCATCGGTGATATTGCCGCGCGCAAAGAATACAAACAAATACGTTCTTCGCTCAAAGCGGGACGCAACGATGAGGCCGCCAATCTCGTAGAAAAGGCCAAAAAAGACAGTTCGATGATGAACGACCCCGAGCTCTATCTGCTTGGAGCCGAAGCACAAAAAAAGATTAACGATGATTATAACAAGAAGCTGTACCTGAAACAGCTTCAAAAAACAGAAGATTCCATCCGCTTGTTCTCATCGACCTACGGCATTTTCGAGAATCTCATCAAGTGTGACGAACTTGAAAGCCGCCCCGACAAGAAAGGGCGTTCCAAGCCCAAGAATCGTGGCAAGATACGTTCCACACTCTCAATGTATCGTCCCAACCTGTTCAATGCCGGCCTGTTTTTCGTAAAGAAAAAACAGTATGCCGAGGCCAACAAGTATTTTTCCATGTATATCAATGTGACGCGTACACCGATATTCATTGCCGACAGCCTGCAGAACAGCGACACGAAAATGCCCCGAAGTGCGTTCTGGTCAATGGCATGTTGTTATGCCCTCAACGATTACAAAGGCGTGTTCAACTTTGAAAAACTGGCCATGCGCGATACGGCCAACATCAAGCTGTGCATCCAATATCAAGCCCTGTCGTATGCTGCGCTCAAGGATATGCCCAATATGGTCGGTGAGCTGAAACAGGGGCTGCGCTACGACGGCAACGACCTGTTTTTCTTTTCGCGACTGGCCGATTACTACAATTCGGTAAAAGACTATGACAAAGGACTGGCCTTGTGCGACAGTATGATCAAAACAGACGACAAGCAGCTGATGTACAAATATGCCAAGAGTGTAGTGCTGTTTCATCAGAAAAAATACGATGAGTGCATCGCGCTGTCGCAATATGTCATTGCCAACGACAGCACAAACGTCGATGCCAACTACTACATGGCAAGTTGCTATTTCAACAAAGCGACAGCCATTGATGACAACATCAAGGCCAATGTCGATGCCAAGACTTACAACAGCCAGAAAGCAGCCGCCAGGGAATTGTTTCAAAAAGCCCTGCCTTATTTCGAGAATTACAGGAAAAAACGTCCGTCAGATTCAGCCAGGTGGGCGGCTCCGCTCTATCGCATCTACCTGTTTCTCAATATGGGAAAACAATTTTCCGAAATGGACAATCTGCTTAAGCAGGCCGACCAACAAAAGCAGGCCGAGGCTCAAAAGGCTAATGCCAAGGAAGAAAAAAAGAAATAACCCTGTCTCTATTTTGTTGCGTCAGAAAAAAACATTAACTTTGCATACATAATGAGGCGGTAATGGCTCAGTTGGTAGAGCATTGGCTTCCCAAGCCGAGGGTCGCGGGTTCGAGTCCCGTTTACCGCTCACGCGTAAAAGGCGGCCTGTCCGGAAAGAAACTCCGACAGGCCGCCTTTTCGTGATGACCGCCATAGTGTTCAGACCGTGTGCTGACAATTGTGACGCGTGGCTTGACAATTTGAAAACGAGGCGTGCCTTTTTTGAAACGTTCATGTCGTGAATATCGAAAAATGCGTCAAAGTTGTCCCAAAACGCATGAACGACCCGATACGTCTGCTTAATTATCCTTGCGTCAATGTCTGTCGTTTAAGTCTTTTTCGTAACTTTGTAGTCGTTTGTAAAGAGTCAGGAAGATGAAATCGTCAAAAATCAAGACCATCGGAGTTCTTACATCGGGCGGAGATGCCCCCGGGATGAACGCAGCCATTCGCGCCGTGACCCGTAGCGCGATTTGTAACGGATATTCCGTCAAAGGAATATATCGGGGTTATGACGGCCTCATCAACGGTGAGATAAAAGATTTTACGACCGAGGATGTGAGCAACATTATTCAGACCGGCGGAACCATACTGCGCACAGCGCGTTCCAAAGAGTTTGCAACACCTGAAGGCAAGGAAAAAGCCTATGCCCAGTTGGTTGAGCACGAAGTGGATGCCCTGATAGTGATTGGAGGTGACGGTTCACTGACCGGTGCGCGCGATTTTGCCGAGATGTATGACATTCCGTGCGTAGGTTTGCCGGGAACAATCGATAACGACCTGTATGGAACCGATTCGACCATTGGCTATGATACAACGTTGAACACCATTACTCAATGCGTCGACAAGATTCGCGACACGGCACACTCGCACGAGCGCATCTTCTTTGTCGAAGTGATGGGACGCGATGCCGGTTTTTTGGCTCAAAACAGTGCCATAGCAGCCGGTGCCGAAGCAGCCATCATACCCGAATACAGTACCGACAACGATCAACTGGTGAAATTTATGGAACGGGGCATCCGAAAGAGCAAGCGCAGCTGTATCGTCATTGTAAGCGAAAGCCCCAAATGCGGAGCCCTCTATTATGCCAACCGCGTCACCAAGGAATATCCTCAGTTTGATGTGCGCGTATCCATTCTCGGCCATTTGCAGCGTGGCGGATCGCCTTCGGCCTACGACCGCATACTGGCCAGCCGTCTCGGAGTGGGGGCTATCGAAGCTCTCATGCAGGGACAGCGCAACATTATGATAGGCATACGCAATGATGAAGTGGTTTATGTGCCTTTCAGCGAAGCCGTAAACCGTGAAAAGCCCGTAGGTATAGAGCTTATCAAAGTCTTGAACGAGCTGTCAATATAGAAAAACAATAATACGATAATACATATGTCAGAAAACAAAGGACGTATTTCACAAGTGGTCGGCCCCGTAGTCGATGTCTACTTTGATACTGAAGGAAAGAGCGCGGAAGAAGTTCTTCCCAGAATATACGATGCCATAGAGGTAGAGCGCGGCAACGGTGAAAAGCCATTGGTGCTCGAAGTGCAGCAGCACATCGGCGAAGACACCGTGCGTGCCGTTGCCATGGATAGCACCGACGGCCTGCAACGCGGGTTGGAAGTGGAGCAGACAGGTGCGCCCATCAAAATGCCTGTGGGCAACCAGATTAAAGGCCGCCTGCTCAACGTTACGGGTGACCCTATCGACGGCATGAAAGACTTTGAACGTTCCTCGGCCGCACCCATCCATCACAGACCTCCCAAATTTGAAGACCTGAAAACGTCGCAAGAAGTGCTGACAACAGGTATCAAGGTGATTGACCTGCTTGAACCCTACGTGAAAGGTGGCAAGGTAGGCCTTTTCGGTGGCGCCGGAGTAGGAAAGACCGTGCTCATAATGGAGCTGATCAACAATGTGGCCAAGGGACACGACGGTTTTTCAGTCATAGCCGGTGTAGGCGAGCGTACGCGCGAAGGAAACGATATGTTGCGCGAAATGATAGAAGCCGGAGTCATCAAATATGGCGATGCATTCAGAAAATCAATGGAAGAAGGCCATTGGGATCTTTCCAAAGTCGATTATGACGAAGTGGCCAAGAGCCAGGCGACCCTGGTATATGGGCAGATGAACGAACCGCCCGGTGCACGCGCATCGGTGGCACTGTCGGGCCTGACGGTGGCCGAATCGTTTCGCGACCAGGGTGCCAGGGAAGGCAAGGCCAGCGATATCTTGTTTTTCATCGACAACATCTTCCGTTTCACACAAGCAGGCTCCGAAGTTTCGGCTCTGTTGGGACGCATGCCGTCGGCTGTAGGCTATCAGCCCACATTGGCCAGTGAAATGGGAGCCATGCAGGAACGGATCACTTCGACAAAAGACGGTTCAATTACATCCATACAGGCCGTTTACGTGCCGGCCGATGACTTGACCGACCCGGCTCCTGCCACAACATTTACGCACCTTGACGCAACCACTGTGTTGAGCCGCAAGATATCGGAGCTTGGCATCTATCCGGCAGTAGACCCGTTGGCTTCATCGTCGCGCATTCTCGATGCCTCCATTATCGGAAAAGAGCACTATGATTGTGCGCAGCGCGTAAAACAAATACTTCAGAAATATAACGAACTGCAGGATATTATTGCCATACTTGGCATGGACGAGCTGTCGGACGAAGACAAGCTCACCGTAAATCGTGCACGTCGTGTGCAGCGCTTCCTGAGTCAGCCTTTCACCGTGGCATCGCAGTTTACGGGACTTCCCGGTGTGATGGTGTCGCTCGAAGATTGCATCAAGGGCTTCAATATGATACTCGATGGCGAAGTCGACGACCTGCCCGAGCAGGCATTCATCAACGTCGGCACCATAGAAGATGCCATTGAAAAAGGCAAAAAACTTCTTGAAGCGGCAAAAGGCAAATAAAAGCAAAGAAAATGAAGCTTACAATTGTCTCGCCAGAAAAAATCCTCTATCAGGGAGAAGCTGAATCGGTGACAGTGCCCGGTGCAAAAGGCGAATTTGAAGTGCTTGACCAGCACGCGCCTATAATATCGAGCCTGCAGGCCGGTAAATTGCGCTACAAGGCCGGTGATACGGTGCAAATGCAAATCAGCGGCGGCTTTATAGACGTGGCCGGCAATGAAGTGTCAATCTGTGTGGAAGAATAGACAGGAGCAATGATGGAACAGACAAGGATAATGTGTAGAAAATATGCTGCAACCATGTTAGCCGTATTTGTGGTCGCCTGTGTGGCAATCGAAGCTACGGCAGTTGGCGTGCTTTCGGTTCCGGCCGGGTCGTTCAGCATCCTATTCCTTGCTGCATCATTCAGTCTGCTGCTCTATACAGCCGTTTCGGCCGCCATATACTTCAAAATATTGGATTCCGGCTCCGTGAACGTAGCTCGTTATTATATGGTCCATACCATGGCCCGCTTCGTGTTCGGCGGAATCGTGCTGTTTGTCTGTCATTGCATTGCTCCGCATGACTCAAGGCCTGCTTTGGTCGGTTTTGGCTTGCTTTTTCTCGCACTGCTTGTCAGCGAAAGTATCATATATATACAAATAGAAAGATATCTGAATGAAAATAAGAGACATGTATAAATATCTGTTGCTCGGGCTCGTGTTTCTGCTCGGAGTGTTGCCGCAAAAGGCAAGAGCCTCATCGGGCGGCGGCAACGAAATCAATGTGCAGGAATTGGTGATGGAACACACAAGTGATGCGCACGAATGGCATATCACAACCATCAATGGGAAGCACATATCCATACCATTGCCGGTAATCGTGAAAAGCTCCGGAGGATGGGAGGTGTTCATGTCGTCGAAGTTTGGAGAAGCTCCCGATGGCGTATATCGTGGGCTATACCTGAACAAAGATGGAAAAATCTGCGAAAAAGATGCCGCAGGGAACGAAAAGCGGGTGCTTGATGTCTCAATAACCAAAAACGTCTTGCAGCTGTGGATAGTAGTTGCCCTCTTGTTGTGGATATTCCTCTATTGTGCCCGTTGGTACAAAAACAAGAAGCCGCAGGATGAAGCCCCGAAAGGATTTGTGGGTTTCATGGAAATGTTTGTTATGTTTGTCTACAACGACATTATCAAGGAAACCATCGACGAGAAGCATTATCGCCGTTTTGCTCCCTATTTGCTCACGGTCTTTTTCTTCATATTCCTTTCCAATTTGTTAGGGCTCGTGCCTATATTTCCCGGTGGAGCCAATCTGACCGGCAATATCGCCATAACGTTCTTCTTGGCCCTATGCACGATGTTACTGACCAATCTCAACTGTAACAAGCACTATTGGAAAGACATCTTTTGGCCTGATGTACCCTGGTGGCTCAAGGTTCCGATTCCCATATTGCCTGTAATAGAGCTTTTTGGAGTATTCACCAAACCGTTTGCCTTGATGATTCGTCTTTTTGCCAATATCTTTGGCGGACATGCCGTAGCCATATCATTGACATGCGTGATTTTTATCACATGTCAGATGGGAGTCGGCAAAGGAGCGGCAATCTCACCTATCAGCGTGCTGCTGATGATATTTATGGATCTGCTCGAAATATTGGTGGCATTCATCCAGGCATTCGTCTTTACCATGCTAAGTTCCGTCTTTATTGGTCTTGCTCATCAGGGAGGCGAAGAACATACAACAGAAATATCAAAGTAATAATATTATAAACATTTAAAAGTCAAGATTATGTTATCATTAGTTTTGTTGCAGGCAGCAGCTGCCGGGCTTGCGAAATTAGGAGCTGCCGTAGGTGCAGGTTTAGCTACGATAGGTGCAGGAATAGGTATCGGAAATATCGGTGCACATGCAATGGATGCTATTGCACGCCAACCCGAGATGGCCGGAAATATTCGCATCAACATGATTATCATTGCAGCCTTGGTAGAAGGTGCAGCGTTCTTCGCATTGGTAGTTTGTCTTCTCTAATTGTTTGAATTCATATGCCGTCATTTTTAACACCGGATTTCGGCTTGTTGTTTTGGATGCTGATAGCATTCCTCGTCGTGTTCGGCATATTGGCCAAATTCGGTTTCCCTGCTATCATCAATATGGTAGAGGAACGCAAGAAATTCATAGATGAATCTCTGCTTAGTGCTCGCGAAGCCAACGAGAAGTTGGCCAACATAAAAGCCGAAAGCGATGCCATACTAAAGGATGCCCGCCAGCAACAGTCGCAAATTTTGAAAGATGCAGCGGCTACTCGCGACAAGATGATACGTGAGGCCAAAGACAAGGCAACGGCCGAAGGCAACAGAATACTGGAAGATGCCCGCCGCCAAATCGTAGCAGAACGCGAAAAAGCAATGCGCCAGAGTCGCGAAGAAGTGGCTGACCTCTCAATCCGAATCGCCGGTAAAGTCATAGCCAGGAACTTGCAGACCGACAACGCGCAGGTGGAATATATCGACAACTTGTTAAACAACATGACAGCTTCCAAGTAAGCAAGGTAGGGTATGGATATAGGAATCATTTCTGTGCGTTATGCAAAAGCTCTCCTCAAATATGCTGTCGAGAAGGGAGAAACCAAGGCAGTCTATGAGGCCATGTTAACATTGCGCAATGCTTTTGAACGCGTGACATCGTTGCGTGAAACTTTAGACAATCCTGTTATAGATGATGCCAAAAAGTTCGAAATTCTCAATTTGGCAGCCGGAGGTAAATCGTGTGGCTGCTTGAGCCGATTCTTCCAACTTGTATTGAAAAATCATCGGGTGACGATGGTTCAGTTCATGGCCAATTCGTATATTGATGCCTACAGAAAGAAAAACCATCTTATCCATAGCCGGCTTACAGTGCCGGTGCCGGTGGCAGATAGCATTTTGGAGAATTTGAAGAGCCTGGTGAAAGAAAAGACAGACAATGAAGTCGAATTTATCGTTGATGTCGATCCTTCCATCATTGGTGGTTTCATTATGGAATACGATGCCTACAGTTTCGATGCCAGTGTGCGCGGACGCTTGCAAAGCATCCGAAAAGGACTCCTTGAGAACGATAGTTTTATGACTTCTAACCAAAGATAAAATAATAGTTATGCCAGATAAGATAAAACCGAGTGAAGTTTCCGACGTACTTTTGAAAGAACTTGAAGACGCAAATTCGGAAGTTCATTTTGAAGAAGTTGGTAAAGTTCTTCAAGTGAGCGACGGAGTGGCTCGCCTTTACGGTTTGCGCAATGCGTGTCAGAACGAATTGCTCGAATTTGAAAACGGAACAATGGCCATCGTGATGAACCTCGAAGAGGATAACGTGGGTGTTGTGCTGCTTGGTTCGACCGAAGGTATTAAAGAAGGACAGACAGCCAAGCGTACCGGCCGTATCGCTTCTATCGAAGTAAGTGACGAAATGGTGGGACGTGTAATCAACCCGCTGGGCGTTCCCATTGATGGAGGAGCTCCCATAGGAGGTGAGAAGTTTGAGATGCCCCTTGACAGGAAAGCTCCCGGAGTGATTTACCGTCAACCCGTCAATGAGCCTTTACAGACAGGTCTGAAAGCTATCGACTCCATGATACCTATCGGGCGCGGACAGCGCGAGCTCATCATCGGCGACCGTCAAACCGGAAAGTCGGCCATAGCCATCGATACCATATTGAATCAGAAAGGCAATTACGACAAGGGAGAGCCAGTCTATTGCATCTATGTAGCCATCGGTCAGAAAGCTTCGACGGTGGCAGGCTTGGTCAATACCTTGAAGGAACACGGTGCCATGAACTACACGATTGTAGTATCGGCAACGGCGGCCGACCCCGCTTCCATGCAATATTACGCGCCCTTTGCAGGTGCAGCCATAGGTGAATATTTTCGCGACAGAGGCTTGCATGCGCTGGTTGTTTACGATGACTTGTCGAAGCAAGCCGTGGCCTATCGTGAAATATCCTTGATATTGCGTCGCCCATCAGGTCGTGAGGCATATCCCGGTGATGTGTTCTACCTGCATTCGCGCCTGCTTGAACGTGCGGCTAAAATCAATGCGCAAGTTGAAGTGGCAGCACAGATGAACGACCTGCCCGCATGTATGAAAGGCAAGGTTCGTGGCGGTTGTTCGCTGACAGCACTTCCTATCATCGAGACACAGGCCGGAGATGTATCGGCCTATATACCTACCAACGTGATTTCTATTACCGACGGACAAATATATTTGGACACCAATCTTTTCAATCAAGGATTTCGTCCCGCCATTGACGTAGGTATATCGGTGAGTCGTGTAGGCGGTTCTGCTCAAATCAAAAGTATGAAAAAGATTGCCGGAACCTTGAAGATTGATC
>ERZ808286.924-NODE-924-length-16415-cov-6.994377_pt1 | contig 16415 bp, 16 predicted proteins | sample MGYA00521276_ERZ808286 | MGnify/ENA primary metagenome ERZ808286 (study PRJEB31516, sample SAMN03275607) | gut metagenome | biome: mammalia-associated habitat; material: feces | host: Papio cynocephalus | place: Kenya | collected 2012-08-01 ... | reverse complement strand
CATATTCAATCTACGCTCTTGTCGGCTATGTGCTGCTGATGTTCCTGTTCGCCTACCCTTACACATTCTTCCATTTCCTTTTCATGGGAAACTCGGAATACAGTAAGTTGAAGTACCATCAGTTCATTCAAAGGATGTCCCGCTTCCTGTTGAGGCGCGTGCCGGGAGTCCGGTTCACGCAGGCCGGAGAGTGCGATTTCGGCAAGCCTTCCGTGATCATCGCCAACCATCAGTCGCATCTGGATCTGATCTGCCTTATGGCCTTGAATCCCAAGTTGATATTCTTCACGAACGAATGGGTGTGGAAGAATCCGATCTACGGCTATGTGATCTGCAAGGCCGATTTTATTCCTGTGAATGACGGAGTTGAGGCTCATCTCGACAAGATTCGCTCTTTGGTCGCTCAGGGATATTCATTGGTCATCTTCCCGGAGGGGACGAGGACGTCGGACGGCTCGATCGGGCGTTTCCACAAGGGGGCTTTCTATGTGGCCGCCGAACTTGGTCTGGACATCACTCCGGTGTTCATCCACGGGGCTTACGATGTGCTTCCGAAGACGGACTTCATGCTCCGTGAGGGTTCTGTCCACGTTGAGGTGGGGACTCGGATTCCTTGCCCGCAGGATTACCGTATGATGACGAAAGAGTGCCACCGGCTTTTCGTGAGCCATTATTCCGAGCTCCGCAAGACTTTGGAGACACCTGAATATCTTTCCGTTTACGTCAGGTACAAGTACCTTTACAAAGGCGCCGACGTGGAGTCCCGCTGCCGCAAGGCGTTGGCCAGTGTAGCTGATGTCGCGTTTTTGCGGGAGGCACCTCAAGGTGATCATTTTGAGATCCATGACTGCGGGCAAGGGGAGCACGCCTTGATCTTCGCCCTTATGCATCCTGAGATTCAGGTGGATGCCTACGACAGAGACGAGGACAACGTCTTGCTGGCCTCGAACTGCTCCTGCCTGCCCGATAATATTCATTTCCACTTGGAGCCATGAGACGGACTTTGATCATCCTTTTGACTGTCCTGATGTCAGTCTTTTCTTCGCAGGCACGCAGGCTTACCGTGTTCCTTCCTGATAAGGACAAAGCCAACGGTGCCGCCGTGATTGTCTGTCCCGGAGGAAGTTACTATTGGCTTTCCCGAAAAACCGAAGGCACGGAAGTGGCGCGGAAGCTGGCGGATGCCGGATTCACTGCCTTTGTCCTTCACTACCGCCACGCCGGCACGAGATACTTCCTTTTCGGGAATATGGCGGTCCCTCAGAATCATTATCCCGATGCGTTGGACGACCTTAGAGATGCCGTGCTCGAAGTGCGGCGGAAGGCTACCGAATATTCCATCGATACTTCAAAAGTTGGTGTGATGGGCTTCTCGGCCGGCGGTCATCTCGCCCTGAACAGCGGCGAGGAAGCGATTGAGGATCAGGGAATATCCTCGCGTCCGTCGTTCATCGTCTCCGTCTATCCTGTAGTCACCATGACCGATGAGACAATCGTCCACAACCGCTCCCGTACAGCCTTGCTGGGTAGGCACAGGAAAGACACTTCTCTCAGGCGGAAGCTCTCTATAGAACTGGACATCCCGTCGGACATGCCGCCGGTGTTTCTGGTGAACTGTCTGGATGACCCCACCGTAGACTACCGCAACTCCGTCGTGATGGACCGCGCCCTGACAGCATCCAGAATCCCCCACAAGTATATTCAGTTCCCCTCCGGCGGCCACGGCTTCGGCGCCTCTTCTCCTCAAGCCGATTGGCTTCCCCTTTTCCTGGACTGGTTTGATGAAATTATGGCCCGGCCTAAGGGAGTTCCAGCATTTTTAGGTTGGTTGAGGTTAGGATAAGATTTTGATTTACCGCTGTTTTTGCCTAAATTCGCATAATATTCGACTTATTGAAATGACACAGGATATTGAGTTTCAGCCGGTGGAAGTCATCAAAGACTTTCAAGAGGGGAAAATGCGCGAAGCCCTGGACTATCTGGAGGCCAACTCACCGTATTATCAGAGGATGTTCTCCCGTTTCGGGATAGATGTCTCCGCCATTCGCCATATCGAGGATCTTGTCAAGATTCCATTCACGGAGAAGAAGGACCTTCAGCTCTACAACGAGGACTTTCTGTGTGTCTCGAGGGACAAGGTGATCGACTACATCACCACTTCCGGCACGCTTGGGGATCCGGTCACCTTCTGCTGCACGGAAAAGGATCTCCAGAGGCTCGCCTACAATGAGAGGAAGTCATTCGAGTGCGCCGGAGTGCATCCCGGCAACGTCGTCCAGCTTATGACGACCATCGACAAGCGCTTCATGGCCGGCCTTGCTTATTTCCTTGGCATCAGGGAGTTGGGCGCGGGAATCATCCGAGTAGGCAACGGCGTTCCTGAGCTTCAATGGGACACAATCCAGCGCATAAAGCCGGACACGATCATGTGCGTGCCTTCGTTCATCCTCCGCCTCATCCAGTACGCGGAGGAGCACGGCATCGACTACCGTAACTCCAGCGTGAGGAGGATCATCGGAATAGGTGAAGGACTCCGCAACCAGGACTTTTCACTTAATCTGCTCGGCTCGAAGATAAAGGAAAAATGGGACGTGGATCTCTATGCCACATATTCATCGACAGAGATGGGAGCCACGTTCTCGGAATGTCAGTACGGGATGGGTGGTCATGTGCATCCTGAGCTGATCATCGTGGAGATCATCGGCGAGGACAACATGCCTGTCCCGGACGGAGAAGAAGGAGAGATAGTGGTGACCACCCTTGGAGTCGAGGGGATGCCTCTTCTGCGCTTCCGGACCGGGGACATCGCGGCGAAGAGAGTCGAGCGCTGCAAATGCGGAAGGAACTCCTACCGCCTCACACCTTTGGTCGGGCGCAAGAACAACATGATCAAACTCAAGGGCACGACCCTTTATCCACCGTCCATCAATGACGTTCTGGATAATGTGGACTATGTGGCCAACTATGTGGTCTATGTGCAGGACACCGAGGCCGGCACCGACGATGTCGTCGTGAAGGTCGGCCTGACAAATGAACCGGACTTTGACGTGGTCAAGGACCTTAAGGACAGGTTCCGCTCAAGGCTTCGTGTGGCTCCGAATGTGGAAATCCATCCAAAGGAGGAAATCCAGAAGGTGCTCTTCCCGGCCAAAAGCCGCAAACCAGTGAAATTCGTGGATCTAAGAGCCAAGAAATGATGATTGACGAAACCATCTTTGACGACATCAGACCCTACATGGACGACGAGATCCCTGCTGCGATGCACCGCATAGCGGACAACGACCTGTTTCCGCTGTTGTCCTCGTTCGCTTTCCCGGACAGAAATGTGGAGGAGGTGCGTGAACTTGTGCGGAACATAAACACTGTGTACGGCTTCCAGAAGCAGATCATGTGGTACGTCAACGAGCAGATCGTGAAGCGCAGCATGTCTTCCTACACGGTCTCCGGAATCGAGAACCTGGACCCTGCAGGACACTATCTTTTCGTGTCCAACCACAGGGACATCATGTTGGACGCATCAGTGCTTCAGAACGTTCTTCACGTCCATGGCTTCCAGACCTCCGAGATCACATTCGGAGCCAATCTGATGAGCTCCAGTCTGGTGATCGACATCGGTAAGTCCAACAAGATGTTCAGGGTGGAGAGAGGCGGCAATATGAAGGATTTTTACAAATCCTCCGTCCATCTGTCAGAGTACATCAGGCACGCCATCGTGGACAGAGGAGAGTCCGTCTGGATTGCACAGAGGAACGGCCGCACCAAGGACGGCGACGACACCACAGACCAGGGGATCATCAAGATGTTCGGAATCAGCAAGCGTGATGACAAGATCAAGGCCTTGTCCGAACTGAACATCGTTCCGCTTTCCATTTCCTACGAATGGGAGACCTGCGACTACATGAAGGCTCTTGAGCTGTACCAGTCCAGGTCTGAGAAATACGTCAAAAAGCAGGGTGAGGACCTTTCCAGCATCCTTTCCGGCATCACCTCTTTCAAGGGCGATGTGCATCTTACTTTCTGCCCGATGATCACCGAGCAGGACTTGATGGCCTATGATGCCCTTCCCGGCATTGAATATAACCGTGAGGTCGCAAGTCTTTTGGACCACAGGATCCATGCCGGCTACAGACTGACTCCAAACAACTTCATCGCCCACGACATCCGTTTCGGGAAGCACGAGTTCAAGGGCGGGAAATACACCGAGGAGCAGAAGGAGCGGTTCCTGCACCATCTGAAGAAACTGGAGAAATACGATGTCGATGAGCCGGAGGTGCTGATGGACATATTCCTTGGAATATATTCAAATCCTGTAGACAATTGTTTTGAGAGAAGCCATGAATAGGGTAGTGATAACAGGAATGGGCATCTGGTCATGCCTTGGAAAGACTTTGGACGAGGTTCGTGATTCCCTTTACGATGGGAAGTCCGGGATAGTCTTCGATCCGGAAAGGAAGGAGATCGGCTTCCGCTCGGCTTTGACCGGCAAGGTGGAAGTCCCTGACCTCAAGAAGGAACTGAGCCGTTCCCAGAGGGTGTTCATGCCCCAGCAGGCCAAATTCGCCTACTGCGCCACGAGGGACGCTCTCCGTGACGCCGGAGTGGATGAGGAATATCTCGCCTCTCACGAGGTCGGACTCCTCTATGGCAACGATTCCTCGGCGCTTCCCGTGATCGAGTCCGTGGACATCATCCGTGAGAAGAAAGACACGATGATGTGCGGCTCGGGAGCGATCTTCCAGTCGATGAACTCGACTGTAACCATGAACCTCGACTGCATATTCAGGCTCAAGGGAATGAACCTGACCGTGTCGGGAGCTTGCGCCAGCGGTTCGCACGCCATCGGGCTTGGCTCGCTTCTGATTCAGCACGGTCTTCAGGAGATGGTTGTCTGCGGCGGCGCCCAGGAGGTCCATCCTTATGCGGTCGCTTCTTTCGACGGCATCTCTGCGTTCTCTGTCAGGGAAAGCGAACCGGAAAAGGCCAGTCGTCCTTTCGACCGTGACCGTGATGGACTTGTGCCGAGCGGCGGCGCGGCGACGGTTGTCCTTGAAAGCTACGAGTCGGCTGTCCGCAGGGGAGCGAGAATCTACGGCGAGGTGCTTGGCTACGGCTTCTCCGGCAACGGCGACCACATCTCCACTCCGAACGTGGACGGCCCGAGACGCTCCCTTGAAATGGCGGTCAGGCAAGCCGGAATTGACAGGAATATGATCGGCTACATCAACGCCCACGCAACCTCCACACACGTCGGGGACGCCAACGAGGCCAAGGCCATAGCCTCTGTCTTCGGTGACAGGACCGTGCCGGTGACGAGCACCAAGTCCCAGACAGGTCACGAGATGTGGATGGCAGGAGCCAGCGAGGTGATCTACTCGATGCTTATGATGAAGAACGACTTCATCGCCGCTAATCTGAATTTCGAGAATCCGGACGAGGATTCCGCAAGGCTTCTGATCCCTGCCGAGAGGATCTCCAGGCATTTCGATGTGTTCCTTTCCAATTCATTTGGCTTCGGAGGCACTAATTCCACATTGATTATCAAGAATCTATAATATGGCGGTCATCAGCGAGACAGTTCGTGTCAAGGTCAGGTTCTCGGAGGTGGATCCGATCCGGATGGTCTGGCATGGGAACTACATCAAGTACCTTGAGGATGCCCGTGAGGCTTTCGGCCATCGCTACGGAATCAGTTATCTCCAGATCAGCGGGCATGGCTACTACGCCCCGATTTACGACCTTCAGGTACGTTTCCTTCGCGCTGCGACAGTCGATGACACCCTGCTTGTTACCATCACTTGGAAACCCGCCGAGGGTGCCAAGCTCTGCTTTGACTACGAAATCCGTAACGAGAAAGACAACGGCCTGATACTCAGGGCTTCGACAATTCAACTGTTTACTACTGCGGATGGTGAGTTCGACCCTGTCGGCCCTGCTTTCTTCCAAGAGTGGAAAGACAAGATGTTATCTGAATATTAAAGTGGAGAAAAGCGTCATCATCATAGGAAGCGGCCTCGGTGGACTGGAATGTGGCTACATTCTGGCCAGGCAAGGTTTCCGGGTGACGATTCTGGAACAGGCCGCCAAACCAGGTGGTTGCCTTCAATCCTTCAAGCGTGGAGGACGTGTGTTTGACACAGGGCTTCACTATGTCGGAGGCCTCGGCGAAGGCCAGTCCTTACGTCCTTTCTTTGAATATTTCGGATTGATGGATCTGCCATGGAGGCGGATAGACACTGATTGTGTCGATGAGATTGTCATCGGGAAGCAAAGTTTCCCTCTGTCCTCGGGTCACGATCGTTTCGTGGAGCGTATTAGTGAGCGTTTCCCTGCGGAAAGAAACAATCTTAAGGAATATGCCCGCTTCCTCCAAAGGGTCGGAGACGACATATTCAAAATCTTTGAGGGCGACAGCGTCGAGATGAATGACCTTCTGGGTCGCAGCGCCTATGAATATCTTCGCTCCACGATAGCGGATCCTCTTCTGCGTCAGGTTCTCAGCGGGGCATTCATGCGGATGGAACTTCGAGAGTCGCTGCCATTATATGTCTTCGCCCAGATCAGCGATTCGTTCATCCAGAGCGCTTGGAAACTGGAAGGGGGAGGAGACCAGATTGTAAGCCGTATGGTGGATTCCATCACATCAATGGGCGGCACTGTCAGGACCAACGCCAAGGTCACTTCAATCAGAGCCGTGTGTGGCAAGGTCTCCGAGGTCGAGGTGAACGGCTCTGAGACATTGAAGACCGACTGGGTGATTTCCGACGCTCATCCGGCAGTGACCCTTGAACTTATCTCTGACGGCCTCCGGAAGGTTTACAAGGAGAGAATCTCCGCTTTGGACAACACTTTCGGGGTGTTTACCGCAAACATCTGTCTAAAACCAGGAGTCCCGATGTGTCCCGACGGGAACATATTCATTCATCGTGAAGGCATCGACCTTTGGCATCCGGACCCATCAGTCACCGAGTCTGTCATGGTTCATTTTTACCCTGGGCCGCAAGGTAGTGCGACACATCTGGACTTGATGAGCCCGATGCCTTTCCATTGTGGCGACGGTGGCACCGATTGCCCTGCTTCACCATCTTCGAAGGCGACCGTATTTGGTTCTGAAGAAGCCTACGAGTCGGCAAAGCAGAGAAAGTTAAGGGAATGCCTTGATTTGGTGGCGTCAAGGCTTCCGTGGCTGGAAGGCTCAATTGAGAGCCTCAGCACAAGTACTCCGCTGACATATTCCCGCTACACCTCAACTCCCCAAGGCTCCGCTTTTGGCATCCGTCACGATTGGAGAACCCCTCTGCGCACCGTCCTGTCCCCCCGCACCCCTCTGAAAAACCTCCTTTTCACCGGCCAAAGCCTCAACCTCCACGGCATTCTTGGTGTCTCCATGACCTCCACCCTCACCTGCCGCGAGATCCTCGGCAAGGATTTTACAATCCTTCACTGATTCCCTTATACACAGTCAGCCCCTTTACAGTAAGAAGATACTTCTGACGAGGATGACGTGGAGAATCAGGGTATTTCATCCTGATCAAGCCTTCTGTGATTGCCGGAGCAAGAGAATATTCAAGGAAGTTTTTCCTGTCTTTCAACCCAGCCGCTTCCATCATTTCTCTTACGCTTCTTTCCTCTTGTCCAATGACAAGAACCAATCGCTTGACAGTATCAGACAAAGACTCCAGCACTGATTTATTACTTGTGGGGGTACTTGTGGGGGTACTTGTGGGGGTGCTTGTGGGCGACTTGTCAACGTTTGTATATCCTATCAGCATATAGCGGTTCTTCAACTCGTTCTGCTCTCCCAACATCAGATTACGGAAGAACTTGACGAGAAATGAGGGGTCTGGCTCTATGCCCTTGGATGGATTGCGATAGTTTGCGCGGACCAGCGCGTTACGAAAGTACCACGAGTTGTCCGCAAACAAATCGTTGTTTACCTTGAAACCAATGGAACGCAGATATTTGATGACAAAAACAGCGGTTGTACGAGTATTGCCTTCACGGAACGGATGGTTCTGCCAAAGCAATGTGACAAAATCAACAATATGCTCGATGATTTCATCCGTTGTCAGTCCTCTATAACTGAAGTCTTTTTCCTGTTTGATATCATATTCCAAAGCCATCATGATGTCTTCGGCACGTCCATAGACAACAGTATCACCTTGCAGCACCCATTCTTTTTTGCTGATGTCATAAGAGCGAGTTTCACCGGCGTGTTTGAATATACCCTCGAACAAGTGCCTGTGAATATTCAGAAACTCCAATGCCGTGAACGAGAATGACTGTTCACTCAACAATTTGGTGATGTTTGCCGCCACACGGTCCGCCTCTTCTTTTTCTGCGTCGCCATTATCGTGCGTTGTCTTGCTTACATAATAAGACTTTAATTGCTCGCGCACATCATCAATGGTGATCTCACCCTCAATATGTTTTACAGCCGTCTCTTTCAGATAGTCTGACACTTTCAATCCATCCACATCCTGCAGACCGATAGCTGTCCGCCACACCGAGGCTCTCTCTCGCTTATGTGGTTCTGCAACACGCTCGTAGGCTTCGAAATCTGGATTTTTGTTAACCATCTATGATGAGTTTTATATGTATGCAAAGATATAATTTTCATATGAGAATATAAGATGGCTTTCAGACAAATTACAACCTCATCGTCATTTTATGATTATCATTTTATGACGATGAAGAATTATTGTGTATGTTTGCACTGAAATTAATTTTGAATATCTTATGTCGAAATATGCTTTTGTGACCGGTGGAAGCCGTGGGATCGGCCGGGCGGTATGTGTGAAACTTGCCCGGATGGGGTTCTGTGTTGTGATTAACTATGTCTCAAACGATGATGCCGCGCGGGAGACTCTCCGGCTTATTGAGGAGGCTGGGGGCAGTGGCGAGCTTCTGAAGTTTGATGTGGCTGACGCTGAGTCGACGGTAAAGGCGATAGAAGGATGGCAGGATAGTCATCCTGATGATTATGTTGAGGTGCTGGTTAACAATGCGGGTGTGAGAAGGGACAATCTGATGCTTTGGATGGAACAGGATGACTGGTTCAAGGTGATGGCCACGGATTTGAACAGTTTCTATAATGTCACCCGTAAGTTCCTTCAGCCGATGGTCTCGCACCGCAACGGACGAATCATCAACATGGCATCGCTGTCCGGTCTCAAAGGTCTGCCGGGCCAGACGAACTATTCGGCTGCAAAAGGTGGGCTGATTGCTGCCACGAAGGCTCTGGCTCAAGAACTTGCTCCGAGGAAGATCACCGTCAATGCTGTCGCTCCGGGCTTTGTCGAGACCGACATGGTCGAAGGACTTGACGAGGACACTCTCAAGGCTCAGATCCCGGCCCGTCGTTTCGGCAAGCCTGAGGAGGTAGCCGCACTCGTCGGTTTCCTCGCCTCTTCGGATTCCGCCTACATCACCGGCCAGGTCATTTCCATCAACGGAGGACTCTATTAACTCTGCTTTACTATGTAAGTGTGTAAAAAATGAGTGAACACGTCTGCAGGTCAGCGGAAATTAATTTTCAAATTTTGGTCTACCGTGCAAAATTTGAAAATTAATTTCCGCTGACTTTGTGTTACAATATCCCGGCCTTTTCGTTTAAATTAGTGAAAAGTTCAAACGATGATCGAAGACTTTCTCACAGAAGCGTTCCTGGCCCTTCGGGGCCGATGGAAATCTGAAGACGTTCTGCAAGACGCCTTCTGTAGGCTTTGGGGAAGAAAGTACAAGATCGGAAGCGTGAAAGAGGCGATAGGGCTGCTGTCAAGGACTGGCAGAAACCTTGAGATTGACGAACACAGGAAAGCGAGTGGAAGGCAGACGGTGACTCTCGAAGGACGTCAGGTTGAGGATGAGGGCGGCGATGCTATGGAAAAGGAACTGCTCTTCCGGAAAGTCGAAGCGTCAGTGGAAAGTGAACTGACCGATCTCCAGAAAATTATCGTCAGAAAGCATGAATATGAAGGCCAGTCCTTCGAGCGGATAGCAAAAGACCTTGGAATGCAGCAGGCTGCGGTTCGGATGCACATCTCAAGGGCAAGAAAAATTTTAAGGGGAAAATTCAGAAATGAAGATGAATAGGATCAATGAATATATTGACAGGTACTTCGAGGGAACCCTTTCCGAAGCCGAGGAACTGAAGCTCAAGGCTTCTCTCACCTCTCCGGAAGGACAGGCCTCTGAATATGACGAAGCGCGCGCCGTGATGGGTTACTTCGCCGTCGGCAAGTCCCTTTCACGGAAGGAAGCGGATGAATATTCCCGAAAAGGCATCCGCAGGCATGGCTCCGCATGGCTTCGGGTCGCTGTGGCCGCCGTGTGCGCCGGTATATTCATAACTATCGGGGTGAATGTCTATAATAAGGAAAACATCTGCGTCTCGTATGTCGGAGGGCAGAAGGTGACTGACAAGGAAGTCGTAATGAACGACGTCGACGGCATCCTTGCCGACCTCTTCTCCGGCGGAACGGATGTGGATGAACAGTTAAATGAAATATTCGGAAAATGATGAGACGAAAAGTAATTTTGATAGTTGCGCTGTGCTTGTTGACCCTGCTTCCGGCACGCGCGCAGGAAGGACTTCAGATTGACAGTCTGTTCCGGGAAATGTCCGGTGTACGTGATGTCTCCGAGAGTATTGTTACCGGCAGCGAATTGAGACCGTATCGGTTGAAATATTTCCGCAGCATCAGTTTCAAGGCCAACGCCAAAATGATCGCAAGAATCGCAAGACTGATCGAGGCTGATGCGGTAAACGGTGCCGAAGACACAAAGATTGATTATGTTGGCGGGCAACTCAATTACGCAATTCTTAGGATTCCCGTCAAGGGAACTCGCGAGAATATGTATGTGTGCTTTCAGGCGAAAAAGATCACGGATGAGGTAATGACTTTCGGTGGACTTCCCGGTGATCCCCCTCGTGAGGTAACTGGATATATCTTGGACGAGAAAGCTAAAGGGCCGTTCAAAAAGGCGTATGTCACAGTGGTTTATCTGAGAGGCAAGGCCACGATGGACGATCTTAATTATATGTTTAAGAAAAGATAAAACCAATTGATATGAAAAAGATAATAGTATTTGTATTAATGACGCTCGTATGTGCGTCTATGGCTTCCGCGCAGATTCGCCCACGTGTCAACGTGGATGGAAAGAAGTTGAATTATCTGTCGGACTCTCTGGTTATCGTTTATTCACCGGATTCGGTCAAGCTATGCGGATCAAACAAGAGTAATCCACAGACTGTGACAATCTACGGATCAGAGTCTGACAAGTCGTTCAAGTATAGCCGTAAGGATGAATATAACCCTGGCGAGACAAAGATTGTCATCAACGACAACAAAAAGAGGAAAGCGAATTCTGATTCCCAACGCTTTGACTTTAGTGTGCCTTTCTACCGCAAGCTGAAGAAAGAGCCTGTTGACTGGGACAAGATGCTGAATCCCGGCAATTTCGGTTTTGCGTTGATTTCAACTGATTCGGACGTTATGAATTTCAAGACTCAACGATCCTATGAGATATTCTTGTATCTCAACTCCAACGATTTTCGCTCCGATTCAGGCCGCCATCTATTCTCTTATGGTGTCGGTCTCAACTGGAAGAACTTCTCTATGACCAAGGGAATGATGTATAAAGATGATGAGGGAATCATTCACCCTAATGTTGAATGGCCGAAACATTCTGATCCTAAAGTCTCCAAACTCAGGGTGTTCAGCGTCACTTTCCCTATCATGTACAGTTGCAACATCGCCTCAGGTTTCGGATTTACAATCGGCCCTGTCGTGAACCTTAACGCTTATAGTTCGATTGTCAACAAGTACAGGCTGAACGATGAAAAGCAGAAGGACAAGTACAAGAGGGCACACTGCAACCTCGCCACGGTTGACTTGATGTTCCAGCTCAATTTCAGGGATGTGGGTGTCTACGCGAAATATTCTCCGATGAATATCATGGACACTGACTACTGGCCTGAATTCAAGCATTGGGCAGTCGGTCTGACGGTCAATCTGTAACAGCCGCATATTCATAAAACAAGCCCCCGGAAGTACTTTCTTGCTTTCGGGGGCTTGTTGTAAGTGTCTCTTTCGCTTAGCGTTCGATTGTGGCCTCGCGGTCAGGTCCGAGGGAGATTATGCTGATCGGCACGCCGAGATAGTCTTCCATGAACTTGATGTAGTTCTTGAATTCCTGCGGAAGTTCGCTTTCCTTGCGGATTCCGGTGAGGTCTTTCTTCCAACCTGGGAACTCGGTGTAAACAGGCTCGATCTGGGCGGCAATGTCGAACGGAACCTGATCGGTCTCCTTGCCGTCCACCTTGTAGGAGGTGCAGACCTTGATGGTCTCGAAATCGTCCAGGCAGTCGGACTTCATCATGATGAGGTCGGTCACGCCGTCAATCATCACGGTGTACTTCAGCGCCACGAGATCCAGCCAGCCGCAGCGGCGAGGACGACCTGTGACCGCCCCGAACTCATGTCCGACCTGACGGAGCCTCTCACCTGTCTCGTCGAACAACTCTGTCGGGAACGGGCCGCTGCCCACGCGGGTGCAGTAGGCCTTGAATATTCCATAGATGTGTCCGATCTTTGACGGGGCGACTCCAAGTCCGGTGCAGACTCCGCCGACTGTGGTGGAGGATGATGTCACGAACGGATAGGAACCGTAGTCGATGTCAAGCATCGATCCCTGCGCTCCTTCGGCAAGCATCGGCTTGTCTTCCAGCCATTTGTTCACGAAATACTCGCAGTCAATCAGTTGGAATTCCTTCAGGAACTCGATGGCGCTCATCCACTCGGCCTCGTCCTTGGCTGGATCACACTCGAAGTGCAGATCTGAGAGCAATTGAATATGTCTGGCCTTGAGTTTCTCGAATCTTTCCTTGAAATCAGGGGCGAGGATGTCACCGACCCTCAGGCCATGTCTGCTGATCTTGTCGGTGTAGGTCGGCCCGATGCCCTTGAGGGTGGAACCGATCTTGCCTTTTCCGGCAGCCGCCTCGTAAGCCGCGTCCAGAAGCCTGTGGGTAGGAAGGATCAGGTTGGCCTTCTTGGAGATGAACAGCTTCTCTTTCGGGTTGATGTTCATCTTCTCCACATTCGCACATTCCTCTCGCAGAGTGATCGGATCCAGAACGACACCGCTTCCGATGATGTTGGTGGAGCCTTCACGGAATATTCCTGAAGGAATGCTGCGGACCACGAAGTTCTTGCCGTCGAAATGCAGGGAATGTCCGGCGTTCGGGCCACCCTGGAATCTCGCAACAGCCGGATAACGGCCTGCAAGCACATCCACAATCTTACCTTTTCCTTCGTCTCCCCACTGGAGGCCAAGGACTACGTCAAGTTTTGAACTCATATCTGATAATATTCGTTTTGTATATTCCTTAAAAACAGTTTGGACTTCGTCGCAATTATTTTTGTTAATCATTCGTGACGAAAAGAAATTGCTCAAAGACCATGGCGGAAACTAGAACGGAAGGTCATCCTGTGGCATGTCCGCAGCGGCGACTTCGATAGGATTCACAGGAGTCTGCTGCTGTGGCTGCTGAACCTGCTGCTGATAACCTGTCTGCTGCGTAGGCTGTTGTGATGGTTGATAGCCGCCCTGCTGGTACTGAGGCTGAGCGTACGCCGGACCTTGAGCCGGACCGCCCGCCGGTCCCTGAGCCTGTCGAAGGGCCGGCTGCCCGTACCCTTGGCCTTGCTGTTGGTAGCCACCCTGCTGTCCTGCATTATAACCTCCCTGGGCCTGTCCGTACCCCTGTCCACCATCCTGCGCTCCAGGATTGTCCGATTTCCTGCCCAGAAGCTGAAGATTGTCCACTGTGACCTCCGTGGTGTACCTCTTGTTGCCCGTTTGGTCAGTCCACGACCGAGTCCTCAGCTTGCCTTCAATGTAAACCTGAGTGCCTTTGCGGATGTATTTTTCCGCCACGTCTGCCGAATTCCTCCAGGCCACGATGTTGTGCCATTCCGTGTTCTCTCGAAGTTCTCCATTGCGGTCACGATAGCGTTCAGTCGTCGCGAGGGTGAACGTCGCCACCTTCGTGCTTCCTGAATTAGGGTTGTTGTTTCCATCAAGGTAACGTACTTCCGGGTCTTTTCCAACGTTACCGATCAGCATTACTTTGTTCAGTGACATGATCTTAAGTCGTTTAGTTATGTTAAAATGCGCCTTGATTGAACCTCCTTGCGGCAAACGTCCAGATTCCACGCATCATCTCGCGAAGAACAGTTGCCGCAACGGCCGGCCCAAAGCATTGCAAGTTAGTCAAAATATTCCGTATTCCCATAAAAAATGGAAGTGGTGAATGGCTATTATGATTTGCAGAATGTCATGCGGTTTGCTAACTTCGCACCTGTCAAAAGTAATCGGAATTTTATTGCTTTTCAAAAGAATTTATGAATATGGCGAAATATGGTCTCATAGGCGATCCGATCAAGGGATCCGGCAGTCCGGCGCTTTTCGAGGCGGCGTACAAAGGCGTGAAGGATGGTGAATATTCATACGACCTGATCGAAGGTGCTGATTTTGAGGCTTCCTTCCAAAGGTTTGTTGATGAATATGCCGCCGTCAATGTCACCGCTCCTTTCAAGGAACAGGCATATTCAAAGGTTCTGGAGATGGCTCGCAAGGGAGAGGGTGCTATTTCCGGACCGGCCGCGCGCATCGGGGCGACAAACCTTCTGGTGAAGGGCTCCGATGGCATCGAGGCGTACAATTCGGACTTCACAGGAATCGTGACGGCGGTTGTCGAGGCATATTTCCCTGGCATTGTCGAGGAGTTTATCGGTAATTTCGGGGACAAGTTTTTCGTGAAGATGCACCAGTTTTTCCTGATGACACTGAACCGCACGTTCAACCGTCAGCCACAGGCACTTGTGGTCGGTTGCGGTGGAGCTGGAAGGGCCGCCGCCGTGGCCGCCGCGGAACTTGGATTCGCCACCATCCTGATGAACCGCACACCCGAAAAGGCACAGGCGATCGCCGATTCCATGCAGGAATATGGCTTCCTTCCGGACCCTATCTCCGATTTCAAGGAGGCCGTCAAGGAGTGCGACCTTGTGATCTACACCCTGCCGATGGCCCTGCCCGAGATTGCTGAGTTTACCGCCGATGATTTCGCCTGTGAGGATTCCGGCCAGAGAAAGGTAATCCTTGAGGCGAACTACAAGACTCCGTCTTTCGATGATGAGGCCCGGATGAAACTCGCCTCCGCCGACTGCACCTACATCTCCGGCCGCCGCTGGCTTCTATACCAAGCCCTGACCGGCTACTCCATCATGACCGGCCACCAGCCCGACCTCAAAGCCATGTCCGAGGTCGTTTTCTAGATAGTCTGGTCGCTGAACCTACTGTTGCTGAGTCTCCGGTCGCTGAGCCTGTCGAAGCGACTCGAAAGATCTCCTGCTACTGAATCTTTCATTATTTGTGCTCCAGATCGTTGAGGTGAATCTCCAGCGCCTTGGTGGAGATGACCAGCTCGCGGATTGAGAGGCCGAGGGATGAGATCAGTAGCAGCAGGGCGATTCCGAAGATGATGATCGCTGTGATCCTCAGGCTGATGAAGCAGAAGAACATTGACACGACGCAGCAGAACAGGCTTGTGATTCCAAGAATCTGCATGTTCCGGGTCAGGTTCAGCCTTTTACGGAGATTCGCGATCTGTGCTGCCGTTACCTCTGACCTATCTTTTACATATTTATCCTTGAGATTTCGCACCAACTGAGCGTATGACAGAAAACGGTTGGTGTAAGCAAGCATAATCAGAGACACGGCTGAGAACAGCAACGTAGGAGTCACTAAAGAGAATTCTTCCATAACGCAATCATCTTAAGGTTATTCAGTCCGCACCGACCCCGTGCCGGCCGACCATCCACCCCGTTGCAAATTTCAACCCAAACGTTGGCTCCCATTGTTTCTGTGCGCCTAAGGTGCATTTCCACGCACCGGTATCCATTTATCGACCGACCGTGCGTCTCGACGGCATTTCCACTCACCGACCATCCATCAACTAATTTACCGTGCGTCAGACTGATCTTTCCACGCACCGGTTATTCTATGCGCAGAGAAAACATGTCGTCATATCCTTTGGTTATTTGCTTGTTTATAAGGCTGTTCCTATAAAATATTCGGGATTTACTGCAAATTTACAATAAATCCCGAGAGAACTATGAGCAAATGGAAATAGGAGGGCTCTGTTTTTACTGCCTCTGGCGGAGGGCTTCGAAGAGGAGGATGGCGGCGGAGACGGAGACGTTGAGGGAGTCGAGGGCTCCGAGCATCGGGATGCGGATGTGGGCGTCGGCAGCCTTCCGCCAGATGTCGGTCAGGCCTGTGGACTCGGTACCCATCACGATGGCGGTCGGCTTCTTCATGTCGGTGTCGTAGTACAGGGAAGAGTCCTG
>ERZ808286.923-NODE-923-length-16419-cov-5.111464_pt1 | contig 16419 bp, 10 predicted proteins | sample MGYA00521276_ERZ808286 | MGnify/ENA primary metagenome ERZ808286 (study PRJEB31516, sample SAMN03275607) | gut metagenome | biome: mammalia-associated habitat; material: feces | host: Papio cynocephalus | place: Kenya | collected 2012-08-01 ... | reverse complement strand
TCATGCCGTGGAACGAATCGGTAAACAGCCCTTCGCAATCCATCACAGACTGAACGAAGTCTGTCGGCGTTGCCGTAAAATGCAGTCGAACCCCAGCCGTAAACAACAGCACGCGCTTGGCCAGCGTAGAAACCAGCTGCCTCACCGGATGACGGCGCCAGTTTAAAAGAGCTGTTGTCCCAACAAAACAATAGACATGGAGCGGCGCCTTCAACTGTTTGGCCAGGCGCCGAACACTTCGCCACATCGCCGCCGCCTCCGGGGTTACCAGATAAAGCATATAGCCGCGCCTTCGCGCCGTTGGGTTCGTTTCCCTGAGCCCCAACAGGCGGATCCATTCTTCACGCGAGTGCAGCAGGGTGGGGTCGCACACCAGCGTAGCCTCCACGTCAAAGTTCTCCTCAAGAATCTTCTTCGCCGAAGCTTCCCGCACGCTGATCGCCTCAAACCGCCGCAAGGCTCTGCCGAAAAACATGGTTTCCGCTTCGGGGAACCGATCGCTTCCAAGGCTCGCGGCATAGGCAATTTTGCGGATCGAATCCGGAAACGTGTGAAGGAGAAAGAACTTGGACGTGTGGTGAATGGGGTTCCACACCTGATCGCTTCCAACAATCACCACATCATGCGAAAGCGATTCCGAGGGGAAATGATCCGCATAGCCGGTTTCCTTGCTCCACGTAAAGTTGGAATCCATCCACGCCAATAGCTTGGCTTCCCGGCGAAAGGCGGCGAACACGCCGCTCCACGTGCAGCAATGAACAAAAAACTTCACCCGCTGAGCGAATGACCCATGCAGGCATTGATGCCAGAACGATATTTCCTGCCGATCTTTCGCATACCAATGGCTTAACATCTCCGCTTCATACCCCTGCTCCACCAGGTAATGAAACAACGAAAACTGCTGAAGCGCATTCCCGTAATTAAACGGCAGATGAAGCGTTAAAATGCCTATCTTCACAATCTCACCTCATTCTATACATCAAGCCTGAGTCCGAGCCCGTCATTCGCCTTCATGCCATGTGGTCGTCTCATCGATCGATTTCCGAGCGGACACCGCGACATTCAGCTGCGCCGGCAAACACCCCACCCCAATAATCACAATCGGCACTTCGTTTTCCGGCACACCAAACGCACTCAAACGCCGCAGCTTCTGACATTCAAACCCCGTGGATAAAGGAATTGTCCCCAACCCAACGTAATGCAATGCATGGATCAAGTTCATCGCATACAACCCGCCGTCCACATAAGCCTGATGCACTTCATACGACAGAAAGCCCTTCATATCCGCCGTCACCAGAAGAGCACACTTCACCTCATCCTCAAACCCCCGGCACCCGCTCTGCCATTGAAGCAGCTCAAGACACCGGCTTCCTCGGTAAACATGAACATGCCATGCCTGCCGATTACATGCAGAAGGCGTATACTGCGCAACCTCTAACGCTTTTTTCATTTCCTCCTCAGACGGAATTTTCCCCGGATCAAAGTAACGGATCGAATGCCGGCTGCGTGCAAGCGACAAAAAGTCTCCTCGCGTCGCCGCACGCACATCTTCCGCAGAAACCGTTTTCACGCCTCCTCGGCCGCCGTACGGCTCAACACCGATCATCGAAACCAGTTTATTAAACCGTTCCCTTATGCCCTCAACCTCCACATGCGTTTCATCCATATACGAAAGGTAACTCGCAATCGTATCCAGCGGTCCGCGTATAAAGTCCCTGTTCTGCGCCCCATACCGCACCCAATACGTATGCAGCCGCCCCAGCAAGGCCTCCACTTTCTGTTTCCCGAAGCCAATCTTCGGGGAACGCAGGGACATCCCCTTCTCTATGACATGCGTCTCCCGCAATAAGGTGTACTCCATTTTGACGCGGTCGGCATCCGTATCAACCGAGGCATTGTATTTATTCAAACGCATCAAAAAGTCGGAAACCTCCGCAAGAAATGCTGTATGAGGCCACTTCCATGCAACCAGAATCCGCAGATGCGCACGCACCAGATTAGACACTTTCTTCAACACGCGTTTCATTTTAAGCCCTTCTCCACCGCTTTAACTGTACCGCCTTAGCCAAAATACCCGCACGATCTTCCCCTGTCAGCAACAAAAACCATGCTCCGAAAAACAAAACCGCTTCACAGCCTGCCGTCGTCATCACCACACGAAAGAATGACGGAGTCAACGCCTCTCTGATTAAAAGACCGCCTCCGAACGACACCCCATACAGGAACAGTAACGGCAAAGCAATCGTTCGTGCCCAGACACGAACCCCCAACCCCGACACGCGCCGAGCCATCACCAGCCGAGCCATCGCACAGCTTCCCCGCGCAATCAACAACGCACCGCCAATCCAGTAAACACTTTTTCCCATCTCACAAAAGACGTATGCCAGCGGAAACGCCAAGAGGAAAAGCGTGGCAACGACGCTTTGATAACCCGCCAGCTTGCCGGACGCATGAACCGCAATCGCGCATCCATACGTCATCCGGTCAATCAGCGCTACCGCCAGAGCCAATAAACACAGCCCAGCCGTAAACTCCGGCGGATGCACCAGCCACAGCCGAAGCACCTCATCAATCTCTACACTCAACGGAATAGCAAAAACCGCAACACACCATGAGCCAATCTTACACACATAACGAACCCGCTTCTGAACTTGAACGTAATCGCCCGCCCCATACGCAGAAATAATTGCCGGCCAGAATGCCCCCGTCAAACTCCCTGACAACGCCGTGCATTGCCCGGAAAGCGTATTCCCAACCGCCTGCGCCGCATTAACCCGCGGCCCAAAAAACTTATTCACCAGGACCCCCATCCCCTGCGTACTCAGAAGATCCGCAACCGTACCCAGCAAAGCCCACCCTGAATACCTGAGCATCTCGCCTATTCTTCCCCAACAGGATCTCACATACCCCCAAACAAACCGGCATTCCCGATATTTAATACCCGCCCGAAAACAAATGATCACTTGCGGAATAATCGACAACAGCATCGCCCAGCACGCTAATGGCACCAACCACTTCCCCGGGTGATGAACCGCATAATACATGAAGCCCACATTCAACGTAGACGTTACCACACCGTAAATCGTCAATTCCGCAATTTCCTGTTTGGCGGTATACCACGCGGAAAACGGGACACTCACCATGTTGACAAAGGCCGTGACGCAGACGCACCGCCACACCCAGACGCATGCCTGAACACGATCCGGCGGAATCGTCAAAAACGAACAAACCGCCCATTCTCCAACGGGATACCCCGCCGCAACCAAAACCACCGGCAGAACCGTGTGCACCACCACCGCCGTTGTAAACCACTGACGGCAGGCGATAAGCCCTTTCCACCTCACCTGCCTGGCCACCCCCACCTGAATAGCATAAAACCGCCCAACGCCGCTGGCCATCACACTGTTCAAAAACGTAATGACCACCGTGAGCCCACCCACCAGACCCATCAGCCCGTAATCCACCTCCCCCAAAGCCATCAGCGACCAGCGGCCGCAAAACAACCCGATCAGCAACGCATACAGCGAACGCCCGTACGTGGCGGCAATATTCAATAAAATTCGTCGGTTTTCCGTCATGCAAAAAATCGCCTCATCCCCAAATATATCCGCAGCAGTATCCGTTTTATGATCATCATCCGCGACAGCCGCCCGGCACGCTTTTCCTGCAGCAGCACGTGAATAAAACACCGCCACGGCAGCAACAAGGCATACGGCCATATCTGCCGCATAAAATATCCCGTCTTCATCCACGCCAGCAACTGCGCTTTTTGCCAGGCCTCAGCCTCGGTTCGCGGGGTCAAGGATGCAATCAGCTGCATCCACAGCGGCTCTGCCTCTACCCCGGCAGCACATTTCTGGCGATCCCAAAAGCCGCCCACTTTTGTAGAAATGTTCCGTCCGTTAGCCCGCCAATACAACAACACCTCCGAGACGAAAACCACCCCGTGCCGTGCCAGGTGCGCCCAGGACAGCCAATCACTGGCCCAGGCCGCAGGCAGATCAACAAATCCGCCCATCGCGGCCGCGGCACTGCGGCGCATGAAATAATTCGGCGCGATTGTTAAACGATTCTCGCACAGCAGCGCATACACATATTCCGTCTGGCTCTCCACCCGAGGCGCACAGGAGGAAAAAAACTGCTTCTTTTTAATGTCGTCAGAAAATCGGGCATACCGGCAATAAAAGAGATCCACCCCGGGATTCTGATCCGCCGCAGCCACCATCTTCTCCAGGAAGGTCTTGTCATACACATCATCGTCCGACCCCAGCACAAAGTATTCCCCACGCGCGGCAGCCAGCGTCTTGTTCCAATTCCGGACGAACCGCGGCGAAGAGTTCTCCTTGTTCCGAACGTAACGAAACCGCGGATCTGCACCGCAGACCTCATCAAAAATCGACTTCAGGTCATCCGGAGAAGCATCGTCATAAACCAGCACCTCAAAGTCCGAAAACGTCTGATCCACCCAACACTGCAAGGCTTCCCGGAAAAACTGCCCCTTATACGCCGGGAGCCCAATCGACACTTTCGGCCTTTTTCCCTTTGTCTGCATCTTTCCAACGCTCTGCTGAGACATAACCAAACGCATCTCCACTTCACTTCGAAAAACCGATAGACCAAACAGTGGACGAAAACCCTGCCTTCAGAACCAGTAAGACAGTTGGTTGAATAGTTTAACAAAAAACTGCCCGCACCACACCGTTCCCTCGCTCCGCCCTGCCAAGGCGGCTGACGCCTGTCATCCAAACCGCCTCCAACCCGGAAATCCTGCCCGGCACATCAGCGATTCCAAGCAGAACAAACCGCCCCCTTCCGCAGTGGGGGCAGAGCCGGGGCGGATTCACCCTGAACCCAGGGCGGGCCGGCTCTGCGCCCGCCCCGGGCCTCCGCCGCCCGAAGCAAAAGCCGACGGCAGGCGGCAGGCTAAATATTCATACTGGAGAAAGTTGTGTTATACTGATGGGCGTTGGTTCGTAACTTCAAGCAGAAGGGTATTGAAATGGACAAGATGACATTGCGTGACGTGGATCTCAAAGGCAAGCGCGTGGTCATGCGCGTGGACTTCAATGTGCCGATGAAGGATGGCGTCATTAAAGACGATACGCGGATCCAGGGCGCACTGGGCTCCATCAAATATGTGTTGGATCACGGCGGCTCGCTGGTGCTGATGAGCCACCTCGGGCGCCCCAAAGGCAAAGGCTATGAGCCGGAGTTCTCGCTGAAACCCGTGGCTGATTATCTCGCCAAGTGCCTGGGCAAGCCGGTAGCCTTCGCGCCCGACTGCCTGAAGGCCGATGCCGAAGCGGCCGCGCTCAAGCCCGGCGATGTGCTCATGCTCGAAAATACGCGCTTCTACAAGGAAGAAACGGCCAAGGTCAAAAAGACCGACGACATGACCGATGAGCAGTACAAGGCGGCCAAGGCCGAGCTGAAGGCCAAGTGCGAAGAAATGGCCAAAAAGCTCGCCTCGTATGGCGATATCTACTGCAACGACGCCTTCGGTGCCGCACACCGCGCACACGCCTCCACGGCCGTCATCGCCAAGTATGCGCCCGTGGCCGTCTCCGGCTTCCTGCTGGAGAAGGAAATCCAGTATCTCGGCTCGGCCGTTGAAAACCCGGTGCGCCCCTTCGTGGCCATCCTCGGCGGCGCAAAAGTCTCCGACAAGCTGGCTGTGGTGAAAAACCTGCTCACAAAGGTGGATACCCTCATTATCGGCGGCGGCATGGCCTACACCTTCCTGAAAACACAGGGCAAAAAGATTGGCAACTCGCTCTGCGAAGATGATCAGCTCGGCTACGCCGCCGACATGCTCGCGCTAGCGAAGGAAAAAGGCGTAAAGTTCCTGCTCCCGGTGGACAACGTGATCGCCGACAAGTTCGCCCCCGATGCCAACACGCAAATCGTCTCCGGCGACATCCCGGATGGCTGGATGGGGCTGGATATCGGCCCGGAATCCGTCAAACTCTTTGCTGATGCGCTCAAGGACGCCAAGACGGTGGTCTGGAACGGCCCGATGGGCTGCTTCGAAATGCCCGCCTTCGCCAAGGGCACCTTCGGCGTATGCGAAGCCGTGGCGCAGGTGAAGGCCAACGGCGGCATCTCGATTATTGGCGGCGGCGACTCCGTGAGCGCAGTCAAGAAGTCCGGTCTGGCCGACAAGATGAGCCACATCTCCACCGGCGGCGGCGCTTCGCTTGAATACCTCGAAGGCAAAGTGCTTCCCGGCGTGGCAGCCCTGACAGATAAGCGCTAAACACTGAGCGCAAGCCCGATACACAACAGGGCGGCTCCAACCCGGAGCCGCCCTGTTGTGTATACCGAACACCCCGCCGAAACACCAGGCACAGAGCGTGCCCGCCTAGGCGACATGCTGCAAAACAGGCTTTCCAACCGTGCCTGCATCTTGACCAAATAAAAAAATATAACCCGCTTTTCTTCATATAAATATCATTCTTTCCAGATTGTACTCAGCTTCTATTTTTTGTTAGTATCCCCTCATTATGAAAACACCCTACACCCTTCTGGCGCTCTTCGGTCTCGCCGGCGCTCTTGCTGCCGCGCAGCCGGCGCCGTTGGAACCTGCCCCGACAGAACCAGCCCCCGCAGCTGAAACCAATGCAGTCATTCGCGTAACAGCCGCGCCGCTGCCGAAATACCGCGTAGAAGATAATTCCGCCGGGACGTTAGTAGACTTGCCCCCCGAAAAAGCGCCCTTCACGATTGATACCCTGACGGAAGACTTTATTCGGGAGCGAAACGCCACCGATCTGGACGGCCTGCTCGCGCTCCAGCCAGGCATTTACCAGGGCGGGAAAACCATCATGTCGCGCAGCGCCGGCACCTATACTATCCGCGGTTACGGCGGCAGTGAAGTGCTCTTTGGCGGCGTGCCGCTAACCATTGGCATCGGCTCTTTCCTAGATCCTTCCCTATTGGAGCGGGTCGATGTGGTGAAAGGCCCCGTGGGCGGCGCTTACGGCGGGCAGAGCAATGCCTCCACCAGCACCGGCGGCTCCGGCGGCGCCATCCTGCTCTCGCCCAAACGGGCGCTATTCACAGAAGACTTCTACGACTTCATGCTGAAGGGCTCCTACTCGCGTGTTTCCGGGCGGCGCATGAAGTTCACGGCCGATGTGAACAAAGTTCTGGCCGATGAACGCTTTGCCGTGCGCGTGCCGCTGGCCTATGAATGGCGCGAACCGGGGTGGGCACCCTCCGGCGCAGGGCACGGCACCACCCTCTCCGTTGCGCCAAGCCTGGGCTTCCGTCCGCTAGACCGCCTAGAAATCGGGCTGGATCTTTTCTACCAATACAGCAATCAGCCGGCCTATCAGGGAATCCGCACGCGCGACGGCAAGCCGATTATAACCGGGTGGGACGGCACTTACACGCGCCCGGGAGACCGCATGCGCTTCCAGACCCATGGCGGCGCACTCCGCCTGAACGGCGAAGTGGCCGACTGGCTGACGCTCCGGACGCGTGTGGCGGCCTACCAGACGGAATCGCGCTGGGATTACCGCGGGCCGAACTCCAGCGCCAACTTCAACCCCGCACGCCCGGCCACATGGTATGAACCCTCGGCGGGTGATCGCTTGGCACGAAATTACTACGCCGGGCAGGATGCCGTTTTCACCTTTGAGCAGGGCGCAGCCAAACACACCCTGCTCGCCGGGCTGAACGCCACGCGCAAAGAAGCCTCCGGATGGAGCTGGTTCTCCTCGCGCGGCGTGCCTGTGCGCAGCTACTCCTCCGGCTCGCAGACGAAAATCGGCGGCGTGGGGCAATACACCCTGGAAGCGCACGGATTCACCCTGCTCGCCGGCGTCCGCGGAGATTGGCACGACAGCGAAAACCATGCCCACGCCTGGACGGTCTCGCCGCGGCTGGGATTCTCCTACGACATCGCCGAGCTAGACCGTGTGGTACTCTTCGCCAACGTCTCCCTCACCGATACGCCCAACTTCAATTACAAAAAATGGACGGGAGAATATCTGGACAGCACCTGGCGCGCCATTCAGAAAGAAGTCGGCGTGCGCGTCCGCCCCATGAACGCGCTCTGGCTCTCGGGCACCCTCTTCCGGATTGATCAGGATCACACGCCCATCTCCGAAACCAGCGTGATCGACCCCTCCGTCTCGTATTACGTAGACAACGGGAAAACCTATTCCCGCGGGATTGAGTTCTCCGCGACGGGAGACCTCACCGACAGGTGGTCGCTCTACTTCGCCTACACTTACATTGACTATTACGACAAAACCAACGGCATCCGTTTTGACCGCTTCCCACCGCACGCGCTCTCCCTCTGGACCAGCTATAAAGTGGCCTGGCTGGGCGATGCCGTGGTCGGCTTCGGCGGCCGCTGGCGGGATGATTGGGAAATGACCTTCCGCGGGCAGCGCGCCGGGCGCGAATATCTTGCTAAGAACCTGCTGACCTTTGACGCCTCGTTGGACTTTCCTATTCTGGAGAACTTCACGCTCGGCTTTGCCGTGCGCAACATCTTCGACACGCGCGGCATCGAGTCAGCTCGAAATCTGCAGGCATTCGCCAATGATGGGCGGACATTTGAGTGCTCGCTCCGGTGGCGGTTTTAAAGGAGAGAGGCCATGGACGCATTGGTTGCCGAGCGGCTGAGAAAAACATTTGAGGCTGAAGGCGTGGAAATCCCCGTCCTTCGCGGAGTGGATCTGCGCGTACCGGAGGGGGCGTTTCATGCGGTCATGGGGCCCTCCGGCTCCGGGAAAAGCACCCTGATGAACGTCCTGGCCGGGCTGCTGAGCCCCGACTCGGGCGAAGTCTCTGTGGCCGGGCAATCCCTGATCGGCCTGAGCGACAATGCCCTGACGCGCCTGCGCCGCCGAACGGTGGGCATTGTATTTCAAGACTGCAACCTCATCCCCACCCTCACCGTTGCCGAAAATATCGCCCTTCCCGCTCTGCTGGATGGGCAAACCCTGCCGGAAGACCGCTTAACCCGCCTGTTGGATGAAGTGGGGCTAACGCACCGGCGGAACCATCCGGCCGAACGGCTTTCCGGCGGAGAAGCCCAGCGGACGGCTATCGCCCGGGCGTTTGCCCTGGAGCCGGGCATCATCCTGGCCGATGAACCCACCGGCAACCTCGATTCTCCCGCGGCAGCCGATTTCTGCGCCACGCTCACACGCCTGAACCGCGCCCTGGGGACGGCCATCCTCCTCATTTCCCACGACCCCGTTGTGGCGGCCGCCGCCGACTGCGTGCACGTGCTGCGAGACGGTGTTATTCGCGGCGCCTTTGATTCCGAACACCGCGCGGATGTGGTCTCAACCCGCTATCTGGAGTATCAGGCGTGAGTGCGTTGCGGCTCTTGTTTTGGGACGCGCTTCGGCGGGATCGGGCGCGGTTATTATGCGCACTCTTTGGCGTAATGGCCGCCGCAGCGCTGCTGACGTGGGCCGTAGGGTTGGCGGAAACCACCTGCGCCCAATGTAAACCGCTGAGCGAAACCATGGGGAAGCCCTTCGATTGCTGGGTGGCCACCGGGCGAGCCGCAGCCGCGGCGCCCAAAGGCTCCGGCATGCAGGCGCTGACGCATGGCTCCCCGGTGAAAATGATTCCGCAAGCCGTGGTGCAGGCCGTCAAAGCCTCGCCCGATGTGGCAGACGTGCACACCACGGCCGTCTTTCGCTGCGCGTTGGATTGGCGCCCGGAAGGCCGCCCCCTGCAAGGCCCCGGCGTTAAATGCGGGCTGGCCGCCGTGCGCGACTTTCCGCAGTGCCCCTACCCCGATGGCTTGGCGGCCGGGCGTTGGCCGCAGGCCGATGCCGAAACGCCGGAGTGTGCCCTGAGCCCCCTGGCTTTCGGAAAAGACGGCCTGAAGGATGCCCCGCCCCTCGGCACTAAAGTAACCGCCGTCACCCCTGCCGGGCGCGTAGAAGCCGTTATCTGCGGTTATCTGAGTGAACGCATCCGCCCGGTGAGCGGATTCCCAACACTCTTTGCCAGCGACAATCTGGCCAATGCGGCGGCCTTGGTGGCACAACCCGGCGCAGCCAACCTCCTTCTGATCCGCCTGAAGCCCTTCCGCTCTGCCGAGGCGCTCGCCCAAGCCGTCCGAGCCGCCTCGCCGGATGATGATGCGGCCATGCTGATAACCCGCGGTGCCCTGCTGCGCCAGCTGCGCAGCGATGCCACCAACAATCTGCTCATGCAGCTGCCCCTGCTCGTGGTGCTCACCTGCGTGGCTACCGTATGCATGGTGGTCAATGCGCTGTGTATCGGTATTGAGCAGAACCGCTTGCGCTACGCGCGCCTTCGGGCTCTGGGTATGACCGCCGGGCAGCTGGCACGGCTGGTGGCGCAGGAGGGGCTCTTCCTATGCGGCGTGGGCGCGGTGCTCGGCCTGGCCGCAGGCTTGGCGGCCTTGTCCGGCTTTGTCCGCTCCAAACCCTTCGTCTTCCCTGACGGGCTCATGGTGAGCTGGATCACACCGGCAGCCACCCTTGGGTTACTGGCGCTCGCTGCGGCCGGCGCCCTGATTGTGCCCCTGCGCCACGCGCTGCGCGTGTCGCCCTGCGACATGCGAGCCACCGCCATCGGGGCGCATGTGCCCCACCCTTGGCGGACAGGAATCCTGGCTGGGCTTTGCCTCGTGCCGGTGATGCTCACCGTCGTTCGGTTTTCCCCCAACCCCTGGGTGCGGAGCCTCTGGTTTCTCGTGGTAGGAGCACCGCTGGCCGTAACCGGCGTGCTGCTCTTGGTCAAACCGCTTCTGGTTCTGGTCGAGCACATGAGTGCTCCGGTGCTGGGGCGGCTTTTCGGCCTGAGGCGCGAGCTGCTGCGCGGCATCCTGACCCGGCTTGCCGCCCGCAATGCCCGCATGGCGCTCACCTTGACGGCCGGGCTGGGCGCCTTCTTCGCCATTCACATCTGGGGCGCTTCACTGACAGACCCCTTCATGCCCTCGCGCAACCTGCCTCCCGCGATCGTCTCTTTTCTCCCCAACGGCATCAGCCCCGGCCTCTATTCCGCCATGCGTCAGGGCTCCGTTGGCAACCTGCCCGTGCCGGAGGTGGTGCGCACCGCTTCCCGCCCCTTCTCGGCAGAGCAGTATCGCCTGCACGATGAAGACTTCTCCGCTATTGAGCGGCGCACCGGCCTCTTGCCCAAGCAAAATAATATTCTGCTCGTGGCCACCGAGGGCGAAACCGGCGTAACGGTTACCGAAATGTTCGCCCGGCAATGTGCGTTGGGCGTGGGAGACACCTTGCGTATCCAACGGAAAGACCGGGCAGGCAACATCTACACCCTGCCGCTGACCATCACGCAAGTTGTGCGCTGCAATTGGCACCTGGTAACCGCACGCGCTGGGCTGCGCGCCCGCAACGGGAATCCCTTCGGCACCCTTGGCCCCGTGTTCGTGGGGGCAGAAGCCGCCCGCCGGTGGGATCCGGAACCCGCCGAGCGCATCCGCTTCCTGTGGCTCGACGCCCTGCCCCCGGCCGCCTCAGCCGAAGCGCTCTACTCCGCCTCTGATCTTTTGGAAATGCAGTTGCAGCAGTTGGCCAATGCAGACCCCGCGCCCTACAATCCAAAACGGTTCTGGGCCGGCGTACCCGGAATGCCGCGCCGAAACGCTCCGCCCGCCAATGCCGCCCTTACAGACAAGACGCCTGCGGCAGCTTTCCCCAACGCCGTGGTGCATCTGCGCGATGAAATCAGCGATGGCACGCTGGCACACAGCTCAGAGCTGCTGGGCGCCATGGCGCGCGTGCCGCTCTGGTCACTTCTGATCCTCTGCACCGGCTTCATCTCCCTGCTCACGGCCAACGTCCGCGCCATGAGCGGAGAGCTGCGTACCCTTCGCGCACTCGGCATGACCGCCTGGCAAATGGGGAGATACCTTTTTGTGCAGGCACTGATGCTTTGCCTGGCGGCCGCCCTTCTTTCGCTGATTGTAGGCGTTGCCGTAGGCTGGGGATTCACTGGGTGGACGCTGGCGTGGATGCCCTTCGGCGGGCTCCCAACCGTGCTGCGACTGCCCGTGGGGCGGCTCTTGGAGGGATTTGCCGTACTCGTTGCCGCAGTGCTGGTCATTGCGCCCGTACCCATTTGGCTGCTTCTGCGCGCTTATGTGTTCCGCCGCCAATAAGCACGCTGTCTTCGCCGGTAGGCCGCTGTACCTGAACCCGCCATCAACGCCTCCGATTTCTCCGTGCAAACATCCAAACCGAAGCGTGTTTCGGCAAGTTTGCGTGAGGGGAAAACAATGTGGTATGGTACATGTGTTTTTATATCCCCATTGGAGTTCGCAATGAAAGAGATCGGCGTTGGAATCGTAGGCTTTGGCACGGTGGGTGCCGGTGTGGTAGAAGGCCTTTTAAAGGAAGCCTCTCTGATCACGCGCCGGTGCGGGGTGTCCATTGCGCTGCGGGGGATTGCGGATTTGGATATTAAAACGCCGCGCGGGGTTGATGTGCCGCCGGGGCTGCTGACCACCGATGCGCTGGCACTGGCAGCACGTGAAGACGTGGATGTCGTAGTAGAGCTCATCGGCGGCACCGGCATCGCCTACACCGTAATCAAGCAGGCGCTTGAGGCTGGAAAAGCAGTGGTTACCGCCAACAAAAAGCTCTTAGCCGAAAAGGGTGAAGAGCTCTTTGCCCTGGCGCGTCTACACGGGGTAGATCTCTATTTCGGCGCGAGCGTAGGCGGCGGCATCCCGATCATTCGTTCGCTCCGAGATGGATTAGTAGCCAATGAGATCCATGCCGTTTATGGCATCCTGAACGGCACATGCAATTACATCCTTACGCGGATGTCGCGTGAAGGCTCCGACTTCGAAGCCGTGTTGGCCGATGCGCAACGACTGGGCTATGCGGAGGCCAATCCGTCGCTAGACATTGACGGGTTTGATACGGCTCACAAGATTTGCATTTTGGCATCTCTGGCCTATGGCGTCAGCATCCCGTTGGAAGAGATTGCCGTGCAGGGTATCCGCGGATTAAACCCGGTAGACGTCCGTTATGCCGATGAGCTGGGTTACGTCATCAAGCTGCTGGCCGTATGCAAAGCCTGCGGCAATAAACGGCTGGAAGTACGCGTCAACCCCACACTCGTTCCGAAAACCCACATGCTCGCTTCTGTGAGCGATGTGTTTAATGCTGTCTTGGTGAACGGCTCCATGACAGGCGACACGCTCTATTATGGAAAAGGGGCCGGGCGGGCGGCCACTGCCAGCGCCGTCATCAGCGATATTGCCTCCGTTGCACGCCACCGTGTTTCCGGAGCACCCCGCGCCATGGAGCCGCTGCCGGCCATTGCCACCACCGATTATGCCCTGCAGCGCCCGGAAGACTGCATCAGCCGTTTTTATGTGCGCCTCATGGTGCGTGAAGCCTGCGGCATGGTTGGCCGATTTGCCACCCTGCTGGGCAACCACGGGGTCAGCATTTTCGCCGCGAGCCAGCATGAAGCGACGGATGCCCAATGTGCGGCCGGATATGTCCCGGTTGTGATTCTCACACAGCCCGCACGTACAGGGGATTTGGTCGCAGCGCTCACGGAAATCACCGAGCAGGGCATCGTCCAATCCATGCCGCTGTTCATGTGCATGCTGTAATGACCTGACAGCAATTCAAGAAGCGTTGTTCATAGAGGAATCTATCATGAAAGTTTGCAAGTTTGGCGGTTCTTCCGTTGCTGATGATGTTCAGGTTGCGAAGATTTGCGACATTATCGCCGCCGATCCGGCGCGCCGGATTGTGGTTGTTTCCGCACCCGGTAAGCGAAACAAGCAAGACACCAAAGTGACGGATCTGCTGATTGCCTGCGCCGCCCAATGCCTCGAGCAAAAAGATGCGCAGGAGCTGTTGGACGCCATCATTGAACGTTATGCCGTCATTTACCGCGGGCTGGGATTGGATAAAAACCCTGAAACGCAGGGCGTGCTGGACGAGATTCGTGCAGATTTGACCGGACGCGTGGCTCGAGCCGGGCAGATCGATGCCGCGCGGTTTATGGATGCCATGAAGGCCGCGGGCGAGGACAACTCCGCGCGTATCGTGGCGGCAGCCCTTCGTGCACGCGGCATGCGTGCAGTCTATAAGCACCCGGGGCAGGCCGGGCTGCTGATGTCGGATGACTTCGGGAATGCACAGGTATTGCCCAAGTCCTACGAGCGTCTGGCTGCGCTGGCCTCCGAAGCAGAGCATGATATCATCGTTTTCCCCGGTTTCTTTGGTGTAACGGAAGCCGGTGATATCGCGACCTTCCCGCGCGGCGGTTCAGACATCACCGGCTCGATTCTGGCCGCAGCAATCAAGGCCAAAGTTTATGAAAACTTTACAGACGTAGATGCCGTTTATCCGGTGGATCCCCGCCTTGTGCCGGAAGTCGCCGCCGGGAACGGCATCCCCGAAATGACCTATCGCGAAATGCGCGAGCTCTCCTATGCCGGCTTCGGCGTTTTCCAGGATGAAGCCATTATCCCGGCCGTGCGTGCCGCGATTCCAATCAACATCCGCAATACGAATCACCCGGAAGCACCCGGCACCATGATCGTTCATCGCCGCCGGGCGCGCCAAGGCTCGGTGGTCGGGATTGCCTCCTCCGCCGGATTCTGCACCTTGTATATCGACAAATATATGATGAACCGCGAGATCGGATTCGGCAGGAAGCTTCTGCAAATCCTTGAAGACGAGGGCATCTCCTACGAGCATATGCCCTCGGGCATTGACAATGTGTCGGTAATCTTCCGTGAAGACGGCTTTACCAACGAAGTTGAAGGGCGTGTGCGCGACCATATCATGCGCGACCTTCAGCCCGACAACCTGCAGATCGAACGCGGCACCGCATTGATCATGATTGTTGGAGAAGGGCTTTACTACACCCCCGGCATGGCCGCACACGCCACGCTGGCACTCTTCCGTGAGGGCATTTCCATCGACATGATGAATCAGGGCTCCTCGGAAATCTCCATGATGTTCGGAGTACAAAGTGCACATCGCGAAAACGCTGTACGCGCACTCTATCACGCGTTTTTCAAAGACTGATTCTCTGCTGCAAGGTTTCAACTAAGGAACGGAGGGGCAGCCGTGCGGCTGCCCTTCCCTGTTTTATAGTCAAGCACAGCCCTTGAGACACGGCAACGGCATCACCCCCATTCAAGAAAAGATTTGCCCCAAGGCCACACGAAACGGCGTAGGCGGAACGTAACACCCACTCTGGCGAAGCCGCCGAACAGAAAGATGGCAGTCATATGGGCGTAACACACGAGGCGGCCGCGTATCCGGGCGGCACTGCTCCGGCCGGCAACCGCACAGCGGCGCCAACGTCATGGCCATCAGAAACTTGGTCATAGGTTCTTCACCGGAATAATGATAAATACCTTGAAACCGGCTCCCAATGCCAGGAACCAATGCGAGAATCTGCTGCGCCACATCCGGCGTAAACGTAGGATAACGCACCGCCCAATCATCAATCAAGACCGCGTGCCCCTTGGCTGCGCACAACCGTTGAGCCAACACCGTTACAGCCGAAGCCGCCAGATCCTCCGTTGGTCCAAAGAGAACCGGCACGCGCAGAATCACCACATGCGCCAATCCCTCCAACGCCGCCTCTGCTTCAGCCTTTTGACGGCCATAGGCATTGAGCGGGCATCGCCGAGCATCCGTCTCGTAAGGCGCACAACGCCCATCAAAAACATAATCCGTTGAAAGGTGAAGCAAAGGAACTCCCGCAGCCGCCAACCGCTGCGGGAGCATCACGTTGAGACGCCGCGTCCGAGCATCATCCGCCTCACATATCTCCGGTGAACGAATTGCCGCGCAGTTAATTATACAAGCCGGGCGATAGAAGGCCAGCATCGCATGAACGGCTTCATCATCCGACAAGTCATACGCTGCATGCGATGGAGCAGCCACCTCAGCCCCGGACGCAGCCAAAGCGGCCGCAACCTGCCGTCCCAACAACCCGCTTCCCCCCGTTACAAGAATTGGAGGTTTCGATCCGAAAAGCCCTGCAACCGTCATTCCCATCACCATATCCATATCACTTATAAACAGAATACGTCTTCCGACCAGCTGGCGACTCCCCTTCGAATGCATTCCCATTCCGAAAGTCAAATCCGCACCCGTATTATACATTATAAGAACACCCTTACAACGATACTCCAACAAAACAACCTTATTTAACCACGCAACACGCACTCGCAATTATTCCCCATTCCTATTCATAGCCTACCAGATTACCACTGACGACTCGCCAATAGAGAAAGCAAATACCCGTTATCCGCCCGTTATACATCAAGAATCACATACTCCCACAAAGCAGCCATTTCCGCACATGAAGCGTCCGCGTCATCGTCCGCCGATACGGCATGGCTCTCATCGGCACGGATTGTTTACCTCCGTTTTGGCCTTTCCAGGCGGCACGTTT